>ENA-OZGX01000133-OZGX01000133.1-human-gut-metagenome-genome-assembly--contig:-NODE-133-length-37533-cov-14.268478_pt1 | contig 37533 bp, 32 predicted proteins | sample MGYA00244040_ERZ653674 | MGnify/ENA primary metagenome ERZ653674 (study PRJEB26926, sample SAMN06165232) | human gut metagenome | biome: ENVO:00009003; feature: ENVO:2100002; material: ENVO:00002003... | reverse complement strand
GACTTGCAAGAGCGAGCGCAAGCGCCCGCTGTGCAAGTTTGGCTGAGCGGCGCGTGAGACCGTCTTCGAAAAAGTTTTCGTCGGGTTCAAACACGCTCCAAATGAGGGCGCGTTGGTGAGCGGTTCCACTTCGAATAAGTGAGCATCGTGTCAAGCGACATCACGCTCGGAGTTTTCGTTATTCCGTCTTCGCAATAGAACCGTCGTATTCAAATACACTCTATCAACTTGTTCGAGCCCGAGGGTGATATTTAATAAATCAGCTTTTCCGAGCCCGACGCCGGCATTCGGATGAGATGCGCGAAAGAGCCCCTATGCGCTGACGGCAATAAAACCCCTTTCCGAGCCCGAGGGCGATATGCGGAGAAAACTTTTTCAAGTCTGGTAGCATCACCCTTTTCGTTGCCCGAGGGTGATATTTGGTAAATCAGCCCTCCCAAGCCCGACGCCGGCATTCGGATGAGATGCGCGAAAGAACCCCTGCCGAGAGGCGGAACGCACTAAAACGTGCGTGAGCATCTACGGCAGGGGCTCTGACAAAGCAGGTCGCCGAATGACGGCGTCGGTCATCAATGAGAGGGCTTCAAACCCTCTTCGAGCCTCGTCGCGTACAGGGTGAGGTAAACCTTGATGACACTCATCACCTTGTCATAGTCCTCCTGCGATTTGTAGAGGAAGGGGTCGGGGATGGGGGTGTATTTCCCTTCGGCGGCTTCGGAGAGGGTGATGAATTTCTTGCGGTATTTTGCGGGGGTGAGCCACTTGTGCATCTTGGACATGCCGATGATGACGTCGGCGTCGCGGAATTTTTCCTTTGCAGAGCACTTGAAAGAGGGCTTGAAGGCGGCGAGTTCTTCATCCGAAAAGCCCTCGCGTTTGAGGCTGACGGCGGCTTTGGGGAAGAGCGATTTGCTGCGGTTGAAGACGGCGGAGGAACTCACCTCCACGCTCGCCGCGGACAGCACGGGGCTGCTCTTCACCAAGCGGCGAAAGACGAACTCCGCATAAGGGCTGCGGCAAACGTTGCTGGAACACACGAACAAGATCTTCATAACACCTCCGCTGCGGGATCGAGTGGCACCGCGATCTCCGCATCGCTTTCGGGATAGGTGCAGCAGGGATGGATGACCCCCGCCGCTATGTCCTCCGCGCTCCTTTTGTCGTGAGCGGGATGAGCGGTGAAAGCCCCGCCGATGGCGACGCTCCTGCAAAAGCCGCACTCGCCCACTCTGCATTGCGAGAGCGCGGCGAGCCCCGCCCGCTCCATCGCGACCATCACCGTCTCCGCGGCGCGCGCGGGGATGACGTACTTTCTGCCCGCGAGATGCACCGTGAGGGTGAAAACTCTCTCCTCCTCGTCCTCGCGGTCGGTGACGGAATTGGCGGAAAACTTCATGTTGCGCACGGACTTGTCGTCCGCAAGTTCGCGCGCGATGTGGTGATAAAGCGCGTCCCCTCCGCAGGCGAAAAGAGTGCACTCCTCGCCGACGTAGCGGTGCAGCAACTCGCGGGTGAAGACTCCGCTCTCCGCCCACTCGGGCGCGTCGTTCTCCACAACGTAGACCACATGCACCCTGCCGCTCTTCATGCCGTCCAGGACGTCCTTGAAGAGGAACTCGTAGGCATTCTGCACGCAGAAAAAGAGGGTCATCGTGAAGGGCTCGCTGCCCTCCTCCGCCGCCTTCGCCATGGAGAGCATGGAAGTGATGCCCGCGCCGCCCGCGACACCTACGACATGCGCGCAGTCTCCCGCCGCGTCATAGACGAAGCTGCCCGCGGGTCTGCTCGCCTCGAGGACATCCCCCACTCTCACCTCGTCCACGAGGCGGGAAGAAAGGATGCCCGCCTTCTTCACGGTGGAGATATAGACGCCGCTCTCCGCCTCTTTGGGCGAAGACGCGAGGGTGTAAGCTCTTGTGACTCTGCTCTCGCCGACCTTTGCGGTGAGGGCGATGTAGTTGCCCGCGCGCTGAGGCGCGACCCTCTTTGTCCTCACGCCGTCCGCCTCGAAGACGAAAGTCTTAAGACCGGGGAAATGCTCGACGATCTCCCTCACTCTCAGGAACTGTTTGCCGCCGTCCGCGGGCGCCTTGGATGCGTTGAATACGGTCTTTGACATGATATGCTCCGTCCCCGATCAGTCCATCGCGAGGACGATCTTGTTGTAGAGGATCTCGCTCCAGATGTCGTAAAGGAAGATGAGCGGCCAGAGCACGAAATTGCACACGGCGGTGATGAGAGTGCCCGGGCGCGATGACTCGAAATAGCGCATAAAACGCAAAAGCCAGGGCATTATGAAGCAAAACATGAAGATCAAGATGACTTTCAGCAATCTTGGCAGTTGTTCGAAGCGCTGCGTGGGCGTGGTCTCGTCCGGGAGCTCCGGGATGCTGACCGTAAAGACGGAGCCTTTGCCCTTCTTGGACTTCACCTTGATCTCGCCGCCGTGGCGGTGGGCGATCTGCCGGGCGACATACAGCCCGAGACCGGAATTTTTTGAGTCCGTGCGGGAGGACTCCTCCATGAAGAATTTGTCAAAGACATAGGGCAGGTTTTTGCGCTCTATGCCCTTGCCGGTGTCGCGCACTTTGACGATGAAAAACTTGCCGTTGTGCCCGAAAGAGATGACGATCTTCCCTCCCTCTTCGGTGTACTTCACGGCATTTGAGACGAGGTTCTGAAAGACGCGCTCCAGCTCCTTCCTGTCCGCGTATATCTCGGCGGAGGGGATGTGGCGCACCTTGTATGAGAGGTTCTTGCCCTTGGCGAGCGCCTCGTATTTCCCGAGGACCGCGCCGAAAAACGCGCGGGTGTTGACCTTTTCTTTGAGGGAGTCTATCTCGTCGATCTCGTGCTTGGAGGTCTCGACGAGTTTCAGGACGAGCCCGTTGAGCTGCTCCGTCTTTTCCGTGATGAGGGCGAGATAATCCTTGTCGTCCATGCCGTCCTGCAAACACTCCGCATAGCCCGAAATGAGCGCGAGCGGAGTCTTGACGTCATGCGCGACGCTGGCGATGGCGAGCTTGTTCTGCTCTATGGCGCGGGCATGGGCGATCTGCTGCTCGAGGGCGGTGACCCTGAGTTTCTCGAGACCGCGCATGATCTTGCGCTGGGCGGCGGTGCCTTTGGGTTCTATGGGCGTGGAAAGATCGCCGGCGTTGAGAGCGTCGACGGCTGCCTGCACATAGTTTTTGCGCCCCCTTAATCCTGCCATTTATATCCGAGCCCCCAGACGGTGACCACATTCTCGATGCCGTATTTGGCGAGCTTCTCTCTGAGGCGCGCGACGGTGACGGCGACGGTGTTCTCGTCGATGTAATCGTCATAGCCCCACACCACGTCGATGAGCTTCTGCTTGCTGAAGATCTGGTTCTCGTTCTTGGTGAGGAAGTCGAGCAGGTTGAACTCCTTGACGGTGAGCGGGACTGTCTCGCCGTTCACCTTCACCTCGTGGCGGGTGGAGGAGATCTTCATATTGCCGTACACCCTCTCGCTGCGCTCCTGGGTGTTGAGCTCGTAATAGCGCCTGAGCTGCGCGTTCACCCTGCCCACCATCTCCTTGAAGGAGAAGGGCTTGGTCATATAGTCGTCCGCGCCGAGCTCGAACATCCTGAGCTTCTCGTCCTCGCCCACGATGGCGGACACGACGATGACGGGGATGCTGTACTCGCGGCGGAGAGAGCTGCACACTTCATAGCCGTCGATGACGGGCATCATGATGTCCAACAGCACGAGGTCGGGATGCATGCTGCGCGCATATTCCAGCGCCTGCGCGCCGTTGAAAGCCTGATAGACGGTGTGCCCCGCCTTCAGAAGGTAGTTGCGCATCATGTCGTTGAGTTCGGTGTTGTCTTCTGCGATAAGGATCTTTCTCATATCCACTCCTTCATTTCAGGTCGATGCCGTGCTCGCGGAAATAGCGCACGTACGACCCTCTCCAATAGGCACAGACATCCTTTTTCGTGAGCCCTTCGCGGGGCGGCGCGAACTTGTATGCCCCGTTCACCCTCCATGCGTTGAGCACGCCGATGGAGATGGCGTCCTCGGGACAGTTGAAGGAACACGCCGTGCACCCGATGCAGTTTTTGCCGAAGACGGGCAGCCCGTCCTTCATCTCGATGTTGCCCATCGGACAAAGCTTTTCGCACCTGCCGCAGGAGACGCACTTGTCCTTCTTCACCTTGAAGAGCCTGCCGAGATAGGGCATCGCGGCGTGCTCCACCGCCACCACCAACCTCGTCAGGCACGCGAACGCATTCGGCTTCAAGGGATGTTCCCTCCCCTCGAAGATGATGTCCGCGTCGGATGGAGCGGTGTTCCCCGCCGCCTGCCACATGAGCGCCGCCATGTCGTCGGAATGACGGAAGATCATGTTGTAGGGCATGACGTAGTGGAACTCCCCCTTCTTGACGTACCCTTTCTTTTTGAGGGCGCGGTCGAGGATGCGGGAGGATGCGTCGTTGACGTGCAGCGGTTCGCCGCTGGTCTTTATAATATAATAAACTTTATTTTCGCATTCTGGCAAGCCCTTTGCGAAATCAACCACATTTTGAGGCGCGTTGAAGCCGTGGACGGGATAGCCGATGACGAGGACGTCCGCCGCCGCGTAGTCCGGGGTCTTCATATCCTCACGGATGCGCACCGTCTCGCACTCGGCGCCGCGCTCTTTGAGCCGCTCCGAAAACAGCCTGCACACCCTTGCCGTATTGCCGCTTGCCGAAAACACCGTGAACAGCACTTTCATCTCAATATCTCCTGTACATGGCTTTGCCGCCGCTGAAGAAATACTCGGTGTTCTCCTCCCTCGCGTGGGTGTCGTACCACACCTGTGCGTAGAAGGGCATGAACTTCGCGAGCCTGTCATAATCCCAGGGCTCGGGCTGGCAGCAGGTCGGGCACCAATGCCCCGCTTTCAGGACGGTGTAGGGGGACGCAGAGAAGGTGTGACCGTCGTGGCACTCCCACTCGAGCTTGGTGTAGAGGTCGCCCTTGACCATGCTCTCGCTCAGGCACCTCCCTCCCCTGTACGCTGCCGCGGACTGCATATCCTCGATGTCGAGCTCGCTGTCCGGCTTGCTCTCGTCGTAGCCGTGGTTCAAAAGGAAGTTATACTTTTTGATGTTCTCTTCCTTGCGGATGGCGTCGTAGTCGATGTTGCCGTCGGCGACTTCGCCCTTGGCGAGCACGGGGAACTCCTTCCAGCTCTTCGCCATGCACTTGATGTTCTCCTCGCTGCCGAAAAATGCACGAATGCGACCTTTATCTCCGTTTTTGACCCATTCAAGTGGCGAATTCTCCGTTCCGAGCAATCTCTTGAAGCCCACCGCGGAGATGAGCCCGGAGGGCACGGCAGCCGCCGCTTTATAGATGGGGAACTTGTCCACGATCGCCTTGCAGAACTCGTCGATGGTCTGGTGCTGATAGTCAAAGAAGTCGTTCAGCACATGCCCGTCCGCAAACCAAAGTCCGTGGAAGTTGCGGATGGAGTTCCAGCCCGGGCTCATCACCTTCTCGATGTCGCTGCCTATGGTGGTGAGCAGTTTTGCGTAGGTGTCATAGCCCGTCACGCGGTTCGCCGCCCCGCCGCCGAGGTTGTAGCACTTCTTCCAGAATTCCTCCACCTCGCCTTTCAGGTCGCGCTCCACGATGCGCTTGATCAGAAGCCCGCTGTCCGGCGCCGTCGACCACTCGAGAGGGACGTTGATGACGGTGTGGAACATCAGCCCGTCGCTCATGTTGTCCTTCATCATGTTGTAGTGCAGCATCGCGGTCTGGCGGATGATCGCCCAGCAGCGGAGAGAGCTGTCCAGCACATATCTCTCACCCTTCAGCTTGTTCTCCGCATAGACGTCGTACATGCTGGGGAGCAGAGGATCGCCCACTCTGCCCCAGGGGTGCAGATAGTTGCGGTGTCCGTAGACGGCAACGGTGGAAATGTGCACGAACTTGGGCTGTTTTTCGCCCATAGCCTCCACCGCGTCCACCATGTTGCGGGTGCCGACGAGGTTGGCGAGCTTAGTCCCCTCCGTGTCGTGATCGGACGCGGGCGGGATGATCGCCCCCACATGGAAGACGTAGTCGGTGTCCGCGACCAGCCTCTTGCAGGACTCGGCGTCGGAGAGGTCTCCCCACACCGCCTCCATGCGCTTGCCGTACAGCCTGCGCGCCGTGGCGGCGAACTGCTTGTCACGCTGCGTGCGGCGGACGAGGATCTTGACCTTTTCCACCTCATCGAGCTCGAGGAGCTGCCTCAGGCACTCCCTTCCCATATTTCCGCTTGCTCCCGTGAGGGCAACTTTGACAGACATAAAAGCCTCCTTCTTTTCCTTTTACACCGTCATTTTAGCCCGTGAATCTTACCCTGTCTTGACGAAACCCTTACATTTTTCTTACATTTGACTTAAACCGCACACTCTCACGAGGCGCTTTCCTCGGACGAGCCGTGACGGGCGGCGCCGATGCCCTTGATTTCGGTCGGTGCAAACGCCTGCGAAACCGATGCCCCGCCGTATCCGTGAAGCGAATGAAGCGGCTGCGGCGGAACGTAGGCAATATATGCTTACCGGCAAATTGCGCCCACGCGAAAGCACCTAAAAAATTGCTCCCGAGCAGATCGGTTTCATTCCTGTCCTGCATGCCGGGCAGGAATGATGAAAGACCTCCCGGACGGGAGGTCTTCTCTTCAAAATGTTTGCGGGGTTCGAACGGCGTCACACGGGGGCGGTGAAGTAATAGGTCGTGTTGCCGTGGACGACGTAGAGCGCGAGGTGACGGGTGCCGTCCTGCTCCTCCACCCTGCCGCAGGTGCCGAAGGTCGCGTCCCCGCCATCGAAGGTATACTCGATCATGCTCGTCCCCATGGACTCGCCGCCCTTCTTCCACTTGCCTTTGAAGACCGTGCCGTCCTCATCATCAAATATGATGCTGACCGCGTCGCCCGCAAAGTCCACCGTGACGCTCGTCGCGCCGAGATACATCCCTTCGTAGACGATCCATTTCGCCATGTTGGCTTCATTCTCTTCCGCGGTGTTTTCGTCACTGACGGGATACTCTTTTTTTATCTCTTCTGCAACTGCGACGGAATAGGTGGCGGTGCTGTCCTCGCCCTCCACGACGATGCTCACAAGCGCCCACGAATCGCTGTCCGTGGGGAGCGGCGACGAGCTCTCGTCATTGCATGCGGCAAACACGAGTGCCGACGCGACAAGCAGCGCGACAAGCGCGATAACCGCAAAACTGCGTGTTTTCATTGCAAATTTGTTCATCAAAACCTCGTTTTCTGCAAATTGCCGTCCGCCGTGAGGCGGCGGTCCGCATCGCTGCGCGGGTCGTCCCCGCGCTCACATCCTCGCGGTCACATCCCGAGGATGTCCTTCACAAACTTTTGCGCCTCCGCAAGGCACTCCCTCCCGGAGCGCGCGAGTTCGCAGGCGAGCGCGCCCGCGTGCACTCCGTTTATGCCCGTGCAAAGGAAATAGCCGTAACGCGCTCCCGCCGCGGCAAGTTCGTCGCGCAGGGTCTCGGACTCCGCTTTCAGCCTGTCGCCCTTAGACGCGACAATGAATGTCGGAGGAAACTCCGGACCGGTTCTTGCGTCGGTCGCATAGGTCACGCGCAGACTTTCATCGCCTTTCATGGCGCGGACTTCCTTTGCGGATCTGCCGAAAAAGACGGAGGTGAAAAGCCCCATCTGCGGATAGCGCGTGTCTATTGCCCGCACGGGGTCGAATATCCCGCTCAAAGTCACGCACGCCGACACCCTGAAATCGTCCTTGAACTTGAAATCTATCCCCAAAGTTTCGTAAAGGTCGCGGTAAACGGATACGACGGATACGAGAGAAGCAAAATATCCTCCCGCGCTGTCGCCCGCAACGACGATCTTCCGCGTGTCTATCCCGAACTCTTCCGCGCGTTCCAGCACAAACTCTATGCCTTTGAAAATCTCCCTTATATGCTCGGGATGTTCGGCATCGAGCGCATAATCGTAGTCGATGTTCGCCGCCACATAACCGTCGTCCACCCAGTTATAGCAATAAAACCGCCTGTTAGAGCGTATTCCCGAAAGGAATCCGCCCCCGTGAATATAGATGAACAGGGGTAAACTGCCCTCACACCCTTCCTTGCGGTAAACATCGAGTTTGGTGCGCTTTCCGTTTCCGTAGCATAGACCGCGGCGCTTTGAAATGTTCTTATGCACCCCGAAGCAAGGGATATGCAAAAACACCTCGCTGAAAGTCAGGATCGCTTTCGTACAGCGCACTTCGAATTTTTCGAGTGAAGTCAATCCCATTTCCCTTCACCTCAAAATCTGAGAAAATAGGCAAAATTGCCGTGCTTACGGATGAGCGCGATGAGTTCGTCGGCAGGCAACCACACCGTCGCGGTGTTTTCGAGCGGATGCACGCCGATGACTCCGCCCTTAAATTCGGCGTCGATGACGAACTTCACCTTCTTGCCGGCGTCGTTCATATAGCCGAGCGGCGTGACGGCGCCCTTCGCGAGCCCGAGCAATTCCCCGAGCTCCTCTTCCGAGGCAAAGGACAGCTTGCGCGAGCCCATGCTCTCCTGCGCGTCGCGAAGGGAGACATGCTTGTCCTGCCGCACGGTGAGGACATAATAGTTGAGTTTCTTGTCGTCGCGCACAAAGAGGTTCTTCGCCACTCTGTCGCCGTTCGGCAGCCCGAGCGCGATGACGTCGTCTATGGTGTCCGCGTGCGCGTGCTCCGCATAGTCATATTTCACTCCCGCCGCGTCAAGCACGGCGAGACACTTCGAGATCTTTTCGTCCATACTTTCCCCTTGTCTTTCAAGGCGCGGCAACCGCCGCCCGACACGATAATACACGTATCGTGTTTTGTATCCCCGCCTACCCATCCGAGGTCTGCGGATATAAAACACGATGCGTGTTGTGATGAGATCCTGCGGCGGTGCGCTCAGCCAAAGCAAGTGACGATGTCATGCCGCCGGGGAGCCCGAACGCAAGCGACCGCGCGCGAGCCGTCGCCTCCCTCTGTGATGAGGGAACGCGGCGCCGCATGAGACGCGAACCGCCCGCTCCTCCGCCCGTCGGACTCGTTGACCGAAGGGCGTGCGACATTCCGTCATTGCCCGTCCCGCGGCGGCAGCGCCGCCGCGGGACGGGACACGATACGTGTTTTATGCGCGGAGCGTCAGAGTTTCTCTGCCACTTTCCACGCCTTCCACACCACGGTGCGGAGGTTGCCCACCTTCTCGGCGTCGCCCACGATGTGGACGTGCGCGCTCTTTTCCGCAAGAGGCGCGGGTACGTAACCCACGGAGACGATGACGCTGTCCGCCTTGATCTCCTTGGTCTTGCCGTCCGCGGTCTCCACCGTGACAGCGCCGTCCGACACCTTCTTCACCTTGCTCTCCAGCAGCACGGGCACTTTCTTCCATGCGAAGTAGTCCCTGAGATAAGAGGAATTTGCAAGGCAGAGCCCGGGTGTGGTGATGATGTCGTTCTGCGCCTCCACGATGACGGGGTGTTTGCCTTTGAGGAAGAGGTCGTATGCGATCTCGCAGCCCGTGAGCCCGCCACCGATGATGACGACATTGTCGCCGACAGCCGCTCCGTTCAGGTAATCTATCGCCTCGATGCCTTTCTCTATGCCGGGTATGCCGAGCTTTCTGGGTTTAGCGCCCGTCGCCACCACCACTTCGTCCGCGCCGAGGGACGCGATGTCCTTAACCTCGGTGTTGAACTTCACCTCAATGCCGAGCTTTGCGATCTGTCTGCGGTACCACTCGATGAGCGCGCGGTCCTTCTCCTTGAAAGAGGGGGCCGCCGCGGGGATGAACACGCCGCCCAGCTTGTCGCTCTTCTCATAGATGGTGACTTTGTGCCCGCGGAGGGTCGCGATCCTCGCCACTTCCATGCCGCCCACGCCGCCGCCGATGACGGCGATCTTCTTCTTTTTCTTCGCGGGCACGATGGTATATTTGCCGTTCTGCATGGTGAGGGGGTTAAGCGCGCATCTCGCCATATGCTGAGCGTCCGAGATGGGCGCGTCGTTGCCCGTCCCCTTGTGCTTGGACATGGTGAAACAGCCGTTGTGGCAGCAGATGCAGGGCTGGATGTCCTCGAGTCTGTCCTCCATGAGCTTGGTGACCCACTCGCCGTCGGTGAGGAACTGCCTCGCGACGCCCATGGCGTCGATCCGGCCTTCCGCGATGGCCTCGGCGGCGACTTCGGGCTCCATGCGCCCCGCGCACACGACGGGGATGTCTACGAACTTCTTGATGTGCGCCACATCGTCGAGATTGCAGTTGACGGGCATATAGGCAGGCGGATGCGCCCAGTACCACGCATCGTAGGTGCCGTTGTCGGAGTTGAGCATGTCATAGCCGGCATCCTGAAGATACTTGGCGGCTTTTTCGCTCTCTTCCATATCCCTGCCCACTTCGACGTAGTCCTCGCCGGGCACCGCGCCCTTGCAGAAACCCTTGGTCTTGCTGACGACGGAATATCTCAGCGAGACGGGATAATCCTCGCCGCACTGCTTCTTGATCTCCTTCACCACGGCGACGGGGAAACGGTATCTGTTCTCGAAGCTGCCGCCGTACTCGTCCGTGCGCTTGTTGGTGTACTTCAAAGTGAACTGGTCAAGGAGATAACCCTCGTGCACCGCGTGCACTTCGACGCCGTCCACGCCCGCTTCCTTGCACATTTTCGCGGTCTGTCCGTAGGCGTAGATGATGTCCTCGATCTCCTTTTTGGTGAGCGCGCGGCAGGTGACGTCCTCCGTCCATCTGGACGGCAGTTCGCTCGGCGACGCGCTGATGTAGGACGGGTCGAGGATGGGCTTCATGAGCGCGCCCACCACCTTGTTTTTGATGGGCAGCGCGAGGAGCTCGCTCAGCGCAAAGGAACGCCCGAACCCGGCAGTGAGCTGCACGAAGAGTTTGGCGCCCGTCTTGTGGATCTCCTCCATATAAGGTTTGAGCTTTTTGAAAGCGCCCTTCGCCTTGTAGAGCCACTGTCCGCCGATGAGGTTTCTCAAAGGCGCGATGCCGGGGATGATGAGACCGACATTGTTTTTCGCGCGTTCGAGGAAGAAATCCGCCGCGTCCTTGTCGAGGTGATGCGGCTCCATCCAGCCGAACAGCGACGTTCCGCCCATGGGACACAGCACGATGCGATTTTTGATCTCCACATTGCCGATCTTCCACGGGGTGAACAGGGGCTGATAAGTTTTGTTCATAACCGACTTTCCTCCTTATCGTTGTGGTCGGTTACAGTATAGTCTAATAAACACCAAAAGTAAATAGCCATTTCCCGCAAAATGCCGTTTAAGCCGCGGCATCCTGCCGTCAAACGCGCATTTCGCCGACACACTCCGACAAAGCGCCCGCACGATATGCCGGCGCGGAATAATACGAACCAAACCCAGAGCAAGAGATTTTCGGATGATGTTGCGCGGGCGGAACGCAGGCAATAGTATACATATTGGCAAGTTCCGGCTGTGCAAAAGCACCGAAAAGAATTGCTCCGAGGCAGGTGTGTATCATTCCGCGCCGGCATGAAAAAAAGGAGCCTCGGATGAGGCTCCTTTCGTCATCTCCGTGCGGCTTATTTGCCGAACTTTTTGTCGAACTTTTCAAGGCACTTCACGCTGATGGCGTAGCAGTCCGCAAGGCAGTCCTTGTCGAGGTTGGTGTAGGTGTCCTTCAGGGTGTGATAGTAGTCCTCGAGGACGTGGTTCAGCGCCGTGATGCCCGTCACCTTATAGCCGCCCTGCGCGAACGCCGCGGAATCCGTCGCGCCGCCGAAGGGAGGCACCCACGTCTTGTTGCAATGGATGCCGAGCTCTTTCGCGCTCTCCATGAAGGTGTCGCTGACCTCTTTGTCCGCCTTGACGGTGCCGTTGAGGTCGCGGTAGTTGACGCCGAGGAACTTGCTGGCGTGTATGGTGTCGTAGGAATAGATCCATGTGGGCACGTCGTCGAACTCGCCCTTGTGCTGTTCCACCCACGCCTTCGCGCCGCGGAGGCCCGCCTCTTCGGAACCGGAGAGGATGACGCCCACTTCGGTGTGCTCGAGCTCGATGCCCGCGTCCTTCATAGCTTTCAGGATGGCGATGCCCATATAGCAGCCGGTGAGGTTGTCGTTGGCGCCGTCGACGGTGGTCTTGGGATCCCACATGAAGTACATGCCGATGAGACCGGGGACGAACACGAGCTGGGCGATGCCGCACCAGAACAGCGCGTCACCATATATGGCGGTGTATGCGTCAAGGCTGAATTCGGTCATATACGCAATGCCCTGAGTGCCGAGCACCGCGGTGGCAACGACCGCAAGCACGAGAGCGATGAACGCGCCGAGGAAGCTGGAGCCGATGTGCAGCTCGTAAACCGCGCCGCCGAACTTGTTGTTGACGGGCCAGTTCCACGCCGCGTCGGGGTGACCGTTGAAGAAGATGCGCGCCTTCACTTCGCCCGTGCACTTCTTGATGGCGGTGACGTTGTGTCCCGTCTCTTCGGGGAAGAGGAAATCGAATGTCTTCTTGTAGAGCACGAATTGGCAGATCATGATCAGGAACCCGACCGCGATGAGTGCTACTCCGAGTGCCGGCAGGAAGAAGAAGCACAACATGCCGAGAAGTGCGCATGTGATGGTGTAGTTCAGCCAGCCGAGGAAGGAATGGGGGTGTTCCTTAAAGGACTCCACATCCGCTCTCTCGCAGCCGCACTCGTTTTTGAGAACGTCCGCCATATACTCGCAGGACTTTTTCTCGCCTTCGCTGCCGGGGCCGCGCTTGCCGCACTTCTTGATGACGTCGGTGATGCCGTCGATCATGTACTGCGCGCTCTCCGCCTTGTTGTCTATGAGCTTCTTGAAATCAGCCATAGTACGTCTCCTTTTTTCTTAGAATGGTTAAATTGTAACACAATTTATGACAGGTTTCAATAGACTTTGATCATCTTTCATGATATTTTAACAAATGTCGTTTAAACAAACGCTCTTCAGATGCCGCGGCGGACACCCGCAAGAGCATCTTTCCCCACTCCGACAGCACAAAACGCGCACTAAAATACCCCGCCGGGAGCGGGGTATCGCCGTGTTGTCCGTTTGTCGGCCGCGGACTCAGATGAGCGAAGAGTGTATCACATAATCCGCCGTGGCTTTGTTGGTGGCGATGGGGATGTCGTAGACGACCGCGATGCGCAGCAACGCTTTCACGTCGGGGTCGTGGGGCTGGGCTTGGAGAGGATCCCAGAAAAAGATGACGAGGTCGATCTGCCCTTCCGCGATCTTGGCGCCGATCTGCTGGTCGCCGCCGAGAGGCCCGGAGAGATAGCGGTGCACGTCGAGCCCGGTCGCCTCTGCGACGAGCTTGGATGTGGTGCCCGTGCCGCAGAGCTCGAAGCGCGCGAGGGTTTCGCGGTTCTTCATAGCCCAGCTCACCATTTCGGCTTTCTTATTGTCGTGCGCGATGAGCGCGATGCATTTGACTTCTTTCATTATCCTTCGTCCTTTGGGTGTTGAGAGCATTATACCACAACGCTCCCCTCTTTTCAAGCGGGAGAAAGCAAACATTTGAGCCGCCTCACGGCGGGAACGCACACGAAACGCCGATCGCAGGATCGGCGTTTTATATCGCTATTTCGGCTGTTTAACTTGTTATTCCGCGGATTCGTAAGGCTTGCAGACGTCCGTCCAGCCTTTTGCGCGGGAGAAGGTCTCAAGCTCCTGAAGGGTGAGCTCGATGGCGCTCGACGCGCTGCCGCAGGCGGGGAAGACGGTGTCGAACCTCTTCAACGACTCGTCCAGCCACACCTCGGCGCCCTCCGCGACCGCAAAGGGGCACACGCCGCCCGCGGCGTGTCCGGTGAGCCGCTCCGTATCCTCGCGGGCGAGCATCTTAGCCTTGCCGCCGAAGAAGTCCTTATACTTGCGGTTGTCCACTTTGACGTCCCCTGCCGCCACGATGAGCAGCACTCTCTCCCCCAGCATGAAGGAGAGCGTCTTTGCGATGCGTGCTTCCTCACACCCGAGAGCTTTTGCCGCGAGCTCCACCGTCGCGGATGAGACGTCGAACTCACGCACGCGCTCCGCCGCGCCGTATGCGGCGAGATATTCCTTCACTTTGGCTATGGACATGTCCCTCTCCTTTGCGCGGCGCCGAGCGTGCCGCGCGCTTTTGTCTGCCGATGACGGCGAGACAAGCATAACACATCCGCGCGCCCGCGTGAAGTGTTCTTTAATCTTCGTTATAAATTAGTTATTTTATTTACAACTGTTTGACATCCGCCCCGTTTTGTCCGAAAATATATATATTACAATTCTCGGGGGAGGATATATGAGCGAAACGACCAAAGACGCCGCCGTGCAGGCGGAAGAGGAACTCAGAGAGGACGCCGTGACCGAAGCCGCGTCCGAGACCGCAGACGAAGCAGCGGAAAGCCCCGCCGTCACGGACGGTGAGGTCTCCGAGGGCGGCGATGAGGCGGCACAGAGCGGCATGAAAGGCAAGGCGACCGCCGCCTTCCACAAGGGCAAGGCGTTCATGACCCGCCACGGCAACATTTGGCAGATCGTCAAATTCACGCTCATCAGCTGCATCGCTTTCATCGCGGAATTTGCCACCATGTATGCCCTGCAATACGGGCTGGAAGGCGTGTGCGGCAACGAGCACTTCCATTGGTTCATCTTCGATTACGCGGCAGGCAGAGAGGGCGCGTTCGGCACCGCAGGCTTCATCGCGATGCTGGGCTCCAAGTGCATTGCGGAGATCATCTCCTTCACCATCAACCGCAAAAAGACCTTCAAAGCCAACAACAATGTGGTGTTCAGCGCCATCATGTATGTCATCACCGTTGTCGCGCTCATCATCTTCACCACCTGGCTCGCGGGCGTGCTAGGCGACGCGATGGGTCCCGCCATCGGCGCGGACGCCGGCAACACCATCAGCAAGATGCTGAGCTCCGTCATCAGCTTCGTGGTCATCTTCCTCATGGACAAATTCGTCATCATGCGCAATGTGGACAAGGGCAACAAGGAAGCGGCAGCGGACTCCGCCGAAGGCGAAGCCATGGCAGCCGAAGCCCTCGCTGCCGACACCGCAGAAGGCGAGACCATCACCTGCGACAGCGCGGACGCCGAGGAAAACGAAGCCGCGACGGAGATCTCCTCCGGCGACCGAGAATAAGTACGCTTATCAACGGACTGCACACGCACGCCGCGGCATGATGCCGCGGCGTTTTGCGTGCGCCGAACACGGCAGCTCTGCCAGGTGGCACTGCCCTGCCGGTCCTCTCTGCGACGCGTATCTCCCGGCAGCCGGACGCACACCTGCGCGGCTTACAGAGCATGACAAAAGAGAGCGCGCCGCGCTCTCTTTTGACGTATTGTCCGATTTTCATGCCGCATACATGCGTCCTGTCCAAACCTCCGCGCATCGCAGCGGAGCGGCGCAAGCCGTCATGCAGGCGGCGCGAGGGCCCGTTACGCCTTGGGCACTACGATCTCCATGTCCAAATCGGGATAAGTGCAGCAGGGGTGGATGTAGCCGAACTTCCCGTCCGCGAGTCTGCGCTTGTCAGCGCCGGCGATGGAGAATTTGCCGGCAACGAGCCTGCTGTGGCAGAAACCGCAGCCGCCCGCGCGGCACTTGGACGGCACTTTCAGCCCCGCCCTTTCCATGGCGACGAGCAAGGTTTCACCTGCGTCCGCCTTCACTTTGAACGTATCGAAGCCGATATGCACGGTGAGGTCGTACACCGCGGGCACGGCGTCGCGCACTCCCACGCAGTTCGCCTCTTTCTTGACGCGTTTCAGCGGCAGACCGAGGGGAGCGAGCTCCTTGTCCTGGAAGGCGTACATCGCGGAAGGTCCGCACATCATCACGGTGAAATCGCCGTCAACGTACTTCTTCACGAGAGCGAGATTCACAAATCCGTGCTCACATCCTTCTTCCTCCTTCTCGGTCACGTACACGACCTTGAACTTGCCGGGCATTTGCGCCGCAAGGGCGTCGAGCCTGCTCCTGAATGCGAGATCGGCAGCCGTCTTTGCCCCGTAGAACAGCGTGAGCGAATAGTCGTCTGTGCCGTCCGCAAGCGCCTGCGCCATGCTGTAGAAGGGAGTGATGCCGCTGCCGCCCGCGATCGCAACGATCTGCTTCGCGTCCTTGATCGGCTCGTAGCAGAAATCACCGGACGGATCGCCTATGACAAACTTGTCGCCCGGCTTCGCGTTGTCGAAGAGCCATTCGCTGAAAAATCCCGCTTTCTTGACGGTGAACGCGGCTTTTTTCGCAAGCGCTTCACGGGGCGAGGACGAGAAGGCGTAGGGACGGGACACTTCGCTCCCGCCCGCGTTGCAGCCGAGAGTGGCGTACTGACCGGCGCGGAAGTAGAAAGGCTTCTCCGTTTCGAAGACGTACGTCTTCATGTCCGCGGTTTCGAGCCTGACTTCGGTGAGAGTCGCGGACTGGTAGCCGGGGTGGAGGATCTTCGCCGTTTCGTTCACCTTATAGGTCGCGGGCAGCGGAGTCGCCGGCGCTTCCGCCATTATCTTTCTGCGCTTCGGCACCATTTTCTTGAAGCGCAGGAGGTCCATAAATCCGAAAATCTGTTTCTTGAATACGAATGCCATAAGTTCAGCCCTCCCTCTTGATGTCGCCGACGGTCTGCCTGCCGGAGATGTCGCCCGCGAAATACGCGCTGGAATAGCCGGACAATCTCATCGCGTAACCGCTGCCGAAACGCAGTCCGCGCACGCGGTGGTCCTCCGCCATCATCTGGAGCCTGGGCATGAGCCCGTCCCAATACTGCGATTCGTAGCCGTAGATCACGCCCTGCGGATGTCCGCAGTAACGCGCGTACGTCATCGGCGTCGCGACCGAGATCTCCTCTATACTGTCGCGGATCTTCGCGCCGGTATCGTGCTCGAAGCGCGAGATCATCTTGTCCGCGACGTAATTCTTGGTCTTGTAATAGTTTTCGGGAGTCACCTTCGCCCAGTCGTCGGACATGTAGAGCGTGGTGAAGTACATCATGCAGGTGCCCTCCGGCGAGCAGTCGGGAAGCGCGCGGTTAAGGCATACCGTCGCCTGCACGCTGTTGTCCTTTATCGTCCGCATCCTGTCGTACTGCGCGACGGAATCCATCGTGTCGTAAAGGAAATAGTTGTGGTTCTCGATGCCGAGCTCGTCGGCGGATTTGTTGAGTCCCAGGAACATGGTGAAGCCTCTTCCCGCGAATTTGCGCGAATTGGACGCACGCACCTCCGACTCCGGCACCTTGTCCATCATCCTGCCGAACACGACGTGCGGCGAGCAGTTCGCCACGACGTGGCGCGTCTCGATCTCCGTCCCGTCGTCCAGCACGACGGCGCGCACTCCGCCGTCCTTCGGATCGGTGAGTATCTTCACCGCTTCGGTGTTGAACAGGACGTCGCCGCCGAGTTCGAGTATGCGTTCGGTCAGCGCGAGAGAGATCTCGTGCGAACGGGACTTCGGCATGCTCGCGCCGCGCAGGATGTAGCGGTTGACCATGGACGCGTAATGCACAAAGCTCAGGTCGTCGCAATGCGCGCCCAGGTAGCACCAGTACGCCGTGAGGATGTCGACGGCTTTCTTCGGCATTTTGAGCGCCTTGAGCACTTCGTTCACGGAGTAGGAACCGCACCTCACGAAGTTGCCGTAATCGCGCACCATCACCTTGGGATCAGCATTGCCGTTGACCGACGCGGTGTAAGCCTGTCCGAGCCTGATCTCCTCCGCCAGTTCGAAAAATTCCGTGACGGATTTGCGGCTGCCGGGCACATAGCTCTCCATCTTGTCGATGAAGGCTTTCACGCCGAAAGGCATCGTCACGTCGAGCTTTTCCGCCTGCGAGATCGCGCGGTACGCCTCCGGGATCTGCAGCCACTCGATCTTGTCCGTCACTCCGAGTTCGTCGAAGAGCACGCGGACGTCGCCCGCGTTGTCGGCGGTGCCGAAGTCGTTGAGCTCGTGCAAAGACGCCTCGAACTCGAACCGCCCCCTTCTGAAGCTGGTCGCGAAGCCGCCGGGAATGTTGTGCTTTTCCACAAGCAGCACCCGCGCTCCGCCCTGCAGCAGCCTGATCGCCGCGGTAAGTCCGCCGTTACCCGCACCGATAACGACGGCGTCGTATTTTCTCATTGCAACCTCCTGTTTCCGTGCCCGGCACTCGGCCGCGCCTCATAATTCCATAAGATTCAGTCCCGTGCGCTCGTCGTAGAACCTCGGCACACGGCCGTAAACGGTGTGCAGGACCAGTTCGCACGTCGCGCTGATGACGGCGCGTTTGAGATGTCCGCCGACGGCGGTCCCGTCCCTCCTGCACGCTGCGGCGTGGATGTGGACGTAAGGCGCGCCGTTCATCTCAGTCACCGTGCCCGAAAGCGACGTGATCTCCAGCGGCTCGCGGAACGTGTTGTCGAAATACACCTTCGCCTTCACGTCGTAGACCGACACGTCGAACTCGTCGGCCGCGCCTATCCCGCTCACCTCGGCGAACGTCACGCCTTCGCGCTCCGCTATCTCCGCGAGCGAAGCCACGACTTCCTCGCCGACTTCCAGCCTGACCACTATGTCTTCACCGAACCGCTTATATTTCATACCGCGCCTCCGCACGCGCGCCGTAAGCGCACATTTACTATATATATTTTACACTTTCGCGCGCGAAAATCAATACCAAATTCAAAACGCAGCCTTTTCCCGCCTGCGGCGCGTCCGTCGGAGGAGTTCTTCTCTCCTCCGCGTTGCCGCCGGCACTGCGGCAATGACGACGTCCCCGCCTTTCCCCGGGCTCTTCACCGCTTCGTCAAGCTCAAGCGCACGCGTGCCGAGCCGCGCAGCGCATTCTCATTTCCCTTTCAGCCCTGCCTTTCCAGGACGGCGAGTGTCTCCAGGCACATTGTCTCGGGGAACATATCGAAAGGCTGTATGTGAGAAAGAGTGAAGCCGCCTTCGGCAAACAATGCGATATCGCGTGAAAGCGTGGCGGGATTGCAGGATATGTAAAACACCTTATCGGCCCCTGACTGAACGACGGCCTGCAAAACGGAGTCGTCGCAGCCTTTTTATTGGCGAATACATCTCTCGCCTTGATGAAATGATTGAGCGTAAGAAAGCGCTTTTTGCTTGACCTTTTTCGCTCTTTTCCGACAAAATTCGTCAAATTAAGAAAACAACAAAACCGGCTTTTGCCGGTTTTGTTGTTTAAAGTTCAAAATCTGGGTTCTCCGCTGGGAGTTTAACCTCCATGTTCCCAAGTTTCTTTGGGTTTGAGGTTCTAATTGCGTTTGCTAAATCCTGGGCTTGGTCTTTAGAAATTGCAACTTCCGAAAGATCCAAGAAAAATTCGCTTTGCGCCTGCGCCGCTTCCTCTTCATAATCGAATTCTTTAAAATCTTTGATCTCGGTGATCTTAAAGACGTTGTTTGTATATTTCATAATTTCCTTAATATCACCATCGTATGCGCTGGGTGGCATTGCGTTTTCCAATCGAGCCGTGTAAACCTTGCCATTGTCGATTATTAAATATTTAATATATGTGTTCCCATAAGCATTATAATCATAAATATAGCTAGAAACATCTAAAACTTGTGCATCTTCACTAAAAGTGATTATCTCGCCATTGTTTTCATAACTTTGGTTGCATAAATACTTAGAAAACTCGTTGTAGACTTCTTCTGAGAGATTTGGCTTCAACCTTGCCTGAAAAGCAAAACTTAAATCATAATTCTTTTCTGTACTATTTAAATATGAATAAATCTCTTCTTGTGAATTCGTTAATATGTTGTTATCAAATTTTGCTACAAAAAATTCTTTATCTCTTACTGAGCCATATTTACTTATTGTGTTGGCTATACAATAAATTTCTCCTGCAGCTTCATTGATTAATATTTCTGACGAATCATCCAAATTAAAGGTTTCTCCTGGGTTGTCTTTCTCATATTCCTCTTTTAAAGCTGATTTCAACAAATCCAAATTCTTTTCATAATATTCTGCTTCAGAGAATTCCGGGGTTTCCGGCTCCTCTTCGCCTGGGTCTGGGTTAACTGGGGTGTCTGGGTCTGGGTCAACTGGGTCGTCCGGCGTTTGGTCAACTGGGTCGTCTGGGGTTGGATCAACCGGAGTGTCTGGGTTTGGGTCAACCGGCGTGTCAATTGACGGGATGGCCGGGCCAGGGTCCTTTGAGTTTTGAATTCCAAGAACAACGCCAATTGTTGTTGCAATTGCAACAACTCCTGCAACAACTGCAATTAAAATCTTTTTTCCTTTTGAAAGAGCCATATGCTTCTTTTCTCCTTTCTTTTCTGATTATATTGGATATCCTTATATGTCGTTTTAGATTTCGGTTTTCGCCCTTCGGCACGTTTCAGCGCATCTTTTAATGAAATCTTACCTTCTCCCTCGCCAAACTCGACATCAACTACGATATGACTGTCAGGCTTTTTTTGGAAAGCAGTACCAGTGTCTCCACGTGCATGGTCTGGGGGAACATATCGTAGGGGCGGAGGGATGTGATGGTGTAGCCGCGGTCTGTGAGGAATTTTAAGTCGCGGGCGAGAGTCGCGGGGTTGCAGGAGATGTAGACGATGCGTTGAAACTCCGCCTCCGCAGCCGCCGAGAGGACGGCTTCGTCGCAGCCTTTGCGGGGCGGATCGACGAGAAGGGCGCGGGGCGCGGCGCTGCCCGCAAGCGAGCGCATATAGTCCGCGGCGTCGCAGCACACCTCCGTCACTCTCTCCGAAAGCCCCAAGGAACTCATGAGTTTTTCCGCGTCCTTCACCGCTTCCGGGACTATCTCCACCGCCGCGATCTTCGCCTGCGGGAGACGGAGAGCGAGCTCCGCGGTGAGCAGCCCCACGCCGGAGTAGAGCTCCACGATGTCGCCGTCGAACCCGTCAAGAGCGGCGCAGGCGGCGGCGTAGAGGCGCTCCCTCATCTCGTCGTTGACTTGCAAAAAACTCGCGGGCGAGACGACGGCGGAGAATGCGCCGAGCCTCTGCGGCACTTCCCTGCCCTTCACGAGGCGGACGCTCTCCCCCATGATGACGTTGGTCTTTGCCTTGTTGGGAGAGACGTAGAGCGCGAGCTCCTTGAAGCGGGCGGCGAGCTTGCTTGCCAGCCTGTCCGCATGAGGGATGTCGTCGCCGTTCAGCACGATGACGACGGAGAGCGTGGTGACGAACCTTGCAACGACGTGTCGGAGCAGCCCTTTGCCCGTCCCCTCGTCGTAGACGGAGAGACCGCACTCGTTCGCCCAATCGGTGACGGCGGCGACAACGTCGGAAGCCCACGCGCCGTGCAGAGGACACTCTTTGAGCGGGACGACGCGGTGGGACTTTTTCTCGAAAAACCCGAGCACTATCTTGCCGTGCCTGCCCATCCTGCCGAAGGGGAGCGCGAGCTTGTTGCGGTACGCCCAGGGGTTGCCCGCGATCACCTCGGGCACGGCGACGTCGACGCCCGCCTTTTTCATGGTGCGCTCGACGGACACCCTCTTCACCTCCTCCTGCATGGCGTGGGAGAGGTGTTGGAGGTCGCACCCGCCGCATCGTCCGAAATGACGGCAACGGGGTTTTACACGCTCGTTTGAGGGAGTTAAAACCTCGATAAGCTCACCAAAGGCATAATCTTTCTTGGCATGGACGACGCGGAGACGCACCCTTTCGCCCACGATGGCAAAGGGTACAAAAATCGGATAGGCACCGTCTTTGACGATGCCCTCTCCGCTCATTCCGAAGTCACATACGACTCCTTCGAATTCGTCTCCCGTGCGGAACCTGCCCATTTATCACTTCTTGGCGTAGATCTTTTTGAGCTTCGCAAAGCGCGGCAGCCCGTGCTCGTGAGGCACCTTGACGTCCCCCTGGATGAGGGGCAGCGCATATTTCACAAACTCCTCGCTGATGCCGGTGCCGCCGTCCACGATCCACTCGAGGGGCACCTTTCTCTCCGCGTTGGCGGCGTGTTCCAGCGAGACGAGGGCGGGGTTGCACACATAGGTGTCCGCACCGTAATCGCGCTCGAAGACGACCATCTTGTCCGTCTCGCCCGCGACGGCGGCGCGCACCGCGAAGGAGCCCGCCTGATAAGCCTCGTCCACGTCGATGGCGGAGGCGAGGTGGGTGGCGCAGCGCTGCATGAGACTGAGCTCGATGGGACGCACTTTGACGCCGAGGCGCTCCTTGATGATGCCGCCGAGGATGGCGGCGAGACCGCCGAGCGCGGCGTGTCCGAAGTGGTCGTGCGCGCCCGCCTTGAAGTCGCCGACATACTTACCGTCCGCGTTCTTCAAGCCCTCCGCGACGACGGCGATGCACTTGCCCTCGTTGCGTTCGCAGACCTTGAAGACGTCCTGCACGAATTTGTCCACGCTGAATGGAATCTCAGGCAGATAGATGAGGTCGGCGCCGAGACCGGTGTGGTCGGCAAGCGCCGCGGACGCGGCGAGCCAGCCCGCATTCCTGCCCATGACCTCGATGATGCAGACCAGACCGAAGTTGTACACTTTGGCATCGAGATTGCACTCCATGACCGTAGTGGCGATATACTTGGCGGCACTCGCGTAGCCGGGGCAATGGTCGGTGCCGAAGAGGTCGTTGTCGATGGTCTTGGGCACGCCGATGACGTTGCAGTCGTAGTCCTGCTCTTCCATGAACTTGCTGATCTTGTTGCAAGTGTCCATGCTGTCGTTGCCGCCGTTGTAGAAGAAGAAACGGATGTTGTACTTTTTGAACACCTCGAGCAGACGCATATAGTCGGTGGGGTCGACCGTGTAGTCCTGGAGCTTATACCTCGAGGACCCGAGCGCCGAGGACGGAGTGTGACGCAGCAGCTTCAGCTCGTCAATGTCCTCTTTGGAGATGTCGTAAAACTTTTCCTGCAAAATGCCGAGCACGCCGTGCTCCGCGCCGTAGACCTCTGTGATGTTGTCCTGCTTCAGCGCCTCGAGAAATACGCCTGCCGCACTGCTGTTGATGACCGCGGTGGGGCCGCCGCTCTGGCAGAACATACACGCCCCTTTCAATCCCTTCATAAATTCTCCTTTATCATCGCCCCGCCCCGCCCTGAGGCGCGGCTTCGGCGTATATTAAAGATATTATACTACTTGTCCCGACATATTTCAAGCACCAATTACGGGAGCCCTGCCCGCGAAGCGCCGCACACGAAACTCCGCTCAGCATCCCGCGACGAGTCCCCGCATATTCGATCCTCTCCTTCGTCCGCAAAATGCCCACCTTCCGCTCTCCCCTTGCGCGAACGCGCGGCGGGTGATAGAATGTAGGCATGGAAAAGATCGCAAGTTTCACCATAGATCACCTGGATCTGCTCCCCGGGCTCTATCTCTCGAGACGGGACGAGAAGGACGGCGTCACGGTCACCACCTTCGACCTGCGCTTCACCGCCCCCAACCGCGAGCCCGCCATGGACATCGCCGCCCTCCACACCGTGGAACACCTCTTCGCGACGTTCATGCGCAACTCCTCCGCGGCGGACGACGTCGTCTACTTCGGACCTATGGGATGCAGGACGGGGTGCTACCTCATCCTCTTCGGCGAAAAGACCCCCGAGGACGCCCTCCCGCTCGTGCTCGCGGCGTGCGACTTCACCATCGGCTTCGAGGGCGACATCCCCGGCGCCAAAGCGGCGGAATGCGGCAACTACCTCGAACACAACCTCTCCCTCGCCAAATACTACACCGCCCGCTATAAGTCGGAGCTCCTCACCCACCGCCGCTTCACCTACCCGGAAAAGTAGAGGGACGCATTCAAATTAGCCCTATCAAACTGCTCGTCTCGGGGGTGCTCGCTCGGAGTTTTCGGCGTGCTCAAAGACGCTACGAATAAGCTTCTCGTCCCGCGGGTGATGTGTTGGCTCCCCCTCCTTCCCTTCGGGCTTTCCTCCCCCGTGTCCGAACAAGTATCGTCCTCGCATCATGCGGGACTTACTGCGCATTCCTACAAAAGTTTTTATATCGCACCGACATAACCAAGCGGAGAACTGCACTTACCGAGAACCCGGCACGGGCGGAGGAATTCGGCACTCGCAACTTAAAGCCCGTGTCTACTTAGATCCACGGCGTTGCTCGGCGCTCACTTTGCGCGCCGCGACTTTCAAAAGGGCTACGCCCTGTGAAAGTTTGGCTGAGCGGCGCGTGGTTCCGTCTCCGAATAAGTGTACGGCGTGTTCGGTGGGGCTGACCCGACCCTTACACCCATTCGGTGCCGTTGTGAGTGACTATGAAGTCGGTGGCGGTGAAGGCGTTGGGGAGAGTGAAGGAGCGGCTGTCCGCAACATCCTCGGGAGATGTGACGGTGAAAGTGACCGTTTTGCCGTCAGCCTCGACCGAAAGCACCGCCTTCATGCCCTCGGAGACATCCTTGCAATAGCTGTTGAGGATGCCTGCCGCCGCATCGCCGTCCACTTCGACGATGCCGCCCGACCCGACGCCATTTGCCAAGGTCAGGATGTTGGTCTGCAATGTGCTGATGACGGCATTGACCTCCGCCTCCGCCGCCTGCACCTTTGCTTCTTCCACGAAATGCAAGGTGGTGGGCACGACGATGGCGGCAAGCACGCCGATGATGGCGATGACCACGATGAGCTCCACAAGGGTGAACCCGCGGCGGGTCTCTCTCAATTTTGCTCTCACTTCCCTTCCCCTTTCACAACGCCCCAAACACAACCCATTCGGGTTGTGTTTGAGAACGAACTTGTGTGCATACTAAACTTTTTTCGCTATAGCGGAGTATGTTTACGGTTCAGGAGTGGGAGCAGCTGCGGCACCGGTATTAGTCACTGTTGCAGTATTGCTAACGGTTATGACCATGCTTCCGGTGATGGCAACAGGAGTGCCTGGCGCTTCTACATCAGCGTCGACAACGAATTGACCGGCAGCACCGGGATAGGTCTTGGTCAAATCGGGAGTATCACCATCGCCATCCGAAGCAACGGTCATAACTATGTCAGATTCAGACACCTCAAATTTGATTGTGACGGTATTGTCAAGGTTGGTCATTGCATTTTCAGTCAGCATTTCCACGACCTTATCACCGTCGATCAACTGATTTTCGGCAAGGGCAAGGGTAAGAGAACCGTCAAGCGCATTGAACAGACCGGACGCTTCCTGCGCCGCCGCCTCTTCTCTCGCCTCGTTGACGAAGTGGAGCGTGGTGGGGACGATGATCGCAGCCAGCACGCCGATGATGGCGATGACGACGATCAGCTCGACGAGCGTGAAGCCCTTCTTGCTTTTCCTAAAAAGTTTGCTCATAATCTTTCCTCCATTCTATGAGTTTTGATGTTATATGAAAGCGTAAGTCTTACGCGTTTCACCTGTTTTATATGTTGTTTTTATGCAATAAAGCCCTTGTTTGTGCGTCCCGCGGCGACATCGTATTCCGGGGAGGCTTCGAACAGACCACCGCGCTCGGGGACGCTCTATCAAGCTGCTCGTCCGAGGGTTATCTTGATATCCCCCTCCTTCCCTTCGGGCTTTCCTCCCCCGTGTCCGATTAGAGTGCAGTCCTCCTAAAATGCGGCACTTACTTTCCACCTCTTGAAAGAAGTTGGAGTCTCGCACTCACCTATTCGAGCGGCGAACAGTACTCACTGAACGACCGGCACGGGCGGAGGAATTCGGCACTCGCAACTTAAAGCCCGTGTCTGCTTAGATCCACGGCGTTGCTCGGCGCTCACTTTGCGCGCCGCGACTTTCAAGAGGGCTGCGCCCTGTGAAAGTTTGGCTGAGCGGCGCGTGGTTCCGTCTTCGATCCTGTTAATGTGCTCGGACTTAGCCAACCGTATAAATAATACGATTAAACTCGTCCAAACTTGTTATCCCTTTCCTTACAAGTTCGCGGAGGCTGTCGGCGAGGAATTCGGCGCCGTTCTCCGCCGCGACTTTGCGGATGTCGTCGATGGGGGTCTCCGCCGAGATGAGTTTGCGGATGCGGTGGTCCATCTCCACGATCTCGTATATCGCGATACGTCCGCTGTACCCCACGTGGTTGCACTCCGGGCAGCCGACGGGCTCATACGCCTCTTTGATGCCGTAGTCGTCGAGGAGCGCTTTTTCCGCATCGGAGACGACGCGCTTGCGTTTGCAATAGGGGCAAAGGCGTTTGACCAGTCTCTGCGCGATGATGGCGTTGACGGACGCGGCGACAAGATACGGCGGGACGCCCATGTCGATGAGACGCACGATGCTGCTGGGCGCGTCGTTGGTGTGCAAGGTGGACAGCACCAGGTGACCGGTGATGGACGCACGGACGGCTATCTCCGCCGTCTCGTAGTCACGGATCTCGCCGATCATGATGACGTCGGGGTCCTGACGGAGGAGGGCGCGGAGACCGCTTGCGAAGGTCATGCCCGCTTTGGCGTTGACCTGCACCTGGTTGATGCCGAACATCTGCTTCTCGACCGGGTCCTCGATGGTCGTGATGTTGATGGTGGGCTTGCGCAGCTTGTTGAGCACGGCATAGAGCGTGGTGGACTTACCGGAACCGGTGGGGCCCGTCACGAGGATGATGCCGTTGGGCGCCGAGAGCATATGGTCGAAGCGCGCGATGGTCTCGCGCGACATCCCGAGCTGCTCGAAGCTGAGCAGGTTCTCCCCTCCCGTATTGAGGAGACGCATGACGCACTTCTCGCCGTACATGGTGGGGATGGTGGAGACACGCAGATCCACCTTGAACTCGTCGTTGGTATAGTTGAACCTGCCGTCCTGCGGGATGCGCTTCTCGGCAATGTTCATGCCGGAGAGGATCTTGATGCGGGAGATGACGCTGGCGAGAGTCGCGGGGGCGAGGCGCATGACCTCGATGAGGTCGCCGTCTATACGCATGCGGACGATGACATCGTTCTCGAACGGTTCGATGTGGATGTCCGACGCCTGACGGATGTACGCCTGCTGCACGAGATTGTTGACCAGCTTGACAACGGGAGTGTTGTTGACGCTGGACTCGATCTCGTCCATCTTCTTCGCCGTATCGTCGGAGACGAAGTTGACCGTCTGCACCTCCTCCTGCTCCTCGCGGTAGAACAGCTCCGCATTGCGGTAGTAGCGTTCGATGGCGCTCAGGATGTTCTCCGCCGAAGCGAGGGCGATGGACGCATCCATGCGCGAGCTCAGCTTGACGTCCTCGATGACGCTCATATCCTCCGGGTCGGAGATGGCGACGAGGATCTTGTTGTTGTTAATGTCCAGCGGCATGATGCCGTATCTTCTCGCAAGCGTCTCGGGCACGAGCTTGAGCACCTCGGGGCGCTTGACGACAAGGTCTTTCTCGATGAAGGGGACGTCCAGACGCTGCGCGTAGGCGGCAAGGAGCTGTCCGTCGGTGACGATGCCGCGGGCAAGCAAAATGCTGCCGACGTCCTCGTCGGGGTGGCTGCGCTGCCAACGCAGAGCATCGCTCAACTGGTCATGGGTTATGGTGCCGTTTGAAAGCAGAACTTCCCAAATCAAATGGTTGTCCAAGCGATTACCTCCCCTACAATGATTTTACTATGACTTACACTCCGTGTCAATACGGGTTTTTCTCAAAAAGCGCCTTTTTAAGCGGTTTTTTTGAGGTTTTCGTGTCTTCATATGCCGAGTAAACCCGCATAGAAAGCGATAAGCGCATCACCGCCGAATATCGCTACAACTGTCGCGAGCGCGATGAAGGGTCCGAAGGGCACGACGTGGAAACGCATCTTCTTCGGCGGGAGCGGCGTCTCGCCCTCCGCGCACACCGCTCCTCGCGGCAGGCGGCGGTATTCCTCCTCCGAGAGGTCGAACTCTTCCTCTCCCCTCCTCTTCTTCACCGCCGTGACGATGACGGACACCGCGGCGCCCAGCACCACGGACACTATGAACACGATGAGCACCTTCTGCCACCCGAGCATGAGACCCAGGACGAAATAGAGCTTGACGTCGCCGAGACCTATGCCCCCGAACATGGCGAGAAGGAACATAGGCACGCTCACGCACGCGCATCCGATGAGTTTGTCCTCCCATCCCACGCCGCCGAAGGGCGCGAATGTGACGAGCCCCAGCGCCAGCAGCACGAGGACGGCGGAGTCCGGGATCTCCATCGTGTCGAGGTCGATGAAGGACGCCGTGATGAGCGCGCACGCCGCGACGTCCCACACGAGGGTGAGACCGTGCATGCCGAACATCGCGTAGTTGCCCACAAAGAGCGCGCAGGTCATCGCCTCGACGAGCGGATAGCGGAGGGAGATCCTCTCCCCGCAGCTTCTGCATTTGCCGCGCAGGATGACGTAGCTCAAAAGGGGTATGTTGTCGTACGCCTTGATCGCCTCGCCGCACTTCGGGCAAAAGGAGCGCGCCTTCGAGAAAAATTTGCCGCGCGGGAGACGGTAGATGCACACATTGAGGAAGCTGCCGATGCAAAGACCCGCGAGCGCACTCAGGACATAGAACGTGATGTCAAGCGCCGCCATCTCCGTCCCTCACGAATAGAAGATGTAGCTATAGGTGCCGCTCGACGCGTTGATGACGCCGCCCGCGCTCTCCGCGCCCACTTTGATGGGGCTTTTGCGCTGCTCGAGGTTGAGGAAGGAGACGACGTCGCTCGCCAAAGTCGCCGTATAACTCTCGCCGTCCGCCGCAACGTCGCGCTCGCGGAACACCGTGAAGTTGACCGTCACGGCATAGCTGCTGCCGCTCTCCTTGCCTTCCGTGCGCACGATGGGCGTGAACGTCAAGCCGCCCACGAGATATTCGCCATACACTTCCGTCACGGGCTCGAGCGTTGTGCCGCCGAAGAGAGGGGTGGGGGCGTCCCAATCAAGCACGCCGTCCACATTGCTGCTCATGTGGTAGACATAGCCGCCGATGACGGTCTCGGTGCGCGGGATGCCGTTCACGGTGACGTTGTGTTTGCCGAGGGGGTATATCCTGCCCCTCGGGTATTCGTCGCTTACCCCCACGGGCGTGCCGCCCGCATCGGGGATGACGTTGCCCGCAAAGAGCATGTTGCACTCCGCGATGAGCGGCGTGCCCGAGGTGCCGATGAGAGTGGGATCGTTGCTCAGATACACCTTCTTCGCGCTGCGGAGGGTGATGCGGATATACTCCATCACGATGTCCTTGACGTCGTCCGCCGCGATGGTCTCCTCCCCGCGGATGAACGTCCTCGACGCCGCCGAGGAGATGAGGAACACCGAGATGGCGAGGATGCTCATGATGACCATCGCCACCAGCAGTTCAACGAGCGTGAACGCGCGCTTATGCCGTCTGAACCTGCGCCAAAGCATCACGCGCCTCCCCCGCTCTCGCTCTCGTCCTTGTCCTCAGCCGCAAGGAAGATGACATAGCGCCTGCCGCCTGTTGTCTTGTATTCCACATACTCGCCCTCGACATTATAAGTAAGCTTGCCCTTATTAAGGTCGATGACGAACTCCTCCTCGTTGCCGTTCTCGTGATTGTACGCGGTCACGGTGATGCTGCCGTGTGTGCCTTCCGCCGTAACGCCCGTCTCGATGAAATGCATGAGAGCAACGCGGTCGGAGTCGTAGACGAGGGACATGTTCACCATATTGGTGGCAGTGAAAAGGATCATGGCGAACATCACCGCGGCAATGGCAAACACCGCGATGCTGACGATGGCTTCCACCAATGTGAACCCTCTCCGGGCGCTCTTTCGCCTCATCCGTCCGAGCATCAATAGTACCCCAAAAACTCCCAGACCACCGAGTTGAAGTCGGCCACTTCCTGATCCGTCAGACCGCCCATCTGCACGGAATCCGTGATGAGCGGCGGCTGGACGTAGTTGAAAATTATGTTTTCGTATTGTTTGACCAAACTGTCCACATTCTCGGTAACGTTGCCGCCGCCGATGAGATCCTCCCAATCCTTTTTGATCTGGTCGAATATGCTGCCTTGCGGGAGTTCGTCGGCTGTGTTGAGCAAAATCAGACTCTCTATCGCCATACAGCCGTTGAGCGCGGTATAACTGCTTTCTGCGGGCGCGACATAGACCGCGCCGTACGGAGTGTAGACATAGCCGTTGAGCACCGCGTTCTGTCCCATGGTGATGAGGGAGTCGTCATTGGAGATGATGTACAGCCCGTCATAGCCGTAGCCGGAGCCCGTCTCCGCCGAGACCAGCCCGAGACGGGTGTATGGGTTGACCTGCAATGTCGGTTTGTCAAAGTCGTAGGAGCCGCTTTCGTACAGATACCAGAAGACCATGTTGCCGCCCGTGAGCACCACTTCCGCACCCGCATCGTAGTCTTTGGCATCCGCATTGCCGAACTTCGCACCATAGAGGAACTTGACGTAGATGTTGCCCTCCGAGGTGTCGAAGATGACGCGCTTGTAGTCAGAGAAGTCCGCAAAACAATTGAAGGTCACGCTGTCCGAGATGATGAGGGTGTTGCCGTTGTCGGTCACCTCGAAGGCGTCCGAATATGTCGCGATGTAGTTTGCAACGGTGGTCGTGGTCGGATTGCCGAACAAAGTATTGCCGCCGCCGCCCTGATTTGGGACATCCTCGCCCACATACTTCACGATGAGCCCTTCCTCGAGGTTGAACTCCGTCTTGTTGCCCGCGACGGGCGCGGACCAAGTGCGGATCTTGATGAGCTTGTCTTTCCAGACGGCGTTATCTTTAAAAGCTACGGTCTCATATTCAACGGCATTACTGTGTGAAAATTTGCTCAACGCGTCCGTCTTCTGATATTCGAGTGCCGCCGACAACGATGAATAACCGCTCTTCACATAACCTGCGAGTTGATTATCCCGCTCCGTCGGGCTGCCCTTAACATATTCGGTATCATTAATTTCCGTATCCCATACCTGCGGCAAATCATATGTCGGCTTATAAAAAGGCCATCCGGAATCGCCTTGCTCATATGAAGCAGTTATGAGTTTATCGATGCATATTGAGTTTCGCGATCCACTCCAGCTCCAACCTGTTGTCGGGTCGTCTACATCCCTCAAATGCCACTCATTCCCGTCAATATATAAGCCTCCGTCTCCCACGATCAATTTGCCCAAATAGCTTATGTCGATACTTGTGGTCAACAGCGGAGGATCCCCTTGATTTGTCCTGAACTGGAATCTGTCCGCATATATTACGTTATTGCTTGCGTATGATTCAAAGCAGTTCCATACCGCAGCCTCGGCGTAATCGTCATTAACTCTATCTTTTTCATTTCCGGAATCATTTTTATATGCCAGCCAATTCTCGCGGTGTCCGCTCACCTCCGGGCTCGCGACTGTGGTGTCGGTGTCCATCTGATAGTAGGTGTTGATGACCCTGTCATCACCATGATCGCAATAATATGTCCATATCAAATCTATGAAAAGATATTTGGACACATAGATGTCGCCGTAATAGTTGGGGATGCTGCCGCCGCCTTCATCCCACTTCGAGATGAGAAGATGCGTGTTGACATTGGACCACAAGGTGCCTTTTATGTCGCAGTTGGTGATGGTGGCGCCCCAACTGTAAACCGTGTTGTCGCCGCCGACATCATGGGTCGTACCAAAGAGGTTATTATTCCAGGCATATTCTGTCATATTGTCTGGCAAATTATCTTTGTCGTAGTCATCTCTTGTTGAATAGTTTGTCACATTCGTGTTGCTGCCGTCATGGTTGATGACGACATTCCCGTTGTACACCGTCGTGTCCGAAGTGAAATCGGAACCGGTGAAGTAGACATTGCCGTGGATGATGCTGTTCACGATGGTGAGCTCGTCACCGTAGCAATAGACATCGCCGTGTATCTCTGCGTTGGAAATGAATGCATTGCCCTTCACCACCACATCGCCGCCGACATTTACCTCTGTCGCGGTTTCCTCGATCTTGCCGTTGAGATTGCCCCATCTTATGATATAAAAGCCGTCTATGTATAGGTCTTTTGCTGCAAAGATGTCGTTCTCTCTGCTGTTTGCCGTGTTGTAGCTGTCGAAGTTCTCTATGCGGGCGTCTTCCCACAGATACATATCACCGTTGAGGCGGAACTTGGACACCGAGCGTGTGAGGATGGTGTCGTCATGGTCGAAGAAAACATCCTTGTTGAAACCGTGCTCAAAATTGGCATTTGTGTCCAAAAGGTTGAACTCGGGATCCATGAGATAATAGTTGGTCCAGTTCGCCTTCTCCACGGCGGAAAAGACATTGCGTTTCACGCTGTCCTTCCACAGACGCCGATAGTTGCGGTTGCTGTCGTTGCGGTCCGACAAGCCGATGAGGATCTTGGAGTCCGCATAAAGGTCGCCGTTCACCGCCGTGCCGCCGTCTGCCGCCGAGAACATGTAAAGCTCCACCCAATCGTTGTACCACAGGTCATCTTCCTCCGGCTTTTGCGAGCCTTTGGGCTGGTCGATGTTCACCGCCGTGAGAGGGCTGTTGTCCATGTCATACGGCTTTGTGTGCCCGGTGAGGGTGCCGTCCGCGGTGCTCGCCTGCGCGTTGCCGTAGACGCCTTTTTTCAGGACAAGGTTATACTTGCCGGCATTAGTGTTCGTGTCCGTGATTATGTTTCCATCATTATCCCGCAAATATTGCCCCGGGACACCGCTGTGACCGTTGTAGGCGTCGTCCTTGCTCAATGCGGCGAAGACCGTGTTGTATGCATCGATGTACGACGAACCCAAGTTCTTCACGACGGCGCTGTCCGTGTCCGCGATGGGCTGAGAGACATAGATGTCGCCGTGGGTGGTCTCCGCCACTATGGTGGAGATGGGGGATTGCAGACAGAAAGTGTTGTCGAAGATCTTCTTCAGCTCCGAAGCGGCGCCGTTGGTCTTGGCGATGATGGCGCGCGCCGTCTCCGAATAGCCGTTGTAGGTCGCCTCCGCCTCAAGGCTTATCTCCGTGCGCTTCGCGTTGTTGTACCTCGCCCAAAGGTCGCACTCGCCGAGGTAAGTGTAGAAGAAGTCGCTGCCGACGACTGCCCTCTCCTCCGTGACGGGGTCGCCGTGAGTGGAGCCGATCTTCACTCGGATGGTGGTGACGTCGATGCCGAGCGCCGCCCCGTTCAGATCCTCATAAGCGTCATTGAGCGCCGTGGTGATGTCGTTGAGGATACTCCCGTTGGTCTTTATCTTGGCATAGAGACTCTCCACGCTGGATGTCGCGGTGTAATAAGCCTGCTGGCGGCACATGCGGGAGTAGGAATATTGATAAGAGCGCATGGCAATGGTGGTGAACAGCGTCCCCATGATCGTGAGTATGGTCATGGAGACGAGCACCATCACGAGGGACGCGCCCCTCTTGCGTTTTCTCGCCGCAAAGTGCCTGAGCCTCATGTCTTCCTTTTGCCTCCTTGTTCTCCTGCCGGATCGGGATGATACGACCCTGCCTCGGAGCGACCCTTTTCGGTGCTTTTGCACAGCCGAAAGTGCCGTAATGCGCAGTTCATTGTGCCATTTGCGCACAGTGAACTGCCATTTTTGTCATTTCACGCAACGGTGATGACCGCCGTCATAGCGTTCCCGTCCGTCTCGAGCGGCGCGGACTTGAACCACCCCGCCATCTTGTCGCCGACGGCGCGCACCGCGATGGTGTGCTCGCCCGCGTTCAACAATGCGGACGTGAAGGTCACGCTCACCGTCTCCCCTGCCGTCGCGTTCACGGTGTAATTGTCGATGAGGGAATAGGTCTTGCCGCCCTCCGTCTCTGTCACGATGTAGAACTCATATCCCGTCGCGTTCGCCACCGAGTCGAAGGTGAGGGTCGCCCCCTCCGCCGTGAGACCGGTCACGGTGCCGAGCAGCGCGGGCACCGTCGCCGCCCCTTTCGGGACGCGCATATAATAGATGAGGTTGAAGCTGCCCTCCGCCTTGATGACGGGCTCGACGGGCTCGGGTTCCACGGGCTCCGTGCCCGTGCCGGGCTCCGTCGGCTCCTCCGTCTCCGGGGTCTCCTCCACATAGTTTATGCTGAGGTCGGTCATGATGAGGAAGGGGTCCTCGTTCACGTAGTCGATGAGGGCATACAGATCCTCGGGCGCCGCGGTGTACGGCACGGGACAGGTCGCCGACGCGATGTAATAGTCCCCGGTGTAGTCGCCGTAGCTGCCCGTCAGTCTCTCCTCGGTGATCCTCCACCCCGTGGTGCTGTAGCCCGAGATGTTGTGCTCGTCCAGGACGGCGATGATCATACGGTTGATGGCGATGATGCCGATGTTTTCGGCAAGCTCTCCCCTGTCCGCCGTATAGTAGTAGTCCAGCAGCTTGTCATACTCGGCGTCGATGCCCGCGATGTTGATGCCCGCGATCTGCGCCTGGAGCTGCGCGAGTTCCTGCTGTTTGGCGGTGATCTGCCCTTCGAGATCCTCCACCTCTTCGTTGGCGGGCATCACGCCGTAGAGGTACATCATGCCCACGAACAGGATGACCGCAAGCACCAGCAGCAGGATCTTGTCTCTTGTCGTGAAAGTGAAGTTAAGGTTCATTGCGCCACCTCCGCGTCCGCAAGCGCCGCCCAGTCGATGCCGAAGCGCAGCGTGAAGCCGAACGGCTCCTCAACGATGTTGCCCTCCTCGTCCTCCGTGGGCTCGGGCTTGGGAGGAAGACCGGGATAGTTGTCCTCCACCCCGCTGAAGATGAGCGCGTTCGCCTCTATGAGGGCGTTGAGACCGGGACGGTCGAGGATGAGGTTGCCCGCAAGATAGTCCGCATAGTCCCACGCCGCGATGTAGGTCAGCACCTCGCAATTCAGGGTGATCGTCGTCCCCGAGATGCTGATGGACGTGATGTCCACATCGAAGACGTTGTCGTTGACGTCGTCCGCGTCGTAGTCCGGGTGCACCGTCTCGTCGTCCACGGGCATGAGGATGTCGATGAGCTTGCTGCTCATCTTCGCCCCCACCGCCGCGTACTGACCGGGCGACACCTCCGCGATCACCTCCGCGATGTCGCTCTCGTAAGCCGATTTGAGCTGATTATACTTGTTTTGCAGAGCGGAGAGCTGTCCCGTCTGCGAGAGGCTCGCCTCGAGGTCGTCCAGAATGCCCTGATTGTCGCTCACTTCCATCTTCGCGTTGACGAAGAGGAAGATCATCAGGGCGACTATCGCGACCACCACCACGAGAAGAAGCACCATCATATTGGATGAGTTCTTCTTCTTGGTCGATTGGGTGAGACTGTAAAGCAGGTTTATGTCTTTTCTCATGGTCAGTCCTCCCTGATCAGCCCGCCGATGGTGCAGAAAAATTCGCTGTAATCCTCGGGCGCGATGCTGTCCACGTTGTCGGGCACCGTGAGCGCGTCCACCGCGACGCCGAGTTTCTCCTGCACGGGCTTGCGCAGCAGCTCGAATTTCTCGGGCGAGGCTGCGATGATGACATTCTTGCACTCGAAGTCCGGATATTCCTTGCGGAAGATCTCGATGGCGCTGCGCAGCACGTTGCCGATGTCGTTGACGAAATAGGTGCGTTCGCTCTTGAAGCGCATCGCGTCAAGCAGCACCACGCTCTTGGAGATGCAATATCTGAACGCGCCGCCGATGACCAGGCTCACCGTGACCACCGTGTCGCGCAGCTCCGCAAAGACGTAGCTCTCGGGGAGCGACGGCGCGATGTAATGCAGGTGCTTCGCGGTGCAGTTCTGCCCCACGTCAATGGAGACGAGCTTGAACATAAGGTTTTTGCACAGCTTCTGGATGTCCTGCAGGATGACGTTGTCCACATACGTCACCATGATGCGGGTCTGCTTCTGCCCGTCCACCTTTTTCTCCAGCTCGAGATAGTCCACCGTGTTGCTGTCCGCAAGCTTCTCGTCGCTGAAGATCTCGTTCTTGACGAGGGCGATGGTCTTCTTGCGGTCGAGAGTGGGCACCACCATCTCCTTGAAGGGGATGTTGATGTTGTCCAGCACCACCCTTATCTTCTTGTTTTTGAATTCCTCGCCGAGGTCGCGCAGACCGTTGGTCACCACCGCCTCTATCTTCTCGTAGCCCTTGTCGTCGGGCGCGTCGAGATAGTCGCAGGGCATGGCGACGGAATAGAGGCTGTTGATCACGAGTTTGCGCCGCGTGCAGGCGCCCTCGAGGATCTTCACCGTGTCTCCGCTCAGATGCAGAACGTACATATATCCCTCCTCTTTGTCAGCCTATGGATTGATAGAGCGTCAGCATGGGCATCATGACCGCGATGAGCACGAAGCCGACCACGAGTGCCATGAACATCAGCATGAAGGGCGAGATCATCCCGATCAGACGTTTCAACGCCCCTTGCGCCTCTTCCTCAAAATACTGCGCCGTCTGGATGAGGATGTCATCCAGCGTGCCCGACTGCTCGCCGACGAATGTCATCGTCATCAGCATCGGGTCGAATGCGTCCACGAGCGCGAAAGCCTCCGCGATGGAACTGCCCTTCCTGATCGCGATGACTGCCTCGCGGATCTTCACCTCTATATACTTGTTGTTGACGATCTCCGCCCCCATCGCGATGGCGTCCAGGAGCGGGATGCCCGTGGCATACAATGTGGAAAGCGACCGCGCGAAAGTCGCGGTGTAAAGCATCTTGGTCAGCCTGCCTATGACGGGAAGACGGGTCACCGCCTTGCCCGTGATCTCCGCGACCTTGGGGATGCGCTTGATGATGGGGATGATGACGAACAGCGCGAATACGATGATGAGCACGACGAACCATTGGTTCACAACAAAATCTTTCAGCCCGAGCAGGATCGCCGTGGGCAGCGGCAGCGCCGTCCCCTCCGGGATCATCGCCGCCATCCTCGGCAGCACCACGACGGACATCAGGATGACCACCAGGATGCAGATGACGAGCACGATGATGGGATAGCTCATCGCACTCTTTATCTGGTTGCGCTGTTTGTGTTCCTTCTCGAAATAGTCCGCAAGGGTGGTGAGAGCCTCGTCGATCTTGCCGTTCAGCTCGCCGGACTTCACCATGCTGATATACAGCGATGGGAAGGTGTTGTCCAGGTTCTGCATCGCGCCCGCGAGCGACTCGCCCTTCTGTATCTCCTCAAAAAGGCGCGCCTCGATGAATTTGAGATATTTCTTTTTCTTTTCGGTGCGCTCGTAGAGCATCTTCAGGCTGAGGCTGAGGTCCAGCCCCGCGGAAAGCATGGACGAAAGCTGCCTGCTGAACGCGATGAGCTCCGCGATCTTCAGAGGCTTGTAACGCACTTGCTTTGCCTGATTGACGATGCGGTATTCGTAACAACGCATCCCCTGGTCGTGCAGAGCGTCACGGAACGCCTTGTCGTCCGCCGCGACCAAAGTGCCTTTCACGAACTTACCGGAAAGATCGTACGCTTTGTAGGTGTATTTTTGCAAAATAGCCCCCTGATAACTTCCCTTACGCGCATTATATCATGCGATAATCAACATTGCAATAATGATTGTTGTTTTTTGTTCCGCCTTAAAACGCGGGACGCGCGCCACGGCGCTCCTCACCGCCCCGCCGCCCGCTCCTCCGCCCTCCCGCCGAGGCGCGGAACTGCTCGCACCTCAGAGCAAGAGATTTTCGGATGATGTTGCACGGGCGGAACGCAGGCAATAGTATACATATTGGCAAGTTTCGGCTGTGCAAAAGC
>ENA-OZGX01000129-OZGX01000129.1-human-gut-metagenome-genome-assembly--contig:-NODE-129-length-37984-cov-5.698832_pt1 | contig 37984 bp, 31 predicted proteins | sample MGYA00244040_ERZ653674 | MGnify/ENA primary metagenome ERZ653674 (study PRJEB26926, sample SAMN06165232) | human gut metagenome | biome: ENVO:00009003; feature: ENVO:2100002; material: ENVO:00002003... | reverse complement strand
GTCGGCAGCGTCAGATGTGTATAAGAGACAGTGCATGTTCTGTCTAGCGGCAGCTGTCAGGCCAACGCTCCCTGGTTCTATGAAGCAGCCCCTCTTTCCTGTTATCTTCTGCTCTATACCAGTAAGGGCTGTGGCAAGCTCCTGTTTGGCAGCCAGGTATTTACCCTGGCTGAAAACACAATGGTCTTCTGCAGCTGTGAAAAACGTTTCCGTCTGGATGCTGCCCTGTCTCCATGGGCATTTTCCCTGTATCTGATCTCCGGCTCTTCCCTGAAAAGCTACGCAGGACTGCTGTCAAAGGATCAGGAGCCTGTTGTCATGGATGTACCTCCCTTTTCAGACACTGCCCTGCATCTGCAGAAGCTTCCATCAGCTATTTCCTCTGACCAGAGTTCTCTGCTTTCCCATGCTTTGCTGACAGATATTCTGGTCGCAGGTATTATTAGACATGCCAATCAGGATCCCCAGCCTCTGCTGCCTTCCTATCTTGCGGAAGCCAGGATACTGTTTGATCATCATTTTGAGGAGAATTATTCCCTCGATGAGCTTGCCATGCGCTTTCATGTAAGTAAATACCGCTTTTGCCGTGAATTTGGTACTGCCTTTGGCGAGACTCCCCTCCAGTATCTGAATCAGAAACGAATAAAGGTGGCAAAGCATCTGCTGCTCACCACCTCTTTAAAAATCCACGAAGTTGGAAGTGCTGTCGGTATTGACAACACAAACCACTTTATTTCTCTTTTCAAAAAATATACTGGTCTGACTCCTCTTGTTTATCGTCAGACCGGCATGATACCTTAAATTCTTTTGACACTGCTTTTGACCACCATATGTCCGTCTACTACAGTGATCCCCTGCTTATAGCTTTCCCCGTTCATCTTTTTGATCAGGGTATTGATCGCTTTTCTTGCCATCTCCTTGATATCTACTTCATAGGACGTGATCTCCACATTGCAGATCCCTGGATGGATAAAATTATCAAATCCCGCAACAGAAATATCCTCCGGTACCCGGTAGCCTTTTTTCTCAAGCACATTGATCAGAATCCCCGCTGTCAGATCGCAGTTGCAGACAAATGCTGTCGGCATCTGCTCTGGAAGTCTGAACTCAAAATCATCACCTCTCTGTCCATCAGAAAGATTCCTGTCCTCGATCACCCAGTCCTCTCTCACCTGCTGTCCATGCTCAAGAAGTGCTTTTGCATAACCAAAATAGCGGTCTGTGATGCTTCCCGTATAAAGAAGCGTTCCCACATAGGCAATATCCTTATGCCCCATCTCAAACAGATAATCCGTCACCTTGTACATTCCGTAAAAATTATCTGTCACCACGCAGTCACAGTCATGTCCCTTATCATAAAAATCCAGAAAAAGCATAGGAACCTGTGCGTCACGGATCAACATATTCAGATAATCCTCTTTCAGAAGACCAATGATGATCACTCCCTGCACTTTGTTCTCCTGAAGAAGCCTTGGGAGCTCCCTGTGCTCCTGTTCTGCCTCCGCACTGAGTACCTCCAGCATGGTAAAGCACTCTTTACTGATTGCTTTGGTCGCTACTGCGCGGTACATTTTCCAGTAAAAGGATTCATACTGGTCAAGATATCTGTCAGAAATAATGATTCCGATATTGTAGCTTTTGCGTTCCTTCATTCTTCTTGCTTCTGACGGAGACTGATATCCCATTTCCTCCGCCAGCTGCTTGATCTTATCTCTCATCTCCTCGCTGACGCCTTTCTGATCAGAAAGCGCCTTGGAGACGGTTACTGTACTTACATTTAAAATCTTTGCTATATCGGCAAGTCTTACTGCCTTCGCCATGTTCCCCTCCACATATATGTAAGACTTTCCGGATTCTTACACGTTTTATTCGGCCGTTACTTCAAATATCCTGGCCATTACTTTCTTCTTAAAGTCAACTGCCAGAACCTTTCTGTCGGCTTCATAAGTATACTCCACATTTTCTTTCATGGCTTCCTGTGGATAAGCCAGCTTTACACTGAGCTTCTTTTCGCCTTCAAACAGATGTGCCAGAGGGATTCTTACCATGGTTCTGTCATCCTCTTCATCCTTATCTCTTCTGAATACAGCAAGGTAAGCCTTGTTCTCTGTCTTCAGTGCACTGCACAGGAAAGTAGATCTTGTATCAGCAAGACCGATCGGCCAGTCAGGAAGTGCCTTCTTAATATCACTGCGGATTTCCTTGTAATAGGAAATTCCTTCCTTCACCAGTGCCACTCTCTCCGGAGAAAGCTCCGCCAGATGGCCGCTCTGATGGATACGCAGAAGCATGGCATTAACCATGTTGAAGATGGTTTCTTCTTCGTCACCGTTTCTCTGCGGATAAGACCATACCGCCGCCTGCTCCGGTGTCAGACCAGCCGGTGCATTGACTGCAATGGAAGCATAGTTCTGATAGTCCTCCTGATCGCTTGTGGACTGGATGCTGTATCTGGACAGCAGCGCATAGTCAATACGCAGACCACCGCTGGAACAGTTTTCAATCACGAGATCAGGGTATTTCTTAAATACACTGTCAAGCCAGGCAAGATATGCTCTTTCATGGGCAAGGAGTCCTGCTCCCACACTATCCGCGTCAAGCTCTGTACCAATACCGGGCTCGATATTGTAATCCATTTTAATATACCCCACTCCGTACTCATTGACAACCCTGTCTATTACTTCATTGACATGATCAATGACAGCAGGGTTACGGAAATCGAGCTGATACCTGCTTCTATCAAAGACTCTCTTTCCATGACGGATGAAGAACCAGTCATCGGGGGCATTCTTTGCCTTCTCGCAGTTGATACCCATAACCTCCAGCTCAAGCCAGACACCGGGAACCATTCCCTTGCCGCGGATATAATCAGTTACTTCTTTGATTCCGCCTGGGAAACGTTCTCTGGATTCCTGCCATTCGCCAACGCTGTCCCACCAGAGTCCCGGTGCATACCAGCCGGCATCAATAACATAATACTCACAACCCGCCTCTGCTGCCGCATCAATCAGAGGCAGCTCCTTTTCTGTGGTCGGATCTCCGAAAAGGCAGTTCATATAATCATTAAAGATAACAGGCAGATTCTCATCATCCTTATTTACTCTGCGGATCATACGGCGATACTTCGTAAGCTGCCCCATGGCCTTCGCAAAATCAGCATCTGATACACCAACTGCCACCGGCACGGTCGTAAAGCTTTCACCGGGCTTTAAATTCTGGAACCAGTGGGACTGTACCTCGGTCGGACCGCTCAGCGCCAGATAAAAATGATCATTCTGATCACTGATCTCTGCATGCCAGGAACCATTATGCTCGATCTGCCAGTAAATGGCAGTATCTGCTTCCTCATTGGACAGATAGCCCATTGGAAGATATTCCTTAGTCGACCAGTTTCCTGTATTGGTCAGTTCGATCGTCTTTGATGTCCTCTGATATACCGTAGGCTGAGTCTGTGGAAGCCCCAGTGCCGGGAAGCTGTAGGTATGGAAATTCATTTCCTTCTGCCAGCCGTTATGTGCAAAGGTGAGCTGCATCTTGTCATCGGAGCTCATCTCTCCCTCTTTTTCGATGCCAAGATAATAGAAAGACGAAATGTACTCCAGCGTCTGCACCTCAGTTCCTTCATTGGTCACCTCACTCTGCATCCTGATCGTAGTGGTTCCCTGATAAAACTGCCAGGTTGTCACTACCCTGGCTCCGGTTTCCTCATCCTTCTGGATAAATGTCAGCACTCTTCCTGTCTCGTTGCGCTCATCTTTCATATCCACGAAAGTGAGCATATAACCAGGTGCTGTTACGATATGCTTGTTGCCATGCTTTTCATAAGGTCTGTTATAGCCTGAGAAGTTGACCTGTACCAGCTGGAAACCCTCCCGCAAAAATGTTTCATTCTCTGTCAGTTTCTTTTCTTCCTGTTCAGAAAGAGGCTTTGCTGAAAAATGAAATAACTTCAGCTGATTTTCCTTTGTCACTCCAAATACCAGATAGATCCCGTCTTCCTCTATCCTGATCCACTGATTGATATATTCTGATGCCATCTTTTACCTGTTCCTTTCCGTTTGTTCTATGTTTACACCTCTGTCAGGTGAATTAATTTTCCTTTAAAGTCACCAAAGGGATTCTGCACCAGAAGTCCGGCATTCATCAGCTGTTCTCCTGACCATGTTCCTTCTTCTCCTCCAATCGCATAGTACTTCTCTGCTGCCAGTCCCTTCAGATAGATCCTTCTGCTGTGATAGTTGGGACGATTCAGTACCTGTACATAGGTATACAGTGCTTCCCTCTTATCCTTGCTGACAACGCCATAGCAGTCAAAATAATGATTCTCCGCATAGGAAGCGATCCTGTAATAATCTCCTTCCCTTACCAGATCATTATATTTATGATACATGGCAACCTGTGCGGGGATCTGCTCCCTGTCGCTCTCCGGGATTTTCGTTACATCCAGCTCATAGCCAAAGGTTCCTGCCAGTGCCACATACCCTCTTGTTTCAAAAGGAGTCACTCTGCCTACTGTATGGTTCGGGCAGTCAGAAACATGTGCTCCCATTGTGGACAATGGATAGATCAGTGCCGTACCTTCCTGGATCTTCAGTCTTTCAATCGCATCGGTATCATCAGAACACCAGATCTGCGGGCTGTAATACAGCATACCCGGATCAAATCTTGCACCGCCGCCGGAGCAGTTCTCCAGAAGAAGGTGTGGGAACTCTGTCATCATTCTCTCCTGCATTTCATAAACAGCAAGTACATAACGGTGATACAGCTCACCCATCTGATCTGCTGGAAGCTCAAGGGAACCGATGTCTGAAAGCTGTCTGTTCATATCCCACTTTACATATTCAATATTGGCGCTGCGAAGGATCTTCGCTACGCACTCATAAGCATAATCTCTGACTTCCTTTCTGGTCAGATCCAGCACGTACTGATTTCTGCAGAGGCTGGGCTCCCTGCCTGGGATCGCAATGGCATAATCAGGATGTGCACGATAAAGGTCAGAATCCGGGGAAATCATTTCAGGCTCAAACCAAATACCGAACTTCATGCCAAGCTTATTGACCTCGTCAACCAGATATTCCAGTCCGCCCTTCAGCTTCTCTTCATTGACAAACCAGTCACCAAGCGCTCTGTTGTCATCACAGCGGTTTCCAAACCATCCATCATCCATAACAAGCATCTCAATGCCAAGGGCAGAAGCCTGCTTTGCAATAGCGATCAGCTTGTCTGTATCAAAATCAAAATAAGTAGCTTCCCAGTTGTTGATCAGGATAGGTCTCTTCTGATTCTTGTACTCACTGCGGATCAGATGATTTCTGTAGAAATCATGGAAGATCCTCGTCATCTGTCCAAGTCCCTGCGCAGAATAGACAAGCACGGTCTCCGGTGCCTGGAAGGATTCTCCCTCTTTCAGCTTCCAGGTAAAATCTTCCGGATGGATTCCCATGGTCATACGTACCTGATCAAACTGATCAGACTGTACCTGTGCCTTGAAATTGCCGGAATATACAAAATGCATGGCATATACTTCACCATTTTCCTGATCGGCATTCTTCGTCTTCAGTGCCAGGAACGGATGATCCTGATGGCTGGACTCTCCACGTATGGACTCCACACTGTATTTGCCATGACTTACCGGTACTGTCTCTATCTGTCTCTCTCTTGCCCAGGAACCATGCAGGGAAATCGCTTCAAAATCTTTATTATCCATATCAAGGCAGGCAGAATATACCTTGGTCAGATAAAGATCTTCCTTACCTGTGTTCACTACCTTTACACTTCTTGTGATTACATCTGCTTCATCAAAAATACCATACTGCAGAATCACCTGAAGTCCTGTTACCTTATCCTCGCAAAGGATCTTAAGAGTCTCACACTCTCCTGCTTTTCCAAAGGATGCCGGCAGACCTTCAAGTCCATCTTTTCCCTCCGTGATCTTATGTGACACGTAAGAAAGGGCAAGTCCCACATTTCCTTTCTCTGTGCGGATATTGATGCAGCTTTCTCTGTAATCACCAAGTCCGTGAGCCGGATATTCCATCGGGAAGCTGTCAAGGAAGGATACCCTGTCCCTGTTGTTCCTTGAAGGGACAAAAGGGTTCTCATGAATACGGAGCAGACCGTCTAAATGGACTTCCTTCAGCTTCTTTCCGTAATAAACATGTCCTAAAAACTGCTCGTCATCTACTACTGCAATAACATAAGTTGTATTTCTCGTATCAAGCTTAAATATCTTTTCTTCTTCCAAAAAAACTGCTGCCATAAAACCTCCAAATTTCATTTTACGCAAAAACCATTTAACTAAATTATAAGGTAATTTTTAGTAATGTCAATCAGATCAATGTCTTTTCAATGTTAAATTTCCCACTTTTAAGACATTTTAAGGCAGGCTGCAAAAACGTCATTTTTCGCCAGCAGAGCAGAAAAATTGCTGTTTACAACAAAAATGCCGCAGGCGATACGTTATCATCCTGTGACATTTTTCAGGAAAGCAAAAGGATCTTCTTCCCTCTGCTGTAAAAACATGATCAGCAGAAAGGCTGCCCTGAGGGAAACCTTCTCTTCCCTCAGGATCCGCACAGCTTCTTTCTTATCAACTGTCAGCACTTCTATCGTTTCCGTACTTTCTGCAAAAGCCGTGGAAATGCCCCCATCTGCATAGCCAAATACAGATGTACTTGTTTCATCCGTAAGTCCGGCTCCAAGAAAATACGGTTTTGTAAATCCGGGATCGACACCTTCTGCCGGTATAAAGCTAAGCCCTGTTTCCTCTTTCATTTCTCTTGCAGCCGCTTCCCCTGGTGTTTCCCCTGGATCGATCAGACCTGCCGGAAGTTCATATAGATAATCATTCAGTGGATACCGGTACTGTCTGATCATTACAAGCCTTGACGGATCCTCCTTCAGAAGTGCATAGATCACAATTCCGTTTTTCGGAACCTCTCCTGTCTTTAGCGGAAGCTGATCCTCCGGGTTCCTGGATGCGAAATAATAGGAAAAAGGCTGTCCCTTCTGGTCAAGTGCATCCATTTCATATAAATTCAGGAATCTGTTATCTGTCAGCTTCCTGACAGCCGTAAATTTCTCTTTCATAGCATTCTCCCATCGCTCCAGGAAATGCAGATATCCTGTCAGCCCTCCAGATACCGCAGATATTCTGCCAGTTCTGCAGGAACACCTCCTGTTGTTTCCATCTTTTTGCAAAGAAGTGTAATCTTATGAACCTCTTTGGAATGAATGATCGCATATTTTTCAATCGGCTCTTTAAAAAGAGGATTCACTGCCACCTTATTCCTGACAGCTGCACTGAATGGACAATATACCGCAAGGATCTGACGTACTACTTTATTCAATCTCGGTGAGCCGGTACTCTCATACCGGAGCCACAGTACATAATCACTTACAAACATCTGCCGGTAATTATTTCTGGCACGCCCCATCTGCATTTTGATCTTTTCCTTCGTATCACTGGACAGATCCCGGTTCCTTTTAAAGAACTGCACATAATCACAGTATTCACTGGTAAGGGAAGGTTCTGAAAGGTCATTCCATCTTCCTCCCTGAATACGCTTGCACATTTCCCACCTGAAATCACCCGCAAGTTCCATAAATGTCTTTTCCAGATCTTCCACATGGAACATAGAACACATCAGACGCCCCGGTGTATCTCTCTTTCTTCCCTCAATCTCCTGCCACATAACACCACGGCTTCCTACATTGGGAAGAAGGATCACATCCGGCAGCACCTCTGTTTTGATCATAAGACCATTCAGTCCACGATCCGGGTTGCTGTAAAGTGTGTCCCTGTAAAACACGCCGAAATCAATACTTCTTATCTTATCGAGTACTGCTTTTACCTTTTCAGCTGTCACCAGGCTGCTGCTTAAGCTCTTCAATACCGTATGCTTCGAAAATACAGGACAGAAGGTAGTCGGCTGTCCGAAGGTGATCTTATTCACTGATATGAACATATTTCTGATCTCAAAATTCACACGGGACAGATTGTTTTTCAGAAGTACTTCTTCCTCCTCCGGAGAAATCCGTCTCATCCTTTTCTCTTCTCTTAAATATTCCCGGTAATCCATATCCAGCTCATTCCGGCTTGGCTCCTTCTTGCCGGCATAAACTGCTACCAGCCACTGAAACAGAGAATATACGCCCTCTCCCGGATTCGTCGGAAGCTGTTCTACAAGCTGATAAAGATAAACTGCATTTTCCATCCCTGCCAGCTCTTCATCCACATATCCGAATTCCAGGAACATCCGGATCACGACAGGAAGCTTTCCTGTCTTTACGAAAGTCCCAAACACCTTTTCGTACAGCTTGTAAAACAATCCCGTCAGTTCATGCCGCAGTATCCTGGCAGCATCATCACTGCTGCTCTTCTGTGAAAGTCTCTTATAGCTGATAAGGCTTTTGGCAAATGCCTCCTCCAGCTTTTTATCACAGTCTGCATATGCCAGTATCTTCTGTAATGAGTCTTTTAGTTCTTCCTTAATTTCCTGTATTTCCAAAAAATGATCCCTCCCTGATTATCTGGATTCCTCTGCTGCAAAGGCAAGGGCACACCGGACTGCCCTTTTCCACCCTTTCAGAAGTTTTTCTCTGTCAGCTTCTGTCATTTCGCTGCCAAACTCTCTGGAAAGCCTCCAGTTTTCGCTGATCTCCTCCCGGCTCTTATAATAGCCTGTGGCAAGGCCAGCAAGATATGCCGCACCAAGTGCTGTAGTTTCGATGCACTCAGGTCTGTAAACCTTGCCGCCAAGAATATCTGCCTGAAACTGCATCAGAAAATCATTGGCACTGGCACCACCGTCTACCTTAAGTCCTTTAATATTTACCTGGGCATCCTCCTCCATCGCCCGGAGCACATCCACCGTCTGGTAGGCAATGGATTCCAGCGCCGCACGGATAAAGTGCTCCTTTTCACAGCCCCTGGTAATGCCAACGATCGTTCCTCTGGCATAGGGATCCCAGTAGGGCGCCCCCATCCCCGCAAAGGCAGGAACAATATAAACACCAGTCGTATCCGGTACTCTTTCTGCATATTCACTGGTCTGGGATGCACTTTTCACCATACGCATGCCATCCCTCAGCCACTGAATCGCAGCGCCCGCCACAAACACGCTGCCTTCAAGAGCATATTCCACTTTTTCTGTGCAGCTTGCTGCTATGGTTGTCAGAAGCCCATGCCCGGAAGCGATCGCCTGTTCTCCCGTATTCATCAGAAGAAAGCAGCCTGTTCCGTAGGTATTCTTCACCTGTCCTGCTTCAAAGCAGCACTGACCGAATAATGCAGCCTGCTGATCTCCTGCAATTCCGCCAATCGGGATCTCACTGCCGGTCACGGATGCGTCCGTATACCCATAGATATAGCTGGAGGGCTTCACCTCCGGAAGCATACATTCCGGTATCTTCAATAAGGAAAGCAGCTCCTGATCCCAGCACAGCTTATGTATATCAAAGATCATGGTTCTTGATGCGTTGGTGTAATCGGTCACATGCACCTTACCCTTGGTCAGATTGTAGATCAACCAGGAATCCACCGTTCCAAAAAGAAGCTCTCCCTTTTCGGCTCTTTCTCTTGCACCCGGTACATTGTCCAGGATCCAGGCAATCTTCGTGCCGCTGAAATAAGCATCCGGTACAAGACCTGTGCGTTCCCTGATCATCTCTCCATAGCCTGCCGCCACCAGTTCATCGATCTTTGGTGCTGTCCTCCGGCACTGCCAGACAATAGCATTGTAAACCGGCTCTCCCGTCTCCTTATCCCAGACGATCGTCGTTTCTCTCTGGTTGGTGATACCAATTCCGCAGATATCCTCCCCATCTGCCCCTGCCATCGCCATGGCTTCTGTCAGGACAGCGAGCTGCGAAGACCAGATTTCTACCGGATTATGCTCTACCCAGCCGGGCTTTGGATAAATCTGGGTAAACTCCTTCTGCGCCATGCTGCAGATGTTTCCCCCCTTGTCGAACAGGATACATCTTGAGCTGGTTGTACCCTGATCCAGTGCCATGATATATTTCCCCATAAGCATACCCTCTCTTTTATCTGTCTATAACGGTTGCGGTCGCTACAATATCTACCCCCGTACCTGCAGCATTCCTGATCAGAACCTCTCCGAGCCTCACAGGTGCTGTAATCGTAGTATTTCTTATGATCTCCATGCAGTCTTCGATCTTATCTTTAGGGATTTCACCCCTGGTCTTCACCGGCACCACCGGGTCATAGCCCTTCTCTACCCGGATCATGCTGGTCAGGCCTCTCTTCGGTGCTGTCATTTCATTTCTGGCGTAGTTTTCACCGATCCTGCAGCTGTTTCCTGTAATGACAAGATTGCCGTCTTCCTCCTTGTCTACTGTGATCATGCATCCTTTCGGACAGCCGATACAGATCAGTGTCTTACTGGCATCTCTTCCCTCCGGGATCACACTCTTCGACTTCTCAGGGATCTTCGGCCGGACTGCCCCGCCAAAGCCCTCCGGCTTATTCCGGATATATTCTGCCGCATGAAATCCTGCCTGCTCTGCCTCTTTGGATACGTTATCCACCAGATCATGCACATGCAGTACATTGCCGCAGGCAAAAATACCCTCTGCTGTCGTCATCAGACTGGCATTGACCACAGGTCCCTTTGTCACAGGATCCATTTCCGCCCCTGCTCCCTCTGACAGCTCATTCTCAGGGATCAGACCGCAGGAAAGAAGGACAGTATCACAGGAAACATATTCTTCACTGCCCGGAATGGGCTTTAAATTTTCATCTACTTTGGATACCGTAACACCGGTCACTCTTTCTTTTCCATGGATCTTTGTTACTGTATGGCTGAGCTTTAACGGAATGCCAAAGTCGTCCAGACACTGCACAATATTTCTCCTAAGTCCTCCGGAATACGGCATGATCTCTGCGACCAGCTTTACCCTGGCACCCTGCAGATGCATTCTTCTCGCCATGATAAGGCCAATATCACCCGATCCCAGGATCACGACTTCCCTGCCCGGGAGTCTGCCTTCCCGGTTCACAAAGCGCTGCGCTGTTCCTGCGGAATAAATGCCGGAAGGACGGTAACCCGGTATGTTCATGGCACCCCTCGGTCTCTCGCGGCAGCCCATGGCAAGTACCACAGCCTTCGCTTCCAGTGTAAACAGTCCCTGTGTGCTGTTCATGGCAGTTACCCGGCAGGGATCTCCGCCCTGCACATTCACTACCATGGTATCAAGCAGGTAAGGGATCCTTCTTTCATATACCATCTCTTCATACCGCGCCGCATACTCCGGTCCTGTCAGCTCTTCTAAAAAGGTATGAAGTCCAAATCCATTGTGGATGCACTGATTCAGAATACCACCAAGCTCCCTGTCTCTCTCCAGGATCAGGATATCCGTAATGCCCTTGTCATATGCGGCAACAGCAGCAGCCATACCTGCCGGGCCGCCCCCGATGATCAGTAAATCCTTCTTCATCTGCAGCCTCCCTTTCCGGCATCTGTGCCTTTCTCTGTCTCTTCATCCGGAAGCAGATAGGAAGAGCCTGCCTCATTCTTCAGGATCTCGCTGACAGGCACCTGAAGTTCTCTTGCCAGGATCTCTATGGTCTTTGGCAGACAGAAGCCTGCCTGGCACCTTCCCATGCCTGCCCTTGTTCTTCTCTTGATGCCATCTGTGGTGGTAGCGCCAAGAGGTCTGTGGATTGCATCCAGGATTTCACCCTCTGTCACCATTTCACAGCGGCAGATCACATTGGCATAAGCCGGATTCTGACGGATCAGCTTCTCTTTCCTTGATTCATCTGCCAGTGCCATACTGGGAATTCCCTTTCTGGTACTGATAAAATGCTCCTTTTTCTCCGGATGCAGCTTATCCTTCACAAGTGCTGCCACATATTCGCCGACTGCCGGTGCACAGGTAAGCCCCGGTGATTCCATGCCCGCCACGTCAAAGAAGCCTTCTGCTCCCTTCACTTCACCGATGATAAAGTCACCCCGATCCCCATGGGCACGAAGTCCTGCAAAGGATGTGATCACAGCTCCTGCCGGGATCTTTTTCACACTTAAGGATGCCTTCTGCATGATATCAGAAAGTCCTTCCGCTGTCGTGTCCGTTCCGTCCTTATCAGGAATATCCTCTGCAGTAGGACCGATCAGAAGATTGCCGTGTACTGTAGGGGTTACGAGAACACCCTTGCCAAGCACTGTAGGGAGCTGGAACAGCGTATGGGATACCAGATTTCCTACCTTCTTATCGAAAAGCTGGTACTCACCCTTTCTCGGTGCGATCGTAAGTCTGTCCTCTTCGGAGCAGACCATATTATGAATCCTGTCAGCATATACACCGGCGGCATTGATAACTGTCTTTGTCTCAAAACCGCCCTTTGTGGTGCTGACAAGGTAACCATTTTCTGTCTTTTTGATTCCTGTTACTTCTGCTCCGAAATGGAACTCTGCACCGTTCACCGCCGCATTCTCCGCCAGCGCAATAGTAAGGCCAAAGGGACAGATGATCGCACCTGTAGGCGCATACAGCGCTGCCACGGCACCCTCTCCCACCTCCGGCTCCAGCTTCCGGAGCTCTTCCTGATTCAGAATGGAGATCTCACGCACCCCGTTCTTTTCTCCACGCTCTTTCAGCTCCTCCAGCTTATCCATATCCTTTTCATCAAAGCAAAGAACAAGAGATCCGTTTTTCTTATAAGGAAAATCCAGCTCCTTGGAGAGCTTTTCCATCATTTCGCTTCCCTTAAGGTTAAGCCTTGCCATCAGTGTTCCCGGCTTAGCATCAAAGCCGGCATGGGCAATACCACTGTTCGCCTTGGAAGTACCTTCGCATACATCTGTACTCTTTTCCAGCACTGCGATCTGCAGCCTTTCTCTTGAAAGCTCTCTTGCAATGGCGCAGCCGCTGACGCCCGCGCCGATAATTACTACATCAAGCATAAGGAAACCCCTTTCCCAATACATTTTATATTTTAATGGTGGAACAGGCGGATACCGGTAAATGCCATCACCATATCATACTTGTCGCAGCATTCGATCACTGCATCATCCCTGACAGAGCCGCCAGGCTGTACAATGTATTTCACGCCGCTCTTATGAGCACGCTCCACATTGTCAGAGAAAGGAAAGAATGCATCTGAGCCAACCGTTACACCGGTGAGACTGTCAAGCCATGCTCTCTTTTCCTCTCTGGTAAACTCTTCAGGCTTCTCCTTGAATACACGCTGCCATGCTCCCTCTGCAAGGACATCCATACATTCATCACCCATGTAAACATCAATCGCATTATCTCTGTCTGCCCTGCCAAGACCGTCCACAAACTTAAGGTTCATAACCTGGGGCGACTGACGCAGGAACCAGTTGTCTGCCTTCTGGCCTGCCAGCCTGGTACAATGGATCCTGGACTGCTGTCCCGCACCGATGCCAATGGCCTGTCCGTCCTTTACATAGCATACAGAATTGGACTGTGTATATTTCAGTGTGATCAGGGCAATCTTCATATCGATCACTGCCTGCTCAGGAAGCTCTTTATTCTTCGTTACGATATTGGAGAACAGCTCTTCGTTGATCACCAGTTCATTTCTTCCCTGTTCAAAGGTGATGCCATATACCTGTTTGCGTTCGATTGGTGCAGGCACATAGGATTCATCGATCTGGATCACATTGTAAGCACCCTTTTTCTTGGCCTTTAACAGTTCCAGTGCTTCCTCTGTATATCCCGGTGCGATCACACCGTCTGATACCTCTCTCTTGATCAGCCTTGCCGTGTCCACATCACAGACATCTGACAGTGCGATGAAATCACCAAAGGAGCTCATACGGTCTGCACCTCTTGCTCTCGCATATGCACAGGCAAGGGGAGAAAGCTCTCCAAGGTCATCCACCCAGTAGATCTTTGCAAGAGTGTCTGACAGCGGAAGTCCTACTGCTGCCCCTGCAGGAGATACATGCTTAAAGGAAGTAGCTGCCGGAAGTCCTGTGGCTGCCTTCAGTTCCTTTACAAGCTGCCAGCCGTTAAAGGCATCCAGAAAGTTGATGTAGCCGGGTCTGCCGTTTAAAACGGTAACCGGAAGCTCACTGCCATCCTCCATGAAGATACGGGACGGCTTCTGATTCGGGTTGCATCCATATTTTAACTGAATTTCTTTCATCGTATTTCTCCCTTCGTAAGACAGCTCTCTATTTATTTTTGTTCATGATTCTGGTGGTATATCTGCCGGTTTCAATCTCGATATAACGGACAAACAGGGATACCTTGTTGTCCTCATTCAGGCTCTCCCATAGCATATCTGCGAAAGCATCCATATCATCCGGGATTGCTACCAGCTTTGGTTCTCCTTCAAAGCTGGGAAGGGGATTGCCGTCATGCATATAGGTATGGATAAAATGTCCCTCTCCTGCTGCCGGATTCTCATAGGCAAAGGTATATCTGTTACAGCTGTCCGGATTACCGTTGTTGCTCTTCAAAATGGACATCGCATAGTTGTAGCTGCCGTTCTCAATGTGAATGATGCCGGAAATACGAGGGGTATAATTAGGACCGTCCGGCTCGAATTCCCTGCTCCTTAAGGACTGCTCAAAGGTAAGCTGCTTATCCATTCCTTCATAAATGGTATCTGTCTGGTCTCCGTTTGTTACGATCGTCTTATTCCCGAGTACTCTGACTGGCGCATAGATGATCAGACTGGGATCCTCCAGCTTGGATGGGTCAAATGCCTGTGTACGGATGCCTTCTCCGTCCTCAACAAAAACCCTGTTCCTGCTGTTGGTGCTTCTTCCCATAATAAAATAGGCTGTGACTGCATATCTGCCGTTGGCTGATTTCCCGATCACGATGCCTCTGCCGGGATATGCATTGTTCTGTAATTCTTCCTTCAGTGACAGTTGTTTCATGGTTATCCTCCTTGTTTTGAGTTTCAAATGGTCTGCATGATCATTTTCACATGCATGGTAATGAAAGAACCGCCTGAGCGGCACTTCAAAAGTGTTCGCCCAGGCGGTCGGCATTTTATTTATTACCACGCTTCCCGTGAGTACTCTCACAACAGTTTTTGACTCCTGTCTTCCGCCAGTTGCGCAGTCCGTTACTATATTTATAGTATCACGTTTTCACAGGGGTTGGCAAGCGGATTTCAATTAATAGGTTAGTACTTCATGCCCAGTTTCTGTAACAGCAACCGTAATCTCCCACTGGGCTGACGGCTTGCCGTCTTCTGTATAGACAGTCCAGCCATCTTCATCATCTACACAAACCTCACAGGTTCCCATATTGACCATAGGCTCAATAGTAAATACCATACCGGGAGCCATCAGCATTTCTGTACCCTTCCTGGTAACATAGCTGACAAAGGGCTCCTCATGGAATTCAAGTCCAACGCCATGTCCACCGATGTCTACCACCACGCTGTAGCCATTTGCCTTCGCATGGTCATTGATCACCTGAGCCATGTCTCCAAGGAAGTTCCAGGGCTTTACCTGTTCAAGACCAAGCTCCACGCACTCCTTCGTTACCTGCACCAGCTTTTTCTTTTCCTCACTGACCTCTCCAATGCAGAACATTCTGGAGGAATCGGAGAAGTAACCTTTATATATGGTAGAAACATCTACGTTGACGATCTCCCCCTCCTTCAGGATCCTATCAGGGGAGGGGATTCCGTGACATACCACTTCATCAATAGATGTGCAGACACTCTTCGGAAAGCCTTCATAATTCAAAGGTGCGGGAATACCGCCCATCCTTGTTGTCACATCATAGACCAGTCTGTCGATCTCTTCTGTGCTGACACCCGGCTTTATCATCTTCGCCACTTCATCCAGTACTGCAATATTGATCACACTGCTGTCACGGATTCCCTGGATCTGTTCCGGTGTTTTCAGGATATCGTGTGTCGGGACGATATGCCCCTGCAATGCGTAATGATGGATCTTTTCATCGAGTGCCATGTGACAGTTCTTGTACTTCTTACCGCTGCCGCACCAGCACATGTCATTTCTTCCCAGTTTTTCCATATATCCTCGGTTCCAGGCCTTCTAACAGACCTTATTCAGTAACCGGCTTTCCGGCCTCTTCTTCACATTCATGGAATGCCTCCATGAAGTGTGCGATATTCTCACTGATGCTTCTCTTCTTGAATACTGCTGATCCTGCTACACAGATATCGGCTCCTGCCCTCAGAACTTCCCGTACATTTTTCTTGCCGATACCGCCATCTACCTCTATTTTCACCGGAAGACAGTGGCTGTTAATATATTTACGAAGCTCTGCAATACGCCCATAGGCCTCATCCATAAAGGCCTGTCCGCCAAATCCCGGCTCTACACTCATAATGAGGACAGTATCCAGCTTTGGCAGATAAGGATACACCTCTTCCAGTGGCGTGGAGGGTTTTATGGAAAGTCCCGCCTTTAGTCCCAGGGAATGGATCCTGTCAATGACCTCATCCACATGGTCTGCCGCCTCTAAATGGAATGTGATGCCGTCCGCACCACATTCCGCAAAGTCTTTAATATAACGAATAGGATCTGTAATCATCAGATGTACATCAAAAAACTGGGTGGTTGCACTTCTGATCGAAGCAATCAGCGGCATACCAAAGGAAATACTAGGTACAAACATACCGTCCATAACATCAATATGCAGATAATTCACACCTGCTTTCTGTATCTCCCTGATCTGTTCTCCCAGTATTGTAAAATCCGCTGCAAGCAGGGATGGTGCCAAAATGTACATAATTATTCTATCTCCAGATTCTTTATCCCTTTATTTCAGAAAATCACTGATCTGCCCATAAATGCCCTTGCCATCCAGCTTGTACTTCTCAAGCAGTGCAGAAGCAGATCCTGACTCACCAAAGCAATCCTGCATACCAATCTTCATTACCGGTACCGGATAGCTCTTGCAGAGTGCATCACAGACAGCGCTGCCAAGTCCGCCGATCACAGAATGCTCTTCCGCAGTCACAACCTTGCCGGTCTTCTTCGCAGACCTGATGATCAGTTCCTCGTCAAGAGGCTTGATCGTGCAGATATTGATGACCTCTGCGCTGATGCCATCAGCTGCCAGCATCTCTGCTGCTTCCAGTGCATTACCTACACAGATACCAGTGGCAACGATGGTCAGGTCACTTCCTTCTCTGACTACGGTTCCCTTGCCGATCTCGAATTTGTAATCAGGCCTGTCATTGATCACCGGACATGCTGCACGTCCAAAGCGGAGATAAACAGGACCTTCATGCTCAACAGCTGCCCTTACTGCTGCCTTGGCTTCAATATCATCTGCCGGGCACATAACTACCATTCCGGGAATGGTTCTCATCAGGGCGATATCCTCATTACACTGATGGGTTGCACCATCCTCTCCTACGGTGATCCCTGCATGGGTTGCACCGATCTTTACATTCAGATGAGGATAGCCGATAGAATTTCTTACCTGCTCAAAGGCTCTGCCTGCCGCAAACATAGCAAAGCTGCTGGCGAAGGGAATCTTACCCATGGTAGCCAGTCCCGCTGCAATTCCCATCATATTACATTCTGCAATACCACAATCAATATGCCTGTCCGGATACGCTTTCTTAAATACGCCTGTCTTGGTCGCTGCTGCAAGATCTGCGTCAAGCACAACAAGTTCCGGATATTCTGCTCCCAGCTCTACCAGCGCATTGCCGTAGCTTTCTCTGGTCGCGATCTTCTTTACCTCTGCCATTATGCTTCCTCCTTCTTCAGCTCTTCGCTGATCTTCTCAAGATCTGCCATTGCGATAGCATACTCTTCATCGTTAGGCGCCTTGCCATGCCAGCCTGCCTGTCCTTCCATGAAGGAAACACCCTTGCCCTTGATGCTGTGGGCAATGATTGCTGTTGGCATACCCTTGGTCTCTCTTGCTTCCTTGAAGGCCGCGCGAAGGGCATCAAAATCGTGGGCATCCACATTGATCACATGAAAGTTGAAAGCCTTGAACTTTTCATCGATCGGATAAGGAGAACATACCTGATCTACTGCTCCGTCGATCTGCAGTCCGTTATTATCTACGATCACTACCAGGTTGTCCAGCTTACGGAATCCGGCAAACATGGATGCCTCCCATACCTGTCCCTCCTGGATCTCACCATCTCCAAGGAGTGTATATACTCTGACATCACTCTGATCCAGCTTGGCACCAAGTGCCATTCCTGTTGCTGCGGAAATACCCTGCCCAAGAGATCCGCTTGACATATCCACACCGGGAATATGCTGCATACAGGGATGTCCCTGCAGATAGGAACCCAGCTTTCTCAGGGTCTTGAGATCCTCAACCGGGAAATATCCTCTGTGCGCCAGTGCAGAGTAAAGTCCGGGGGCTGTATGTCCCTTGGACAGTACAAACCGGTCTCTGTCTGCTTTCCCCGGATCAGCAGGATCAATATTCATTTCTTCAAAATACAGATACGTAAAAATATCTGCTGCAGACAGGGATCCACCAGGATGACCTGCCTTTGCGCTGTGGACAGCCGTTACGATGCCCTTACGCACTTCATTGGCCATTTTCTTTAGCTCCAGATTATTCATGCTTACCTCCGTTTACCCGAAAAAACATTTTTTTAACCTTTTTTATTCTATCATATTGCCATACTTCCGTCTACGTTAATTGTTGCTCTGATTTTCCCATTAACAGGGCATTTTTACAGCATTTTCCCTTACCGCACCGCATATAATGGATAGAAGTCCTCTTTAGGGAGTTTTCCTTGAAATATCATTTCTTCCGTCAAAAAAAATATCTTGTTCCCGTTATGCTCCTCCTGCTCGTACTCCTTGCCGGCAGCTTTTTGGTTTTCCGCAGTGATTCCCTTCTTTTCCGTCTGTATTCATCAAAGCTGTTTCATACGGAGCTGTCCGGCAACACTCTTACTCTTCATTACCTGATCGCTGATCCTTCCACCTATGGTTTTAATGAAGATCCCGTTCTTCCTGTTTACACCGGTGCAGAAGAAGACCGGGAAAAGGAGACTACCTCCCTGAAAAATGCACTGTCCGTGCTTTCCAGGATCTCAACGGACCACCTCTCTTCCGAGGATGCCTATACCTGTCTGCTGACAGAACGCTATCTGCAGTTCCAGCTGAAAGCCACCGCCTTCCCTTATTATCCGGAGCCCTTTTCCCCTGGAAGCGGGATCCAGAACAGCTTTCCTTCCCTTCTTGCCGACTATGCCTTCCGCAGCAGAAAGGATGTGGAGGATTATCTTTCCCTGCTGGAACAGTCCGGTGATTACCTTGACGGTCTCCTTCTCTATGAAAAGGAGAAAGCAGAAGCCGGTCTGTTCATGTCACATGCAGCCGCAGATAAGGTCATAAAGCAGTGCAGTACCATTCTTCCGGAAAATGCCCTCGATGGCTCTCATTTTCTTCAGAAGACATTTGAAGAAAAGGTTTCCCTTCTCGTAAAAGATGGCAGTATAAGTGAAGAAGACGGGAAAGTGTTCTGTGCCAGAAATGACAGCCTGCTCCAGTCCGTCCTTGCCCCCACCTACGTGAAAATGGCTGACACCTTTACTTCCTTCCGGAAATATGGCCACACACCAGCCGGACTGTCCAGCCTTCCTGACGGAAAAGCTTACTATGAGTATCTTCTTTCTGCCACTACAGGCAGTAACCGTCCCATATCCGAAACCAAGCTTCTTCTCTACGAAGACTATGAGAATAATTATAATGCCCTGATTTCACTCCTTACAAAATATCCTGAGATCGGTGACAGTGAGCTGACTGCTTCCCTGGATCTTTCCCTGTCCTCCGCCTCCGGTGCCCTAAAGCAGCTCCATGAACGGATCCAGAAGGATTTTCCTGTCCCCTGTGCTTCCGATCCACTCTCTCCTGTATCTGTCGTACTGAAAACGGTTCCTTCCTCCATGGAGGAATACACCAGCCCTGCCTACTACCTGATCTCCCCGATTGATGACTGGAGCACTCAGACGATCTGTCTGAACAGAAGCAATTTCCATGATAACCTGTCCCTCTATACCACCCTGGCCCATGAAGGCTATCCCGGGCATCTCTACCAGACTATTTACAGCAGACAGTATCTTGGAAAAATGGAAACACCGGCTCTCCGGTATCTTCTCCACTACGGCGGCTACACCGAGGGCTGGGCCTACTATGCGGAAAATCTCTCTTATGACTATGCCAGGGAAATGGCTGTGCACAATCCCCATGCTGCCGCTTACTACGAGGCCTGCCGGTTAAACCGTAATCTCCACCTCGGACTCTACTCGCTTCTTGATATCGCTATCCATTACGATGGAGCTTCGAAAGAGCAGGTTGCCGGGATCCTTAAGACCATCGGCATCACTGATCCTTCTTCTGTAGATTCCGTTTATGCTTATCTGACAGAGGAGCCCTGCAGCTATCCCAAATACTATGTGGGCTATCTGGAAATCCTGAAGCTGAAGGAAGAAGCCATGGTGCTGTGGGAAAAGGACTTCTCCCTGTACCGGTTCCACCAGTTCCTGTTGGAAAAGGGGCCTGCAGACTTCCAGTCACTGAGGGAGATGCTGCCCCTGTATGCTGCCTCCTGACTTTTGTGGAAAGTCACCACGCCGCATATGACTGCAGCTGCACGGTGCAGGCTGCCGGACTCAGTTTTCCTCCAGCATACCTTCGATATAACCGCCATCCCACAGCAGGATCTTCAGCTTCTTCGCCGCCTCTACCGCCGGTGTCGTGAAGTACTGATTGGTCATGACTGCCCCGACCATCCGGTCATAATAATCTCTTCCCGCATAGGCCTCCTGGATGGCCTTGACCCCTACCGGTGCCGTATAACGCTTGCACTGGATCGCATAGGTCACCCCATCCTTCTGCGCCAGAATATCAATGCCATAATCTCCGCTCCCCTTCGTCACCTCAACCTCGGTAAAGCCCCTGTCAGCCAGAAGGTCTGCGCAGAAATATTCAAATTCATGTCCCTCCATGTCCTCAAAGACATCCGGGGACTTTTTCTTTCTTTTCACAAAAAACACCAGAAGCACGACCAGCAATATGATCCCGGCTCCGGCACCCGCTATCCACAGCATTCCATTTATTGTCGCCATGTTGTCCACATCCTTTCCTCCAATTGACAAAACAGCCAAACCGCCTTACAATCGTTTCAGCTTCGACAATACAGCTGCGCAAAGAAGCAATATAAAGGAGTACTTATGGAAAATCTGATATTCAGTCTGAATGCAACTATCCCTATTTTTCTGCTTATGGTCTTTGGCTACATCCTGCAGCAGGTCCACTTTCTGGATGCCTCCTTCGTAAAGACCTTAAACTCCTTCAACTTCAAGGTGACGCTTCCCTTCCTGCTCTTCCGCGATATCGCCTCCTCGGATTTCTCTGAGGTCTGGGATACCCGTTATGTCCTGTTCTGCTTCTTCGCCACCTTATTCTGTATTGCCTTTACCTGGATTATAACAGCTTGCCTGTCCCATAGAAAGGACTTGGTTGGAGAATTTGTACAGGCTTCCTACCGGAGCAGTGCCGCTGTCCTTGGAATCGCCTTTATCCAGAATATCTATGGAGATGCCAAAATGGCTCCACTTATGATCATCGGCACGGTGCCTCTTTATAATGTAGCTGCAGTTATCATTCTTTCCCTGACTGCAGAAGGAAATGGCGGCTTATCCCCTGCTGCCCTGAAGAAGTCACTGAAGGGCATCCTGACAAACCCCATTATCCTCGGCATTGCCGCCGGCATGATCTTTTCCCTGCTTCCCATCTCCATGCCAGTGATCGCAGAAAAGACCGTAAATAATATCGCTGTTCTGGCAACACCGCTTGCCCTGATCGGCCTTGGTGCCGGCTTTGAGGGCAAAAAAGCGCTGGCTGAAATTAAGCCAACGCTGATCTGTTCTGCTATGAAATTATTACTCTGGCCGATCATCTTTCTTCCGATCGCCGCCTATATGGGCTTCACCAGTGAGAAGCTTGTGGGTATCCTAGTGATGCTCGGCTCCCCCACTACCGTAAGCTGCTACATCATGTCCAAAAATATGGGACATGAGGGAGTCCTGACCTCCAGTGTAGTGGTCACCACAACCTTTTTCAGCTCCGTGACCCTGACACTGTTTCTGTATCTCATCAAGAGCTTGGGGCTGATCTAATCTCCAAGTTGCTCCAAACAATACCACTCCTTCCCTTTTCACATTGGAGTAAAAAGGATAATTCTGTATCCACTTCAGAAAGTGACCTTCATTCTTTACGATAGGCTTTATATCCAGATCATTATCCATGTTAAAGTCAAAAGTCAGATCAGAAAGTTTTCTCTGATATTCCTTGATTTCCATATCTGTAAGATCTACCAGTATCATCACATCCACATCAGAATCTTCCCGGTAATCTCCCCTTGCATAGGAGCCATATAAAATAACCTGACGCAGACTGCCGCCAAAAAGGTTTTTCACTTCTCCAATATAGCGTTCCAACAGATCGCTCATAACATCGGGCATAACAGAGCCTCCTTTCTGCTTTTACCAAGTTTCTTTATAAATTATATCATACCAAGATGATTTCTCTTTTTCTACCTTATATTTCAGTTTTATCCACAGTTATAACTTTTTCATGTACTACCATAAACAGCCTTTAAAAATGTTCCAAATATTAGAAATCATTTCCTCTGTGACGTACATATATCTTTGATTTTTATTACCACATAGGTGCAAATAACTTTTTATTTTCCTCGATAATTTGTGCAAATTGTGGTACAATACATATATTATATAAATTGGAGGTTTACCCATGGAACGAATTGCACTGCAGAAATTGATTGAATGGAACAATAATAAACGCAAAAAGCCTTTGATTATTTGGGGTGCAAGGCAGGTTGGCAAGACTTATCTTATAAAAGAACTTTTTGCTAAAACTTATTATAAAAACAACTACGTCTACATTGATTGCAAAAAAGAAGATGAAATTCGTGAGTTCTGTTCCGAAACCGCCAATGCGGAAAAAATTATCGAATATATTTCATTGCGTATAGGCAAACAAATAAATGAAAAAACCTTACTGATCTTTGACGAAGTACAGGAATGTCCTAACATTATTTCTTCGCTTAAGTATTTTTGTCAGGATTTCAAAGAAATCCCCGTTATCGCAACCGGTTCAATGGTTCGTATCAAGCTTCAAAGAGAAACGCACAAAAGAGGTTCAAAAGAAAACGGTAAATTCCTGTTCCCTGTTGGTAAAATAAATCAACTAACAGTTTATCCGATGACCTTTGATGAGTTTTTGATGAATCGTAACAAAATGCTCTATGACACTGTAAAAAAAGCTTATGAAGAAAAGAAGACATTAAATAACCAAATTCATGAACTTACTATGGAGCAAGTATATAAATATTTGCTTGTAGGCGGTATGCCTGAAGCAGTGGAAGCCTATGTTGATGGAGATAATCTTCTCGAATCAAGAGAAATTCTTAAAGTACTATATGACAACTATCTATCAGATATGGAACTGTATCAGGCAAGTCAGGAGGCAGTATTACGTTCACGTGCTCTGTTCCAAAATATTTTTCGAGAGCTGAATAAGGAATCAAAAAATTTTTCTCCCGGACTCATCGCAGAAAAGAGCAAAACAAGAGATTATGCAACTTCTATACAATGGCTTACAATGGCACACGTTGTAAATCAATCTTTCCAACTGAAAGAACACGTTACTATGCCGCTTATGCCAGACAGCGAAAGTAATTTCCGCTTGTTTCTTGGAGATATTGGCATGTTCTCGTATCAAAGTGGTATTAATGCTGCTTCGTTTGTATCTAACGAAAGAGATAACACTTTATCTGGAATATTCTTTGAAAACTTTGTAGCCAATGAATTGATTGCCAAAGAACATAAATTGTTTTACTGGAAAGGTAAGACATCAGCTGAGCTTGAATTTATTATTGAATCAAATAATAAACTATATCCACTTGATGTAAAAAAAGGCCGGGGCACGCTTAACTCTCTTGAAAAGTTTTCAAACCATAATAAATTTGAATATGCTATTAAGGTTTCAAAAAATAATTACGGTTATAATCCCGAACAAAGGCTTCTCACTATACCTTTTTACTTTATCCCATTTATTGCAAAAGACCTTGCAGACGGAACGATGACAATATAAACCCATAATCACACATTCTGTATGAATGGAGAAAAACAAATGAAAGAACTTGATACTTTAAAAATGATAAATAGCACCGTATTTGATACTGTACAGCAACTACGGGAAAGTAAGGCATTAGCCGATATCCATAAGTTGCAAGAATCAAATACCACTACAGAAGTATTAAAACTAGAAACTGCCGGTGTTTTTGCAACCGTAGGAGAACTGCAAAACACTCTCGATGCAATAAAACCATCTATTAGCAGTATAACGACAGTTCTTGAAAAATATCAAAATATATTTGCTCCTACTGTAGAATCTATTAAAGCAATGAATGCTGCTTATGCTCCTATTTTTGAACAGATAAGAACTTTTGATTCTTTAAATATCAAGGGAATCATAGCAGGACTCCAAACAAGTTCCGCTGCTATGAACACTATTTCCGAATTGAATCTTTCAGGAATAGCAAATATCATTGACGCTCTGCCTAAATACGATTTTTTATCTGACATAATTTCAGATGATTTTTCTGCAGATACAGCTGAAAAGTTATATGAGAACGGCAATATAACTCAAGACGATATCAATGAAGAATTTTCTAAAATCGTAAGTCAAAAGCAATTTTCACCAAAAGCAGAGTGGGATAAATTAAAAAAGACTAAATGGTTCTTTGCCATTCACATCTTATTAACTTTGGTCTCATTTGTATGCAAACCAGTTACCGAACATATGGCTGATAAAACCCTTGATATATTGGGTATTACTGAATTTTGGGAAAATTCCGGTGTATACGATTTGATAGATTCTATCTTTGAAGAATATAAAAATAGTACAGTGTCCAAGGTCGAAGCCAAGGACACTGTTAGCACAACTAAAGAAGACAATATATCAAAATAATGACATGGAGTTTTACTTGCTATATTTTATATTATATGTATCTTTATTTCAACAGCTCTGCTGGTTATGTAATATTATCCCAAATAAGCCAACGCCCATCTTTACTCCTTCACAGCCCCTGCTGCTACGCCTGCCAGAATGTATTTCTGGAAGAAAACATAGAGGGCAATGGTCGGGATCATGATGACGATAATGCCTGCTGCCAGTGTCTGCCAGGAGCCCTGCTGTGCATTGGCATAATTCATCAGGAAGGTTGTCAATGTACGCAGTTTATTCTTCGGCATGTACAGATAGGGAATATACATATCATTGATAATATTGATCGCCTTGATGATACATACCGTCGCCGTTGCCGGTGAAAGCAGTGGGAAAATGATTCTGACGAACAGTCCAAAATAGGAACATCCATCCAGAAGTGCCGCCTCATCCAGGGCCACGGAAATCCCCGAAATAAACTGCCGGTAAATATAGAGCTGCATCAGGTCGGAAGCCACATAGATCACGATAGGTGCCCCAATCGTATTATAAAGATGCAGGCTCTGGATCACCTGGAATCTTGCGATCTCTGTTACAAAGGTAGGAATCAGCATTCCGATAAAGAACAGCGATACCACGATCTTTTTTCCCCTGAACTGAAAACGTTCAATAATAAATGCTGTGATCGTTCCAAACATGACATTAAATATCAGGGATACAACGAGGATGATCGCTGTATTCTTAAATCCCAGCAGAAGATATTTGTCTGTCAGTACCTTTTCAAAATTATCAAAAGTAATTCTCTCAAGAGGAGGCAGAAGCAGCGGTGATGTATTTGCCATATCTGCCTTTGTCTTTAATGCTGCAAACAGAGTAAGAAGGATCGGTGCCATAACAATCGCTACCATGCACAGGCATATGATCTGTTTCAGAATCTGTTCGGTCACTCTTTTCGCCATTTTGCTACCTCCTGTCCTTCAGAATCAGTCCATGGATCAGGAAATTCTGAACAATATAAATCGCTACGATCATAAACATAATGGCCACTGCCATCGTCGACGCCAGTCCGAAATTGGAGAAGGTAAACGCCGTCTTGATCGTATACAGGGTAAAGGTGGAAGATGCGTAGCCAGGTCCGCCTGCTGTCATAACGAAAGGAATATCAAATACCTGCAGCGCACCCCTGATATTGTCAAACAGTACGAAATCCACCATCAGCATGATCGCCGGTACCTGAATATAACGGAAAAGCTGCCAGGTGTTCGCACCGTCCACTCTTGCCGCTTCCATGGTATCCTGCGGGATGGACTGCAGTGCCGCCATAAACAGGATCACGTGGTAACCGGAGAACCGCCAGAGAGAAACCGATGCCAGTACATAATTCACAATCTTCGGATCTGACAGCCAACTCCGGATCAGACTCTCCAGATGCACAGAAGTCAGTATCGCATCAAAAGCACCGTTGATCGGTGAAAAGAAATAGGAAAACGCATAGGCAATCGCTACTCCGTTGATGATGTATGGCATGAAGACCATTGTCTTATAAAACTTGGCTGCCCGCAGCTTACTTGTCAGAAGTACCGCAAAAGCCAGTTCCACTACGATCATCAGTAAATGTACGACAAAGTATACCGCATTGTTTTTCAGGGACAGCCACAGATCCTGATTCTGAAACATGGATATGTAATTGGAAAATCCGATAAAATTCTTTTCCGGAGAATAACCGTCCCAGCTCGTGAAGCTCAAACGGAACAGGTCGATCGCCGGAAGCACTACAAATGCAATAAGAAGCGCCATGGGTATTACCAGTGACAGGATAATAAACCGTCTTCTTTTTCTGTTTAATCTGCTCATGATTACCTCCTGATAAGAACCAGGGGCCGCCAGACGGCAGCCCCTTGCATTTCACAGCTTACTGAATTCCAAGCTTTGCTCTTGCATCCGCCCATTTGGTATCAAGATCAGCCAGTGCGCTGTCCAAATCAAACCCATCTGTCATCATCTGTGCACCCAGCTTTTTGTAATCAAAAGTTGTTTCATTCTGGATAGCGCTGAAGTCATCACCGCCTCCGTCGTACATAACAAGCACCTTATCCGGGCAGAGTTCATCTGCTTCCGCAAGTACAGGATCCTTTTCCTTCGGGAAATTGGTCATGGAAGATGCAGAGGAAACATAATTCAGGTATTCCGGATACCATGCCTCGGAATAATACCACTCAACAAAGGCAATAGCAGCTTCCTGATTCTTGGAATGTGTGGTAACACCCATAAAGGAGTCGCCCTGTACAATTACGTTAAAAGGATCAGATTCACTGTCTCTTGTAGGCAGATAGAAAGTACCAAGTTCAGAAGTATCTTCCCCGCTGTTCTGGATATTCTGAAGCCCCCAGTCACCAAGTGCGATGATTGCTGCATCCTTTGTTGCGAACAGGTTGGTTACCTGATCGTTGCCAAGTCCAAGAGGATCTTTGCCAAGAACGCCTGAGTTAAACAGTTCATTTACTTTATGATAAGCCTTGTTGATATCCGTTCCTTCTGCAAAAGGAGCATCCTGTGTTGCCATAGTGTTCCAGTTCTGTCCGTTACCAGATTCCAGTGCAGGCATGAATTCCATATAAGGATAATCCGGCCATTCGTCCTTCAGTCCGCAGGCGATCGCCATAAAGTTCGGATTGTCTTTTCCATAATAGTCCTGCAGCTTCTTAGCCACGTCTTCAAACTCGCCCCATGTCGTAGGAACCTCTACACCGGCTTCCTTAAACATATCTTTCCAGTAATATACATATTCATAACCGGATGTCTGAGGAATACCAAGTACCTTACCGTCCAGTGCATAGCCTGCTGCCAGCTCATTATTGGCACATGCCTGTGTACCAGAAAGATCTACCAGATAATCTTTAAATCTGGATAAAGTAAAGGGCTTGTTAAACATAATGTCCGGAAGCTGGTTGGCTGATGCTCTCATCTTCATGGCATTCCAATATTCAGAATCGTCTTTCAGTTTTTCCACTTCAATATCAATATTAGGATACTGCTCCTGGAACTTTCCGATCATGTCGTTCTGTTCAATAAAATCATTTAAGTTGTTATCCCAGATGGCAAAGGTAAGAGATCCGCTCAGTTCTTTATTATCAGTAGATCCTGCCTCTGCTGTAGTTGTTTCTGATGAAGTATCTGCTGCTGTATCTGTTGCTCCTGATCCTCCGCAACCTGTTAATAAGGATGCTGTCATAATGCCTGTAAGCAACGCTGCAAGTAATCTTTTTTTCATTGTTGTACTACCTCCCGCATTTCTTTATTCATTTTTCAGTGATCATTTTTGCTATCCTCAGTTGGCCAAACTGTCTTATCGAAGCGTCCTCAGAATAGCAGATTACCGGTGGCAGTGCCATTTCATTTTTTCAGATTTCTTGATATTTTTTCAGTTTCCGATTTTTCCCATTTTTGATCTATGGTCATTTTTATTGACCTAAAGTAAGAAAAACCATGCTTTTTACATGGTTTTTCTGTATCCTGCGGGTGTTACCCCATTCAGTTTCTTGAACACTCTGTTAAAATGCTCCACGTTGTGGTACCCGACCATTTCCGAGATCTCATACACCTTGAAGGTGGTCGTCTTCAACAGTTCCTTCGCTTTCTGCATCCGGAGGCTTGTCAGATAACTGGAAAAAGTCTCTCCTGTCTCCTTGGTAAACCGGTTGGTGAAATATTTCTCATTGAGGCCTACATATTCTGCCACATCTGAAAGCGACAGATCCGCATCCTCATAATGATCTGCCATATATCTTTTGGCCCGGATCATGACATCCGTTTCTGAAACCTGAAGCCTTGATGCCGAATAATCCATGATCCATGCAAAATAGTTGGTCAGCCACAGCTTCAGGTTTCTGACATCTTCCACTCTGTCGATCTTGTCCCTGTAATTATATTTCTGCCCGAAAACATCTCCAAAATCCGAATTATCTGTACTGAACCGCTTTCCTGCTGCCAGGATCGCTGCCAGCGCAAGCCGTCTTGCTTCCTGGATCTTTCCAGCAGAAAGCTCTCCGAAGAACTTTTCCTTTTCCTCTGCCATATTTTTCTCATCTGCGATATAAAGGGCACCTGCCAGCTTCTCATACCTTTCAGAAAGCTGCAGCAGCTCATCCGTATCCTCTTCCCGGTTCAGGTCAATCACAGCCTTTTCCCCGTAAATGTGACGGAGACAGATCTTTTTCCGGATCTCTTCTGTTCTCTCCACAAATTCTTCCGGTCCGAAGCCGGCCTGTCCGATGCAGGCCGCAAAGCTGATCCCCAGTTCTTTTCCTGCCAGTGCCTGCAGCTCCTGTATCATCCGCTGGATCCTGCCTTCATATTCTTCCTCCGTGATCCGGTAAAAGGAAAACATCATAGAGCTTTCATTCTCTGTGTAACTGACACACCGGGAAGCAAATCTTGGATTCTTTTCAAAGCAGCTTTTCATTTTACCAAGAGCATCTGCCATATTTTCCGCCTGTCCCGTATTTTCAATGAAAAATCCCAATATCGCATATTTTTCTGAGAAAAATTCCCGGGTTCTCCGGTTCACTTCCTCCGGTGTGGTCTCTCCTTTCAGCATTTCGCCAAAGTAATCCTCCGGCCGCAGCTCTGCACTTTTCATCTTTTCCTCATATTCCCCGATCAGTGCCCGCAGTCTTCTCACCATGGCATTAAACTGATGGATCATATCTTTCACCTCGGACTGTCCACTGGCATTGATATGCACGTCCAGATTGCCTTCCTCCACCTGCTTCAGTCCTGCACTGATCTCCTCGACAGGCTTTACAATACTTGTCAGGAAATATCCGGAATAATAGGCCGCCAAGATGAGGATAAGTGCCGCCGCTGCCAGTACCAGGAGCGCCTGATCCCAGTATTCCTTTGTCAGATCCTTCGTTTCAATATAACTCTCAAGATACCAGCAGGTATCATTCCAGGTAAAGGGCGTGGAAATACAGGTATATTTCCTGTCTGTCAGATCAAGTCCCTCTTCCTCCGTAGTTGCAAAGATGACTGCTCCGTTTTCATCCCGGATCCTAGCAATCCCAAGCTTGTTCCTGCCAAGCAGATAATTCCTGTTATACTCCTTGATCCTGTCTGCCGCATCTGTTGACTGATAAAAAACCACCATTTCTATTTTCTGGGACCGGTCTGTTGTCACATCCGGTGCCAGGGCAAAAACCAGAATAAGCAGATCCTTTTTACCTCCCTTATAAAGGTCGTTCATTTTTTCAGTATCATAGGATCCGATGCAGACTGCGTTTCTGTGCTCCAGAGCATTCTGATACCAGTCCATTTCCCGTATTTCATCCGTGGAACGGAAGATCTCATTTTTGAAGTAGGTTTTCCGTCCATCCTTCATATAAAAGCTGACAGAAATAATATCCTTGATCGGCTCAAGCAGAAGATTACCGCTCTGCTGAAGCTTCTGTTCATACTGATATCTTATATTATAATCTGCCGTATCCGTCTCCGCCGCATAGGCCAGCACCTCATTGTTATTCGTATTGATCAGCTGTGCCAGACGCATAGACATGGCATCCATATCAGATTTCAGTTCCGTCAGTACTGTTTCCTGTGCCTGTCTGATATTCTCAATGGCCTGCCTTTTGAACTGTCTGTTCAGCATCATAAGCAGGACAACCAGTACAATCAGAAGCGGCAGCACGATCAGAAGAAGAAAAGACAGGTAATATGCCTTTTTCAGCGGCAGTTTTTTCTTCCTGATATCCGACAGTATCTTTCTCATTCCCATTCCCCATTAGTTCCTTTCTGTGATCATCCACTGATTACTCCTGCGATCACCACACTGGCTATGATCCCGGAAATCGTGGCAAGCAGTGCTCCCGGCAGCGTATATCTGGTCTTCGTGACCTTCGCTGCCAGGAAATAAACGCTCATTGTATAAAAAATCGTTTCCGTACAGCTCATCATGATCGAAGTGACAAGCCCGATATAGGAATCTGTCCCGTAATTCTTGAAAATATCCAGCACCAGCCCGGTAGCGGCCGAAGAAGAAAACATCCTGATAAAGGAAAGCGGCAGGAGCTGTGCCGGAAAGTGCAGATATTCTGAGACCGGCAGGAACAGCTCCTCCAGGAAATCAAGAAAGCCGGAAGATCGGAGTACTCCCACTGCGATCATCAGTGCCACCAGTGTCGGCATGATCCCCACCACGGTTTTCAGCCCTTCCTTCGCCCCTTTTACAAAATCCTCATATATCTTACAGTGACTGGCAAGTCCGTAAGCAATAATATAAAAGACCAGCGCCGGGATGATCATATTCGACAGATTGGTAAGCACAAATGCCATATAAAGGCTCCTGATAGGCTGATTCCTTATCAGTATATGCCGGGTTCCTTCAGATCAGCACCGTTCTGGCATCTCCGGTAAGCGGATTTCGTTTCTCATAATCAAACAGCAGGAAGCCCGGCTTCTCCCACCTTTCGCAGATCTTCTCCGGGCAGTTCTCCCACACCGGATAAAAGAAAGCTTCCATATGGGTCATTTTCATCACCTGTTTAGCATGATAGCCCTCATATCCCGTAAGGACCTCCGGCTTCTTCTCTTCCTTTTCATAGAAATCCGCCATTTCCCTGTAATAACAGGTATGATCAGCCGCAAAGGAGGGCCTGCTCTTGGCATTTTCCCGAAGATAATAATCACAGGTCAGAAGCTCTGTATAAAGGTCTGCTTTTTCCGGCTCCCTTTCCATGGCAAAATCAAGAAGCACCTGATAGCGGTAGCTCCTTGCCGGTGTATTAATAAAATAGCCCTTTTCCTCGTAGTAATCTGCGAGCCTGGAATACATCTGAAAAGGCCCGGAAAAAGCCTGTTCCAGCATAAACAGTGTTTTCCGGAACTGATTGGAATTGTAATAAAGCTCTACCATTTCCTCGATCCGTTTGAGCCGCAGGATCTCGTCAAAGCTGAGCCACTTCGTATAAAGCACCTCATAAGGCGGTGTACTCTGATAGACGATCCCGTACTGCTCCGTCATGTGATACATGGGCGAGCCCTTCAGCACCTTCAGGAATCCAAGCTGAAGCTGCTCCGGCTTCATGGCATACACCTCATCAAAAGAGCGCCCAAAGCTTTCATAATCTTCATAGGGCAGTCCGGCGATCAGATCCAGATGGATATGGATATTGCCAGGCTCCCGGAGCCTTGCGACCACTCCGGCGATATGGCTCGTATCCACATACCTGTTGATCTCATGAAGTGTCTTATCATTAGTCGTCTGAATACCGATCTCAAGCTGCACAAGCCCTGGCCGCATCGCAGCAAGTGCTGCAAGCTGCTCTTCATTCATGATATCTGCAGCCACCTCAAAGTGGAAATTTGTGACACCATTGTCATGTTCCCTGATATAATTCCAGATGAAAAGGGCATGCTCCCTGTTGCAGTTAAAGGTTCTGTCCACAAACTTTACCTGCGGTACCTTCTTTGCAAGAAAATAAGAAAGCTCCTGCTCCACTTTTTCATGACTCCTGAGGCGCACCTTTCTTTCTATGGAAGAAAGACAGTAGGTACACCGGAACGGACAGCCTCTTGAGGTTTCATAATACAGGATCCTGTTCTCATATTCCTGCAGATCGGTATACAAAAAAGGAAGCTCATCCATCGACAGCTCCCTTCTGCTTCCTGTAAATCCGTCTGGCAGAAGTAATCCCTTTACTCCATGATAATCCTTCTCATCCCTGTAGCAGGAAAGCAGCTCACGGAAGGTTTCCTCTCCTTCTCCTGTCATGATCCCTGTCACATAAGGAAACTGCGCAAGCACTTCATCTCCCTCAAAAGAAACCTCCGGTCCTCCAAGCCAGATATCCCGGCCGGGCAGTACCTTGTGGATCTCCGGTAAAAGCTCCTGCACCATCCTGAAATTCCAGATATAGCAGGAGATGCCGACCGCATCCGGCCTTCTCCTGTAAATATCGGAAAGGATCTGCTCCTTCAGATGATTGATTGTATACTCCACCAGTTCAACGGTATTTTGATATTCCTCCCCTGCATACAGCTTCAGATAATGAATCGCAGGGTTGGAATGGATATATTTGGAATTAATTCCAACCAGTAAAAATTTCATATTACAGACTCTTGATAAACCGGTCGAATGCCTCCTGTCCCTCTGCAGTCCTTTTATAAACGCCTGCATCCTCAAGAACCTGCATGAACACCAGACCGATTTCCTTTTCTATGACAGTATCGATATTTTCCTCATCTATCTTATCATACTTTGCAGAAAATTCCTCTACCCAGTCTGCATGTTTTGCAAGAACCTCATCCTTACGGATGTCCTTTCCTGTCAGCATGGCTTCCTTTAAGGCTTCCATCTCACCCTTCAGCCTTGCCGGAAGTACGGCAACTCCCATCACCTCGATCAGACCAATATTTTCCTTCTTGATGTGATGCAGCTTTGCATGGGGATGATACACGCCAAGAGGATGCTCCTCTGTGGTAATGTTATTGCGGAGTACCAGATCCAGCTCATATCTGTCATCTCTCTTTCTGGCAATGGGTGTGATCGTATTGTGCTTCTCTCCGTCTGTCTCTGCAAAGATAAAGGCTGCCTCATCGCTATAGCCTCTCCAGACATCCAGGATCTTATCTGCCAGCGCAATGATCCTCTCTGTATCCTCTCCGGAAAGGCGGATCACAGACATGGGCCACTTCACAACGCCTGCTGCCACATCCTCAAAGCCGGGAACGGTAAAGCTTCTCTCCACACCAGCTCTTGCCATGGCAAACTCATAATGACCGCCCTGGAAATGGTCATGGCTTAAAATAGAGCCTCCCACGATCGGCAGATCCGCGTTGGAGCCAAGGATATAATGCGGGAACTGCTTCACAAAATCAAACAGCTTGCAGAAGGTATTGTGATCGATCTTCATCGGCACATGCTGTCCGTTAAATACGATGCAGTGCTCATTGTAATATACATAAGGAGAATACTGGAATCCCCACTCACTTCCCTGAATAGTGATCGGGATGATCCTGTGGTTCTGTCTGGCCGGATGGTTCAGTCTGCCTGCATAGCCTTCATTTTCGCGGCAGAGCTGACACTTCGGATAGCTTGACTGCTTCGCATTCCTGGCTGCTGCAATAGCCCTTGGATCCTTCTCCGGCTTGGAGAGGTTGATCGTAATATCCAGATCTCCATATTCTGTAGAGGCGATCCACTTTTTATCTTTCCTGATACGGTATCTGCGGATATAGTCCGTATCACAGCTGAATTTGTAATAATATTCTGTAGCCTTCTTCGGGTTCTCTGCATAGAGTGCGCGGAAGGTGCGGATCACTTCACTCGGTCTTGCGACCAGCATACCCATGATCTTCGTATCAAACAGATCCCGGTAAACCACACTGTTTTCTTCCATCAATCCTGCTTCATATGCATAATCCAGCATTTCGGCAAGGATCCCCTCCAGATCTTCTACAGAAACACATACCTCTTCCTCGCAGTCATCGATCTCCTGCAGATGAAAAAGCTCTAACAGTCTGTTGATGGTATAGATTTTGTCCTCCTCCGGCACAAGTCCGGTCAGGATCCCATATGCTGTCAGCTTCCTGATATTGTCAAAAATCTTTTTCTGTTCCATTTCTTATCTCCCCTGCCTTATAAAACTACCGGGCCGTCTCCGATCTCTACTACATAAAAGTCTGCCGCATAGCCGATCTTTGCAAGATAGGCATCACCGACCTGTTTCTTAAAGGTATCAATCGCATCATCCTCTACGATACTTACAGTACAGCCTCCAAAGCCTGCACCCGTCATACGGGATCCGATCACACCGGGCACCTTCCATGCTTCCTCAACCAGTGCATCAAGCTCGATACCGGTTACCTCATAGTCATCACGAAGAGAAACATGAGAAGCATTCATAAGCTGTCCAAACTGTGCGATATCATTGGCCTCCAGTGCCTTTACTGCCTTCAGCGTTCTCTGGTTCTCATAAACTGCGTGCTTTGCCCTTCTGACCCTTGTTTCGTCCTTGATCGCAGACTTATATTCTTCAAACTGCTCTTCACTCAGCTCGCCAAGGCTCTTGATATCTACTACCTTCTGCAGCTCTGCCAGTGCTGTTTCGCACTCGCTTCTTCTTTCATTGTACTTGGAATCCCCAAGTCCTCTCTTCTTGTTGCTGCAGGCGATCACGATCTTCGCATTCTGTAATTTCACCGGCACATAGGCATAGGAAAGATCCGCTGTATCAAGGAAGATCGCATGCTCCTTCTTACCCATGGCGATAGCAAACTGATCCATGATGCCGCAGTTGACACCGTTGAATTTATTCTCAGAGAACTGGCCGATCAGTGCCAGATCCTGATTGCTTACCTGGAAACCGAAGAAATCACGCAGGATTGCTCCTGTCAGCACCTCTACGGATGCAGAGGAAGAAAGTCCGGATCCGTTGGGAATATTACCATTTAACAGAATGTCCATCCCCTGCGGGATCTCAAAGCCTCTCTCCCCGAATGCCCACATAACACCCTTCGGATAGTTGGTCCAGTCTGCCTCCTTCTCCGGCTTCAGACCGTCAAGGGAAGACTCGATCACACCAAGCTGTTCAAAATTCATAGAATAGAAACGGAGTCTTCTGTCATTTCTCACCCTGGCAGCGGCATAGGTTCCGATCGTCAGTGCACAGGGAAAAACATGACCTCCGTTATAGTCTGTATGTTCTCCAATCAGATTTACACGTCCCGGTGCAAAAAACACCTTCACGCCATCTGTATCCCCAAATACTTTTCCAAATTCCTTTAAAACTGTTTCTTTCATTGCCAACCCTCCATTCACCTTTGTACCCTTATGGTAAATTAATACCAATAAAAAAAACAGACAGGTTTGTTATACAAACCTGTCAAAATGTTAACCGTTTATTTTATTGACCTGATTGATAAAATCCTCAATCTGCTTCAGATATTCCTGATTCTTCCTGGTTTCCCCCTTCTGCATCTCCTTACGGTATGCTGAGGGTGACATCTGATTTAACTGCCGGAATGCCTTGGAAAATACCAGCGGATCCGTATAGCCGCAGGAAAGGGCGATACTTTCTACCGGAAGTGCCGTTACCTGCAGAAGCTCTGCCGCCTTGGTCAGACGGAAAACCGAAAGGAACTGCTGGGGTGACATTCCCATGGCTTTCTTAAATAATGTATAGAGATAGCTCCTGTTAATACAGACGTAATCGGCAACATCCGTGATCTTGATGGGATTGCAGTAATTCCCGACAATAAAAGCAACAGCCCGTTTCACATAGGTATCTGCCTTGTCATCCTCTCCCCTTTCTTCAACCGGTGCACTCTCTGCAATCAGGGAAAGGAATAGCTGAAGCTGTCCATTTCTCCGGAGCTCATTGGATACTCCAAAGGTATTGTGCTCCAGCATATCCTTCACAGACTGATAAATCTCTTTCCCTTTATCTGTCTTAAATACCGGGCTTGTCAGGGACAGTCCCATGGAATTCAGCACATCCTGTGCCAGGGAGCCATAGAATCCCACCCACACGTACGTCCAGGGATCTGCTTCATCCGCCTGGTAAAAAGCAAGCTCCTCTGGCGGGATCAGAAAGCCGTAGCCCTGCTCCAGCGGATATTCCTTGCCGCCAAGCTGAAGCCTTCCCCTGCCACTAACGATATAGTGGATCAGATAATGGGGCTTTAAGGCCGGGCCAAAGCTGTGAAGTGGCTCTGTCCTTGACAATCCGCAGCAATTCACATATAAGCTTCCGCTTTTTTCTCCGGTGAACTCACGCTGATATGCTTTTTCCACACCCGGCTCCTTTCTGTAGCCCTCATTCTGTTCTGCTTCCCTGTTATCTTCTTGCTGCCGCCAGAAGCTCATCCACAGTCGTAAATGCCATACCAGTCACAGTATCTGCACATCCGTAATAGATTGCGATCCTTCCTGTATCTGCATCTGTCAGTGCTGCACAGGGGAAGGTTACGTTCGGCACATCACCAACACACTCATAATATTCGTGAGGCGCCAGAATATATTCTTTGGATCTCGCCAGTACCTTCCATGGCTTCTCCAGATCCAGAAGTGCTACACCCATACGGTAAACAAAGCCATTGCAGGTCGTGATAACTCCATGATAGATCAGAAGCCAGCCCTCATCAGTCTTGATCGGGATAGGCCCAGGTCCTACCTTGGTGCATTGCCATGCAGACTCATCTCCGGGGATCGGCCCCATGATATGTCTGTGATGTCCCCAGAATTCCATGTCCTTACTGAAGCTGACGAAAATATCACCAAAAGGAGTATGTCCTGTATCACTGGGTCTCGAGAGCAGTGCGTACATACCATTGATCTTCTCCGGGAACAACACGCCATTCCTGTTATAGGGAAGAAATGCGTTTTCAAGCTGTACGAATTTTTTGAAATCATAGGTATAGGCTACGCCGATCGTCGGTCCATGATAGCCGTTGCACCATGTGATATAATATCTGTCCTCCAGGAAGCAGACCCTCGGATCATAACGGTATTCCCTGTGAAGGATCTCCTCATCCGCTCCCTCGAAATGGATCGGCTCATCCTCGATCTCCCAGTGAATGCCGTCCCTGCTTCTTCCCGCAAAAATATCCATACTGATAGATCTGCTGTCACAGCGGAATACCCCTGCAAAGCCATTCTCAAATGGAACTACCGCACTGTTAAAAACACTGTTGGAAACCTTATTTCCGTTTCTTCCGATGATCGGATTTTCGCTGTAGCGCCATACCGGCATGGTATATCCTTCCGGCTTGTCCTGCCATGGAATATTTGGCAGTGATTTTCCAATAATCTTACTCATACGTATCCCATCCTTTGGTAATTCTTCTGTTTATTCTGTTACCTTAAGTTCTCCCTGCCACAGTTCCCTGTCCTGATCCATTAGAACAATACGGAACATTCCGGGTTCTACTACCTTATTCATATCACAATTATACAATGCAAGCTCATCAAAGGCAATCCGTATTCCCTGTCTCTTATACACATCTCCGAGCCCACGAGACCCTAAGACATCTCG
>ENA-OZGX01000098-OZGX01000098.1-human-gut-metagenome-genome-assembly--contig:-NODE-98-length-43127-cov-16.520036_pt1 | contig 43127 bp, 56 predicted proteins | sample MGYA00244040_ERZ653674 | MGnify/ENA primary metagenome ERZ653674 (study PRJEB26926, sample SAMN06165232) | human gut metagenome | biome: ENVO:00009003; feature: ENVO:2100002; material: ENVO:00002003... | reverse complement strand
GCGTCAGATGTGTATAAGAGACAGTCGCGCTCCCGTACTTTATAATAATAAGTGCGCCGAGTGTTGCGAGCGAAGCCGCAGCACTCGGCGCGATATTATATAAAAGTATGGGGTCGAGGGGCATAATGCCCCTCGCGGGGTCAAGGGGCAGAGCCCCTGCTATTTGCGCACTTCGAAGTACGCCCTGGGGTGATTGCAGACGGGGCAGACTTCGGGGGCTTCCGTGCCGAAGTGGATGTGTCCGCAGTTGCGGCACTTCCAGGCGACGACGCCGTCCTCTTTGAACACTCTGCCCTCCTGCACGGCTTTGAGCAGGCGGAGATATCTCTCCTCGTGCTCTTTCTCGATGGCGGCGACCCCGCGCATGCGGGCGGCTATCTCGTGGAAACCTTCCGCGTCCGCCTCGTCCGCCATCCAGTTGTACATATCCGTCCACTCGGCGTGCTCGCCCGCGGCGGCGTCGATGAGATTTTCGGTGGTGGTGCCGATGCCGTGGAACTCCTTGAACCAGAGCTTGGCATGTTCCTTTTCGTTGTCGGCGGTCTCGAGGAAGATGGCAGCGATCTGCTCATATCCCTCCTTTTTCGCCTTGCTTGCGTAATAGGTATACTTGTTGCGCGCCTGGCTTTCGCCCGCGAACGCCGCCATCAGATTCTTCTCGGTCTTGCTGCCTTTGAGTTCCATAGTTCTCCTCCTTAGGGGTTTTAATCATTGTAACACGCTCCGCCCTCTTCCGCAAGAGAGAAAATGCCCGCCGCCCCGAAACAGGTGTTGTTCATGCCCGTTTTCACCCCGATTAAGCGCATTTTTCTTGAAATTAAGCGGATTTTTCCTGTGCTTTGGCTGTCGGCGTGGAACAATGCGGGCGCAGAAAATGATACACTTCACTTGTCCGGACGGGGAAGTCATGACCCCCAATCCAAAGGAGAACAACAAAGCGCTTTGAAACACATCAAGAATGGTCAAGAGCTACATCGTCCTCAAAATGTACGACGAATTGAGAAAGGGGAGAAAGATAGACCTGCGCGCATGGTGCGACATGTGCAAGATCTCTCTGCCCACCTTCCGCAGGCACATCGCCTTCCTCAGGGGCTACCTGATGGAGACGCACGGCGTAGACCTCATCTACGACCGTTCCATCTCGGGATACAGGCTTGAACCGCCCTTCCCCTTTTGATGAGGCGCGCGCTCGCGCAAGGGGCGGATCGCCGTGGGAAGCCGCCGCTTTGAAACGAGGGGCAGGAACCGCCGAGCAAAGATGCTCATCCTGTTCCGAAATGCGGGACGGGGAGAGGGGTGGGATGATACGGAGCGGACGAGAAATACTGCGGCAAACTAAATGCGCCGCCCGAAACGGCGGCACGGGGGAACCCGCAAACTTTCGCTCTTCCTTACGGTTGGCAGTCAGAGTCCCGTCACATCGCGTCGCAAGCGGCGGTCACGCCCCGCTCACAGTATCTCGAAGGATACGGTGACGCGGAAATAGCAAAGCGTGGCGGTTCTCTCGCCCGACAGCACTCTGCCGTCATACACCGCGCCCATGCTACTACTGGAATAGCCGCCCTCGTCGTCCGAGAAATCGAAGCTCGGTTTGACGACATTCCCCCAAATCAACGCAACTTCGAACTCGGCGGACATGAGATCTCTTGCAAGCGTCACTTCCGTGTCCATGCGCACACGGGCTCCGATGGGCGCGCTCAGGATGAGTTCGGTCACGCTCTCGGGATAGATAGACGGCGCGACGATGAAGGTGTATTCCTCTCCCTCTTCGAGGACGAGGGTGACGCCCTCCCCCGATGTCGTTTGCTCCCAGACGGCGGTGAGCCGCACCTCCGCCCCGCCCCGCCTCGGGATGAACACGCGGGGGACGAATTTGCCGTCTTCGTCCTGCCAGCCCATAAAGGCGTACCCCGGCTTTTCGGGCGCGGGCAGGACGTATTGTCCGCCCGTGAGACGGGTGACCTCACCGTCGTTTTCCAGCACCACATCCGAGAGCGCAAGCCCGAAATTCACGTACCCGTCCTCCACACAATTTGCCGCAAACGACACTTCATCTTTGGAAAGTGACGTAGAAACCGTATAATTGTCGCAAAACGCGCCCTTTTCCACCGTCTTCACCGAGCTCGGCAGCAGGATCTCGAAGCGGAACTCCATGTCCGTCCAGAACGCGCCCGTCTCTATGACTTCCAGCCCATCGGGCAGCACTATGCCGACATGGGAATTGGGCATCGCGTACCGCTCGATCCTCTTCACCCCTTCGGGGAGCAGGACGGGGGCGCCGAGCACTCTCACATCCTTGAAAGCGCCCTCCCCGATCGTCTCGAGTTTGCTGCCCTCCTCAAAGCGCAGTTCGCCCACATCCGCATTCATGAATGCGTCGCTCGTGACGGTGTGCACGGATGCGGGCACGGTGAACGCGCCCGTGACATTGACATTATAAAGAGTGCGGCGCCCTATCGTCTCCACCGTCTCGGGCAGGGTAACGGAGCGCACCGTGATCGCGTCGGCGGCGTATTGCGCAAAGAGCAGTCCTTTCACGCCCGTCACGGGTTTGCCCTCTATCTCGGATGGGATGACGATGTCCACGTTTTCCCCCGTCTCCCCCGTATATCCGGTGACGATGATATAGGTTTCGCCCTCTTCGATGATGAGATCTTCCGCAGACCCGCTCGTGGTCTCCTTCTGCCATATGGCGTAGAGGGTGAGCTGTTCCGTCCTGCCGAGCGGGGTGGCGGCGTAGAATTGCCCCGTGCCGTCCGCGCGGTCGTTCCAGCCGAGGAAGCGGTAGCCGGGGCGGACGGGATCTTTCAGCGGCACGCTCTCGCGGTCGTTGGCGCGATCGGGGTTGCCCCCCTTGTCCGTATAGTCATCGCACATGAGGTCGTAGACGATGAAGTATTCCACGGGCGCGAGTGACTTATACACCGCGGTGAGCGTCATGCCGTCGCGGATGTTGGAGCGGTCCACCACGGAGACCGCGTCACCGTTCTCGTCCACCCAGCGCAGGAACTCGAAGCCGTCAAGAGAGGGGCGGGGCGGAGTGAATGTCTCGCCGTACGCCACCTCGAAGGAATGCTCGGAAAATGCCTCGCCGTCTGCTTGGAATGTTCCATCCCCCGCGTCGAGAGTGACCGTAAAGAGGTCGGGCACGAACTTGGCGTAAAGCCGCGTGATGCCCGTGATGTTCTCCTTGTCGATGACCGTCACCTCTTCGCCCGAGAAGTCGGGCGCCGCCCACCAGCCCGCAAAGGTATGTCCGTATTTTTCGAGCGGCGCGAGCGTGACCGTCTCGCCGTACAGCACGCGGTTGGGGTTGCTCTCGCCGTCGCGGTAATGCCCGCCGTCCGTCTCGTAGATGACGATGTACTCGTTGGATTTCCAGACCGCATAGAGAGTGATGTCACCCTCCCCGCCCGAAAGCGAAGTGACGGGCTCTCCCCTGCCGTCCGCACTCGTATACCAACCGACGAAGGTATATCCTTCCCTTCTCGCCTCGTGGAGCACCGCGGTCTCGCCAACGCCGATGACGGCGGGGTTCTCCGCCACGGGGACGCCCCCGCCAAGCACATAAGTCACCTTGCTCTGCGCGTCGCTGCGCTGCCAAAGCGCGTAAAGGGTGAGATTGCGGGCGCTCTCTCCGCCCACGCGCTCCACTCGCTCGCCGCCCGACGGCGCGTCGTACCAGCCCAGGAACACATATCCCGCGCGGGATGGGGACGCGAGCCCGACGCTCTCCCCCGCCGTGACCTCGGAGGGGTTGGAGACGGACATCACGCCGCCGTTCATCACATACTTCACGGTGTAGACGATGTCGCTCCACTTGGCGTAGAGTACGATGTCCGCGCACGCGCACAAGACCGCGGTCACGGGCTCGCCGGAATAGTCCGCGGAAAGATACCACCCCTCGAACTCCGTCCCCGCCTTGTCGGGCACGGGCAGCGTGACGGAGCCGCTCTCAACGGTGAAAGACTGCGGCACATCTCCCGAGACGCGCCCGCCGTTGAGCCAGAGGTCTATGGCGTATTCCTTGGGTCTGTATGTGGGGAAAATCTCAATATCCGAGGTTATTTGCAACGGAATTGGCTGATAAACTCCGTTTTCGTCCGTCCAACCGAGAAAATCGTAGCCGTTGCGGGAAGGCTCCGCGGGCGAGAACCACTCGCCTTCTCCGACGTCGTAGACGACGCCGTCCGCCGTCACCGCAAAGACCGTCTTGTCCACGGAAAGCGCGGGCGGGAGCAATACTGCGAGCAGGATCGCCGTCACGCACAGCAGCGCGCATGCCGCGATGAACGTGAAGGAACGGCGCCTGCGCTTTTTTGCCTGCGGGAGCGCGATGACGCGCTCCTCCGGCTCGATGCCGAAATAGATGCGGGAGACGGGCACCTCGAAGTGCTCCGCAAGCGCGGCAAGGGCGTCTATCCCGGGGCACGCGACGCCGCGCTCCCACTTGGACACCGTGTCCCCCGACGCTCCGAACACTCCCGCGAGCGCCTCCTGGCTCTCCCCTTTTGCCTTGCGGAGAGCCGCTATGCACCTGCCCATCCCGACCGCCGAGAAAGTGCCCGTGAAGGTCTCGTCCGGGACGGGCGCCCCCGCGAGCTCCTCCACCGTGGCGCCGAGCGCCGCCGCCGTCTCCCCGATGAGAGAGATGTCCGGCTCCGTCACCCCGCGCTCCCACTTGGACACCGTCTGCAAATGGACGCCCAACGCATCCGCAAGCTGCGTCTGCGTCAAACCCTTTCTCTTTCGTAATTCTTTGAGCCGTTCGGCAAAATCCGTTCCCATATCTCCCCTCGGCAAGGTCTCTCCCCTCCCGCGATCTCATCCTCTCTCGCACGCGCGCACCCGCCCCGCGTGTTTAATATATGATACACCACTCCCCCGCTCTTTGCAATGCCGCACCGCAATAATATGGACAGGGTCAGCCATGGAATATATTCCCCGCCGCCATAAGGGTAGGGATATGAAGATGGGGTGCGTTTGGGAGGGATGTCTGACATATCCCGGGTGGTGGGGAAGGGCGAAAGCGTCGGCTGCGGCCACCGCCGAACCCGCGCGCGGATCTTTCATCTTGCTTCAAACGGTGTTTGAGCATATGTTTTCCGTTACGCTCAGGGTTCGGAGAACGCGCGGTCGCTCCCCTGCCGGCTACGCAAAAATCCGAAGGACACCGACTTTGCGGTGTCGCGGCAGGTCGTGACGAGGGGAGCTTCGCCATAAGGGCAGATGTCTGACGGGGGATATAGATTTGCAAGCCGGTCGTTCCGCTCGGGCGACGGCGCGGGCGAAAGCGTCGGCTGCGGCCGCCGCCGAACCTGCGCGCACGGATGAAGCGCACGCAGTGGCTGCCAAAATGGGAAGGTAAAGAAACGCGTTGCTTGATATAATGTCGCGCGCAAGTTCGCTCCCCTGCCGGCTTCGCCGCCATAAGCAAACGGCACCGCACTTGCGATGCCGTTTGCTTATGGTGGTGGAGACGAGGGGACTCGAACCCCTGACCTATGCGTTGCGAACGCATCGCTCTACCAACTGAGCCACGCCCCCATAGCTTTTCGCATTATAGCACCCCGAAGGAAATAACGCAAGCGTTTTTTGCGTGTTGCGTGCCGAAAGCCTGTGCGTGAGCGCAGCGAGGGCGGGCAACGGCGGGTTGGCGGAGGAAAAGCGCGGGCGGTTGAGCGAGTGGCGGGGATGACATCCCCGCCGGGGTGCAGGGGTGGGGATCCTGCTCAGAGCAGGCATTTCACGAGGACGGCTTTTTGGGCGTGGAGACGGTTTTCCGCCTCGTCGAAGATCTCGCGGGAATGCTCCTCGAACACCTTGGAGGTGATCTCCTCCTCGCGGTGAGCGGGGAGACAATGCAACACCATCGCGTCGGGTTTCGACACAGAAAGCACTTTATCGTTGATTTGGTAGGACTTAAACACCTTTTTGCGCTCTTCCGCCTCGCCTTCCTGTCCCATGGACGCCCAGACGTCGGTGTAGAGGACGTCGGAGTTTTGCGCCATTTCGAGGACGTCGGGGGAGCAGGAGAACCTGCCGCTCTCGTACGCCCATTTCATGATGTCGGCGTCGGGCTCGTAGCCTGCGGGGCAGGCGACGGAGACTTCCATGCCGAGCTTGATGCCGCCCACGATGAGGGAGTTGGTCATATTGTTGCCGTCGCCGATGTAGCAGAGTTTGCGCCCTTTGATGTTGCCCTTATACTCTCGGATGGTCATGAGGTCGGCGAGCACCTGGCAGGGGTGGCAATAGTCCGTGAGCCCGTTGATGATGGGGATGGTGCCGAACTCGGCGAGGGCTTCCACTTCCCGCTGATCGAAGGTGCGGATCATGATGCCGTCGAGGTAACGCGACAGCACGCGGGCGGTGTCCTGGACGATCTCTCCCCTGCCGATCTGCAGGTCGCGGGAGGAGAGGAAGAGGGATGTGCCGCCGAGGTCGAACATGCCCACCTCGAATGAGACGCGGGTGCGGGTGGAAGACTTTGCGAAGATGAGCCCGAGCACCTTGCCTTCGAGCAGACGGTGAGGGATGCCGTTCTTCTTCTCGAACTTGAGCTGATCGGCGGTGTTGAGAATCTCGACGATCTCCTTTTCGGAGAGGTCCATGAGCTTCAGAAGATTTTTCATTGTGCACACACCTTTTTTATTGCGCGGACGGCAAAGTCTATCTCGTCGTCCGTGATGTTGAGGGGCGGGAGCAGCCGCACCTTGTCTTTGGCTTTGATGACCAGGACTCCCTCGTCGCGGAGAGCCGCGATGACATCGCCCGCGGGCTTTTCGGTGAGGACGCCGAGCATGAGACCGCGCCCGGTGACGGCTCTTATGCCCTCCCGCACCGTGAGCGCGGAGGCGAGCTTCTCACCTTTGCGGGAGACCTCGGCGAGGAACTCCGGGGTGAGCCTCTTCACGATGTTGAGCGCGCCCGCGGTGACGACGGGGTTGCCGCCGAAAGTGGAGCCGTGGGTGCCGGGGGTGAGGACGTCCGCCGTCCTCCCGCCGAAAAGCACCGCTCCGATGGGCAGACCGCCGCCGAGACCCTTTGCGGAGGTCACGATGTCGGGCTGCAAGCCGAAGTGCATGTAGGAATAGAACGCGCCCGTCCTGCCCATGCCCGTCTGCACCTCGTCGATGATGAGGAGGAGGTCATGCCGCTTGGCGATGTCCGCCGCCGCACGGAGAAACTCCTCCGAGAGAGGGACGACGCCGCCCTCTCCCTGCACGGTCTCGAGCATGACCGCGGCGCACTTGTGCTCCGTGACGACGCGCTCCAGCCCCTCCGCGTCCTCGGGATCTGCGGTGAGAAAACCGGGAGTGAGGGGGAGAAAGTCCTTGTGATATTCCTCCTGTCCGGTCGCCGCGAGCGCGGCGAGCGTCCTGCCGTGGAACCCGCCCTTCAACGTGACGATGTTGAAATGTTCCGGGCTCTTATGCTCCTCTCCCCATTTGCGGGCGGCTTTGATGGCGCACTCGTTGGCTTCCGCGCCCGAGTTGCAGAAGAAGACCTTCTCCATGCCCGACCTTTCGCACAGCGCCTCGGCAAGCGAGACGCAGGGCTCGGTGTAATAGAGATTGGAAGCGTGCTGCAACGCACCGATCTGCCCGGTGACCGCCGCCGTCCACTCTTCGTCGCCGTAGCCGAAGATGTTGACGCCTATGCCGGAGGCGAGGTCGAGATACGCCTTGCCGTCCGCGTCATAGACCGTCCTGCCCTCTCCCCGCACCAGCCGCACGGGAAAGCGGGCGTAGGTGGACGCGATATACCGCTTGTCCTTTTCCTCGAAAGTCATATGTTCTCACCCGACACGAACATCGTGCCCATGCCTTCGTCCGTGAGCGTCTCGATGAGGATGGAGTGCGGCACCCTGCCGTCGATGATGAACACCTTCTTCACCCCGCGGCGGATCGCCTCTATGCAGCAGCTCACCTTGGGGATCATCCCGCCCGAGAGCAGCCCCTGATTGATCATGCGCTGCGCCTCGCTGACGAAGATCTTGCCGATCAAAGTGCTCTCGTCATTCTCGTCCTCGAGGAGCCCCGCGGTGTCCGTCATGTTGATGAAGCTCTCCGCTTTGAGCATACCCGCGATCTTCGCCGCCGCGGTGTCCGCGTTGATGTTGTAGACGTTGCCCTCCGCGTCGCATCCCACGGTGGAGATGACGGGGATGTAGCCCATCTCCAGCATGTCGAGGACGGGCTTGACGTTGAGGGACTCTATCTCCCCCACAAAACCGAGGCGCGGGTCGAGCTGCCTTGCGGAGATGAGCCCGCCGTCCGCGCCGCTGAGACCGATGGCGCTGCCGCCGAGAGACTGGATGAGATTGACGAGGCTCTTGTTGACCTTGCCCGCGAGCACCATCTGCACGACGTCCGCGGTCTCCGCGTCCGTGACGCGCAGCCCGTCCACGAACTCCGTCTTTTTGCCGAGCTTGCCGAGCATCTCCGTGATCTCGGGTCCGCCGCCGTGCACCAGCACCACCTTCACCCCGATGAGGGAGAGAAGGACGAGGTCGCCCATGACGGCGCGCTTCAACGCCTCGTCGCGCATGGCGCTGCCGCCGTATTTGACGAGCAGGATCTTGCCGCTGTACTTTTGGATGTGAGGGAGCGCCTCGATGAGCACTTCCGCCCTCTGCTTGTTGTCTATGCGCATAATGCCTCCTAAGTCCTGTAATCGCCGTTGATGCGGACGTAATCGTAAGTGAGGTCGCACCCCCACGCTTCTGCGGAGAACTCCCCCTTGCCCATCGTGACGAGGATGAAGATCTCGTTGGCGGAGAGCACTTCCTTTGCCTTCTCTTCCGAAAAGTCCGTGCCCGAGCCGCCCCTGCACACTTCCACTTCTCCCGCCGCGGAACGGAAGACGACGTCCACGCTCTCGGGGTCGAAAGCCGCGCCGCCGTAGCCCATCGCGCAGAGCACCCTGCCCCAGTTGGCGTCGGCGCCGAACATCGCCGCCTTGACAAGGGAGGAACAGACGATCGCCTTCGCCGCCTTCTTGGCATCCGAGAGGGTGTCCGCACCCGTCACCACGCAGTCGAGGAGCTTGGTCGCGCCCTCGCCGTCGCCGGCGAGCATTCTGCACAACGCGATGTTTACCGTGTTCAAAGCGCGCATAAAAGTGCGGAAATCGTCATTTTCGCAGGTTATCTCCTCATTGCCAGCCATGCCGTTGGCGAGCAGCAACACCATATCGTTGGTGGAGGTGTCGCCGTCCACGCTCATCATGTTGAAGGTGTCTGCGACATCCCCCGAAAGCGCGCGCTGCAACATCTCTTTGGACACCGCCGCGTCCGTGGTGAGGAAGACGAGCATCGTCGCCATGTCGGGGTGGATCATCCCAGAGCCCTTCGCCATCCCGCCCAGCCTGCACACCTTACCGCCCAGGGTGAACTCCACCGCGACCTGCTTGCTTATCGTGTCCGTGGTCATGATGGCGAGTGCCGCGTCGCTGCCGTCGCGGGAGAGCGCGGCTTTGAGCTCCGGCACGCCGTAACGGAAGGGAGCAAGATCGAGGGGCTGACCGATGACCCCGGTGGACGCCACCGCCACGCTCTCGGCGGGGATGCCGAGGGTCTCGCCCACGATGGCGCAGGTCTCCTCCGCAAGCTCCTTCCCGCCCGCGCAACAGGTGTTGGCGATGCCGCTGTTGCAGATTATCGCGCTGATCTTTCCACCGTCCACATGCGCCTTCGTCACCGTAAGGGGCGCGCCCTTGACGCGGTTGCGGGTGTAGACCGCGGCTGCCGTCGCGGGAGTCTCGCTATACACCAAAGCAAGATCCTTCTTGGTGCGGTTGCGCCTGATGCCGCAATAGACGCCTGCGGCGAGATATCCTTTGGCGGCGCATACGCCGCCGTTCACACTCTTTATATCATTCTCTTTCATTTCTTTATTCTCTTTCCGCATGTTTTTCGGATGCGTTTTCGTTCTCTTGCCGCCGTGCGGCGTTGCATGACGCTCTCTTCGTCGCTCCCTCTCACAGCACGAGACCTGTCTCCGGCGGGAGGCCGAGCGCGAGGTTCATGCACTCCACCGCGGCTCCCGATGCGCCTTTGCCGAGGTTGTCGTAGCGGGCGACGAGGATATATCTGCCCTCCCCGCCGTGCAGGGAGATCTCCATGCAGTCCCTGCCCTCATACGCGCCCGCGGAGAGGAACCCGCTCTCGTCGCACTCCTCTTTGAAGAAGACGATGTCCCCGTCATACAGCCCGCAGTAGACCTCCGCGATGTCCGCCGCCGTGCCTTTCACGTCGCTCTCGAAGAGAGGAACGGTGACTTCCATGCCGGAGTAAAAGTCCCCGACGACGGGACAGAACACGGGGGCGAAGTCCAGCCCCGCGACCGCTTTCATCTCTTTCAGGTGCTTGTGCCGCTGCGCGATGCCGTACTGTCTTGGGGCGGAAAGCTCGCCCTTTCTTGCCGCATAGTCCGCGATCATCTTCTTCCCGCCGCCGCTGTACCCCGTGAGGGAGAAGCAACCGAGATGCGCGTCTTTTGCGAGCAGTCCCCTCTCGACGAGAGGCTGCACGAGCGCGATGAAACCCGATGCGTGACACCCGGGGACGGCGATGCGTTTGGACGCCGCGATGCGCTCCGCTCTCCCGCCGCCGAGCTCCGGGAAGCCGTACTCCCAGCCCGGCAAAGTGCGGTGCGCGGTGGACGCGTCGATGATGACGGTGTCGGAGCCTTCCGCAAGCGCGGCGGACTCCCTCGCCGCCTCGTCCGGAAGACACAGGAAGGTGACGTCCGAGGCGAAGATGGCTTCCTTCCTTGCTGCGGGGTCCTTCCTCTTCTCCTCGGGGAGCACGATGAGCTCGATGTCTCCGCGCCCGCCGAGCCTTTCCGAGATGCGCAGCCCCGTAGTGCCTTCCCTGCCGTCCACGAAAACGCGCGTCATCCCGCAAACTCCTCCGCAAACCTGATCTGCTTCTCTACGGACGCGGCGCCCGTGCCGCCCTCCGAGGTGCGCCTTCGCACGCAGGCGGCGAGGGAGATGGCGTCGTACAGCCCGTCGTCGAAGAGGTCGGAGACCCCTTTATACTCCTCAAGGGTGAGATCCTCGAGCGTTTTATCCTTTTTGATCGCCAGCGCGACGACCTCTCCCACCGTCTTATACGCGGTGCGGAAGGGCATCCCCTTGCCGACGAGATAATCCGCAAGGTCGGTGGCGTTGATGAAGCCCTTGCCCGCCGCGCGGTACATCGCCGCCCTGTTCGGCTTCATGGTCGCGATCATGGGCGCGAAAATGCCGAGGCAGGCTTTGACGGTGTCCAGCGCGTCGAAGGTGAGCTCCTTGTCCTCCTGCATATCCTTGTTGTAGGCGAGGGGCAGCCCTTTGAGGACGGTGAGCATCGCCATGAGGTCGCCGTACACCCTGCCCGTCTTGCCGCGCACGAGCTCCGCCATGTCCGAGTTTTTCTTCTGCGGCATGATGCTTGAGCCCGTGGTGTAGGCGTCGCTGAGCTCCACAAAACCGAACTCCGAAGACGTCCATAGCACCACCTCTTCCGCAAAACGGGAAAGGTGGGTCATGACGAGGGAGAATGCGGAGATGAGCTCCACGCAGAAATCCCTGTCCGACACCCCGTCGATGCTGTTGAGGGAGATGCCGTCAAAGCCGAGCTTCTTTGCGGTGAAAGTCCTGTCCGTGGGATAGGTCGTGCCCGCGAGCGCGCAGGAGCCCAACGGGCTCACGTTCATGCGGCGCACCGCGTCCCCTATCCTGCCCGCGTCGCGGACGAACATCATCGCATAGGCGAGGAGATGATGCGCAAAGACGATGGGCTGCGCCCTTTGCAGATGGGTGTAGCCGGGGACGATGAAGTCCTTGGTCGCCTTCGCCTGCCCGACGACGGCGCGGATGAGCCCCTTGATGAGACCGACGACTTCCTCGCTCTCCCGGCGGAGATAGAGCCGCATATCCACCGCGACCTGATCGTTGCGGCTGCGGGCGGTGTGCAGCTTCTTGCCCGCCTCGCCGATGCGGGCGGTGAGCTCCGCCTCCACGAACATGTGGATGTCCTCCGCTTCGGGGTCGATCGCGAGCGCACCGGACTCGATGTCCGCAAGGATGCCTTTGAGCCCTTCCGCGATCTCGCCGAACTCGGCATAGCTGATGATGCCGCAGCCCGCGAGCATCTCCGCGTGCGCGAGAGACCCCGCGATGTCCTCGCGGTACATCCTGCCGTCCACGGCGACGGAAGAGTTGAAATCGTCCGCGGCTTTCGCGGTCTCGGCAGTCGTCCTGCCCGCCCACATCTTAGCCATAATTGCCTCCGTTTAATTCCAAAACCGGCTTTACGCCGGCTTTCGGAAAGATAAACTGCCTTTTCGGGCAAAACGCGCCCTCGGCGGGGCGCGTCACGGTCACTTCTTCTGTTTGCTCGCGACAGCCGCGTCCACCTGAGCCTGCACCTTGATGGGCAGCCCGAATAGGTTGATGAAGCCCGTCGCGTCCGCCTGGTTGTAGACGTGATCCTCGCCGAAGGTGGCGATCTCTTCGCTGTAAAGGGAGTAGTCGCTCCAGGCGCCCGCCTTGATCATGTTGCCCTTGTAGAGCTTGATCTTCACCTTGCCCGTCACCCTCTCCTGCGTCTTGTCCACGAACGCGGAAAGCGCCTCGCGCAGGGGGGTGTACCACTGTCCGTTGTACACCAGCTCCGCAAACGTGATGGCGAGCTCCTGCTTCTTGTGCGCGGTGTATTTGTCGAGGCACAGCGTCTCGAGATATTCGTGCGCGAAATAAAGGATGGCGCCGCCCGGGGTCTCATACACGCCGCGGCACTTGATGCCCACCAGCCTGTTCTCCACGATGTCGAGCAGCCCGATGCCGTTCTCGCCGCCCACCTTGTTGAGGGCGAGGATGATGTCCTTGGCGCTCATCTTCTTGCCGTCGAGCGCGACGGGGACGCCCTTTTCAAAGTCCAGAGTGACATAGGTGGGGGCGTCGGGAGCCTTCATGGGAGAGACGCCCATCTCAAGGAAGCCCTCTTTGTCGTAGAGGGGCTCGTTGCCCGCGTCCTCGAGGTCCAGCCCTTCGTGAGAGAGGTGCCAGAGGTTCTTGTCCTTGGAGTAGTTGGTCTCGCGGTTGATCTTGAGGGGGACGTTGTGCGCCTCGGCGTAGTCGATCTCCTCCTCGCGGGACTTGATGCTCCACTCCCTCCACGGGGCGATGACGGGCATATCGGGCGCGAACGCCTTGATGGCGAGCTCGAAACGCACCTGGTCGTTGCCCTTGCCCGTGCAGCCGTGGCAGATGGCGTCCGCGTGCTCCGCTTTTGCGATCTCCACTATGCGCTTGGCGATGATGGGACGCGCAAAAGAGGTGCCCAGCATATACTCTTCATACTTCGCTCCCGCCTTGACGGTGGGGATGATATAGTCGTTCACGAATTCGTCCGTGAGGTCCTCGATGTAGAGCTTGGAAGCGCCCGTTTTCAGCGCCTTTTCCTCCAGCCCTTCGAGCTCGTCCGCCTGCCCCACGTTGCCGGAGACCGCGATGACCTCGCAGTTGTTGTAGTTCTCCTTGAGCCAGGGGATGATGATGGAAGTGTCCAGACCGCCGGAGTATGCCAACACAACTTTCTTTATCTTTCTCTTGTCCATAAATTACCTGCCGTTCAGCGTATTTGACACGATTATATTGCCGCGCCGAATAAAAGTCAAACATTTTTGCATATTATTTCGCGTTTTGTGCATATAATTTGTCAAAATGCAAGATTATACCGAATTTTGCATATTTTATGCACATTTTTATGCAAAATCGCCGTTTTTATGCACGCGCGGCGGCGCGGACGTGCGCGCGAACATTTCTTTTGGTACGCACGCATATATTCATATTCGCGCGCCCGAGAATTTTATCTTGTGAAAGAGCGGAGTCTGTAATATAATCTTTTTGTATACAAGGGAGGAAATCATGAGCGAAAAAGACGATCTCATCACGGGCGGCGCGCAGGAGACCTCGTCCGCCGCGGAAACCGCGGAGGCGACTTCGTCCGTCATCGTGAACGACACCGCGGAGGCGGTTTCATCCGTCATAGAAGGCGATGCCGCGGAGGAATGCGCCGAGGCAAGCGGTCCTGAAAGTTATGTGGTCACGGCGGAGGGCGTACCCGTGGGCGGCACTGCGTACAGAAGAGGCAACGCCATCCTGAACTTCATCAAGTCCGTGCTGGGGCTGGGACAGAAGGGCGACATGGTGCCCGGCGGGGAGAAGATCTCCTACTACACCTACTTTGCCGGGCAAAACCTGATCTACGCCCTCGTCTCCATGTTTCTGACGACATTTGCGGTCATGCAGGGCATGGACCCGGAAAAGGTCGCCGTCGTCATGCTGGCGGTGAAGATATGGGACGCCGTCAACGACGCATTCTTCGGCACACTCTTTGACAAGATCAAATTCAAGAGCGGCAACAAGTTCATGCCGTGGCTCAAGATGTCCGTAGTGGCGATCCCGCTCTCCGTGATCTTCCTCTTCTCGATCCCCGCAAACATCTCGGAAGTGGGCAAGCTCGCCTGGCTCGCCGTTGCATATCTCATCCACGACTGCGCCTACACCCTCTGCGACGCGCCCATACACGGCTGCGTCACGGTGCTCACGGACAACTTCGGCGAGCGCGAAAAGATGCTCTCCGTCAAGGGCATCTGCGGCACGGCGGGCAGCGGCATCGCCAACCTTCTCGCCATGGTGCTCGTGAGCCAGGCGGTGGGTCTGTCCTACTTCTGGGTGGCGCTCATCGGCTCCATCGTGGCGTTCGGGCTCATGATCCCCTTCTGCTTCAAGGGCAAAGAGCGCTCCACCATCCCTCCCCCGCAGGAGAGTTTTACGGTGCGGAGGATGCTCAAATATCTTTTCTCCAACAAATATCTGCTCATCTACTACTTCGCCTTCCTCTTCTCGTCGGGGTGCAGCGTGCTGGGCTCGCTGCAGGTCTTCATGTCCTACTACGTCTTCAACGACGAGCTGGTGGTGCTCTACACGGGTTTCATCACCACCGTGCCCTTCGCCGTCGCCTCCTTCGGTGTGCCCTACCTTTTGAAGAAGATCAACAAGATCACCCTCTACAAGATCTGTATGACTTGCAACGTCGTGTTCAACCTGCTCATCTTCTTCTTCGCAAGAGGCAACGTGGGCGCATATATGGGCTTCTCCGTGCTGACGGCGATCTCCGGCGGCGTCACGAGCGTGCTGCTCTTCATGTTCACCCCGGACTGCGCGGAATACGGCAGGTTCAAGACGGGCATCGACGCCAAAGGCATCACCTTCTCCCTGCAGACCCTGATGGCCAAAGCGACCAGCGCCATCGCGGGTTCCCTCGGGCTCGCGCTCATCGGACTCTTCGGCTGGAAGACCATCCAGGCAAACAGCTTCGCCGAACTCGCCGCCCAGGGCGTCACTCAGCCCGACTCAGCCATCAACGGGCTCTGGATCGCCTGCATCCTCGTCCCCGCCATCGGCAACCTCATCGCCGTCATCATCCTGCAGTTCTACCGCCTGAAAGACTCCGACGTCAAACTGATGATGCGCTGCAACGCGGGCGAGATCTCCCGCGAAGAAGCCCTCTCCGGCATCAAATGCCGTCTGTGACGAACCCCGCGGAAAACATCCGCAAACCTCACAACCAAGACTTTGACCCACAAAAACCGCACATTGATCGTGCGGTTTTTGTGTATAAGTCCGGCGCGCTCGGGGGCGCTCTATCAAGCTGTTCGTCACAAGTGTGTTACGGCTGCACCCGCGAGAGCAATCGCTCTTGCGGGCACAGCACTTTTATTGACCGTCTCTTTGCCTACCCTCGTTTTGTCAAGGAACAGCGCCGAAAATTTTCGCGGGCAACGCCCGCTAAAATTTTCGTGCCCTTGACAACGACGACAAGTTAAAATCAAAACACGCGCGGAGCGGTCTCCCGCTCCGCGCCTTAGTTGCCCCACCATCCGCCGAAGTTGCTTCGGCGGACTATTCCCCCGCCGAAGTTTCGGCGGGCACAAAAAACACTCGCTCAAATTGTTCGTCGTACTCAAAGACGCTCTATCAAACTTTTCGTCTCGGGGGTTATCTTGATTTCCCCCTCCTTCCCTTCGGGCTTTCCTCCCCCGTGTCCGATTAGAGTATCGTCCTCGCATCATGCGGGACTGACTTTGCATCTCTACAAAAGTTTTTAATATCGCACTGACATAACCAAGCGGAGAACTGCACTTGCTGAAAACCCGGCACGGGCGGAGGAATTCGGCGCTCGCAAATTAAAGCCCGTGTCTATTTGAGTTTACGGCGTTGCTCGGCACTCACTTAGCGCGCCGCGACTTGCAAGCGTGGGCGAAAATTCGCCCACGGTGCAAGTTTGGCTGAGCGGCGCGTAAGACCGTCTCCGAATGAGAACCCATCGTATTCAAGCACGCACTGTCAAGCTGTTCGTTAATACGCCTGAAACAGGAACGCATTGGGACAAGAGGGGACGGGGTAAAGCAGGGAACCCATCTTTGATGGGGTTTGGGTGCGTAAATGTTCAACGGCGAGCATCTTGCTTGCCGTTGAACATTTTTGCCCCGTCCCCGTTGTCCCGAAATTTTATACACACCCCGGAACAAGATAACATCGTGTCTAAGGACGTCACGCTCGGGGTTTTTGTTAGACCGTCTCCGAAGAAGAAACATCGTGCTCGGAGACGCCCGCGCAAACGCTAATTAGCTGAGCGTGATATTTGGATGCGGAACGCGAAAAAGCTTCGAAGGCTCTGATGCTCTCATTTAGATGAGATGCGCGAAAGAGCCACTGTCAGGGAGCGGAGCGTACTAATGCGTACGTGAGCACCATGACAGTGGCTCTGACAAAGCAGATCGCTAAATGAGAGCGTCAGATAAGTTGGAGAATGCAGACCTGCGCCGCATCCCCCCTCCTCACTCCCGTGCGAAGGATGCGGGTGTAGCCGCCGCCTTTGCCGAGCTCGGTGGCGCGGGCATCGTATTTGGGAGCGTACTCTTTGAACATCTTCTCGATGAGAGGATGATGGACGTCCTTGATGCGCGCGTTGTAAGCGGCTTTGCTCTCTTTCTCTTTGCGCATTTCCTGAAGGTCGCGCAGCTCAGCCATGAGCCTTCTGCGGGCGGCGAGCTTCTTTGCGCCGTCGTTGGTGAACTGGACGTCGCTCTTCTCGCCCTTGGCGCCCTTGACGGACTTGGTGACGGTGACTTCGTCCTGATAGGTGCGGACGGCGAGGGTGATGAGCTTCTCAGCCATTCTTCTGACCTCTTTGGCGCGGTCTACGGTGGTCTCGATCTCGCCGTACCACAGCAGCTCGGAGACCTGATTGCGGAGCATCGCCATTCTCTGATCGGTGCGTTTGCCTAATTTTCTTGCCATGATGTCCTCCTAATCCTCTTGCGCTTTGAGGCTCAGTCCCAGTTCTTCGAGCTTTTTCACGACTTCTTCGAGGGATTTTCTGCCGAGGTTCCTGACTTTGAGCATATCGTCCTCGGTGCGTCTGGTGAGATCGGCGACGGTGCAGATGCCTGCGCGTTTGAGGCAGTTGTAGGAACGCACGGAGAGGTCGAGATCCTCCACGGACATTTCCATGACTTTCAGCGCCTTGTCGTCGTCCTGGGACACCAGAATGTTCTGCTCGCTCATGTTGTCGACGAGCTCGACGAAAAGTTTCATGTGATCATTGATGATCTTGGCGGCGAGGGAGATGATCTCCTTTGCGGAGACGGTCCCGTCCGTGGTGACCTCAATGGTGAGTTTGTCGAAATCGATGCTCTGCTCGACGCGGGTGCTCTCCACCGCATAGTTGACCTTGGTCACGGGGGTGAAGATGCTGTCCACGGGGATGAACCCGATGGGCTCGCGAGGATCCTTATTGCGGTCGGCGGGGACATAGCCGCGGCCGGTGCCGACATAGATCAGCATATCGATGCTGCCGCCCTCGTCGAGGGTGCAGATGAGCTGATCGGGGTTGAGCACTTCGACGGTGGAAGGCACGTCGATATCGCCTGCGCGCACGGGACCGACGGAGTCGGCGTGGAGGGAAAGCTCCACCTTTTCGCCCTCTGCGGGTGCGGTGACCTTGAAGCGCACGGTCTTGATGTTGAGGATGATCTCGGTGACTTCCTCTTTGACGCCTTTGACGGTGGAGAACTCATGATCCACGCCGTCGATCTTGATGCCGACTGCAGCAGCGCCGGGCAGGGAGGACAGGAGAACACGTCTCAAACTGTTGCCGAGGGTGGTGCCGAAACCGCGCTCAAGCGGCTCGACGACGAACTTCGCATAATTTTTGCTTTCGTTTTCCTCGCAAGTGATCTTGGGCTTTTTGATCTCCATCATAATCAGTTCCTCCTGACGGCTTATTTAGAGTACAACTCGATGATGAGGTGTTCCTTGATCTCGACGTCGACGATGTCCGCTCTCTCGGGGAGGGAGAGCACTTTGCCGCTGAGCTCGTTGTTGTCCCATTCCAGCCACTTGACGATGGAAAGGTTCTTGACCTCTTTGGCAGCCTGCCAGATGGGCAGGTTCTTCTTGTTCTCCTTGACGGCGATGACATCGCCCGCTTCGACGAGATAGGAGGGGATGTCCACTCTCTTGCCGTTGACGGTGATGTGACCGTGGTTGACGAGCTGACGCGCCATGGCGCGGGTCTTGCCCAGCCCGAGACGATAGACGACGTTGTCCAGCCTGCGCTCGAGGAGGATGAGCATGTTCTCACCGGTCACGCCGCGCATCTTGGACGCCTTCTCGTAGTAGCCCTTGAACTGCTTCTCGAGCACGCCGTAGACGAACTTGACCTTCTGCTTCTCTTTGAGCTGCATCGCGTAGTCGCTCTGCTTCTTTCTGCGATATTTGACCTGTTTGGTGGATTTCCTGGAAATGCCGAGGTCGGCGGGATTGATGCCGAGCGCTCTGCACTTCTTCATGACGGGACCCGTATATTTAGCCATAATTCACGCTCCTCCTATATTCTTCTGCGCTTGGGGGGACGGCAGCCGTTGTGGGGGATGGGGGAAACGTCCTGAATGAGCGTGACCTCGAGACCCACGTTGCCGAGTGCGCGGATGGCGGACTCTCTGCCCTGACCGGGACCCTTGACGTAGACTTCCACAGTCCTCATGCCCTGATCGTAAGCGACCTTGGCGGCGTCTTCGCTGATCATCTGCGCGGCGAAGGGAGTGGACTTTCTGGAGCCCCTCAGCTTGAGCTTGCCCGCGGACGACCACGACACAGCGTTGCCGTTCATATCGGTGATGGTGACGATGGTGTTGTTGAACGACGCATGGATGTGGGCTTGCCCGCGCTCCACGCGCTTGATATCCTTTCTCTTCTTGATCTTCTTACCTGCCATAATTAGCTACGCCTCCGTTATTTGCCTTTCTTCTTGCGACCGACGGTGCGCTTGGGACCCTTCCTCGTGCGGGCGTTCTGCTTGGTGCTCTGACCGCGGACGGGCAAGCCCTTTCTGTGACGGATGCCTCTGTAGCAACCGATCTCCATAAGACGCTTGATGTTGAGACCGACCTCTCTTTTCAGATCGCCCTCGACATGCAGGTTCTTTTCGATGTAATCACGGATGAGGCTGACCTGGGCTTCGGTGAGGTCCTTCACTCTGATGTCGGGATCGATGCCCGTCTCCGCAAGGATCTTGTCCGCGGTGGGGCGGCCGATGCCGTAGATGTAGGTGAGCCCTATCTCCACTCTCTTTTCGCGCGGAAGATCCACGCCGGCTATTCTTGCCATTTCTTACCTCCGAGAATTTTACGTGTATATATGTGACGCGCAGAAAGCCGCACCTTTAAGGAATGAGCGCGGCCAGCCGCTCTGCGCACTGTTGCCTTCTCAGCCCTGACGCTGCTTGTGGTTGGGATATTTGGGGCAAATGACCATCACTTTGCCGTTTCTTTTGATGACTTTGCACTTGTCGCACATGGGCTTCACGCTGGGTCTGACTTTCATAAGAACCTCCTATTTGTTTCTGTAAATGATCCTGCCCTTCGTCAGGTCGTAGGGCGACATCTCGATCTTGACTCTGTCGCCTTCCAGTATTCTGATGTTGTTGATGCGGAGTTTGCCTCCGAGGTATGCCAGGATGACATGACCGTTGGTGAGCTGCACCTTGAACTGAGTCTTGGGCAGAACTTCGATGACTTTGCCTTCGGTTTCGATGACGTCTATTTTCGACATAACACTCCTTATATCCTGTTTTTGTCGTAGAGTTTGAGCGCGCTGTACAGCTCGGAGTCGAACACCTGCGCGCCGGCTTCCAGCTTTTCCGCGATGCGTTCCAGCCTGTCGCCCGTCTCTTTGAGATGCCTGACGTTTTTGCGCTTGGCGTCCTTGAGGCGCCTGACGTCACCGTCCGCGATCCTCACGAACTTCTCGCTCTCCACCGCCACCACGGCGAAATATCTCCCGCCGTCGCGCCCGGCTTTTGAAAAAACCACGTCTCCCGGTCTCATCACAGCGTCAATATCTCCGCTCCGTTTTCGGTGAGTGCCACCGTGTTCTCATAGTGCGCCGAGGGCTTGCCGTCCGCAGTGACGCACGTCCATTCGTCGTCGAGGGTGATCACCTTCCACGTCCCCATGTTGACCATGGGCTCTATGGCGAGCACCAGCCCCCTTTGCAGCTTCACGCCGTGACCCGCCGTGCCGAAGTTGGGCACCGCAGGGTCCTCGTGCATCTTTCTGCCGATGCCGTGCCCGACCAGGTCGCGCACCACACCGTATCCGCGGGACTCGTTGTATTCCTGGATGGCTGCGGAGATGTCCCCCAGCCTTCCGCCCTCCTTGAAGTGCTTGACGCCCTCAAAGAAGCTCTCCCGCGTGACGTCCATCAGCCTGCGCTTTTCATCGGACACCTCGCCGACGGGGAAGGTCCTCGCCGCGTCGGACTGCCAGCCGTTCAGGATGACGCCCGCGTCGATGCCGACGATCATGCCCTCCTCAAGCCGCTTGTGCCCCGGGATGCCGTGCACCACCGCCTCGTCCACCGATGTACAGATGGAGGCGGGAAAACCGCCGTAACCGAGGAAGGAAGGGGTGCCGCCGTGACGCTTGATGTAGTCGTAGGCGAACTCGTCCAGTTTTTTGGTGCTTATGCCGGGGCGGATCTTCTCTTCGAGATACAGCAACAGATCTCTCAGCACCAGCCCCGACTTTCTCATCATTCCGATCTCTGCGGAACTTTTGAGATTAATCATTGAGCACCTTCTTTATCTTTTCAAAGTCCTGCTCTATCGTGCCCGTGGCGTCCACGTTCACGAGGATGCCCTTCTTTTCGTAGTAACCGATGAGGGGCGCGGTCTGTTTCTCGTAAGTTTCCAGCCTTGCTCTCACGGTCTCGGGCTTGTCGTCGTCGCGGAAGAAGAGCTCCTTGCCGCACTTGGCGCAGGTAGTGCTCCCGTTCAGCTTGGAGGTGTGATAGGTCGCGCCGCATACGCACACGCGCCTGCCCGCAAGCCTCTCCACGATGACGTCGAAGCCGACCACGATGTTGACGGCAATGTCGATCTTTGCCACTTTGTCGAGAGCTTCCGCCTGGGCGATGGTGCGGGGGAACCCGTCCAGAACGTAACCGTTCAGCGCGTCCTCCTCCTTCAGCCTGTCCGCCACGATGCCGATGACGACGTCGTCGGGGACGAGCGCGCCCGCGTCGATGTAAGACTTGGCGAGCTTGCCGAGCTCGGTGCCCTCTTTGATATTCTTGCGGAGGATGTCACCCGTAGAGATGTGCGGGATGTGATACTCTTCCGCGATCAGCGCGGACTGGGTGCCCTTGCCTGCACCCGGCGCGCCGAGCATGATTATGTTTTTCATTCCGTCCTCACTTCAGGAAGCCCTTGTAGTGCTTCATCATGATCTGAGACTCGAGCTGCTTGTTGAGCTCCAGCGCGACGGAGACGACGATGAGCAGTCCCGTTGCGGAGAAGGCGTTGTTGAAGCCGAGGTTGACGCCGCCCGCGGTGCCGAGTGCCTGGAAGATGAAGGTGGGCACGAGGGCGATGATCATGAGGAAGAACGCTCCGAAGAGGGTGATCCTGTTGCTTATCTTTTTAAGGAAGTCGCTGGTGGGCTTGCCCGCGCGGATGCCGGGGATGAAGCCGCCGTACTGCTGGATGTTCTTGCTCACGTCCTCGGGGTTGAACTGGATCTGCGCGTAGAAGTACGAGAAGAACAGTATGAACAGCGCGAGGAGCACATAGTACACAGCCGTACCGGAGCCCATATAGGTCGCATACCACACGTACGCTTCGCTATTGGGTGCGAAGAGCGCCATGATCATCTGCGGGAACATCAGGAGCGAAGAGGCGAAGATGATGGGCATGACGCCGCTGCCGTTCACTCTGATGGGGATGTAGGTGGTCTGCCCGCCGTACATCTTGTTGCCCTTGATCTGCTTGGAATATTGCACCGTGACTCTGCGCTCCGCGAGGTCGATGAACACGATGAAGAAGAATATCGCGATGACCACGAGGATGAAGCCGATGATGTTCCAGATGGCGGTCCACTGCTCGCCGACGGTCTTGAAAGCCTGACCCATCATCGCGCCCGCCTGCGAAAGGATGCCGACGAAGATGATGAGGGAGGAGCCGTTGCCGATGCCGTATTCCGTGATGCGCTCGCCCAGCCACATGACCATCGTCGAGCCCGCCATCAGTATGATGATGACGCTCGCCATGGTGAGATACGGGGCGTCCCAACCGGATTCGAAAGCGAAGAGGGGGTTGATCGCGCCCTGGCTTCTCCAGCCGACCACGATACCGATGCCCTGCACCGCCGCGAGCACGAGCGCCACATAACGGGTGATCTGCGTGATCTTGCGTCTGCCGGCGTCGCCTTCCTTGGAGAGCTTCTCGAGCTTGGGGATGACCAGAGTGAGAAGCTGCATGATGATAAACGCGTTGATGAACGGGAGAATGCCCAGCGAGAACAGAGTCGCGCTTTGCAGCGAGCCGCCCGACATCGAAGTCAGGATGTTCAGGAAGCTGGTCTGATCGAAGATGTCTCCGATCGCGTCGGCGCTCAAGCCCGGGACGGGGATGAAGCAGCCTATCCTATACACCAAAAGGAGCGCCAGCGTCAGGAATATCTTGACGCGGATCTCCTTGGTCTTGAACGCGTTTTTCAGTGTTTCCAACATATCAGTCAACTACCTCTGCTTTGCCGCCTGCCTTTTCGATCTTCTCCACGGCGGAACCGGTGAACTTCTGCGCCTGAACGGTGACTTTCTTCTCGAGAGTGCCATCGCCCAGCACTTTAAGACCGTACGGTTCGACGACCTTGATGATGCCGGCTGCAACGAGTTGGTCAATGCCCACAACGGCACCGTCCTCGAAGCGGTTGAACACCTCGACGTTGACGATGTTGTAGACGTGTGCGAATCTCTTGTTGTTGAACCCTTTCTTGGGGATCCTGCGCGTCAGAGGCATTTGGCCGCCCTCGAAGTTGGGGCGCACGCCGCCGCCGCTCCTCGCCCACTGTCCCTTGTGACCGCGGGTGGAAGTCTTGCCGGTGCCGCTGCCGATGCCGCGTCCGACGCGTTTGGAGGCTGTCTTTGCGCCTTCGGCGCCTTTCAGATCGTGAATGTTCATATTGTCCTCCGTCAAATTTCCTCGACCTTCACCAGGTGGGAAACCTTCTTGATCATCCCTCTCACCACCGCGTCGTCGCGGAAGGTGTTGGAGCTGCCCACTTTGTGCAGCCCGAGCGCCTCGACGTTCGCCTTCTGATTTTTCAGGCAGGCGATGGTGCTCTTGACGAGGGTGACTTTGATCATCTTTTCTTCTTCTTTCTTCTTAGCCGCTGCCATAGTGCCCTCCTTAGCCCTCGACGTCCACTCCGCGGAGTGCGGCGATCTGCTCTGCGTTCCTCAGCGAGCAAAGACCCTCGAGGGTGGCTTTCGCGCAGTTGATGGGGTTGTTGGAGCCGATGGACTTCGTCCTGATGTCCTTGATGCCGGACACTTCCAGGACCGCACGCACGGGGCCGCCCGCGATGACGCCGGTACCGGGTTCGGCGGGGAGCAGGACCACCTGACCGCGTCCGAACTTGCCGATGGCGTGATGGGGGATGGTGGTGCCTTTCAGCGCGATGTCGTGCATGCTGCGCTTGGCGATCTGGGTCGCCTTCTCGATGGCTTCCGGCACCTCCGCCGCTTTGCCCATGCCGAGACCGACTTTGCCGTTTTCGTCGCCGACGACCACGAGCGCGCTGAAACGCATGTTCCTGCCGCCCTTGACGACCTTGGTGACGCGGTTGACGGCGATGAGCTTCTTGGTGAGGCCGTCGTTCTCTTCTCTGTTTCTGTCGTTTCTTCTGTTGTCGCGTTCTGCCATAACTCCTCCTAGAACTCCAGCCCGGCTTCTCTTGCGCCGGCGGCGAGAGCCGCAACTCTGCCCGTGTAGACGTAGCCGCCTCTGTCAAACACCACGGCTTTGATGCCGAGTGCGAGAGCCTTCTCCGCAACGGCGGCGCCGACGGCTTTGGCTGCTTCGGTCTTGGTCATGTCCGCGACCTTGGCTGCGACTGCCTTCTCAAGGGTGGACGCCGAGCAAAGGGTGACTCCCTTCACGTCGTCGATGACCTGCGCGTAGATGTGGTTGGTGCTCCTGTAGACGTTGAGACGAGGACGCTCCGCGGTGCCGGAGACCTTCTTTCTCACTCTGGCGTGACGGACGAGTCTGTCCGCGTTTTTATCTTTCTTGTTTATCATAGTTCACCTCTTATTTACCGGCGGTCTTGCCTTCCTTGCGGATGACGACCTCGTCCTTGTAGTGGATGCCGTAGCCGTGATAGGGTTCGACGGGCTTGAGCGCCTTGATGGACGCCGCCGCCTGACCGACCTTCTGACGGTCGATGCCCTTGACCACGATCTCCAGAGGACCTGCCATGGCGAACGTGATGCCCTCGGGTGCGTCGAACTCCACGGGATGGGAGAAACCGATGTTCATCGTGAGCTTGTTCGCGGTGGCGGTGACTTTATAGCCGACGCCGGCGACCACGAGGTTCTTCTCGAAGCCCTTGGTCACGCCCGTCACCATGTTGTGGATGAGCGCGCGGTAAAGGCCGTGAAGAGCGCGGTGGTCCTTGTCGTCGCTGTGACGCTTGACGAGGATGTGACCGTCCTCGAGCACGACGTCGATGGAGGAGTCCACCTTCTGAGTGAGCGTGCCGAGAGGTCCTTTGACGGTGATGAGGTTGTCCGTGTTGTCGAAGGTGACGCCTGCGGGCAACGCGATGGGTGCTCTACCTATACGAGACATACCTTACCTCCTTACCACACGTAGGCGAGCACTTCGCCGCCGACGTGCTGTGCCTTGGCTTCCTTGTCGGTGAGGATGCCCTTGGAGGTGGAGAGAATGGCAATGCCCATTCCGTTGAGCACCTTCGGGATGTCATCCACGCCGGCGTAGACGCGCAGACCGGGCTTGGACACTCTCTCGAGCGCGGTGACGACCTTCTGTCCCTTGACGGGGGAATATTTCAGGGTGATGAGGATGTCGTTCTGAACGGCGTTCTCCACGATCTCGTAACCCTTGACGTAACCTTCCCTCACGAGGATGTCCGCAATGGCGACCTTGACCTTGCTGGCGGGCACCGTGACGGTGTCGTGCTTGGCGGTCAGGGCGTTTCTGATTCTGGTCAACATATCTGCAATGGGATCTGTCATTTTGTCTGCCTCCTTACCAGCTCGCCTTTCTGACTCCGGGGATCTGGCCCTTGTAGGCGAGATTGCGGAAACATACTCTGCATATGCCGTACTTTCTCAACACGGAATGGGGACGTCCGCAGATGCGGCAGCGAGTGTACTCGCGCGTCGAGAATTTCTGGGGTCTTTGCTGCTTGATTTTCATTGAAGTTTTCGCCATTGTGAACTCTCCTTACTTCGCGAAAGGCATGCCGAGCAGTCTCAGTAGCTCGCGCGCTTCTTCGTCCGTCTTTGCGGTGGTGACGATGCAGATGTCGAAACCGCGCACCTTCTCGATCTGATCGTAAGAGATCTCGGGGAAGATGAGCTGCTCCTTGACGCCGAGCGCGTAGTTGCCTCTGCCGTCAAAGGACTTTGCGGACACTCCGCGGAAGTCACGCACGCGGGGCAATGCGATGGAGATGAATTTGTCGAGGAAGTCGTACATCCTCTCTCCGCGCAGAGTGACCTTCGCGCCGACGTTCATGCCCTCTCTCACCTTGAAGTTCGCAACGCTCTTCTTCGCGGTGGTGACGACGGGCTTCTGACCTGCGATCTGCTTGAGCTCCTCAACGGCTATCTGCAGGGACTTGCTGTTGTCCTTGCAATCACCGAGGCCCATGTTGAGCACGATCTTCTCCAGACGGGGAACTTCGTTGATGTTCTTGTAACCGAAATGTTTTACAAGAGCGGGGACGACCTCGTCGCGGTAGAGCGCTCTCATTCTGTATCTTTCGGCATTTTGATCGGTTGCAGTTGCTTTAGCAACCTGATTTTTCTTTTCTGCCACGATAAACCTCCGTGATTGTTAGTCTTCTTTCTGCGCCTTGGCGGTCTTTTTCTTGGCTGCCTTTTTGGCTGCTTTCTTGGCGGAGGACTTCTTCTCGTCGAGAGAGGCGCCGCACTTGGCGCACACGCGCACGGACTTCATCTTGCCGTCGCGCTCCTCCTTGATGTGACGCACGCGCACCACACCGCCGCACTCGCCGCAGATGTGCATGACGTTGCTGGCGTCGATGGCGCCTTCCTGCTTGAGGATGCCGCCCTTATCCTGCGCGTTGCGGGGCTTCTTGCTCTTGGAGACGATGTTGACGCCCTCGACGTAGACACGTCCCGTCGCGGGTCTGACCGCGAGCACCTTGCCCGCCTTGCCCTTGTCCTTGCCGGCGATGACCATCACGTTATCGCCCTTTCTGACGTTCATTTCTGCCATATCACGCCTCCTCACAGCACTTCGGGCGCGAGGGAGATTATCTTCATATAATCTTTGTCGCGCAGCTCGCGTGCGATGGGCCCGAAGATACGGGTGCCCTGGGGTTGCTTTTGGTTGTCGATGATGACGGCGGCGTTGTCGTCGAACTTGATGTAGCTGCCGTCCGCGCGCTGGATGCCCATGTGGGTGCGCACGATGACCGCCTTGACGACGTCGCCCTTCTTCACCTTGCCGCCGGGGATGGCGGACTTGACGGACGCCACGATGACGTCACCGATGTTGCCGCTCCTGCGGAAGGAACCGCCGAGGACTCTGATGCACATGATCTCTTTGGCGCCGCTGTTGTCTGCGACTTTGAGCCTGGTTTGTGGTTGTATCATGCTGCCCTCCTTATTTCGCCTTCTCGATGATCTCTACAAGGCGCCAGCACTTCTCTTTGGAGAGGGGACGGGTCTCTGCGACGAGGACCTTGTCGCCCACTCTGCACTCGTTGTTCTCGTCGTGCGCCTTGAGTTTCTTGGTGCGGCTGACGATCTTTTTGTAGAGAGGATGTTTGACGCGCTCGTTGATGGCGACGACGATGGTCTTGTCCATCTTGTCGCTGACGACGATGCCGACTCTTTCTTTTCTCAGATTTCTTTCCATACTGTCCTCCGTTTATCAGCCCTTGCTGCCCTCGTTTTCCTTGGCGCGGGCGAGCTCTCTCTGACGGATGACGGTCTTGACGCGAGCGATGTCACGTCTGGTCTCCACCAGCACCATGGGGTTGGTGAGCTGATTGGTGGCATGCTTGAAGCGGAGGAAAAACAGCTCCGACTTCAGCTCGTTGAGCTTGTTCTGCAGCTCTTTATCGGTCATTTCCAAAACTTGTTTAGATTTCATTCTTCACCGCCTTCGGCTTCCTGATCCGCCTTGGAAACGCACTTGCACTTGATGGGGAGCTTGTGCATTGCAAGACGCAGAGCCTCTCTTGCTATGGCTTCGTCCACGCCCGCGATCTCGAACATCACGCGGCCCGGCTTGACCACTGCCACCCAATATTCGGGAGAACCTTTACCGCTGCCCATGCGGGTCTCGGCAGGCTTCTTGGTGACGGGCTTGTGGGGGAAGATGTCCACCCACACTTTGCCGCCTCTGCGGATATATCTCGTCATTGCGACACGCGCCGCTTCGATCTGGTTGGAGGTGATCCAGCCCGGCTCGAGAGCCACAAGACCGTACTCGCCGTATGCGATGACGTTGCCCTTGTTGGCTTTGCCCTTCATCCTGCCGCGGAACTGGCGGCGTCTCTTGACACGTTTAGGCATCAACATAATCAATTACCTCCTTCCACGGGGTTCTTTCCGAGCACTTCGCCCTTGTAGATCCAGCACTTCACGCCGATGGCACCGAAGGTGGTGTTGGCTCTCGCCACGCCGTAATCGATGTCCGCACGGAGCGTCTGAAGCGGGATGGAACCTTCGTGATAGCTCTCGCTCCTCGCGATCTCTGCGCCGTCAAGTCTGCCGGAGACTTTGACCTTGACGCCCTTGGCGCCCGCCTTCATCGCCCTTGCCATCGCCTGCTTCATGCTGCGGCGGAAGGACGCTCTGTTCTCGAGCTGCTTGGCGATGGACTCCGCGACAAGCTGTGCGTCCGCGTCGAAGTGCTTGACTTCCATGATGTTGACGCTGACCTTCTTGCCCGCTGCGATGAGCCCCTGCACTTCCTTGGTGATGGCTTCCACGCCGGCGCCCGCCTTGCCGATGAGGGTCGCGGGACGTGCGGTATAGATGCTGACCACGATCTTGTCCGCCGCTCTCTCGATGGTGATCTTGGAGATGGCGTTGTCGTAGTATTTGTTCTTGATGTGCTTGCGGATCTTGTCATCCTCGACGAGGCAGTCCGCAAAGTTCTTCTTGTCGGCATACCACTTGGCTTCCCAGGGCTTGATGACACCGATTCTGAGGCCGTTCGGATCGACTTTCTGTCCCATATGCGTTTACCTCCTTATGCGTTCACACTGTCGAGAATGACGGTGATGTGACTCGTGCGTTTGTTGATGCGGAATGCCCTGCCCTGTGCTCTCGGCATGATGCGCTTGAGCGTGGGTCCCTCATTGGCATAGCACTCGGCGATGACGAGGTCGCCTCTGGAGAGGTTCATGTTGTTCTCTGCGTTCGCGACCGCGCTGTTGACGAGCTTGAAAAGCACTTCGCTCGCCGCCTTGGGCGTGTTTTCGAGGATGGCGAGAGCCTCCGTGACGGGTTTCCCCTTGATGACATCGAGGACGATGCGCACCTTGAAGGGGGAGATCCTGATGAACTTTGCCGTTGCTCTGGGCCTGGTGTCGGCTTTTGCCTGACGCTCGAGGGCCTTCTGTTTACTTCTGGTAGCCATTGGATCCCTCCTTATTTCTTACCGGTGGTCTTGTCGCCCGCGTGACCTCTGAAGGTGCGCGTGGGGGAGAACTCGCCGAGCTTGCATCCGACCATATCCTCGGTGATGTAGACGGGCACGTGCTGGCGTCCGTTGTGGACGGCGATGGTGTGACCGACCATCTCGGGGAAGATCGTGGAGGAGCGGGACCAGGTCTTGACGGGACGGATGTCACCGCTCTCGTTCATTGCAACTATTCTCTTCATAAGCCTTTCTTCGACGAAAGGTCCTTTCTTGACGCTTCTGCTCATTTCCTACTCCTTAGTTCACGCGCTTGATGATGAACTTGCTGGAATTGTTCTTCTTCTTCCTGGTCTTGTACCCGAGAGTGGGCTTGCCCCAGGGAGTGACGGGAGAAGGCATGCCGATGGGCGACTTGCCCTCGCCGCCGCCGTGGGGGTGATCGCAGGGGTTCATCACGACGCCGCGGACGGTGGGACGGATGCCCATGTGACGGGTCTTGCCCGCCTTGCCGACTCTGACGATCTCGTGATCGAGGTTGCCCACCTGACCGATGGTGGCGCGGCAGCGCGCGAGCACGTATCTCATCTCACCGCTGGGCATACGCAGCGTGGCGTATTTGCCCTCTTTCGCCATGAGCTGTGCGGAGTTGCCGGCAGCCCTCGCGATCTGACCGCCCTTGCCGGGCTGCAGCTCGATGTTGTGCACCATGGTGCCGACCGGGATGGCGGAGAGAGGAAGGGCGTTGCCCACCTTGATGTCCGCGTCCTCGCCGCTGACGACGGTGTCGCCCACGCTCAGTCCGAGAGGCGCGAGGATGTATCTCTTCTCGCCGTCCGCGTAGTTGAGCAGCGCGATGTTCGCCGAACGGTTGGGGTCATATTGCACGGATGCGACTTTGGCGGGGATGCCGTCCTTGTCGCGCTTGAAGTCGATGATGCGGTATTTGTTGCGGTTGCCGCCGCCGATGTGACGCACGGTGATCCTGCCCGTCGCGTTCCTGCCGCCCGTCTTGTTGAGAGAGACGAGGAGGGAGCGCTCGGGAGTGGAAGAGGTGATCTCTTCATACGCGGACACCGTCATGAAACGACGCGCGGGAGATGTGGGTTTATACTTCTTAATAGCCATAGTCCGTTTCTCCTTATGCCAGGCTCTCGAAGAACTCGATCGCTTTGCTGTCGGCAGCCAGAGTGACCACCGCTTTCTTGAAGGAGGACCTTCTGCCCTCGTTGCGGCCCATTCTCTTGAGCTTGCCCTCGTAGTTGGAAGTGTTGACTTTTGCGACTTTCACGCCGAAAATCTCTTCCACCGCCGCCTTGATCTGGGTCTTGTTGGCGGTCTTAGCCACTTTGAAGGTGTATCTCTTTTCGGGGATACCGTCGTAGCTCTTCTCGGAAAGGACGGGCGAAATGATGATGTCGTACGCTGTCATTGTGCTGCCTCCTCGATCTTCTTGATCGCGCCCTTGGTGAGGACGATGTTGCGGGTCGCCACGATGTCATAAACGCTGAGCAGCCTCACCTCTTCCAGAGAAACGGTGGGGATGTTCCTGCTCGCGCGCACCGCCGCCTCGTCATATTCCTCGACGACGAAGAGCGTCTTGCCGCTGAGACCGAGCGCCTCGACGGCGTCCGCCACCAGCTTGGTCTTGGCTTCCGCAAGCGCGAACTTGTCCAGCACCACGACCTGCTCCTGACGGATCTTTTCGGAGAGCGCGGAATAGAACGCGGCTTTCTTCATATTCTTGTTGATCTTCTGCGAGAAGTCGCGGGGCTTCTTTGCGAACACCACGCCGCCGCCCGTGAACTGGGGGGAGACGATGCTGCCCTGACGCGCACGACCGGTGCCCTTTTGACGGTAAGGCTTCGCGCCGCCGCCGCGGACCTCGCTCCTGGTGAGCGCGCTCATCGTGCCCTGACGCTTGTTGGCGAGCTGAGCCACCACCACCTGATGGATGAGTGCCTCGTTGTACTCGGCTGCGAACACCGCGTCGCTGACTTCAATGGTTCCGGCGGCTTTGCCCGCCATATTCTTAACTTTCAGTTTCATCTTCTACCTCCGCTCAGCCCTTGACGGATTGCTTGACGACGACCACGCCGCCCTTGGGTCCGGGGATAGCGCCCTTGATGAGCAGCAGATTCCTCGCCTTGTCGACGCGAGCGACGGTGAGGTTCTGCACCGTGACCTTCTCGTGACCCCACTGTCCCGCCATGTGCTTGTTCTTGAACACTCTGGAGGGAGAGGAGCACGCGCCCATGGAACCCACCGAACGGTGGATGGGGCCGGTACCGTGAGACATGGGGCCGATCCTGTGGCTGTTCCATCTCTGAATGACGCCCGAATATCCGTGGCCCTTGGAGGTGCCGGCGACGTCCACCTTGTCGCCCTCGGCGAACACGTCGCAGGTCAGTTCCTGTCCGAGCTCATAGGCCGCACAGTTTGCAAAACGCAGTTCGCGGAGATACTTCTTGACGGTGACGCCGGCTTTCTTGAAGTGTCCGGCGACGGGCTTGTTGACTCTGGTTTCCTTGATGGCTCCGAAACCGACTTGCACGGCGTCGTATCCGTCGTTTTCCTTGGTCTTGATCTGCACCACGGTGCAGGGACCCGCCTCGACGACGGTGACGGGAATGACTTTGCCGTCAGCCGTGAAGATCTGGCTCATGCCGAGTTTCTTTCCGATGATTGCTTTATCCATGTAAAGTTCATCCTCCTTTTATTCCGTTCAGAGCTTGATGGAGATATCAACGCCCGCCGGAAGGTCGAGTTTCATGAGAGAATCGACCGTCTTGGAGGTGGGGTTGAATATGTCGATCAAACGCTTGTGTGTCCTGAGTTCGAACTGCTCGCGGCTGTCCTTGTACTTGTGCGTTGCACGAAGTATGGTCACGATCTCCTTCTCGGTGGGAAGCGGAATGGGACCGGAAACCTTGGTGCCGGTCTTCTTCACGGTCTCCACGATCTTTTCCGCGGAGATGTCGATGAGATTGTGATCATACGCCTTGAGCTTGATCCTGATTTTCTGTCCAGCCATCTTTTTGTAGCCTCCTGATATATACACTCATCCGTGTGTGTCCTATATTTTTCATCCCGTCGGAAGACCGACGGAAACCCCACGTCCGGAAGACGCGGCTCTACCATCTTATTATTTCCGGTCAAGGCTGTCAAGCAAAAAATGCACGAATTTTCGCGAAAATTATAATATTGTATTTTATTTCCGTTCCTGCACTATATATAGTAATAAAATAGGAGAAATCCCCTTCAGATTTCACGTTCCCGTGACAGGGGATAAGTTTGTTTTTCGTTAAATTTTAAAATAAATTCACACTATATTTACGTGTTCTCACTGATCGGACCGAGATCCGCCTGATACCTCACTTCATACCGATACAGATCTTCGCCGATCTCGACATCACTGAACCATATCGAGAAATAAACGTACTTGTGTCTGGGATATTCATTTCGCGGGACGTAACTGTTGAAACCTACCGTGCCGAAACCGAACAGCACTTTGTCGATCTGCTCCGGAGTCGGGATCAATTCCATCTCGACATCCCCTGCGAATATGCTCAGGCGTGCAGGCATCGCTTCCAGTGTGCCGGAAAACACGGCGTTGTCGCTGTTGACGGTTATTCTCTCTCCGACGGTCGCAAACAGGTCCTTCGCTTTCAGACACACCGCATGATCTCCGTCGTACCTCATCAGTTGGGAGTAATCCGCTTCACTCAGCGTATCGAGGCTGTAATCGTGCCACACGCCGCTTTCCGTATCCCAGATCTCCACCTGCGCGTACTCGTATTCGTATGTCACCTGATACACCGCGATCCGCGCGTCTTGCACCGCGTCGTTTTCCGTCGGTCTGTCGCAGCCGGCGACCGAAAACGCGCATAAAACCACGGTCAGGAAAAGAATTAGTTTCATTGTCGGTTTCCGCATCATGAATTCCTCCGTCCGTCACCCCGCTAATCGGCGAATGCGCACCCGCAAAGCGTTCGGTACTCGACGTTGAAGTGATAGGTCTCCCCTTCTATCTCCACATCTTCGAAGCGCAGATCCAGACTGAGAAAATGCCACGAGGCATAATCGGTCTTTACGGCAGAGATGTGGTGTGTCAGCAGCAGTCTGTCACATTTGAATTTTATCAAATTGCTCTGTTCGGGCGTCGGAAAAATTTCAAGATAGGCGAATTTGTAGCTGTCCGGTGTGATTTTCGCCGACATCCTTCCCAAAGCGCCGTCAAACACGAGGCTGTCCTCGCTCACCGCAATGCGGCGTCCCAACGGCTCGAGCAGCTCTTGCATCTTCAGCACAAATTTATTGTCGCCGCTATACCTGATGACTTTCGGATATGAGAATTGCTGTATCGACCGCTCCGTGACATCCACCTGCCACATATCGTGCTCGGGATACCACGCCTCCACCGACGCGCCGTCATACTCGTAAGACGCATACAACCGCCCGACTCCGAACTTCTCATAAAGACTCATTTCGTAATCATAAGAACCGTAATCGGGACCACTGTTTGACAAAGCGTCGCAGGCGGCGAATAAAAACCCGGCGCACGAGATCACCGTCACGACAAGCAAACACAACGTCTTCTTCATGAGCCTTTCCACCTCCCTGCGTCTTAATCACCAAAACACAATATTACGACAAGAAAGACAAGTGTCGTACATTATCGACATTTGCATTATATCATCATCGACCCGACTAAGCAATACCGATATTCACCTATCCCCGACGACAGCACCTTCGGCAGGGCTGGGGTTCCGTCCCCAACCCGGGAGAAAAGCTCAATAGCCTCTTAACAAGGCAAGCACGGAACTCAAACTTTAACAATCTTCACGTCTCGCGGGGAATGTTGTACCCCCTCCTACCGGGGATCACGAGAAAAATGCTTTTACGTCACTGAGCGGGCAATATTCGGATGAAGAACGCGAAAGACGCATCGATCGCGGGCGCGCGGTGTACTTCCCGTACATAAGCGGTCGCGTCGATGCGTCTGACAAAGTTATTCGCTAATTCATCCCACCAAAATTGCTTTTGGCGGGGGCCCCGATTTTACCCCACGCAAAATCCTTGCGGATTTTCCGCGGGGACCCCGAAAAATTAGAATTTCAAGTCGACTGGAGGACGCGATATTTAGATGAAGAACAAGGAAGAACCCCACGCACGGACGCGCGGTGTACTCTTTCGTACATAAGCGGTCGTGCGCGGGGTTCTGACGCAGTTATTCGCTAAATAGCGCGTCCTCAGCGCATGGTTTCTTGCTTCACTTTCTTGTCAACCACATGACGTTTTTCGAGTTCCGCGGTGATATCGTTAGGAGTGATCCCCAACTCTACCATGAGAACGTCGAGGTGATAGAGAAGGTCGGCGATTTCGAAAACCGTCTCTTCGCGGCTGCCGCCTTTGCCGGCGACGATGACTTCGGTGGATTCCTCGCCGACCTTTTTCAGGATCTTGTCAATGCCTTTCTCGAAGAGGTAGGTGGTGTAGGAACCCTCTTTGGGGGAAGTCTTTCTGCCCTCGATGAGCTTGTAGAGCCCTTCGTAGGAGAACTGTTTGAGGGAGTCGGACACCCAGACGGGGTTGTGGAAACAGCTCTCCTCTCCCGTGTGACAGGCGGGACCGTCCTTGACCACCTCGACGACGAGGGCGTCGCCGTCACAGTCCGCAGTGACGGAAACGACGTGCTGGAAATTGCCGCTGGTCTCCCCTTTCAACCAAAGCTTTTTGCGGGAACGGCTGTAAAAGCAGGTCAGCCCCTTTTCGAGCGTTATCCCAAGGCTCTCGCGGTCCATATAGGCGAGAGTTAGCACCTCTTTTGTGTAGTGGTCCACGACGACGGCGGGGATGAGCCCCTTTTCGTCAAACTTCAAGTTGTCAACGCTGAACATAGTTTTTCTCCCTGTTTTGATATGATCAAATGCTTGTTGTGTCGGTTATGTTCTCACAGACGGACGGGCACGCCCGCCTCCGCAAGGCGGCGTTTGAGAGAGCGGATGTCCACCTCGCCGTAGTGGAAGATGCTGGCGGCAAGCCCTGCGTCCACCCCTTCCACTTCGTCAAAGAGGGTGACGAAATCCTCCGCGCATCCGGCGCCGCCCGAGGCTATGACGGGGATGCGCACCGCGGAGCAGACCGCGCGGAGCATCCCGATGTCGAAGCCGCGCTTGACGCCGTCGGTGTCTATGCTGTTGAGCACGATTTCTCCCGCGCCTTCCGCTTCGCCGCGCTTTGCCCATTCCACGGCGTCGATGCCCGTGGGCACTCTGCCCCCCTTGGTATAGACCTCAAAACGCCCTCCCGCGCGCTTGGCGTCTATGGAGAGCACCACGCATTGATCGCCGTAGCGCTTTGCCGCTCTCCCGACGAGGGTGGGATCGGCAACGGCGCCCGAGTTGACGCTCACCTTGTCCGCCCCGCATTTGAGGACGCGGTCGAAATCGGAAAGATCGTTGATGCCGCCGCCCACGGTGAGGGGGATGAACACCTGCGACGCGACCGCGGTCAGCGTCTCGGCGAAGAGTTTCCTGCCCTCGTGGGACGCGGTGATGTCGTAAAAGACGAGCTCGTCCGCGCCCGAAGTGTTGTAAAAGCGCGCGAGCGCGACAGGATCGGCGACATCCTGCAACCCTTGGAATTTTCTGCCCTTGACCACTCTGCCGTCCTTGACGTCAAGGCAGGGGATCACACGTTTTGCGAGCATATGCCCTCCTTTGCCGCGGCGAGCGCGGCTTCGAGCGGCAGCGCGCCCGTGTATATCGCTTTGCCGACGATGGCGCCGTACAGCCCCATGCCCGCAAGCGTCCTTATCTCTTCCGCGCGCGTGATGCCGCCGGACGCAACGACATTGAGCCCCTCGAGTTTCGCCAGCCTCTCGTAGGCGGCGAGGTTGGTGCCCATGAGGGTGCCGTCGCGGGAGATGTCCGTAAAGATGACGCAGTCCGTGCCGGAATCGCGGAGATATTCGCAGAACTCGAAGGCGTCCGTGTCCGTCACCGTCTTCCAGCCGTGGACGGCGACTTTGCCGTCCCTGGCGTCCACGCCGACCGCGATCGCAGCGCCGTACTTTTGGGTCATTTTCAGCACAAAATCGGGTTTTTCCAGCGCGATCGTGCCGATGATCACCCGTTTTGCGCCGCATTCGAGATATCGCGCGATCCTCTCCTCGGTGCGGATGCCGCCCCCGATCTCCACCGTGAGACCGCTCCCCAGCACTATGCGTTCGATGACTTCCGCGTTGACCGCTTCGCCCGCGAGCGCGCCGTCGAGGTCGACGACGTGCAGGCACTCCGCGCCCTTTTCGGCAAAGCCGCACGCGGTGGCGACGGGGTCGTCGCCGTAGACGGTCATCCTGTCGTAGTCGCCTTCGGTGAGGCGCACCACCCTGCCCCCTCTGAGGTCGATGGCGGGGAAGATCTTCATAGCCTGCCCTCCGTGATGTCCTTGAAAGCGCGCAGGATGTTGAGCCCCGTCTCGCCGCTCTTTTCGGGGTGGAACTGCGTGCCGTAGACGTTGCCGCGCGCGACGGCGCCCGTGACGGGCACGCCGTAATCGCTGACGGCAACGGTGTGTTCCGCACAACCGGTCGCGTAGTAGGAATGGACGTAATAGACATACTCGCCCTCACCGACATACGCAAGGAGCGGGGAGGTGCGCAGGATGCGCAGGCTGTTCCAGCCCATATGCGGCACCTTCATCTCCCTCGGCAGGCGGAAGGGCACGACTTCGCCGGGGATGAGACCCAGCCCCTCGTGCACGCCGTACTCATAGCTGCGGTCGAAGAGCATCTGCATCCCGAGACATATGCCGAGGAAGGGAGTGCCCTTCCCCGCGGCGTCCAGCACGGCGCGCTCCGCGCCCGAGGAGCGGAGCTTGGCACGAGCGTCCGCAAACGCGCCCACGCCGGGCAGGATGACCCCGTCCGCGCGTGCGATGACTGCGGGATCGGACGTGACCTCCGCCTTCGCCCCGATGAAACGCAGGGAACTCGTCAGCGAGAAGAGGTTGCCCACCCCGTAATCTACTACGGCTATCATAGCGTCCCCTTTGTGCTCGGGAGCACGTCCGCGCGCGCCGCGTCCACGGAGCACGCCTCTCTGAGCGCTCTGCCGAAGGACTTGAACACCGCCTCGGCGATGTGGTGCACGTTGTCGCCCGCGAGCATCCTGAAATGCAGCGTCACGCCCGCCGAACGCACGAACGCGGCGAAAAACTCTCTGATGAGCTCGGTGTCGAGGTCGCCCACCTTATACTCGGGCGGGAAGACGATGTCGAAGCCGAGATAGGCGCGCCCGCTGAAATCGAGAGCACAGAGGACGAGCGCCTCATCCATGGGCAGGATGCAACTGCCGTAACGGCGGATGCCCCGCTTGTCGCCGAGCGCCTCCCTGAACGCCTCGCCCAGGCAAATGCCGATGTCCTCGACGGAGTGGTGCATGTCCACCTCGGTGTCGCCGTCGCAGCGGACGGAAAGGTCGAAAGCCCCGTGCCGCGCGAGCTGCTCGAGCATGTGGTCGAAAAACCCGCTGCCCGACTTGACGTCATAGACGCCCGTCCCGTCGACGATGAGGGAAAGGACGATGTCCGTCTCCGTGGTCTTTCTCGAAATTTGCGATTTTCTCATATGCCTTTCTCCTTCAAAACATCTCTGACGGCGGCGAGCAGCGCGTCGCATTGCTCGCGGGATCCCACCGTTATGCGCACATAGTCCGAAAGCGCGCCGCCGAGCCACCTCACCAGCACTCCGCGCGCTTTCAGGGCGAGGTAAAGCTCCTCTCCGCCTATGCCCTCCTTCCTTGCGAGAAGGAAGTTCGCAAGCGAGGGAGTGAGCGAAAACCCGAGGGCGGAAAGCTCCCCTTTCAGTCTCTCGCGCTCGGCGACGACGGCGGCGGTCGCGGAAAGGAAATAATCCTCGTCCGCCATCGCCGCGGCGCCCGCGACGATGCTCAGTCTGTTGAGGTTGTAGGGGTTGAAGCTGAACTTCATGAGTTCGAGGTCGAGGATGAGCTCCTCCGACGCTATGGCGAACCCCACTCTCCCTCCCGCGAGCTGGCGGGACTTGGACATGGTCTGCACCACCACGAGATTGTCGTGCTCGTTTAAGAGCGTGACCGCACTCTCTCCCCCGAAGTCGCAATAAGCCTCATCAACGATGACGAGCCTGTCTTTATCCTCCGAAAGCAGGGTTTTTATCTCGGAAAGCGGCAGATAAATGCCCGTTTGCGCATTCGGGTTGGCAATGACCACCGTCTCTTTCAACCCTTTGAACCCTGCCGCGTCCACGCTGAGATCCGCCTTCATCGGGACGGTGCGGACGGGCAGGGAGAAAAACTCGGCAAACACGGGATAGAAGCCGTAGCCTATCTCCGGGAAGGCGACTCCCCTTTTCTTTCCGCAGAACGCGGCGAAGGCGAAAGCGAGCACTTCGTCCGAGCCGTTGCCCGCAAAGACATTCCTCTCCGTGACGCCGGGGAGACCCTTGGACGCCAGGAACTTTGTGTACCGTTCCGCTATGGCACGGCGGAGCGCTCCCGCGGTCGGGTCGGAATAGAGGTTGAGCTTCTCCGTCTCCTCCCTCCCCAGCGCCGCGATGACCGCGGGGGACGGCGGGAAGGGGGACTCGTTGGTGTTGAGCTTGACGTAGCTGCGGTCCTGCGGCTGTTCGCCCGGGGTGTAGGGGGCGAGCCGGCGGTATCTTTCGTCCAGAAATCTGCTCATTTCCTTCTTGCCTCCGCGGAGCGCGCGTGCGCAGTCAGCCCCTCGCTCTCGGCGAAGGTGACTATATCGTTTATTGCGCTTTGCATCCCCTCGCGTGTATAGCATATGAAGGAGGACTTCTTCACGAAATCGTCCACCGAAAGCGGCGAAGAGAAGCGTGCGCTCCCGCTTGTCGGGAGGGTGTGGTTGGGGCCTGCGTAGTAGTCGCCCGCAGCCTCCGGGGTGTTGTGCCCGAGGAAGACGGAGCCCGCCGCCGTGATCCTATCGAGCACCGCGAACGGATCTTTGACGCAGAGCTCGAGGTGCTCCGGGGCGATGGCGTTGCTCACCCGCATCGCGTCCTCGATGTCCGCCGCCACGATGATCTTGCCGTTGTTCTCGACGGACGCCCGCGCGATCTCCTCCCTCGGCAGCAGCCCGAGCTGACGCTCCACCTCATCCGACACTTCCCTTGCGAGCGCGCGGGAGGTGGTGACGAGCACCGCGGTCGCGAGTTTGTCGTGTTCCGCCTGGGAAAGCAGGTCGGCAGCCACGGTCGCTGCGTCCGCGCTCTCGTCCGCGATGACGAGGATCTCGCTCGGTCCCGCCACCATATCGATGCCGACGGTGCCGAACACCATCTTTTTGGCGAGGGCGACGTAGATATTGCCGGGACCCGTGATCTTGTCCACTCTCGGCACGCTCTCCGTGCCGTAAGCAAGCGCCGCGACGGCGCCCGCGCCTCCCATCATGAAGATGCGGTCCACTCCCGCGATCTCCGCCGCCGCGATGATCTCGTCACGAGGCATACCGCCGCCCTTCGCGGGCGGAGTCGCCATGACTATCTCTTTCACTCCCGCAACTTTTGCGGGGATGGCGTTCATGAGGACGGTGCTGGGATAGCTCGCCGTACCCCCGGGGACATAGATGCCCACCCTCTCGATGGGGGTGAACTTCTGCCCGAGCACGGTGCCGTCCGCGCGGGTGTAGGAGAACCCTTCGCGGCGCTGCATCTCGTGGAACTCGCGGATGTTCGCAGCCGCCCTTCCGAGCATTTGCTTATAGCTTTCGGGCACGCGCGCGCAAGCCTCGTCCCGCTGCTCCCTCGTGAGCTCTATGCTCTCGGGCGCGCCGCCGTCGAACTTTTCCGAAAAGCGCCTGAGCGCGGCGTCTCCGTCCGCCCTCACCTCCGACACGATGGCGCGCACCGCGTCCTCGTATTCGGCATAGTCCTCTATGCGCCTGCTGAGGAAATCCTCCTCTTTCATCTCCGAAAACTCGAATATCCTCATTTTCCCGTCACCTCTTTCATCCTTGCGACGATCTTTCTGATCTCATTCTCCTTGAACTTGTACGCCGCCTTGTTCGCGATGAGGCGGGCGCTGACGGAGAAGATCTCCTCCGTCACTCTGAGCCTGTTCTCTTTGAGGGTGGTGCCCGTCTCGACGAGGTCGACGATGACGTCGGACATCCCGAGCAGGGGCGCGAGCTCGATGGAACCGTACAGCTTGATGATCTCGATCTCGCGATTGGTCGCCATGAAGTAGTCGCGCGCGACGCGGGGGAACTTGGTGGCGACGACGGTCGCCCTGCCCGTATCCTCCACATAATCCTCCTTTGCCGCGACGCACATGCGGCACTTGCCGATGCCGAGGTCGAGCAGCTCATAGACGTCCGCACCGCTCTCGATGAGGACATCCTTGCCCACCACGCCGACGTCTGCCGCGCCGTATTCGACGTATATCGCGACGTCGGAGGGCTTGACGAGGAAATATCTCACCCCGCTCTCCGCGTTTTCAAACACCAGCTTGCGGCTGTCGTCCATGAGCTCGCTCACGGTATAGCCGCACTTTTGAAGTATGGAATAGGCTTTGTTGCCCAGCCTGCCCTTGGGGAGCGCTATGCTGACCATCATTCCGCCTCCTTTTCACGGGGATAGAATGCCGCAAGGTCGCCGAGATTGAGCGCGAAGCCCATCGCTCCGTGCACTCTGCCTATCCTTGAGAGCAGCCCGTCGTATCTTCCGCCCGAGAGTATGACCTTGGGCACTCGCGCGACATAGCCCTGGAAGACGATGCCCGTATAGTAGTCCACGTCGTTGACGACGGAAAGATCCAGCCGCATGTTGCTAAGATACGGCGTGCCGCGGAAATGCCCGTAAAGCTCCGCGAGCTCCTTCGCCGCCGCCTTGGTGCCCTCGCCCTCCGCAACGTCTTTAAGCAGCGCCAGCGCGGAGGAAAAGTCCGTGTCCGCCTCCAGGATGCGCGCGATGCGGTCAAGATCCGCGCCTTCGCCTGCCGCGGCTTTCAGGTCGTGGGCGTTGCGGGCGCGCACGCACTCCGTCACTCTCTTTCTGCTCTCCTCGTCGCGCACTCCGCACTCGTCAAGCAAGGCGGAAAGATAGCCCATGTGCGACACCGCGAACACGAACTCCGAGTCGATGAGCGCAAGGGACTGCACCGCAAGCGCGCATATCTCGGTCACATCGCGTAAGGTCAGTGCGCCTATGCACTCCAGCCCCATCTGATTGATCTCTTTGAAGTCCGTCCCGCCGCGTTCGGTGCGGTAGACGCTCTCGCGGTAATACAGCCTCAGCGCGCCGTTCTCGGGCACGCGCGCGTTCTTCACTATGCTGAGCGTGACGTCGGGCTTAAGCGCCATCAGCTTGCCGCCGAACCCCTGGAAGGTGAGCACGGACTCGCTGCCGAGAAAGTTCTTGTTGTCAAGATAAAGGGAGTATTCCTCAAACTTCTTCATCTTGTAGAGCGCATAGCCGTGCTTTTCAAAGAGGTCGCAAAGCTCGAGATAGGTCCTCTCATCCTTGGGGAGCAGACGGGTGTCAATCAGCATCGCCGTCCTCCTTTGCGCCCTCTGCGATGTCTTTCAGCACGCGGCTGTAACCGCCGCTCCCGTGCCTGAGACAGCGCGAAACGCGGGAAAGCGTGGCGGAAGAGATGTCCGTCTTCTCGATGATGCGGTTGTAGGTGTCGCCGCCGAGCAGGAGCTGAGCGCACTCCACGCGCTGTTCCATCTTCTCGATCTCGGCATAGGTGCAAAGATCCTCGAAAAACGCCTTGAAGTCCTCCTCGGACTCTATCCTTGCAAGCACCTCGAACAGTTTCATAGTCATAGTTTCTCCATGCGGCGAGCCGCTCAAAGTTATGTGCCCATTATACACGGGCACTTTAACGATGTAAAGCGTTTGACGCTCATTTCTTTAACAATTTAATTCGGTAAAGCGCAGCATTCATAAAACCGTTTCGCCGCACATATCATGACGCGAGGTGGAATGTGGCTTTCAAGAAGAAACTTATCGTTATGAGCGGCAGCGGCAAAACGGGGCTTGTCAAGCTCGCGGGCAGTTTTGACGGGCACGGAAAGGTGAAGGGCGAGTGCGCCTGTGAGGTCTCTCCGTGCGGCGGAAAACTTTACATCATAGCGGACGAAGTGACGGAAATCGCCGTTGAAAGCTCCAAACAAACATTTGAAGTGCCTGTTGCGGCGAAAGATGACATCTATTGTCTCTTTGTGTCGGGCGGGTGCACAATGACGGGAAGCACGGGCGGACGGGCGGACAGGAGAGAACTCGCGCGGCGGGTGGAACTTGCAAAGAGGGAGAAACTGAGGGCGGCGGCTGAAGCGAAGAGGAGCGTCGTCACCGTCTCCGATCCCGCGGCGGGGGACATCCCCGCGCACCTTTCCGCGCCGTCTTCCGGCACCCCTCCTCTCCCCTCCGACGCGCCGTCGGGCGCGGCATCGGACAGCGTTCCGCCCGGCGACCGCGCAGAAGATGCGGCTGAGACGCTCTCGCGTGCGGATGCGTTTGCGGCGGAGCGCCCCTCCGGGCTTTCGGAGGCGCCCTTCTCTCCGCTCGGGTCCCGCGCTGCGGCGGAGGGGCGGGGCGTGCGGTTTGACGGCACCAATTTCTACCGCGCCGTAAAACCGCAGATAGACGAACTCTTTGTGCGTTATCCTGCGGAAGAGCGTCTCAACGCTCTTGTCCCCAACTCCAAGTGGGTGCGCGTGGACGTCGACGCCGACGACTATTACGTCCTCGGCGTGCTCTTCGACCTCTCCTCCCCCATCTTCATCTGCTACGGCGTCCCCGGCACCCGCACCTGTCTCTTATACACATCTGACGCTGCCG
>ENA-OZGX01000093-OZGX01000093.1-human-gut-metagenome-genome-assembly--contig:-NODE-93-length-43788-cov-12.980244_pt1 | contig 43788 bp, 40 predicted proteins | sample MGYA00244040_ERZ653674 | MGnify/ENA primary metagenome ERZ653674 (study PRJEB26926, sample SAMN06165232) | human gut metagenome | biome: ENVO:00009003; feature: ENVO:2100002; material: ENVO:00002003... | reverse complement strand
CTGTGCAAAAGCGCCGAAAAGAATTGCTCTGAGACCGGTTCGTATTATTCCGGTCCGGCATGCCTAAGAGAGATTTGCAAGAGCCGTTGACAAATGGTTTTTTTTCGGATAAAGTTAAAAATGTGATCTATTTTCACACAGGGGAGTTTATGGGAAAAGAAAAAGCGAAATCGGCAAAGTCCACAGCAAGATCCGAAAAAAAAGAGTCCAAAAAGCTCGAGATAGCGTACGGTCTGCGTGATCCCGCCATCGCCAACGCGGTGCGCATCGCGCTCATCGTGCTCGTCGCGCTCGCGTTCGCCGTCAACATCGTGGTGGTGGTCTTTTTGTCCATTGCCTCCGTCAACGACGGGATGTATCTCATCGGCGACGAGTACAGCACCGTGCTCAGCGACCCGTCGTCGGGCATCGCTCTCGACCGCGGCGCCGTGTTCAGGGACACCCCCTTCTACGCGGGCGACACCGTGGGAGTGCGGTACATCACCCGCAGCGGGGAGTTCGGCGTATATGAGGCGAAGGTGGCTTCCGTCACATCCACGGGCGTGGTCTTCGAGGGCGACGCGGTGGAATACGACCGCTCCGTCGTGCTCGGCGTCAAGACGGGCGACATCACCTCCTCCTTCGTGCTCGCAGTCATGGACGACCCCATCATCGTGGTCATTCTCGACGTGGTGTTCGTGGTGCTTGCGGTCATAGCGGGGCTGCTCTACTTCCTCGTCTCGCCGCGCGGCGCGAAGAAGTACGAAAAGAAGGACGAATCCGGCGAGAAGGCGAAAGCCGCTCCCGCAGTGGTCGCGCTCTCTCAGGACAACGCCTCTCTGCTCATGAAGTATATCTCGTCGGACGACAACATCTCCCCTCTCGAAGAGGACGTGAACGTGCTGCCCGGCTCCTTCAACACCAACTACTACACCTCCGTCCGCCTGCATGACGGCGAGATCTACGCCGTGGTCAGGAAATATTCCGAGATGGTGCCCACCCTCGAAGAATACGGCGCGTCGGACATGGACGTCATCCGCATGAATATGGCGGGCAACGCCGAGTTCGAGAACCTCATCCTCCTCCCCCACAAGGAGAAGACGATGACCATGCACGAGGTCATAGACCTTGCCGAGTCTCTCCCCGGCGTTTACTGCATCAAGAAGCGCGGCACGCTGAACTGGGTGTTCAAGTATAAGTCCAAGACCGTCCTCATCGTCAAGGAAAACGACGACCACAGCGGCTATAAAGCCTCCGTCAAGGTCTACCCCGACGCGGCTTATAAGCTCAACATCATCTATAAGGCGCTGGAAGACAGCACCTTCCCCATCGGACCGTTCTGGTATATGTTCAACGACCTGCGCAATCTGCCCGCCAACGTCATCTCCTGGCTCGTCACGGAGTCCTACAACATCTCCCGCTGGCAGCAGGTGCGCGCCGACATCCTGCGCGACACTCCTCCCCTCGAGAAGTACGGCTTCGACGTGCAGCAGATCCGCGCCGCGGTGCTCTCAGGCACTCCCGTCAAGGACTACGGCAAGTTCGTCGTCATCACCCAAAAGGTCACCCCCGCCAACAAGTACGAGACGGTGCTCGAGACGGGCGTGGAAGGGCTGGATGTGGACGAGTTCACCAAAGAGTTCGCGATGGTCATCCCGCACGCGGAGAACATGTCCTTCAGCATTCTCACCCGCAAGAACGCGAGCGAAGCGCTGGTCACCTCTTTCTGCAACGAGATGAACCTCATGTGCGAACAGGATGTGGTCGCAAGCCAGCCGCAGGCGGAAAACGAAGAGGTGCAGCGCCGCATCGTGCGCCGCTCCGCCACCGTCAAGAAGAAGATGAAATGACACCCACAACACACGTCAAGCAAAAGGCGGATCGCACGATCCGCCTTTTATTTTCTTGATATTCTCGCTCGCGGGAAAATTATCTATCCTTTTCCACGATGATGTAACCGCCCTTGTTGAGCAGCCACCAGGCGTCGTCCATGAGCTGATAGTCATACTTGATGACATCCTTCTCCTCTTCACTTCTGCCGTCGCGCTCCGCGACCATCCTGCGGAACTCTTCCAAGCCCTCGAAGGTGGTGAGATTGCCGTGACGGCGCAGTGCGTAATTCTTGCCGTTGGTGTAGCGCACGCTGCCGTCCGCCCTCGTCACCGTCTCGTTCAGGATGCGCTCCTTGTCGGCGGGCACCATGCCTTTGCTGATCATGAAGGAGTTCCACCTCAGATGCTCGTGCACGGCGAGGTCGGTGCGCAGAGAGGGCTTGAAATCGAGGTCGTAGTGCACCACCTTTTTGCCGTCCACTTCCACCCCGTAGGTGTCAAAGTCGGGCATATCCCCCTTGGCATAGCGCGCGAGATACTCTTCCTCGGTGAGCGGGCGCCTGCCTCTCGTCCCCTTGGGCACGCAGTCCAACCCCATGAGATTGAGCTTTGAGCGCACGCTGAGACAGCAATAGAGGCTGGACTCCCTTTCAAGCTGCGAGCGCACGGTGTACCACTCCCTGTCCGACGCCGCCTTGCTCTTCGCGACCATATCCGAAGTGGGCTTTATCCCCTCTCCGCAGGTGACGAGATACTCCACGTCATACACCGCGTTGCGCAGGCGCGCCATGCGATAGATGCTGTCGCCCACGATCTCGCGGATGTCGAAAACGCACTCGCGCTCGTTGCCTATCGCGTAGCATCCGGGGGCGTTCAGGACGGCGAGGTCCTTGTGATCCTTGCGGGTCTTTACGAACACAACAAGGTTTTTAACTCCCCATTCCGCTCGTTTATCCAGCAGTTTCTGCGCAAAGTCGATATTTTCGAGGTCGCTGCCGAAAGCGATGACGGCGAAGTTTACGGAGTTCTTCTCCGACATGAATGCGTCATGCAGAACATTGTAAAAATGGGTGTCGTTGATGTCGAGTTTGTGATAGCTCTCGTCGGCGGGAAGGGATGGCAACGGGAGATAGGCGTCCGTGTCGTATCCTTCTCTCTCCTGCTTGTAACGGTAATAGGAATGGTTGAGGTTCTTGTTGTTTTCGGCGGGGTTTTTGTCAAAGATGTGATAGTGCACCTTTTTGAGCTCCGTCCCGCCCTCTCGCTCGGTGATGAACTGGTTGTTGGCGACCGATGTGAGGAAGATCTGCCTGTTCGTCTTCCCGAAGCCTATCATCGCAACGTTGATGTCCACGCCCGCGCGCACCTTCGCCGCGGAATAGTCCAGTTGCTCCTCGTCCATGAAGAGCGCAAAGGGGTATTTCTCGACGAAGTTCATCGCCACTTTCTGATATTTGTTGACATAGCGGATGCACCCGTGCGAGCGCTCCATGATGTCGTAATAGGTGGTCTCATACTGCGGGTCACCGAAGACGTACACCCGCAATTTGCCGAACATCCCCGCCGCCTTCTCCCCGAGCGCGTCACACCCTCGGATGAACGCGCCGCAAAGCGCGATGTTGCGCTCCTCGTCGCCGGTGTTGATCACGACGACGCTGCTCTTCCCTCTCTCAGAGCAGGCTGCGACAAGCCTTTCCGCAACACGCTCCGGGGTCTTAGTGCGGATGTAGTTTATCTTGGCGGAATACAGTTTCTCCGCATCGTCGTGCGAGAAGTCTCCGACAAGCGCTTTCACGCGGGCGCCGTCGCTCCGATACACCGCCTCGCAGTCCCTGCCCGTCCCGAAAACGATGAGCCGTTCCTTTGCGGAAAAGCGCATCGTCACCGACTGCGCGAACAGCCACAGCCGCTGCCCCGTAAGCGAGATCGTGAACAGTACCGCGTTGATCGCCACTAGGAAGAAGCAATAGTACATCGTCGCGGTGAAGAAGGCGCTGTCCTCCATCAGGAGCGTGACGGACGCCGTGGAATATTTCAGAATGACAAGGTTGACGGTCTGGTTGATGGCGTCGAAAAAGGATGCGAGGAAGTCCCTGCCCGCATACATGTGCCCCGCACAGAACAGCGGAACGGCGGCGAGATAGACAAAAGCGAACTTGCCCTTCTTGAATCCGCGGATGAAAGCGATCTTTTCGGGACGCTTCTTCACGATGACATTGACGGCGACATAAAACACTTCCGCCGTCAGCAGGATCAGACAAATAGCGGTCACGGCATTTACTGCTGCCATACTCCCTCCGAACGCGGGAAAGCCTGACGCGCCCTCCCCGCAGCTTATATATCCAAAATATTATAACACGCCCCGCCCCCGTTTACAAGCCCAAACCTATGCCAGCCCAGATCGGGCATAACGCAATTTTTGCACCGCACCGCAAAATCGTTTGACACCTCCCGCCGCTTTGTCATATAATCTACAAGCGATCACCCGTGCGTGGGTGGCGAAATTGGCAGACGCGCTAGATTCAGGTTCTAGTGAACAATACGTTCATGTGGGTTCAAGTCCCGTCCCGCGCACCATACAAGAATAATACGAACCAAGACGGCAAGTCGAGGTTCGTATTATTTTTTGCAAGAGATTATTTCGGCATCATTGTCCGCTTGCAATAACACCTCTGAATTTGCCTCTTTCGGCAGGCTCAGGTTCGCATAGCTCCTCGCGGACGTCAACGGCCGCAAAATCGTTGCTTAAAACACCGATAACATGTCCTTGAGAGCCGAGTAATGATTGTTCCCTTGCTTGGCTCTTTTGCTGTTTATAAGCCATTTTACGAGCCTATAACGCAACAATTTTGGCTTTGTCCCGTTGACTTCCGCAGGCTGTATTTCCATTGTAACGGACTTTCACCGTCCTATGCACCTCCGCCTGTTGCCCGAAAAAGGCAAATACAAATTCAGAGGTGTTAAAATGGAAATGTTGGTAACAAAGTTCTCAAAAGGAAAGTATCGCAACGAAGGCGATTTGTTCGCCGAACCTATCTCTGCCGAGAACGTCAAGCTCATGGGCGAGATGATAGCTTTGCAGGCACTCCGTACCGTGAAAAAGTATGACATGAAAGTTGCGGACAGACTGTATATCGGTCTCATCAAAGACCTACACCATATGGGCGAAATAGATCATATCGTGTCTGATGGCTATGATGTAGCGCAGACCGCAATATGCTTTCTCTATCAATTCGTAGGCAGAAAGGTCACCGAGATTTGCGGCAAGGATAAGAGAGACAAGGCACTCACGATCAAACTTGCCTGCTATCGTGAAGTAGACCGATTCATCGACAGCTTGCGCAACCGCTTTGACAGACAAGGCTTGGTCGAATACATAGACTGCACGGACTACAAGGCGCTGCCGATGGATCCCGTAAATTGTTTTGAACGCGAACAAACGGATTATACAAAATATGACGAGCTTATGGAAGCCTTGCAACTCTCGTCTTTGGAGCTTGCCATACTTGATTGCTATATGAATGGCATGGTGCAAGCCGAAGTCTGTGCCGAACTCGGCATCGGAAGAGGCACGATAAACCACCGCAAGGCAAGCATCCGTCAGAGATATTACGATCTTATCTTCCTCGTTTAATAATTCCCGTAGCTTTTCATAAAAAGAGGGCTGTTGCACTTGGCAGCAGCCCTCTTTCACTTTGTCTTCTTTGCTTTCGCTTGTTTACTTTCTTGCAGTACCGGATCATTGTCCGGCACCGCATTTGGATTTTATGACTGCAAACGATTCTTCGGAAATGCAATGCTCCATACGGCAGGCATCTTGTTCGGCGACTGTGGACGAAACGCTGAGCGCAACCAAAAACTTTGTGAGCACAAGGTGGCGTTCATACACATTCGCGGCTACAGTTCTGCCCTCTTTCGCCAAAGCGATGCGATGGTCTTTGTAGGTCACAAGTTGCTTTCCGACCAATCTTTTGACCGCCTTGCAGACCGACACTTTGGAAACTTTCATGGCGTCGGCAAGATCGACTCCACAAATTGCTTTGCCTTGTTCGCCTAACCGCAATATCGTTTCCAGATACATTTCCGTTGATTCGTTTTTCAGCATGATTTCACCCTTTTCCCTGCCTTGTCATTGCGTTTTCTTTACTTTCTTCCTTTTGCGGACGAGAACGACCGTAACGGTGATCGCCGCAGCCACTACGAGGACGCAGACGACAAGGATGACCGCATACCCCCACATCGGCATGACGAACGCCACGCCGGGAATACAGACGATGAACGTTCCCGTCTTATCCGTATCAAACTTCACATACCGCCCGTAGCCGTCTGCGGAAAGTTCGGTGAGCGTGCCGTCGTCCGCCATGTGATAGACAACGACTCCGTTGCGGTCATAGGTCATATCCGCCTGCAGGTACAGCGTGATATTACCGCCCGGTGTTACCTGCGTTCCGTCCGTGCCGACGAGCGAAACGCCGAACACCTCGAAGTTGTCCGCTATGCCCGCCATTTTATCTGCCGCCGTCGTATAGACACTACTCCCCGACGTGATGCGGCTTGCAAGCAATGACGTTCCCTCTGCAAGCACGCCGTTTGCGTCCTCGAACTTTGCAAGCGTGCTGCCGCCCGCAACAGAGGTTATCGCCACGTCGTATTCGGTGTAGGTCGGATTACCGAGATTTGTGAGGTATGTACTGCTCTCCGCACGATACACGACGTGGTACTCCCCTACGTTTTCCAGCGTAATGGAGTTGTTCGTGACAGGCACTTCCGTCTGCTCGCCGCCCTGAATGTAATACGCCGAAATGCTCACATCAAGGTTTTCATCGCCCAGCGTTGCCGTTGCGGAAGGAATGGGAAATACCGAGCCGCTCGCCGCTTCGTACTCCCTGCCCGCCGTCGTTTGGATGACGGGAACGTACTCTGCGGGGCGTTCGCCGACATCAACGTAATCTCCCGTGCGCGTGCCGTTTGCGAGGTTTAGCGTAATGGTAAAGCTGACATCTCTGCTCATGGCGTTGATATACGCCGAAAAGGAAAGGCTGCTCTGCAAACGCTCGGCGGACATGGTATAGGTGTAATACGTCCAGCCGTTCTCCGTCCGCACGGTGTAACCCGTCTGCATATTGCCGCTTTCCAGAACCATGTCCGATATGGACGAGCTGTGCCCGAAGGTCATGTAGTAGTTTTCGCCGCTCTTTTCGACGGTTGCCGCGGAAGAAAAGCTATCCTCGCCCATCTTAAGACCGTCTAAATTGACGGGAACGGAATATGTGCCGTCCGAACTTGAAACGGGGCTTTCCGCATATGCCGTAAGCCCGCCGCCCATAAGGGCGGCAAGTGTTATGAGACATAGAAACATTGCGACGAAAAACGCGATAAGTTTATTCTTTCTCTTTACCATACTTCATTCCCCTCCGCATCCTCGAACACGGCGACAAGTTGCAACATCTTGTAGGTACTTCCGATTGCCGTACCCGTGCTGTTACAAAGTTCAGCATCCACAGTATCATTTGCGAGGTCAAAGATTTCTCCTATACCCGTGATTGTTCCGTCATCATCCACTACGGCAATATACCAACCGACGAATGTGTATCCGTCTTTCGCAGCGGGTGTTTTTACGCCGGAAACATAGTACCCGTCATTCACCTCTTCACGCAGGAAGAAACTGTTGGAATACTGACTGTCAATGGAATAGCTCACAAGCAGCCGCTCTCTGAACTCCGCCGTAATCGTCAGATATTCTGCAAGGTCGGGATCGTCATAGTCCACCGCCTCAATCGTATATCTGCCCGTGACAATCGACTGACCGAGGAACCCGCCTGTCCAGCCGACAAAGTTATAACCGCTCGGAGCCAACGCCTGAAAACTGCTGAAATCGACGACGTAAACGCCGCGCGAATTCATATAGAGCGTCCTTTGCTGCGTCTGTCCGTTCGCTACTGCCGTAACCGTAATACCGGGATCCCATATCGCATAAACGACGGGATCGCAGTCGCCGAAGCGAGAAATAAAATCGGTTATCGAATACCCTGCCGAAATAACGGACGCCGCACGCGCCGAACCGTTTTCTTCCATCGACCAGCCGAAAAAGATGTCTCTTCCCGCGGCAAAATCGGAAGACGAAAGCGATCGTATCGCCTGCAACAAGCTATACGTCTGCGTATAGGCATATCCTTTGCTGCCGTCGGCAAACGAATAATCCACGGCGTCGCGCATGATCTCATCGGAGAACGGGTGCTCTTCATCCGTCACATATGTAACAGACACTTCTCCCTGCCCGTCCAGTACATAAACATCCTGCGTCAGCGTAAACGAAACTCGTTCCGTTGATGAAAGCGATATCGAAAACGTATAAGTCAGTCTGTATTTTCCCGTTTCCGAAAAGGTCATCGAATATTGCTGCCCAGACAGCGACAAACGTACCGCTCTTGCCGACTGCACGTTATTTAACACTTCATTGCTGTCAAGCGAAGCATACTTTGCAGCGCTTACCGTAAGAGCGCCGAGAGAATTGCCCTCCATGTCATATACATACGGCCGAATAAATGTGTATTCGTATCCGGTAAAGTAATCTTCCTCGTCAACGGAACGGAAATCCCTGTTTCCGCTGAATGTGATGCGGGCAATATACCGCATCGTAAAGGAATGTTCTCCGCGCGTATAGTTCAATGTCAGGACCGCGAAATTGCTTTGGGATATGCTTTGCCACAACTGCTTTGCAAGCCCTTCCGTCATCTCATCCGCAGAATATTCCGACGAATTTCCGTCAAGATACAGCCGATAAGACGAAAGCGCAAACCTGTAATCTCCGCTTGAGGTATGCAGGTAATAATCCCTGAGCAGTTGGTCAAGATAATTTTCCGAATCGAGATACCCCGTCGCGCTTGCCGCCGCGCCGAGAAGAGCGCCGTTCGTATCTTCTTCCAACGTCCCGGAATCGTACATGGTGCCGTTGCCGGCTTCATCGTCCGTCACGCTGAAAAACGTGTCGTTTACCCCGTTCGCGCTGTACTCGAAGTAAATATATTGCTTTTCTCCGTAAATGTTGGAGATTTCATAGACGACCAGCCTGTAATCCGTCGTCATTGTAAAATCCGACACTTCACGCGAGACGGCATGCAGATAATAGACGCCGTTTTCTTCCGTGTAATACGCGACTTTCAGATCGTTCAGCCCCGACGTTCCGCTGTCATAATAATCGCCGACAAAGCTCCCGCTTTTTGCTCCCCATGTGTAAGTCACGACGGGATAAGCGTATCTGCTGTCCAAAGTGATCGCATCGTCCGTAACATAGGTATTTTCATTCCCCGCCGAAAGGCTCCAATTCCCTTCCACCGTTATCTGCGGTTCCTCGTACAGTACGGCTTCGACAAGCGAGATCCGCCTGTTCCCCGCACTGCCCGATGAGAACAGTATGGCGACGCTTTCTTCCATAACGAAAGAACCGTCAACCGATACGGGCTGCGAAAATTCGGGTTCGCCATTCACCATCCGGTATGCCTGCCAGCTTACGGTGTTAAAATCGGCGTCGCAGTCCACCTTTTCTGCATACAGCTCGGAAAGCACGACCGACTGCCCCGCCCGGTACGATTTTCCGAGGCGATACTCGTCAAATTCGCGCATATTAGCGGATGTGAACGTGCCGAGCGTCATGGAATCGTAGTAAAGTTTTTCTCCGTTTTCGGCAGCGACTGTCGGATCATACCCGAAAATCTCGCTCGAAACCGAGAAATACGCAATGTCGTAGCGCGAGTCGGCAACCGTCTGCGCGTTGGTCGAGGGGGTGGGCGCAACGGTGATGCGGCTGTCGTAAGCCGTCCGCGACTGATAAGAACTGTTCAGCCCCGTTGCCGTAAAAAAGTAGTTTATCATTCGGGTGGAAAGACCGTATTCTTCCGTCGCGTCGAACGTCTTGCCGCGTTCGTTCAGATCGTCTATATCTCCCGGATAATACTGTATTTCTTCTTCGGCGATAAAGGCGTCCCCTTCCAAAGGCTCATAATCAATGGTAGTCAGCTTTACGATATGCTCGTAATCTATCGTCATCAAAGTGTGCATTTCACCCAAATCGACCGCCACTTCCATAAACCCGGTCGGAGAACCGGAAAGCACGAGCGCAGTCTGCAAATTATCGCCGAGGTCGATGATACTGTAACAGTTGCCTGTTTCGGCATGAAATTCCACGGAATACTCTTTATACCTTCCCGCATTGTATGTTTCTGGGTAGTAATCGGACTCGACGCCCGTCTGCCCTTCATAATCGGAAATATCGACCTCGTAGCACACCTGCCACGGCATAAAGGTAGCCATTCTGTCGTAATAGTTCGCCGCAAGAGGTTCGAGAAGTTCGCCCAGGTAATATTCCGTAATGCCGAAATAGGGATACAGCGGTTTTACGAGTGTATAGTTCCCGCCTTCGGCAATGATATACGAATAGACGGGGTTGAAACTGTCCATCATCGTTTCCGACATGTCGAGCTGCGACATGTAAGTACGGACGAGATAGTACCCGTCTTCGAGCGGCACGGACGTATCTTCGAACGGGCGGGAAAAGCCTATCAGTCTTTCAATGGAAAATTCTACGGTATAAGTCGTCTGCGTCGCAATGCGCTGTTCGTCCGTAAGCCCTTCCGCCTCCCAATTTATGGTCGAAATGTTGAAGTATATGGGCGTGGAAAGATCCATGTCCGTAATATCTATATAGAGCGTCTTTATCGTATCCGTGTACGAATCGACGGTATCTGCAATGTAAATATCCGAATCGTTGAGCGCAGAGGCAAGCGTCACCTCATACGATTTATAATCGGAAAGCGAAAGCGGTTCGAGCGCACGGCAGTCGTATTGAATTTTCAGAAGAAGCTGGTCGTCCGTCTTTTCGATATATGTTTCGTCCGCCACAATATCGTCCGCAAAATTTTTATAGCCGTACTCTTCCGCAAGTTCTCCGAGAACAAGCGTCCCGTCCACGATAGACGCACTGTAATCTATGTCGTAAGTGCCGTCGGCGGAAAACGACTCCTGCTCCCACTTTGCATACAGCACCACATCGCGCATATAGAGATACAATATCCCGTCGGAATAAGGCATGGTATAGGAAGAATCGAAATACCAGCCCGAAAAGACATACCCCACCCTTGTGGGCGTAGGCAAAGCAGGCATACTCTTTGCCGTGTATGTCATATCCGCGACGGGCGCATCCGCATCCTCCGCCACAAAGGATATTGTATATTCCGTATCACCGTAGACATTTTCCAAAATGTCCTGCGGCGTCTGTCCGTCGTAGCTCGAACAAGCCGTAAAACATACGGTCGACAGACAAAGTACGGCGATGAGTATTGCAAGTATAGATTTCTTTTTCATCTTTGTTTTGCCTAAAAATTTATCCGCGCCCGCCCAAAAGACGGGCGCGGACTGTTTTTTGGTTGACTGCAAGCTGCGTGTTTGTAATACGCTGTTACATTATGGGATATTTTGAAGACTGTACTTTCGCATCTGCCATAAACGTATTTTCGGAATTATCCGCGCCTTCAAACCAGCCTTCTTCAAAAATTTCAGAAGCCTGAGTCTGAACCTGCTCAATAGTCATGTGCTGATCGTAAGAACAGTTGTAATAGTTTACATTGGGCGCTTCATCCTCTATATCGGTAAATGCGTTTTTATGCACCTTGCTCACAATACCGATATAAATCTGCAACGTTGACCCTCCATAATAAACAGAGCCTTCCATGATTTCATACTCAAAAACATTGGTAGCAAGTGCCGGAGCGAACTTACCCATTTGCGAATCAAAATACCTATACGAAAACCCTAACGCTAAACCGGAGCTGGGGTTAGAATAAGCAGCGCCTCCCGCAATTGCGACAAGTTGTGCTCCCCTTACCGTAATTTCAGTATCGGTGCCGGAAGAGTTTTGCATGGTCTTGGTTTCATTTATACCGGTATATTTAATGATTGCACGATTTGTACCGCTGCCTGTACTTGCAAACATGAACATACCTTCTGTAAATGAGGAAGTCCCCTGCATCAACATCATTTGGATATTTCTTGTTGCTTCACTATCAACAGCAGTAAACTTTTCTATTGCCTTCGTCTTAAAAGCATACGACTGAATATCGGTGAGATCGGCAAGCGGCAGAATCATAGTAAGTTCATCCACACCGCCTTCGGTGTTGACCGCCCAATTGCCGCCACCATCCTGTACGCAGCCGGCGTTTTCAAAGGCGCTTTCACCGATGACGGAAAGACCGCCGGGAGCAATATCCACAAGTCTTAAATTGCCCATATTCATAAATGCCTCGGCGCCTATCGTTGTAACAGCATTCGAAATGTACACTTCGGAAACGCTGCTGACATCCTTGAATGCGCCGTCCGCAATCGCCGTGACAATATATCCGTCTATCATGTCGATGGTAACGCGGTAAGTACCGTCGGCAAGCTGTTCCGCAGTAGTCGAATCAAACCCGGTAACAGTCGCCGTTTTGCCGTCCGCATTGACCGTATAGGTAAAGCCGCCCGCCTTTGCATAGCATTCGACGGTGATATACATATCGGAAGTTATTATGCCGCCTTCATACACTTCACCGACGTTGCGAATGATCACGGTATAATCCTCTTCGGAAACCTTTGCCGCCTCAAGAATAGCCGCAAGAGTGAGCGCTTCGCCGCTCTTGTAACTATTAAGCACGTAGGTCTCTACCTTGTTATCGCGCGAATAGGACACCGTCAGGCGAATTGAAACCGTCTCGCCAGGCGTTACATCGCCGATGAGCACGACTTTGACGTCATCTTTAAATTCGTTGCCGTTATGAGGAACACCGGAAGTGGAAACAAACGCATAGTCGCTTACGGGCAAATCACCTGTACGCGCTATCGTAACATAGGTGATTTCATCGAGATTGGAAACGATCGCATATGAATACCTGCTTGCCCCTTCAACAGGCGTAGCTTCAGGGTTGTTGATCACCGCCTGCGGCGTAAGCAGAGTACCCGTGTATGCAGGATAATCTTCTGCAGCATTGTTATAGCCCACCTCGCAGAAAGTGGAGGGCAGGTCAAGGTAGTCATAATTCAACCTGGAGAGCAGATAAACCTGCACGCCCGTTACGCCCTCTTCCACGACAAGTCTGCCCTCATCCGTAACATTCGACTGATACTCCGAACAGAGAATTTTGCTGTCGCCGTCCACATAGTACAGTCTGCCGTCATCGTCATACTTGAAGTTATCGTTTTTGGAAAGATCGAGATTTTTGGGAACGACTGCCATGTTGGTTACCGTCGCGGGAACGGTAATTGATATATTCAAACCATTTTCGCGGTCGGGATTTGTCGTTGCCAACATATCGCTCCAAAAACAGTCTATGATCACTTCCAGCCCTTCGGGCAGAACTAATTCGGAAATAGCGGTACTCGGCATATTAAAGGAATCTTCCAACACCTTCAAGGTTGAAGGCAGCCGGACCTCTTTCATTGCGGACGGACCGCCGTACGATGCGGCATAAAACCCTCTTATAGATTCAATGCCTTCATTGAAAATGAAAACTTCCGCCTGATCATATCTGTCTAAACCGACAGCGGCATCAACTGCCACTACGTTGCACCCCTGCTTTCCTTCAATCGTTACGTTTTTGGAAAGAACGGAAACAGCGGGATAGGTAGTATCCGTCGTATCAATTCCCGATACGCGGTAATTATTGCCTTCGATTGCCTCATACACAAGCCCCGGAGTTTTCCAAAGTACGGTCACGACTTCGTTTTCGACAAACGTGTCCGATGTAAAGTCAATGGCGTTGCCTTCCGAATCGTTGTAGGAAATATCTTCGTCGTCCATATAACGCTTTACGAAGTCATCCACCCTTGTATCGGGCGCAGTGGTCTTTCCGCACGGCGTCACAAGTTCGGTGTACAGCGTTTCATACCCGTTATCATAGGTGACCTGCGCCATATATCTGCCGTAGAGCGCGGTGGCGTCCATGCCGGAAGAATACTTCTGCGTGAACGCGGCGTCCGTGTACCAGCCGTCGAACGTGAGCTTCTCTTCGGCTGCGGCGGCTTCCTGTTCCGACGTCGTTTCAGAAAGCGCGGAGAGCGTACCCGCAATCTGCGTTGCCGTGCCGCTGCCGTCCGTAATGTTGAGCGTGATGTTCGCCTCCGCCATGAGCGCATACACGGTAATGTCGCCCGAAACGGAAGTTTCGTCAAACACATTATCCGCGCTGCAAGCCTCGTCCGTGTACCAGTCGCGGAAGGTATAGCCCTCCACGGTAGGTTCGGCGGGAAGCGTTACCGAGCCGTCGTCGTTGGTATCGACGGTCGTGTACTGTTGCCAGTCGCCCGTCGTGCCGTTTTCGCGCACCATGAAGGTGACGGTGTACGTTTCGGTGTCGTTGCAGGCGGCAAGCACACCGGCGCACAGCACCGCGAGCATAAGGCACGCAATTAGAACTACTGCTCTTTTCTTAGTTTTTGCCATAGTTGTTTCTCCTTTTAATTTATTTGAATTCCCTTCCCGTATGGCAATACCGAGTCGGGTGAATTCCTAAATGTCATAGCGCGCAAGTATCTGCGCTGGCGTCTGCCACAGCACGAACAGATACGGGATGAGCGATATTGCAAGCATCAGAAGACCGCCTGCCGCCATAACGCCCAGCGCAATGCCGACGAACATACCGAACGCCGTGTTCATGACCGCATACCGCACGCACATGAGCGCAAACACGATGAGGTAGAACACGATATACCCTATCATGTTGCTCGTGAGTGCCGTAAGCATCTCCTTGAACAGAAGATTGCTCTTGTTCACGCCGATCGCGCGGTAAATGCCGTATTCCTTGCTGTTGCGTATGCTTCCCGATTTTTCTATGAAGAACCACACGATGAGCAGCAGCGCGAGCACGACGAAGAAGATTGAAAGATTGCTCGTCGCATCGCTCATAATTTCCGCGTTCTCCCGCTCGTACAACGCACCTATGTCGATGCTGCGGATACCGAGCCGGGAGAGCGTGCTCGTAAGAGAGGCACGCTGTTCCCCTCCGCTCGTCTTTATCTCGAAGTAGAACTGTGAAGGAACGCCCGCCGAAGAGGTCGTACCCTGCAATGCGTCGATGTCCGGCTGCAGGGCGGCAAAGATGTTGGAAAGCGTATTTTCATTGACGTAGACGCGGATATCCGTACTCATTACGTCGCGCGTGATCTCGAAGCGCTGCACATACATAGGGCGGCTGCCCACGATCTGGATCGCTGTGGACGTGCCGGACGTGGAGGCAAAGCGGGAGTTGGTCACGTTGACGAGGTAATCCGCCTGCGTGGTGTCGCTCATCATCTTATACAGCGAATTGCGGTTGATCTCCACCGTCACTTCGCTGTCGCCGAGCGTGGAACTGTCGGACAAGAGAATCTCGCTCGTATAGCTTGTTCCCGCAAAGTCGGCGGCAAAGAACAGGTTGTTGTAGTCGTTGAACTGCACCGTGTTGTACACGCCGAGGAAGTTTACATAGTCCACTTTATTGAGGTACACCGCGGGCGTATCGCCGTCGGTTATTCCACTCACGCGGTATTCCCCCTCAAACACGACCAAAAGCATTGCGCGGTCTGTGTTCAGCTCCGGAAGGCGGAACTGCGTTTTCAGCGTTTCTGCGAGCGCGCGGGAGATGAGTACCTCCCCTTCCTGCGGCATCGCTCCGTAGATAAGCCCGACGCTCCCCGCCGTGTCGTCCGCCTCGATCGCTTTCGGCGCATAGTCCGCCGAAATCCCGGAAAGCGAGGCGATCTCGTTATACGAAAAACTGCCCTGCTTATACTGCGTTTCAAAGAAATCTATATTCTCGTATAGGTTCGTGTCCAGCGTGCGCAGGTCGGTATAAGTATTCATGTTGACGTACACGCTGTCACTGTCAAGCACCTTATTCTCAATTCTCGTGTTCGCAGCCTCGAACGCCATGAGAGAAAGAAAGCACAGCACCGCCGCGATGACGAAGATGAAGATTTGCTTGAAGATGTTTGCCGTCGAATAGGCGCGTTCGCTCCCGTCCGAACGGAACAGTTTGAAAATACTACCCGCCGTGAACAGCCTGCCGTTCCTATTTGCCGTGCTCTTTGTAAAATCGGGAACGCGGCGGGCGGTCTGCTCTTCTTCGCTTTGCCTTTCGGCGCCGCGGAAGATGATCTTCTTCTCGCTCTTATCGTCCAGAACGGTGACGTTCCTGCCCGCCTTTATGTAGATGCTGCCGTTGTCGTTGAATACCTGAATGGTATCCTTTTCTTCGGGCTTTCCGCCGTAAAATTCGATGTCCAGCGCGCCCTCTTTCACTTCGCCTGTGGGCGTTCCGTCCACATAGATATTGTTGTGTTCGGTATCATACTCAAACACCTCGCCGAGGTCGGTGTTCTCGTCCAGTTTTCCGTCAACGAGCTTGATATAGCTGTCGGCATATTTTTTGATGAGCGTTATCTCGTGCGTGACCACCACGACGAGTTTGGTCTTGGAGATCTCTTTGAGAATGTCCATGACCTTCATGGTATTTTCCGCGTCGAGGTTGCCCGTAGGCTCGTCGGCGAGAATGACGTCCGCGCCCTTGATGAGCGCGCGGGCGATGGCTACGCGCTGTTTCTGTCCGCCGGAGAGCGCGTCGCCCTGCTTGTTTTTGAACCGCTCCATGTCCACGAGCGCGAGGACTTCTTCGCTCCGCCTCTCTATCTCCCCCTCGTCCTTAAATCCCGCGATGTGCATGGCATTGCGCATGATCTCGGCGATGGTATAGCCGCGTTCCAAATAGTAGTTCTGGAAGATGAACCCGATCTTGGCGTTGCGGATCTTATCCACCTTGCCCGCCACGTTTTCACCGTCGATGTATATTTTGCCGCTGTCCTGCCTGTCAAGCCCGCCGATGATGTTGAGGAGCGTAGTCTTGCCGCTGCCCGACTTGCCGTATATGGCGATAAAGCCTTTTTCGGGAAGTTCAAAGGAGACGCCCTTCAGCACCTCGTTGCGGTTACGGGAGTGCGCGTTGAATACTTTGCCGATGTTTTCGATTTTAATCATTTGCTTCCCCTCCTCAAGCTCTTACGAATGCTCTGCCCGTTGAGGGATTTATTGAACCCGAACGCCACAAGTTCGACGATGAGCAGCAACATGACTTCTATGAAGAAGTAATTGCCCGCCGAGATGAACGCAAGGCTGCTGCCCGGAATGACCGCGGCAACGAGCGATACGAGCGGCAGAAGGACGAGCGTCGGCAGGAAAATGAGCGCCATCTGGATATACAGCGAGCGGCTGGAAACCTTGTTCGGAATGCCGAGCGTTCTGTACACCGCAAAGTCCGCCTGATAGATCTTCACGCTGCGCATAAAGATGATGCCGATGAGCACGCCGACCAAAAGGCTTGCGGCGATGAGCGCAATATACCAGAGTACGTTCGACGTGAACACATCCCCCGCGCTCTGCACATAAATGCCGCTCGTGGACAAAAGCCCCATATATCCTTCGGGCAGTTTTGAAACAGCCGCACGCGCCGCGTCGTCCGAGGAAAAGTACAGGCACGCCTGCGCAGCGGAGGAAAAACCGCCTTCAAACATGGCGGCATAGTCCGCCGCGCTCATTTCGACGATGAGTCCGTCAATGCTTTCGTTCTCTCCGCTCGCGTCCGCCACGATATACGCCTTATCCGCCTTTGCCGTAAACACCGCCGTCCGCCCCACCACGTTGAAGTAATTGGAGTTGACAAGGTTGATGTTTCCGTCCGCAAGGTTTTCGTTGACGGCAAAGGTATAGACCGTCGTTTCGTCCTCGCCGAGCCGCACCGCAGAGTTTACCGCCTGTATCTTCAGCCCGTTTTCCGCAAGCGCGCCGTAACCGAGATACAGCCGCACGTCCTCCGCCGTGAGCGAAGTTTTTATCTCTATGTTTTCCAGCCCTACGCCCGCATTCGTGAACGCCGCCGCTATCGCGTTCGCGTCCCGATTTGCCGACTGCGGAAGCACCAATACGCCTTCGTTTGCCTGCAAGTTGTATTCATACGGAGAATACAGGCAGATAACTTCATAATTCCCAAGCATATCCCCGCTTTCGGGAACGGCGACGGTAAATTCGGAAAGCTCCCTGTCGCCCAATATGTAGCCTGCGTCCGTACCATAAGCGAGTTCGTCCAGCGTTTCCGCAGAAATTCCGTCGCCTGTGCCCGACACGATGACCTTGCCCTCTATCCCCACACCATCCAGCGTTACGGTGAGCGGAGATATAAGGCTCTGCCCGAACAGCGCGATGACAAGAAAGAGCGTTACCGCGCACACCGCGAGCGCAAGGCTCATCATCGTAGTGAATTTGGGGCGGCTCTTATAGTTGAGTACGCCGATATGCAGCGTATTTTTGAGATTATGGAAACGGCTGACGGGAACTTGCTCCGCCTGCTCGCTCCCAGAGAACGGCGCGGGCTGTTCTATTTGCTTATCTTCCGAAACGCTGCCGTCGTAGATGCGCACCCTGCGCGTAGCATACTGCTTGAAAAATTCGGGATTGTGCGTGACGACGATGACAAGTTTATCGCGGCTCACCTCTTTGAGGAGCGCCGCCACTTCTTTGCTCGCCTTGACGTCGAGATTGCCCGTCGGTTCGTCTGCGAGAATGACGGGCGCGTCCTTTGCGAGCGCGCGGGCTATGACCGTCCTCTGCTTTTCACCGCCCGAAAGTTTGCTGCCACGCCTGTTCATCTGCTCGGTAAGCCCCACTCGGGCGATAAGTTCCTTTGCTCTTCTCCGGCGTTCCTTTTTGTCGTCCAGACGAAGGAGCGCAAGCTCCACGTTTTCCAAAACGGTGAGGTTTTCTATGATATTGAAGTCCTGAAAGATGGTGGCGATGTTCTTTTCGCGGTACTTTTCCCAATCGGCTTCGGAGTAGTGCGAGGTCGGCTCGCCGTTGAAGTAGAGTTCCCCTTCCTCGTATGTATCGTTCGCACCGATGACGTTTAAGAGCGTGCTCTTGCCCGAACCGCTCTCACCTTCGATCGTCACAAACTCGTTATAGTCGAACGCCAAATCGATCCCGCGGATACCCACCGTGAGAATATCGTTGGAGTCGTATATTTTTCCGATATTTTCTAACTTTAACAGCACCGAGCGTTCTCCTTTTTCTCTTTGAGAGTTGTTTGCATTCCCGTAGCCCGCGGGCTACGGGAAAGGGCATGCCCTTTCCGCTTTTCTCACACATGAGTTCCCGTATGCGAACCTATGTGCAAAAAAATTTTTATCCGTTTTGCGCGGTATGCGCTTTGACGAGCGCCTGCCGCGTCGAGCCCGTAAGCGCGCATACGCATCTTACTGCATCTCCTTTTACATCGCCTTCGTCCGCTCCGCAGGAACACAGAAACTTTCCCATCGAGCGTGCCGCCGCAAGGTACTCTTCCATCACTTGTTCGCCGAGCGGCGTCAGACGTATTGTACGCGCCTTGTCCCGCAGGATATATCCCTGCGATTCGGCATAGACGTTGAGTTTTACCGCATACGCAGGCGACACGTTCAAATACTCTGCGACTTCGTACCCCTTTGCGCCGCGGTCTTGCCGCTGCAAATTCTGTACGGCTACAAGATATTCAAGCTGTGAATGGTGCATCATATACCCCCTTATCCCTCACGGCGTGAAATACTCCCGCACAAGTTCTTTTCCGCCGCACTTAGCAACAATGCCGTCCGCGATGAGGTATGCCTGATCGCAGAGCGCTTCGGCGCAGCGCACGTCGTGGGTGATAGTTATCATCGTGTTGCCCGTCTGTTCGTGGAGTCTATTGAGTATCTCCACCATCTGGCAGAGCCCGTCGTAGTCCTGCCCCACCGTCGGTTCGTCCAATAAAAGCACTTCGGGAGCGCACGCGACGACTGCGGCAATGGAGACGCGGCGTTTCTGCCCTTCGGAGAGCGACTGCGGGTGACGGTGCCAAAGGTGCTTGATACCGAAAAGTTCGGCGATATGCTCCGCATATTCCGGCGAAGACGCGCCGAAGTTTATCTCCTTTTCCACCGTCGGCATAAAGAGCTGGTAGTCGGGATTCTGATAGACGACGCCCACCTTTTTGAACCAAGCACGGCTGCCGCGCGGTTTTTGTTTGAACTTTTCGTCGATATACTGCGTTATGCCCCCGCCCGTCGGTTTATACAGTCTTGCGATGAGGCGCATGAGCGTAGTCTTTCCGCAGCCGTTTTCACCGAGCAATACCGTTCTGCCGCCTTTCGGAATTTCGAGCGATATATCTTTGAGTATTTCGCTTTCTTTGACAGAAAAAGCCACTTTATTGAGCAAAAATAGCGGTTCACCCCCGGTATACGGTTTGCAAGCGTCATCTATCTTTGCCGTCTGTGCCTGCAAGTATGCCGCCTTGTCCTCGATTCTCTTGACCGTTTTATCGCCTATATGCCACACGGTATCTACGAACGGCAGCACCATATCGAGGCGGTGTTCTATGACGACCACGCAATAACCCGCCTGCGCGAGCGAGCGCAGCGTGCCCATGAGCATTGCCGCGCCGTCTTTATCGAGATTTGCGAGCGGTTCGTCGAGAATGATGATCTTCTGCCCCATTGCAAGCGTGCTTGCCGTGATAAGCCGCTGTTTCTGCCCGCCGGACAGCGTGCGGCAAGTCCACTTCGTGTCCAGCTTCATAAGGCGACAGACGATTTCAATCTGCTTTTGTATCTTTTCGGGCGGGAATGCGAGGTTTTCACAGCCGAAAGCGATTTCGTCCTCTACGATCTTCTGAATGATCTGCTCGTCGGCGTTCTGTAATACGACGCCCACTTTGCGGCAGACATAGCCGAGCTTTTTGCCCTTGATGTCCTCGCCCGCGATCCTGACTTCGCCCGTAAGTTCGCCGTAATTGACATTGGGGATGATGCCCGAAACGATATACATCAAGGTGCTCTTCCCCTCGCCCGAATGCCCGGAAAGGAGCGTCACTTCGCCGTATTCCGCGGTAAAGTCGGTGTTTTCGAGTATCTTGGTCTTTCCGTCATAGGAAAAACTCACCTGTTTCAATTCTATCGCGTTCATAATACGACCACCAACACAGCGCCCGCGACTATTCCGAGGACAAACAGAACGTCGGAAAGAGCGGGATATTCCTTTTTATAGATAGAGTACAGGCTGCCGCCCAGCGTAAAGCCGCGCGTTTCGACGGACAGCGCGAGCGTGTCCGAAATGTTGACGAGCCGCATAACAAACGGCACTAAAAAGGCGCGGTAGAGTATTTTAGGGTTGAGAACGCTGCCTGCGCCACGCGTTTTCATCGCCTCGCGCACGCGACCTATCTCCCCTTTGAGCATGGGCACGAATGACATGGAAATGAGCATACCGAGCGTTATCGCCCGCGGCGTATGTACCTGAGAAAGGCTGCGCGTCATTCTGACGGCGGCAATCGACATAGAGAGTGCAACCCCCAGAAAGAGCGCGCCGAAGCGGTTGAGCATGGAGAGTGCCGCGGCAAGATCTCCGCCCGCCGAGGCGTAGGCGATGCCCGCGAACGCGCCGCCGAACACGATAAACGCGGGCAGCATTTTGAGCACCCCTTTGAAGCACCCGAAGATGCAAAGCCACACGAGCAAGCCGAGAAGATACCAACACAGATTTTCGTTCCTTGCCGCGACCAAGCCGAAAATAATGACAAAGAGCGACGCAGTTATGGCGATGAGCGGATATAGTTTTGTTTTGAACCTGAAAAACGTCACTTTTTGAACACCCCCGCCTTCTTGAGTTCGCGCGAAATCACCATTCCTATGACCGAGCCGACAAAGCACAGCGCCAAAATTGCAGCCGTCATGCCTACGATCACCCACGGATCGGTCGCGCCCAAAAACATTGTGACCGCTTCGTTCTCCTCGCCCGTCACGGTATAGTTCACGTTGTAATAAAGCCAGAGAAGTGGCACGGTGAGCGGCATATACAGCGTGCCCGCCATGACGCACGCCCAATCGTTTTTATAGCTGCGGAAAACGGCAAATACTAATAGTTCCACCACCACCGCACACACGGCGATGAGCGCCATCGGAGGGAACATCATAACTAAAAACAGCGCGATTAAGATGCCCATAATGGTCATAGAACCCGCTTTGCGCACCTTCATAAGACCTATCACGGGAAATATGGAAAACTGCAGACCTAACCCAAGCTGAATGATACCGAATACGGGGACATGGATAAGCAGCGGCATGATGGCGCTCGTCACCAGCGTGCACGCCGTGATGATGGCGAGGAACACGATGTCCTTGATCTTGAATCTGCGGAACATCTTGCTCTCGTCGGCATCTCTTTCCGCGCGTTTCCTAAGCTTTTCCTCGTATGCCGCGGTGACTTCTTTCAACTCGTCGGCGATCGTTTCCGTATTGGCGACGAGTGCCGCTGTCAGTTCCTGCTCGCGCTCAACAGCAAATTTCGCACCGCAATACGGACAAGCCGCCATATTCCCGTCTTCTTCCGTTTGAAGGACAGCGCCGCAATTCGGACATTTATATTCCGTAAGTTTCATTGCGCCTCCTCCGTCATAACACCGTTTTCTACTTTGTATATTCTGTCGGCGATCGCCATTGTGGACTCCCTGTGCGACACCAGAATGATGCTCTTTTTGCTCTTCTGTTCGGCGAGGGACTTTAATATCATGCCCTCGTTTATCGAATCGACATTGCTTGTCGGCTCGTCGAGTAAGATAAGTTCGCTGCCTTTTAAGAACGCGCGCGCAAGCCCGATACGCTGTTTTTCGCCTGCGGAGAGGTTGTCGCCCATCGCCCCGACCTGCGTCTTGTAGCCTTCGTGCAGCGACATGATAAAGTCATGCACCGAAGCCATTTTGCAGGCTCTTTCGATCTCTTCCTGCGTGGCGTTCGGTTTGGCGATACGCAGATTGTCTTCAATGCTCTCGTCAAAGAGATAGGTCGTCTGCGACACCATCGTTACGTTATCCAAAAGGTTATCCGAGTCGATATTATCCACGTCAATGCCGTTGTAATCGATCTCGCCACTGTCCTTTTCCCAGAAACGAAGCAGAAGCTTTAAGAACGTGGATTTCCCACAGCCGCTCTCACCGACGATGCCGATGATCTCGCCCTTTTCGGCGTGCATGCACACGTCTTTGAGTACGGGCGTATTTGCTTCATACGCGAATGAGAGGTCTTTGACGTTCAGGTTTTCGTAATCGAATGTCTTTCCGTTCTTTACAGGCGTTACGGCAGGCTTTTCTTCCAGAAGGCTGAGTACCCTATCACCGCTGGCAAAAGTCTGCGTAAGATTCCCGGGCAGAGCCGACACCGCGAGTACGGGGCCGAAACTGCCGAAGATGGCCACCACGCCGATGAGCATTTTTCCGAGGTCGAGCATATCTGCCGAAACCAAGGCAATGCCGACAATGAGAGATATTGCGATGAACAGCGTTACGCAAAGTTCGGTGGCGGCACTTGCCTTTGTGATGCCGTTTTTCATTTTCTTCGTCTCTTTCAGAAGAATATCCGAACGGCGGTTGACCTCCCCTTCCCTGTCCTTTTCGGCGTTGTTGAGCACGATGTCCTTGATGCCCTTGATGCTGTCGAGGAAATAGGAATTGAAGCCCGCAAATTCACGACGGTAGTTGACACCCGATTCTTTGAGCGCCCTTGACGAGATAAGCGGCACGACGATACCGATGGCAATAAAGCCCGCAAGCGCCACGAACGCGAGATACCACGAGGACACAAAGCCCACAAACAGGAACACGGCAAGTGACACCAAAACGGCAATGCAGATGGGGCTTATAGTATGCGCGTAGAACACTTCCAGCGTTTCAATGTCCGACGTGATCATGGCGATGATGCTGCCCTTCTGCTTGCTTTCGAGTTTTGCGGGGCAAAGCACGCGGAGTGCGCCGAAAATTTTGTCGCGCAGCACCGCAAGCAGTTTGAATGCGATATAGTGGTTGGAATACTGTTCCAAATACCGAAGTCCGCCGCGAACGACGCCGCAGCCGACGGCAATGCCGATGATCGCGCCCCACGCGAGGGAAACTTCGGCGCATAAGCCCATAATTCCGAGCACCTTTGCAACGCCCGTTGCGCCCGCGACCGTAACGCCCATTGCCGCAATAAACCCGACCGAGCCGTTGATGACGGCGAGGATCATGATATAAGAGAGTGAGCCGAGTAGCACAATAAGGCTTGCCATGATTTTTGCGCCGCTTCTGCGAAGTTTCTCTTTCATGCTTTCACCTCCGCGGCAATGCCCGTAATTTCTTTGTAGCCCTCTTCGAGCTGTTTCTGTGCATTGAACAGTTTTGCATAGCCGCCGCTTGCTGCCATAAGCTGCGCGTGACTACCGCGCTCTTTCACTTCCCCTTCTTCCATAAAGTAGATATTGTCCGCGGGGACGACGTTGGCAAGGCGGTGCGAGATAACAATGACACTCTTTTCCGCACTCATCGCCTTGATATTGCGCATGATAATAGCTTCGCTCTCAATGTCGATATTGCTCGTCGCCTCGTCAAAGACATAAATATCTTTGTCTGCAACAAGGTTGACCGCGAGCGCAAGCCGCTGTTTCTGCCCGCCGGACACATTGTTGGCGTCCTCCGTGATGACTTTATCCAAGCCGCCGTTTTCCTTGATAAACCCGGCGAGGTTTACTTTTTCGAGCGACGCCCAAATTTCCTCGTCGCTTACGTTCTTTTTCGCAAGCTCGAAGTTGGCGCGCACGCTGTCGTTGAAAATATAGGTGTTGTACGAAACAGACGCGATATGCGAATAGTACGACTCTCTCGTCACGCTCTCCAAAGGCTTGCCGCCCACAGTCACTTCGCCCGCATTCGGACGGTACGCCCCGATGAGCATGTTGACTACGGTGCTCTTTCCGCAGCCGCTCTCGCCGACAATGGCGGTCATTCCCTTTTCGGGGAAAGTCATGCTCACGTTTTTAAGCACATCGCGCTTGCCGTCGTAGGAGAACGTAACATTTTCAAGTTTTAATTGCGTTCCCGTCACTTCCTCTTTGCCCCATACGGGATCGGGAAGGTTGAGAAGCGATATGATCTTTCTGCCCGCGCTCGCGCCGTTCATGGCGACGTGGAAGGCAGAGCCGAGGGAACGCAGCGGCAGGAAAAATTCTACCGCCACAAGCACCAAAAAGAGCGCCGCCGCGGGAGCGAGCCAACCATTCATAAGCCCGACGATGGAGAGTGCGATACCCGCGCCCGCGCCGCCGTAGGCGACCAAGTCCATGATGGTCGTGCTTGCAAGCTGCATGACGAGCACCTTCATCGTGATCTTGCGGAACTCCTCCGCGCTCGCGTTCATCTTTTTGTGGCGGGCGGCGTCCGCCTTGAAAATCTTTAACTCTTTCAATCCCTGCACGCTGTCTAAAAAAGCGTCGCCCATCGAGGTGTATTTGCCCCAATACTTTGCAAAGATCTTTTTTGCGTACTTTGAAACCGCCACGATGGACACGGGGATGAGCGGCACGCACGCAAGTAAAACGAGCGAAGTGCGCCAGTCTATCCCCACGCAAATGCAAAAGAGAATGACGGGCGCGAGCATGGAAAAGAAAAACTGCGGCAGATATGTGGAGTAATACAGGTCAAGCTGTTCGATGCCCTCCATGCTTACCTGCGTCAGCCCCGCCATGCTCATGCCGTCCGTAGAGCGCACGCCGAGGCGCAGTATCTTATCGTATGTACGTTCGCGCAAGTCTTTTTTGACCTTGCGCCCCAGCATATCTTTAAGACTTCCCATGCAGCGGCTTGCCACATAGCGCACGATAATGGCAATGACAGCCGCTATAGCGGGATATATGTATGCGAGCGGCTCGTAACCTTCAATGAGGAGATACACCGCCCAACATACGCTCGCCGTGATGCCGATATTGGCGAGCATACCCAAAACCATCAAAAGGACGGTATAGACGACGTACTTTTTGTTTCCGCCGATGAGTTTCAGAAGTTCTTTATCAAACATTCGCTTTCGCCTTTGCCTCTTTTCTTAATTTCCGTTTGTAGCTTATCATCTGAAAGACGTGCTTCATGGCGAACACGGGGTGCGTAAATATCATCCGCGGGCCCGCCCACTTCATAACATCCTTTATCCTCTCCCGCATATCCGGCTTATAGCAATGAATTTTACAGAAGGAACAGAATTTTTTGTTGACCTTGAACGGGCATTTTTCGAGACGGAAGAGCGCGTATTCTGTAAGCGCCCTGCATTCCTCGCATAGCTCCTCCCCTCTCGTTCCGTGCTTGCCGTGGCAATATTTTTTGATCATCACGGGGATGAGCTTCTTTTCTTTCTCCCACGCTTTCAGTTCTTTGGGAATTTTTTTACTTTGCGTTTCTTCCACGATTTGCCTCTGTTTCGCCACATGCGAGTTCGCATACACTAACTCACGGACGAAAAATTAGGTACGCAGTAGCGAACTTACGGGCTAAATAAAAATCCGCCTTTCAAGTTCCCTCTTGCGAACCAATATATAGTGTAATCATTTCCGCCTTGCAAGTCAAATATATTTACCGCGGTTAATTAAACTTTTCCGAAAAATTTGCCTGCACAAAAAAGGAACGCACGCGGCGTTCCCTTTTCCCTTACTCTTTGATATAGTTTCGGAACACTTCCATCATCTCGTCGGTGACGACGTGTTCGATGCGGCAGGCGTTTTCTTCGGCAAGTTCGGGCTTTGCTCCGAGCTTCATAAGCGCCTTTGTGAGCGTCTGATGCCGCTCGTAAATGCCCTCTGCCTTTTTTCTGCCCGCGTCGGTGAAACTGAGATTTCCCGTTTCGCGGTCGATATGAATATACCCTTTCTTTTCAAGGAGATTGACGCCGCGCGAAACGCTCGATTTGGCAAGACCGAGTTCGGCCCTGACGTCCACGGCGCGCACGTTCGGATGCTCGCCGTGCAACAAAAGAATGGCCTCCAGATACATTTCCTCTGACTCTCTCGTCCTCTTGATAGCCATGCGCGCACCTCCTTATATCATTTACAATATAGATTATACTCTGTTTTCAAGAAAAGTAAAGAAAAAACGCGCGGCGTTAACATACGCTAACGGAAATAATCTTTTATCCCAAAGCGACATCTAACGCCATCATCACGACAAAGCCGAGCATTGCGCCCCATGTGCCGAAATGCGGGTGTTCGGAAAGATGTGCGTCCGGGATAAGATCTTCTACGACGACAAATATCATTGCGCCCGCAGCGAACGCCAAAAACCACGGTTGCAGCATCGTGAGCGACGAAGCGAGAAAGAACCCGACGATCGCAAACACGGGTTCCACCGCCCCGCTTCCCATACCGTATAAAAAGGCTTTGCCGCGGCTGCCCGTCGCCGTTTTCATGGGCAAAGACACCGCCGCGCCTTCGGGAAAATTCTGAATGGCGATACCGATCGCAAGCGCCAGAGCGGAAACATATGCGGAATATTCACCCATTGCCGCAGCCGCACCGAACGCAAAACCGACGGCGAGGCCTTCCGGAATGTTGTGTATGGCCACCGCAAGAAACATTTTAGTGGATTTTTTCAAAGAACTGCGCGGACCTTCTTCCTCGTTCGTGCCCTTATGAAAGTGCGGTACGACATGATCGAGCAACACCAAAAACAAACCGCCCAGCAAAAAACCGATAAGCGCGGGAACAAAATTCCACTTGCCCCAGCTTTCTGCCCCCTCTATAGACGGAATGATGAGCGACCACACAGACGCCGCGACCATGATGCCGGACGCAAAACCGAGAAAAAGCGTATTTACCTTTTCGGATATATCTCTTTTGAAAAACCAGACGATTGCGCTCCCTGCCGTCGTGGCAAGAAAAATGACCGAAAATCCCAAAATTATCATTGCCGTCTGACTCATGTCACTCCTCCGTCTTTGCTTTTATATTGATCTTTTTACCCCCTCGACCGCGCACCACACTTTGCGTGTTTTATGAATTTTGACATCGGAAAAACCTGCTTTTTTCAGAAAGGCAGCGAGCTGCTCCGCTGTATAGATCGTCATGCCTTCACAGCGTTTTGCCCAGAATTTTCCCTTTTCCGGATCGGTCATTTCAGAGGCAATCATGACTTTGCCGCCTTGTTTCAATACGCGGCAAATCTCTTTCAGTCCGCGTACCGGATCCGGCCAGAAATATATGGATTCAAAGGACACCGCCCTGTCAAATGTATCGTCTCGATACGGCAGATGCATGGCGTCGCCGTATAAGATACTGCACCTGTCTGCATATTTTTTGGTCGCTTTGCGGCTACATGCAACACTTTCTTCCGAATAATCAATTCCATCGGCGCGGCTTTGGGGAAAACGCTCCAAAATACGGACAAGATTTCCGCCTCCGCCGCAACCGACGTCCAAAACACTTTCTCCGTCTTTCAGCGGACACACCTCGAACGCCCAAAGAGCGAGAGGCGCATGCCCTTTGTTCATTGCGTTCACTACCCATTTACCGAATTTACCTTCCGGTTTTTTGCAATTGCTCAAAAATTTTTTTATCATAGCCTCTGCACCTCTTATAGCTTATACTCGTACACCAGCGATCTGCCGGGAGTGCCGAAGGAATACGGCTTTTCCCATACGAGTTTGAAACCGCGCTTTTCATAGAATGTGTATGTAGCGTCCGTATCGGTGAACACGCGCACCGTCTTTACACCGCTTTGAATGCACCGCTCCTGAAAGGCTTCCCAGAGCGCCGTTCCCAGCCCTTTGCGGAAATCTTTGCGCGAGCAGAGCGCCATCAACTCGCAGTCGCAGGCGAGCGGCGTATCCTTTCCGTTCTCCTTGAGCTTCTTATAAAAGAGGTCGAACTGCGCCTTGAACGGCGCGGACATCTTATAGCCGCCGAACGCGAACTTGAAAAAGCACCTTAGCCACGCCTTATAATGCGGTTTTGCGTCGTGCGTTTTGGCAAGCACCTTGTCAAAATCCTTTTTGTAGTGCCCGATGATGAACCCGACGACCTGCCCTTCGCTCTCCGCGACGTATGTAAACGAACATTTTTCGATGAGCACCTGCGCGTAGTCGCGCAAAAATATCTTATCCTTTTCCGTCAACGGACAATCGAAGAAACTTTCGTAAAAACATTTTGCACAGGCGGGAACGTCTCTTTCCTCATATTTGCGGACGACAAACATTGCACTCACCTCTTGCGCGAAAACAGCCCGTGCTTCTCATATGGTTCGCTCGTAACTTTTCCCACGCCGTAGCCCTGCTTTGCGATCGCCTCTTTGATGAGCGCGGTATTCACACTATCATCTGCAATCACTTCCGTTCTGCCCTTCGCGTGGGAGGACGCGACCTTTTTCACGCCCTCCACGCGGCGCACTACATCGTTGACGTGCGTTTCGCACATTCCGCAGCGCATCCCCTCGACTTCCAATGTAATTTTGAGCATACTCCCTCACTTTGCCGCTTTTTCGCCGAGCGCGCGGCAGGCGGTAAGAGCGTCGTTGTCCGGCGCGTTGTTGCAGATGAGTCCGTCCTCGATCATCACGCCGCCCGCGGCTTCCACTCTCTGCTGCCAAGTGCGCATCCATTCGCCGTCGCCCCAATCGTAAGAGCCGAATAGCCCCACTTTTTTGCCCGAAAGCGAACCTTCGACGGATGAGAAGAACGGCTCGAACTCGCTCTCTTCCAGCTCTTCCGCACCCATTGCGGGGCAGCCGAACAAAAGCGCGTCGCTGCCGACAATATCGGCGCTTGCCGCGGAAACTGGCAAAAGTTCGACCTCCGCACCTGCGTTCTTTGCGCCCTCCAGGGCAGCATTTGCCATTGCTTCCGTATTGCCCGTACCCGACCAATACACGATAGAAACTTTCATAAGATACCTCCTGAAAAATAATTTTTATCCTACATTAAATATTTGTGTGAGCGACCGCCCGTTGTCCATATGCCGGCAGATGCAGGCACTGCAACGGCGGAAGCGCTCGAACGTGCGCGCCGCTTCGCCCACATTTTCGTACACCTTCCACGCGCCGCAAAGAATACAACCGTCGGGATCGCGCAGAAAGCCGCACACATCACACAACGGATAGCCGAGAAATACGCCGATCTCGTGCGGAAATTCGCCGCTCATGCGGCATTTCAACTGTTTTAGCGCTTCTTCCACCGAACCGTATTCATACCCGAACCGCGCAAGGAACGCCCTGACGTCAGGTGCAAAAAGATACTTTTCCAGCCGCGCCCTATGGCAGACATACACAAGCAGCCGTTCCTCGTCCTCGCGCAGAAGTATGAACGCAAACCCTTTCCCTGCAAAGCGACGTGAAAGCGTTTGAATGACCTTCTCTTCCCCTTTCCGCAAACTGACGAGGCTGGCAATTTTCAACCCCGCAAACGTAACGCCGCAATGTCGGCCGATGGCATATTCCGTTGCGCTCATTTTTTCCTTTGAGTTCGCCATTGCGAACCATATGCGTTTTAATGAGTTCGCATATGCGAACTTATCAGTATTATGCACGGAAGGGAGACGTTTGTCAACCCTTCCGCGCAAGTTTTTCAGATACGCCACTCGCCCGACTGCTGTTGCAATTGGCACATTTTGGCATAAATTCCGCCCTTTGCGAGGAGTTCTTCCGGACTTCCCTGCTCTGCGACTTTACCGTCCTTTAATAAGACGAGCTTATCTGCGCCCTCTACCGTGCGCATACGGTGGGCAATGATGAGCACCGTCTTGCCCTTGACGAGACGGGAAATGGCGCGCTGGATATGCGTTTCGTTCTCCGCATCGAGGGAAGCCGTCGCTTCGTCGAGGAGGATGACGGGCGAATCTTTTAAGAGCGCACGGGCAATGGAAATACGCTGCCGTTCCCCGCCCGAAAGCGCCGAGCCGTTTTCACCGATCATCGTCCGATAGCCTTCGGGGAGCTTTTCCACAAATTCGTCGCACTGCGCCTCCCTTGCCGCAGCAAGCACTTCCTCGTCCGTTGCGCCCTGCCGCCCTATGCGGATATTTTCCATGACGGTGTTGTTGAACAGCGTGACGTCTTGAAAGACGATGGAATACGCCGAGAGCAGTTTTTCGGGATCGACCGTCTTTACGTCCGTGCCGCCGAGCGTGATTTTGCCGCTGTCCGCGTCCCAGAACCTTGCGGCAAGTTTGGCCGCAGTGGATTTGCCGCCACCCGACGGGCCGATGAGCGCCGTAACTTCCCCCTGCCTTGCCGTAAACGACACGCCGGAAAGCACTTGCTCGCCCGTGTTATAGGCAAAGGACACGTTGTCGAACACAATGTCGTAACCGTTTGTTTTCAGCTCTGCCGTACCCGGCTGGACGGGATAATTTTCAATTTCGTTCATTCGTTCGATGGGAATGTTCGTGGAGATGATGGCGGCGAGGTTTTGCAGCGACGAACTCAGCGGATCGTACAGCCGCGACACGACCAGAAGATACATGAAGAACGTAAGAACGGTAATTGCATTATTTGCCAGCAGCATTCCGCCGACGAGCGCGACGGTGCCGATGCCAAGTTTGAGTATCATCCCCGCGGGAACGACGAACAATGCGCTGCCGAGTTCGGATGCGATCATGCGCTTTTCCTGCAGATCTATCTTTTTATCCAAGCCTTTCAGGTACTTTTCTTCCGCGTTATTGGACTTTAAGTCGCGCATGGTTTCGAGCGCTTCCTGAACACCCTCCGCAACGGCGAGTTTTGCCTCCGTCTGGCGGCGGGTAAACCAGTTCTGCACCTTGCCCGAAAACGCGACGATGGCGAGCGATACGGGCAGCACCCACAGCGCGGCGAGAGCCAATCTCCAATCGAATATGAACAGACAGACGGCGACGATGACCGTGGAGATCATGGAGCCGAAAAATTCGGGTATCCAGTGCGAAAAGGACTGTTCGAGCGTGGTGCAATCCGCCATAATGGTCGTAGTGAGGTCTGAAAGGTCGCGCTTTCCGAAGAAGGACAGCGGCAGTTTGCGAAGTTTTTCCGCAAGGGAAATGCGCCGCACAGAGCTTTCCTTATACGTTGCATAATACGTCGCTCCATACACCCAGCGGTAGGAAAAAAGAATGAGCAGGACTGCAGCCACCATGCCGACGATATAGATCCACAGATGTCCCTGCGGCACGCCGCCCGCATACAAGTCGGATACAAGCAGATATAAAAGGCTGACGGGCAGCATGAGCGTGAGGTTGTGTACCATACAGGAAATCGTGGCAATGACGAGGTCTTTCGCTCCCTGACGCGAGAGCGCGTATTTTTTCATGATGAAATTCAGCATTTTGCACCTCCTACTTTCCATGAAATCGAGGTTTGATACTCCTTATACATATCGCTGTAAATCCCCTTTTGCTCCATTAGTTGCGCGTGCGTGCCGCTCTCCGCCACCTTGCCGTCCTTTAAGACGTAGATATTGTCCGCGTTCTGCACGGTGGTGAGGCGGTGTGCGATCATGATGACCGTTCTGCCATTCGCGAGCCGTTCAAACGCACGCTGCACAGCCGCTTCGTTTTCGGGGTCGGCAAACGCTGTCGCCTCGTCCAACACGAGCACGGGTGCGTTTTTCAGCATGACGCGCGCTATGGCAATACGTTGCTGCTCTCCGCCCGAAAGGTACACGCCTTTGCTGCCGATGACGGTATCCACACCCTGCGGGAACTTACCCAGAATATCGTCGCATTGTGCGTTATGGAGAGCGGCGAGCACCTCTTCCCGCGTTGCAGAAGGTCTGCCCATGCGCACGTTTTCAAAGATGGAAGTTTTGAGCAGTTTGCTGTCCTGAAAGACATAAGCGACGGTATCGTTCAGCGTCTGCCTGTCAATATCCTTGACGTTGACGCCGCCCACTTTGACCGCGCCCGACGCCGTATCCCAAAAGCGGGCTATAAGTCCCGCGGCCGTCGTCTTTCCTCCGCCGGAAGGGCCTACAAGCGCCACCGTTTCACCCGCTTTTACATCAAGAGTGATGTCGTCGATGGCGTTCCTGTCTGCACCTTCATATGCAAACGTCACATTCTCAAACGTAACGGAATTATCCTTTGGGGTCTGCGGCACGGACGGTTCGGGCAGCGGCTTGATCGCCAAGATACCGTCGATACGCTGCAAGGCGTCGGAAACGATCATATTGTTCTCGCTCATAAACATGACCTTCATCAGCGTGACCGAGATGATGGGCGTAAAAATGATATAGAAGATGAGGTTCAGGAGGAAGGTTCCGTCCACACCGCCTGCTGTAAAACAAAGCCCCGCGATGATGAGCGGCACGAACACGCAGTTGATGGCGGTCGTGAATGCGACCATCGGCCACATAAGGCTTTTGGTGTAGGCGACCACCCAGGTGTGGTAACTGTCTATGGAACCTTTGAAACGCTTGAAGGAAAACACCGTCTGCCCGAACGTCTTGACGACGGGTACGCCGCGCACATACTCCACCGCCTCGTTGTTCATGTTTTCGAGCGCGCTCTGATATTCTTTCATTTTCCGCGCCATATCCTTCCCCGTCATTTTGGACATGATGATAAAGCCGAGAACGGTCGGGATAAGGCTCAACAGCCCCAGCCGCCAGTCGAATACGAATAAGAGCACGATCATCCCGACGGGCGTTGCGAACGCGCCCACCATGTCGGGGAGTAGGTGCGCAAGATATGTTTCCGTCGCCCCGCTCGATTCGTTGACGATGCGGCGCACCCTGCCGCTGCCGAGGCTGTTCATAAAACCAACAGGAAGCGTTGCAATGTGCTTCATCGTGCGTTTTCTCATATTGCCTGCCACGCGGAACGCCGCGACGTGCGAACACATGAGCGCCGCGAAATAGACGAGCATGGAAATAAGCGCGCTGCCGACCGCCCACCATCCGTACACGGAAAGACTGCCCTGCACCGCGGCAAAATTTCCGTCCGCTTGGATGACTTCACGCACGATGAGCCACACGAAGATGAACGGCACGAGCGCGGTCAGCGCGCTGACGGCGGAAAGCCCCCACGAAAGATAAGTGAGCACCCTTCGCCGCCCGGCATAGTCCATCAAAACGGAAAGGTTGCCCTTTCCTTTTGCCTTACTTTGCATAAATACCTCCTGCATGTCAAGTTCGTTATAGCGAACTCTGTATCAAAAAAATACAGCTTTTTTCGCGCTTTTATTTTAGTTCGTATATGCGAACCATATGTCCGAAAGAACGGGGCTTAAAGCCCCTGTTTCTTTTTGCTTTATATTATGACAACCCCATGAGCTTATCCCAACCCGCATAAAAGAACTCGCAGACGGCGTCTACATATTCCATTGCGTCCTCTTTGGGAAAATCGTGCGCGACCACCTCAAACACACCATTAAAGAGCGCGCTCGCAAGCATATGGTTGATGTCCCGCCGAACCGTCCTGACGGGCGCACCGCTCTCGCGCAACACACACATAAAGCGTTCGGTGCTCTCCGTTTCATAATCGATCATGCGGTCGATGTAGTGCTCGTAACTCGAACCCGCGCTGTGACAGACAATGAGTTTGAAGCTGTCAAAGTAGTCGTAGATGATGTCCATCATCACGCGCATCTTGCCCGATGTGTATGAGTGCATCTCCCCTTTCTGCTGTTCCGCGGGAAAGGCGGCAAAATTTTCCTGCACATCCGAAAAATAGGCGTACAGCTTTTCCGCGCCCTCACCAACGATGGAGCGGAACATTTCGTCCTTGTCCGCAAAGCGGCTGTAAAGCATCCCCGTCGTAACGCCCGCTCGTTCCGCAATCGTGCGCATGGAAGCGTCCGCAAAGCCCTTTTCCATGAACTCCGCTTTGGCGCACTCCAAAAGTTTTGAGTTGACGCTTTCGTCCTTCACCTTCATACTTTACTCCGCCTCGTTTGATAACGATGTTATCATAACACCGTTATCCCATTCTGTCAACACATTTCCTAACATTCTCTCACCGGACACTACGCTTTTTGCTTCACTAAATACACCTCTTTCAAATGGCAGTTAGGTGTGCGCTTGGCTTATATACAAGTCGGCGGCAAAGCTGACGATGTGGCTGACGCCGCACCGTCACCCTCGCGCTTCGCGCTCGGGCGCCGAAGCCAAGCGCACACCCGGACGGACAAACGGAACAAAACCGGACGAAAGCGCGGCGGCGCGGAGCCGTCCCCGCTGAACCGCTTGGGGATCGGCTGCCGCTTTTCCGCCGCACACGGCTTTCTTTCATCGGATTTTGCTTTGCCGTTTGTTGCCGTCATGAGAGGCGTTTTTGCTATGTCACTTTCGGGAGCCTTGCGATCACTTCGGGACTTACCGTGCCGAGATACTCTCCGTCCTCCCAGCAGCTGAATTTGTCCGAAAGAATGAACTTCTTGTCGTTCTCTCCATAGGGGCAGATGATGTTCTCGTCCATAACGTCCGTCACGAAGTAGCGATACAGCCCTCTGGAATAGATGAGTTTTTCGCCTGTCTTTTCCAGGTACTTGGTAAGATATCGTATCGCCTGCGGCACTTCGGAGGCATGGTCTATGGGCTTGAAATCATTCCTGCCGAACTTCTTGCCGAAGAAAACGCTTCAAGAACTTATTATCCTTTAAAAGCCTAATGGAACACGACAAAATTTGTCGTATACAACAGCGAATTTGTTTCGTATAATTGAGCTACAAATAAAGGAGGAGCAAATGGAAAATGCACATAAGCCTTTAAGTAAGATTGCCGGTGAAAACCTAAAATGCCTTATAAAAGAAACAAAGTACCGAACACAAGAAGAATTTGCTTATGCATTCGGAACCGAAACGAGAACACTAAGCAGGTGGTTGAATCAGGGCGTCAAAGACATTGACACATTAGAGCAACTTGCCGATTTCTTATCGGCAGATATTATCGACCTATTAAGACATCAATAAAATATAAGAAACAAGGAGGATCAAATTATTATGCATTATTTGGTTAAAGGATTGTGCAATGACGAATTTGAAGGGTCATTTGAATGGGTGATCAATGCCGAGTCCAAAGAGGCGGTGCTTGCCGAACTGGATGAAACTTGGAAGGTCACGGAACTGCGCGAAATATCCGTTGATGAGAGAATAGAACGCAAAGAAAAAGAGATATTTGATGACATCAAGAGAGAATACATTTTCAATCGCTATGGCGATTGTTCCTTCAGAGAATTCTCCAAAGTCCAAAAACAAATGGAGGAAGACAAAGAAATGTATTATACCGCGCTTGTAGATTATAGCAAACGAATGCGCTTCAAAAAAAGATTGCTGCGTTTTATAGACAGCAATACCATAACCTTGGATCAATATAATAAGATGCTCATCGCTTTGTGTGACGCCAAAACCGAGGAGGAGTTCAACTCTATTCTTGCGAAAGCGATGAACGACAATGGGAAAATGCAATGAAACAATAGCCCACAGAAAAAGTTTATATGTTGCTTCATCTAAAAAACATACCGAGATAAACATACTACTCCGTTTGCATGATGGAGAATTAAGTTATTGTCTTACGCAGAAGGAGATACGGATGAGATATTTGGCGTTTGATATAGAGTGCTGCGATGGTAAGCATATCTGCGAATTCGGCTATGTAATCACCGACGAGAAATTTAATGTGATTAACAAAAGTGTTATAACGATAGATCCGGATCGCCGATTTAACCTAACTGGAAGACCGGATGGTCGGGATTTGCATTTGTTTTTTTCAGAAGAACAATATTATAAAAGTCCGAGGTTTACGACATATTATGACGAAATCAAAAACATGCTGGAGCATCCCGATCAAATTGTTGTGGGACATGCGGTCAAAAATGATGCCGTTTTTTTGCGAACTGCGTGTGAGCGGTACAATCTTGCTCCTATAAATTTTCGGTTTTTTGATTCTCAGAAAGTTTATAGTGAATATGCCAATCTAACGGAACAAATTTCCCTTGAGAATGCAGGAGACAAAATGTTACTTGAAAAATCAGGCAGATTGCATAAAAGTGATGATGACGCTTTGCTTTCTCTGAGATTAGTTCAAGTTATATGTCAACTATTAGAAATCGACCTTGCACAATTAATGAATCTTTGTCCTAATGCTTGTGGTAGCAGTAGAGATAACGAGATTCGTTATACTGGAGAGAGTTTGGACGAAATGCTTTTAGCCATAGAGCACGATTCTGAGTCTTTAAGTATTGGAAAGAAAAAAGAATGTATAAAAAAGTTTAATGAAAACATTTGTCTGGAAGGTGAAATTATAAAAAGCAGATTAAACGGCAAAAAATATTGTTTTAGCAAAAAATTTGAGATAGAAGAAACAAAAAAAGCTTTAATTTTGATGTATTTAATGAAAAATCATGGCTGTTCCTATAATACAAAGGTCACAGACAATGATTTGTACATAGCAACCGATGCAGAGCTTTCTACCCTGCCGGAGCCGCATTCGAGGCTCGTAACGGCCTTGGAAAAATTTAAAGCCGGAGATGAAATGGAAATATTAACTTTTAAAGATTTGTACAAATTGCTCAATGTTACCGAAGATAAAATAAGGAAAGCCCATATTCCTATCGTTAAAGAAAAGACTAAGCATGAGAAATGTTCAAAAAACTATTCAACGGACAAATATCATAATACAATCGAAGATATATTGAGAACAAAAGGAATTAATATTGCCGACATTTAGCTGTTCAACAGAAAACAAAATTATATGTTTTTTAATATAGCGATTGAACATATATTTTACTTATATACGAATAGACGCAGAAAGCCTATATGCGTGTTACCGTGGAAGACGTGGAAAAGCATCTGCTCTCCAAAGTCTTTGAAGACCCGGACGATATCAAAATACGCAAACTGCTCGTCAACACCTTTATCCGCGACATCCTCTGGTACGGCGACCACATCGTCATCACTTACAACTTCCAAGAGTATGCTACAACGGACAGGTTCTGCAAATCTTATGTCGAGCAATTAGAAAAGCAGGTCGGGGACGCCTCCCGATCTGCTTCTTCTTTCCTCCTGTGTTCGTACAAATTCCGGCACTCTGCACCAAAGTCCCGTGACTCGTCACGGGACTTTCTTTTGTGGAATAACCACCAGCTAGGCTGGTGGTTATTCCACAAAGTAAAAGCCGTAGTCAGAAGATTACGGCTTTTGTCTTGCATATTTTTTGATAATTACGGCGCATCTGTATAGACGGTACTATATTTGATTACAAGAGACCTTAATACCTTCTGAACTTCTCCGTTGCTGTAAACGGAATTATTTGCCCAAAAACTTATATCAATAGTGTTGCCATCAGCACGGAGAATGTATTGATCTACGCGTTTTTCCCAATCGCCTAACCCTAAAGCAGTTCCACTCTTTTTGATTTTTATAATTTGGTGGATTGCATCTTTCCATTGCAAATGTTCCAATGCGTTATATTCTGCATTTGTCAGTCCTTGATGCTGAACTGTTACCTCCAAAGTGTCATCACCGTAGCTTTTTCGATAAGCCTCCTGATACTGCTGCGTATAGTACGAATCCAAAAATGAAATCGACCTATCCAGCATATCATACAAAGTGTTTACACTTCCGCTTTTAATGGAAATAGATTTGCCCGTGCCCAGATTCCCTAATACGTGTGAATCCGAAAAAGTAACAATATTTTTTGTATGATCAACAACTATGACTCCACCAATCCCGACGTCGCCTTCATTTTCCTGTGCAGTATAATTGTCCGGGTAACAGATAAATAAATCGTCATTGTACCAACGCGAATAGCCAGAAGGCTTATAATTAAAATCCAATCCGACTTTCACTCCGAAATATACAGTTTCGCTTGTGGCATTTCCGTTCAGCGGATCATTATAACATACACCGATCCTTTGATTGTCGGTCCAGTAAGATAATGTGGACGGATAAAAAAGACTGATATTTTCATCCGAAAAAGAAATATCTTCAACATTGCCGTTCGCCCTTTCTATGCGCAATTCGCCGCCATCAGGCACAAAAGTATCGCCTACCGTATAAAATATTTTATCCGGCATTGTTTGAACACTGACTGATACGATTTCTACAGGATTAATTTGTTCTTTTTTATCTTCGTCGTTATTATCAGAAGCCCAGAATCCGCAACCTGACAGAAAAAGACAAAGTGCCAATGATAAAACAAACATCGCGATTTTTTTCATTGTTATTTCTCCTCAAAGATTTATAGCAACTCAATGTTTTCATAAACACACGTTTTGACGATATGTTCATGGGGTTTTATATTCGATGGATTATTTTTTATATTATAACAAACGGCGTTGCCAAAAGCAAGATTTTACGGAAACACTCCCCTTATCTCGGCAAAAATGTATTCTTTCTTGGCAATCGATGGACATTTTGGCATCGTATGTTCATCGAATATAAAAATTGATGTACATTTTACAGCAGCTTTCCGAGGCTCGCCATCATGGCTTATGTGTGCTCCAGGAGGGAGTGGGCACAGTGGTTTAAGGTGACGGTCGAATTTTTGTGTCCGATGGCCTCCGAGAACGTTTTCACATCCATGCTGCACACCATCGCTTCGCCTCGAAAAGACTTCCCGCAAGCGGAAAATGACTGTGCGCCCTTTGCTGAGATGTATGCCCCTGCGCGAGAAACAGGGGCATCATACGAGGGGGCGTGAAAAGACGGGCGCGGGAGGCGTCCGTCTTTTTCGGGATCCCGATGCGCGCGGGTCAGTTGTAGGGGATGATCTTGACGTCCCCTGCCGTGAGATCCGTCTCCGAGCGCACTATGTCGTAGATCTGCGCCGCCTGTTCCGCGGTGAGTTCCGCCGTGCCGACGACGACGTTGACGCCGCTGTCGCTCATGGTGACGATGGCGTCCTCGAAGCCCTTGGCTTTGACGAGGGACTCGAGCTGCATCTCCTTCTCCATCCTCTCGACGAGCCCGAGCTTCTGCTCTTCCGCCGCGGTCTTCGCCGCCTCGGAGCTGGTCTCGGAGGAGATGATGGCGTCAAGATAGAGGAACTCGGACTCCCTTGTCGCCTCGCGTTCACTGCGGTAGGCGGAGAAGAAGGTCTCGGTGACGGCGTTCGCGTCGATGGGATCGCTTGCGGTCAGCCTGTCGTTGAGCGCCCAATTGAGCACGCCGGTGGCAACGAGCAGGGCGACCATCACCGACAAAACGATGATCTTTTTGGTTCTGGGTTTGATTTTCATACTGTCCTCCATAACTCATTTCATTGTGTAGACGTTGACGATCTGTTTGTCCACGCCCATTGCCGTAGTCACTGCGGAGAGGAGCCTGAGCCTTGTCGCGATGTCCTCGGCGCCCTCGGCGATGACGATGATGCCGACCACCTCGTCGTCCTCGCCTCTCGTGATCATGGTCTCCACTCTGCCCACGCCCTCGAGCCCTTCGAGGATGCCCGCAAGACGGCTCTCGTCGCTGTCCATCGAGGTCTCGGGCGCGCCCGCCGTACGGTCCGCCGCAGCGCGGTCCGCGGCTACGTTAGAATATATGATGAGCGCGACCGCGATTATGAATATCGCCGCGATGAGACGGATGTTTTTTATGCCCCTGATCTTTTTGAGCACGCTCGAGTTCTTCACCTTGTCGAACAGATCGCTCCGTCTCTCGTCTTTGACCTCCATCACCCCACCTCCTTCACCGTCACACTCACAACGCCCGGGTCGGCTCCGAGCGCCTCCGCGACAATGCGAGCCGCCTCGGCTAACACTCTATTTTCCTCCTCCGCGGAAATTGACCCGACGGAAAGGATCACCGCGATCTCGTCAAATTCCGACATTGAACCCTCCGTTATGGTGATATAAACCTCACTTTCGTATCCTTCCTCCGCAAGCGCCCCTTCCGCGCGCTCCCCGCACGCGAGGGCGAAACTCTCCCTCGTCTCATCAAGAAAAGCGTCGTCGGGCGCGATGTCCGAGTAGTCGGGCTGCCACTCTTTCAGGGTGCCGAACACCGTGGGCAGCGGCGACACGATGACCAGGATGACGAGAAGGGAAAACGCTCCTTTCACATACTTGCCAGTCTGCCCTTCCGGGAGAAGGATCTCGAGCAGCACTCCGAGGGCAATGACGCCCGTTATCCCCGTAAGCCAAGCGGTCAGCATATCACACCCCCGGGTTGAAACTGCCGATGACCAACATCAGCACGATGAAGAACATGAACCCCACCCCGACGAGCGCGGTGACGAGCAATCGCGCATTGTCCGCGAGCGCGGCGAGTACGGAAGAGGTGCGGGAGTCGCCCATGGGTTCCGTGACGGCGGCGGCGAGGCGGAGCATGAGGATGTAGGCGGCAAGCTGCAGCAGCGGGAACAGCACCACCGCGAGCAGTACGACCACTCCCGTCACGCCGACTGCGTTTTTGACAAGCACGAGGGAGGCGGTGACGAGGTCGAAACCGTCCGAGACATAGCCGCCGAGGATGGGGACATAGCTCGACACGGCGAATTTCGCGGCATTGAAGCCGATCTTGTCCAGCACTCCGCCCGAGATGCCCTGCGCGGTGATGAATGTCGCAAACAGTCCGAAAAGGATGCCGACGAGCCATCCCGCGCCCGACCGCACCAGCTTGGCGAGTTTGCCGAGCTTGACGTTTTCGGAGATGTTGCCCACCACCGAGAAGACGATGGCGGCGATGAACGCGGGCACGATGACGCTCTGCACCACCTTGATGACCGTGCCCGAAAGCACCGCCATGAAGGGCTGATAGAGCGCTACTCCGCTCCCTCCGCCGACAGCCGCGAGCAGGGTGAGCAAGACGGGGAACACCGCGTCGGAGAACCCCGCGAGCGCGTTCACGGTGTCCGTGACGGAGAGGATGACTCCCGTGACCCCGGCGGTCAGGATGACTATGACCGCGGAATAGCACACTATGTGCACCACCCCGCCCGTTGCCGAGCGCCCGAGCCCCGAGGACATCCCCGTGAGCAGGCTCTTCAGAAGGCAGATGATGACGACGGAGACCACTCCCGGCAAAAACCCCAGGAACGCCCCTCCCGCCGCGGCGGCGAGCGCGGAGAGGAAGGAGCCGAAAAAGTCCGCGGGTTCCCCGTCCGTGATGCTTTTGAGCGCGGCTTTGAGGTCCTCGATGCCGACCGCCTCCGCCTGCCTGTCATCGAGGGAGGAGAGAAAGTCCTCGAAGAGGTCGGTGTCCAGCCTGTCTATGGCGCCCGAGACCCCGTCCGAGAGCTCCTTCTCCACATCTTCCTGCGCTTCCGTCGCGGCATAGGCGACGCCCGCATTTGCGCAAAACAACACGATTAACAGCAAAAACGCGCCGATAAACACGCATATCGTGAAGATACGCTCCTTTCGCATGCGCGCCGCCGCGCGCTCTCCGACGCTCGGGAAAAGGCGCGCCGTCATACCAACTCCGCGAGCCCGCTCACCACGTCGACGAGCGCGGTGACCACGGACATGCTCACGAGAAAGATGACGATCTTGCCGCCGAATTGCAGCTTTTGCGCGACGGAGGCGCACCCCGCGTCCGTGGCGACGGAAGCGCTGTATTCCGTGAGATAGCCGATGCCTATGACTTTGAGCACGGCGGAAAAGACGCGGTCGTCTATACCGCTCTTTGCGACGAGTTCGTCAAAGGCGAGGACGGCGTTTTGCAGCGAGCTTATCATCGTGATGAGCATGACGATGCCCGTCCCGATGACGGCGAACGCCGCGAACTCCGGCTTTGCGGTGCGCAGCACGCTGACCGCCACCACGCCTATCAAGGCTATCCCGATGAGTTTGACCAGCATCATGAGAGGGAGAGAATGTTTTTGACGGTGTCGAAGAGCCCGCCGATCATGTCCATGACGAGGACGATGACAACGATGAGTCCCGCGAGCGTGGCGAACGTCGCCATGTCGTCGCGGTCGCTGCGCTTTAATATGATGCAAACGATGGCGGTGAGCAGCCCGACGCCTGCGATCTTCAAGATTATGTCCGTGCCCATTTCACCTCCTCCGCTCACGCGACGAGCACGATGAGCGCGATGCCGAGCAGCACCGCAAGCTTGAAATACATCCCGCCGAGGCGCTTGGTCTCCTCCGCGCACTTCGAGCGTTTGGCGGCAAAGACTTCCTTCCAATGCGAAGCGGACGAGAGCTGATCGTCGAGCGCCGTCCTGCCGAGCGCGGAGAGGAACTCCTTCATCTCCTTTTTCTCATCGGGTTTGAGTTTGAGCGAGTCCGCCGCCGAGACCGCCGCCCCCTGCTGCCCTCCCGCAAGGGAGAGCGCGCCCGCGAACCTCCCCAGCATCTCCGGAAACGCGCCCTTCTTCCCCTCCGAGAACCCCGCGATGAGCACGGGAAGCGTAGTCTTGCGGAAGCCGAGCTCGGAGGACACGTACGCGGCAAAGGCTTCCGCGTCGGTGTAAAACTTCTCGCGGTCGGCGTAGTGGCGCTTGATGAGCACCCCCGCATAGCAGCACACCAACGCGAGCAGACCTCCCGCAACAAGGCGCAGGATGTCCGCGGTCACGTCAACCTCTCTTTGACGTCCGCCGCGGTCAGCACCTCGCGCACGGTTCCCGCGCGGGGACGGGGCGTGAGCACAATGTAGGTCTCCGCGACATCGAGGAGCCTGCGGAACACGGGAGAGCCCGCGACGCTCTCCACTCCGTCGCCGTGCAGGGACGCGAACACCTTGACTCCGCTCCTTGCGATGTCCGCCACCGCCTCCGCTTCCTCCCCGCGGAAGAGCTCGTCCGTGACGATGACCTCGGGGTTCATCGCACGGATGGTGTTCTCGTACGCCGCGAGTTTGCCGACGCCGCTAACCACGTCACAGTCGCCGACGTCGAGAGTGGGCACTCCGTTCTCCGCCGCGGCGAGTTCGAACCTCTCGTCTATGACGAGCGTGTCGCACCTCTCGGAAGCGAGCCTTGCAAGCTCGCGCAGCATCGTCGTCTTGCCCCCGTACGGCGGCGAGATGACAAGGGTGTTCTTCACTCCCCCGCCGAATACGGCGCCACGCACACCGTCGGCAGCACCCTTCACCTCGTGCGGGATGCGGACGGTGAGGAATGCGATGTGCTTGACGGTGATGAGCCGTCCGCCCTCCGCCACTCCCTCTCCCTGTCTCTTATACACATCTCCGAGCCCACGAGACCCTAAGACATCTCGT
>ENA-OZGX01000074-OZGX01000074.1-human-gut-metagenome-genome-assembly--contig:-NODE-74-length-48298-cov-16.059553_pt1 | contig 48298 bp, 48 predicted proteins | sample MGYA00244040_ERZ653674 | MGnify/ENA primary metagenome ERZ653674 (study PRJEB26926, sample SAMN06165232) | human gut metagenome | biome: ENVO:00009003; feature: ENVO:2100002; material: ENVO:00002003... | reverse complement strand
CGTACTAATGCGTACGTGACTGTTCAGACCGCAGGCGCTTGACACAGCAATTCGCGAAATAGCGCGCTCAGGTCAGCGTTTGAAGTAGCGCTTGAGATTAACCTCCCAAGTCCTCGTAATGTTCGGATCGTAATTGCGGGGGATATTGCGGGCGAGGCGGTATGCCATGAGGCTCTTTTGGAGGAGATTGTTGACTTTGATGAGGGTGCGGAGACGGGATCCTTCGGTAACTTTGATCTTGCGGATCGCCTCTTTGGCGCCGACGCGGAGCATCTTGCCCGCGGCGAGGCAGCCGATCTCCTCGTTGGTGAGCACCTGGGAGCCGAGCATCCAATCCAGCATGCTGTCGGGGAAATTGAGCACGCCGCGCTTCAGGACGTCGACGGCGCAATGGACGGCGCCGAACTCGCGGAAGACCTTGACCTGATATCTCCACAGGCGGGAGACTTTGAAGAGGTCCTCTTTCTTGACGCCGCGGGAGAGGTTTTCGCCCACGGTCTCGGCGAGGAGCTGCCCCGCGAGCATGCTCGTCGCGATGCCGCTGCCGAGCATGGGGATGGTCATGAATGCGGCGTCACCGATGGCGGCGTAGCCGTTTGCGACCATACGGGTGGCGGGATAGCGCACGGGGATGGTGTAGAGCCCGCCGCCGCGGACGACCTTCTGCCCTATGGTGGGGTTGGTCTTCCTGAGGTCACCGATGGCGACTTCGAGGTCGTAAGAGGAGAGCGACCCCACCCTGCCCACGAGGACGTTGACGAGGTCGGGGTCGTTGTCCTGGATGACCCAGGAGATGCCGGCATTGCCCATATGCTTGAGATAGACCTTGTTGGTATACTTGGGCGCGGGGGCGTCGGCGTTCTTCTCATAAAACGCGCGGTAGGCAACGAAAACTTCGTTCTCCTTGTGCTGCGAGACGCCGAACTCGGAGGGAAGATCCTTGCGGACGGGAGAATCGACGCCGAGGCTGTCCACGAGGAGGTCGCACCTCTCCTCTTTGCCGTCCACGACCACGCCGACGACGGAGCCCTTCTCAACGACGGGGCGCTCCACCTTGGCGCCGAAGACGAACTTCGCGCCCGCGGCAGCAGCGCGCTCGTAGAGCATGCGGTTGAGAGGCCTGCGCTCGACGGACCAATCCGCCGTCGCCTCGTCCTGACGGAACTCGCGGACGACCGCCCCGTGCGGAGAAACGAACGTCCAGCTCTTTTTCTTGAAACTGCCCTCGGGCATCTCCAGCCCGAGCCTTTTGAACACGGAAGGATTGACGTCGTCGTGCCAATCGTAACGCATCTCGTCCACGGAGGGGGCGAGTTCGAACACGGTGATGTCGAACCCGAGCTTCGATAGTCTTTCGGCGGCGATCATCCCGCCTATGCCCGCACCTGCTATGACGATCTTCATCATTACCTCACTTTGCGCGGACGGGAGAGCCCGCGCCCGTGCGCACCCTGTGCCGAACTTCCCTCGCCCGCACGGCTGCGCGTTATAAATTTATATTATAATTTTATAACAGAATTGCGTGCTTGGCAACACATTTTTGCCCGAACGCGCGTTTATCACCCCGAAAACGGGGGAATAATCGCCGCATGACCACATTGGAACGCAACATCGTCGTAGTATGCTTCGGCACTCCCGCCATCTCCGGAGACTCCCTCGGGCCCGAAGTGGGCACCCTCCTCCGCCGGGACAAGAGCTTCCCCGCCTTTGTCTACGGCACCACCGACCGCCCCGTCACGGGCAGGAACATGACGGAATGGATGGACTTCGTCCGCGAGGCGCACCGTGACGCCCTGCTGCTCGCCGTGGACGCCTGCCTCGGAGACGCGGACAACCTCGGGCGCATCTCCGTGCGCTCGGACGGAGTGTGTCCCGCCGCCGTGGGCGGAAAGAAAAAACGCTTCGGCGACGTGGGCGTCATCGCCGTCGTCGGAGACAAAAACGGCGACGCTCTGACCGAGCTTATGCAGGCAAACGCCGTTTATGTGTCGGAACTGGCGCATAAAGTTGCCGATCTGATAAAAGCCGCCGTGCGCGGGCTGAACTTTTCCACGGCGGGATTTTAAGTTTGATTTAACTCCTCCCGCGTACAATAACGCCGAAAACAAAGAGCGCATCCGCGCGCCCTCGCCTTTTTGCACGTCGGCGTTGACTTTTTCGCTTTTAGTTTTTATAATAAAGTGCATATTATTAAAATCGGGTATCATGCGCTGCGGCAGAGTGCGGCGCCGCCCGACGAGCCGCCGCGCAAGCGGTGTGCGGGAGGTAAAATGAAAGCATCAACAAGACGTACGATCATCATTGTCTCGGTGATCGTCCTCATATTGCTCGCCATCATCCTTGCGGTCAGCCTTTCGGGGCCGGATCACATCATTTACAGCGACTTCATCAAAGCGCTGAAGAGCGGGCAGATCGACCAGGTCTATTTCAACGGGTCTTACCGCATCGATTTCAGTCTCGTGGGCGAGGACGGGCTCAAATATTACACCTACTACCGCTCGACGAACATGTCGCATATCATCGGCATCATCGATGCGCTTGCGCAGGGGGAGACCCCCGTCGTTGTCGAGTACGACTTCAACGATCCTTCCAGTTCCTCGCTGCTCTCCTCCCTGCTCATGCCCATCATCATGATCGTGCTGCTTGCGGTGATCTTCTTCATCATCATGCGCAAGACCAACGGCGCGAACAACAAGGCGCTTAACTTCGGCAAGACCAAAGCCAACCAGGTCAAGGACAGCAAGGTGCGCTTCTCCGACGTGGCGGGTGCGGAAGAGGAAAAGCAGGAGTTGCAGGAGATCGTGGATTTTTTGAAAGACCCCAAGAAGTTCACCGCCATCGGCGCGCGCATCCCCAAGGGCGTGCTGCTCGTCGGCCCTCCCGGGACGGGCAAGACCCTCTTTGCCAAAGCCGTTGCGGGCGAGGCGAACGTCCCCTTCTTCTCCATCAGCGGTTCCGACTTCGTGGAGATGTTCGTGGGTGTGGGCGCGTCCAGAGTGCGCGACCTCTTCGATCAGGCTAAGCACAGCATGCCCTGCATCATCTTCATCGACGAGATAGACGCCGTGGGCAGACAGAGAGGCGCGGGTCTCGGCGGCGGCAACGACGAGCGCGAGCAGACCCTGAACCAGCTCCTCGTCCAGATGGACGGCTTTGAGTCCAACGACAGCATAATCGTGATGGCGGCGACCAACCGCGCCGACATCCTCGACCCCGCGCTCATGCGCCCGGGCAGATTCGACCGTCAGATCTACGTCAACATCCCCGACGTCAAGGGGCGCGAGGACATCTTCAAGGTGCACAGCCGCAACAAGCCGCTCGCACCCGACATCAATTTCAAGAGCCTTGCCCGCCTCACCTCCGGTTTCACGGGTGCGGACATCGAGAACCTGCTCAACGAGGCAGCCATCCTCGCCGCGCGCGCAAACCGCAAGATCATCAACATGGAGGACATCTCCGAGGCGATCAACAAGGTCATCGCGGGCCCTGCGAAGAAGAGCCGCGTCGTCACCGAGCGCGACAAGCGCATCACCGCCTATCACGAATCCGGGCACGCCATCATCGCCAAGCTCTCCAAGAACTGCGACACCGTGCACGAGGTCAGCATCATCCCCCGCGGTCAGGCTGCGGGATATACCATCACGCTGCCCGAGAACGACGACAACCATTACACCAAACAGAAGCTGCTCGACCAGATCTGTATGATGCTGGGCGGCAGAGCGGCGGAAGAGATCGTCATCAAAGACGTCTCCGCAGGCGCGAGCAACGACATCCAGCGCGCGAGCAAGATCGCACGCAAGATGGTCACCGAGTGGGGTATGTCCGACGCCATCGGCAATATGTACCTCGGCGCCTCCGAAGAGGTCTTCCTCGGACGCGATTATCAGACTCAGCTCAATTACAGCGACGAGATGGCGGCGAAAATAGACGCCGAAATCAAGTCCATCCTCGACACGCAGTACGCGCGCGCGCTCTCCATCCTCCGCGAGAACCGCGCCGTCATGGACAGGATGGTCAAGCTGCTCTATGAGAAAGAGACCATCTACGAGAACGAGATCGACGCCCTCTTCGACGAGGGTGCGACCCTCGACGCGAACCTGATCGCTGCACCTCACGCGCCCGAGGAGAAGAAGAACTCCGACGGAGAGCCCGCTAAGGCGAAGAACGATGGCGCGGCCTTCGATGCGAATTTGAATACTGCTCTTCCCGCGCCTGAGGAGAAGAAGGGTTCAAATAACGAGCCCGCTAAGGCGGAGAGCGAGGGGGCGGCCTTCGATGCGAACTTGAATGCTGCGCTCCCCGCACCCGAGGAGAAGAAGAACTCCGACGGCGAGCCCGCAAACGCGAAGAACGACGGCGCGGCCTTCGATGCGAACTTGACGGCTACGCTCCCCGCACCCGAGGAGAAGAAGAACTCCGACGGCGAGCCCGCAAACGCTGAGAGCGACGGCGCGGCGGAAAAGGCGGACACCGAGAGCAAAGGTGAAGGGTCCGAGGGAGAGGACGAAAAAGAATGATGTGAGCGGGGCTTTTGTCCCCGCCGCGGCATAGGGTTGAATATGGGAGAAGAAAAGAGACACATTCCCTCGTGGAAGGAGATCCGCGAGGCTAAACGCGCGGACTTGCACGCGGTGATGGACAAGGATCCCGCCGCCACCTCGGAGTGGTCGGTGAAGCACACTTATGCGGGATATAAGGCGCTTGCCGCCTATCGCATCGCCAACCGCGCCTATCTCAAAGGTTTTGTGACGCTCGCAAAGCTCATCGCCAACGACGCCCGCAGGCGCACGGGGGTGGAGATACACCCCGCGGCGAAGCTGGGCAAGGGCATCATGATCGACCACGGCAGCGGAGTCGTCATCGGCGAGACCGCGGAAGTGGGCGACGGGTGCGTGCTCTATCAGGGCGTGACCCTGGGCGGCACGGGCAAGGACACGGGCAAGCGCCACCCCACCCTCGAGAACGACGTCATGGTGAGCGCGGGCGCGAAAGTGCTGGGACCTCTCACCGTGGGCGCGCATTCCAAGATCGGCGCGGGCAGCGTGGTGTTGAAAGACGTACCCCCCTACTCCACCGTCGTCGGCGTGCCGGGGCGTGTGGTCAAACAGGACGGCAGGCGCGTCGCGGACATGGATCAGGTGCTGCTGCCCGACCCCATACTTGCGGAATTTCTGCGCATAAACCGCAGGCTGCAGGAGCTGGAAAAGTCCTGCGGCATCACGGACGGCGGCAATATGACGGTCACCGAGGGCGAAGACGCGGCGGAAAAGGCGGCGGAGAAAGCCGCCATAAAGGAGTTTGAGGAAGCGGGAGAGGAAGACAAATGAAGATATACAACACCCTCACCAAGAGGAAGGAAGAGTTCAAGCCCATCGACGGCAACAAGGTGAAGATGTACGCCTGCGGCATCACGGTGTCCGGCGACGCGCACATCGGACACGCCTATCAGGCGCTCATCTATGACATCATCCGCAAATATCTCGTCAAAAAGGGCTATGACGTCACCTATGCCCGCAACTACACCGACGTGGACGACAAGATCATCGCGCGCTCGCACGAGACGGGCATCCCCGCAGGCGAATATGCCGAGATGATGATCAAAAAGATAGACGCCGAGATGCGCGCCCTCGAGGTGGACGACCCCGACATCTGGCTGAAAGCCACCGCCACCATGCAGGGCATCGAGGATTTCATCTCCAAACTCATCGCCTCCGGTCACGCTTATGCGACGGCGGAGGGCGACGTCTACTTCGCGGTGGACTCCTTCCCCGGATACGGCAAACTGTCGGGCAGGAACCTTGAAGACGCCCGCGAAAGCGTCCGCATCGAGAATGAGGAAAACAAGCGCAATCCCCTCGATTTCGCGCTCTGGAAGTCCGCAAAACCCGGCGAGCCCTTCTGGCACTCCCCTTGGGGCGACGGCAGACCGGGCTGGCATATCGAGTGCTCCGCGATGAACATGCAGGCGTTCGGCGAACAGATCGACATCCACGGCGGCGGCAGGGACCTCATCTTCCCCCACCACGAGAACGAGATCGCGCAGACGGAAGCGCTCACGGGCAAACAGTTTGCAAAATATTGGATCCACAACGGGCTCATCAAGGTCAACGGACAGAAGATGAGCAAGTCCCTCGGCAACAGTCTGCTCCTTGCCGACCTGCTCGAAAAATATCACCCCGAAGTGATAAAATTCGCCCTGTTGCAGACCAACTACCGCGGCGACATCAACGTCACCGACGCCCTCTTCCCCGAGGCGGAGAAGCACATGCTCTCCTTCTATAAGGTGATGGAAGAGGCGGAGAGCAAGGGGCTCAAACTCGACGGGAGCGATGAGAGCATCGACCGCGCATTCGACGAGGCGATGGACGACGACTTCAACACCGCAAAGGCGCTTGCCGACCTCTTCTCCCTCTTCCGGACGGCGGGCGCGAAGCTGAGATCCGGCGATCTCGCGGGCGCGAACGACATCCTGGGACAGGTGAAAAAGACCTATTCTCTGCTCGGTCTCTTCCGCGCCGAGCCTGCGGAATTTGTCGAAAGATGCGAAGCAAAGCACCGCGCCGCTATCCCCGAGGAAGTGACCGCCCTCGTGAAAAAGAGAGCGGAGGCGAAAGCCGCCAAGGATTGGGCGAGCGCAGACGCCATCCGCGCGGAGCTCACCGCGATGGGTTGGAGCGTGCGCGACACCAAGGACGGCGCCGTCGTGGAAAAGATCTGACCGTATCGGCACTTTATCGCAACATTTCGACAGAACAACCGCGCGTTTGCGCGGTTTTTCTTTTTTCGCGCGCGGCCGCGCGCCTCGCGATGCTTAACTTATAAAATTTTTTATATTGCGGAGTTTGCACATGCGCGCGTGTTGTGATATAGTGTATATGATTAACAACGATTAGCGAGGTTCAGTATGTTTGTCGGCGGCATCGTGTCCGCCGCGAGCTGGTATGCGGATGTCGCGCTCGCCGCGCTCCTCGTGCTCTTTCTGCTCGCAGGCATCATAAAAGGCTTTTCAAAGTGCACGAAGGGCTTCTTCGTGTTCGTCTTTGTCGTTTGCGTTTCTCTGCTGCTCACGGGGCTCACTCAGGACGCCGTGACCGAAAGCGGTCTGGGCACCTCGATAAGCGACGGGCTCTCCTCCGCTTCCGAAAACTGGGGACCCGCCTTCAACGCCCCCGTCACCGTGGGCGAGGACGGCAAATATTACATCATGGTGGAAGGCAGCGCGGCGGAGCTCGGCGGCGGCGACTTCGGCATCAAGGGCACCTTTGCGGGCTTCATCGCGGACAAGTTCGGCGTCGAGGACGGCGACTCCGTGGCGGACGCGGCTGTCGGATCCATCACGAGCGTGTGCGTGGCGGCGATCATGTTCCTTGTGTTCGTCATCGGCATCACCGTCCTGTTCTTCGTTATCCGCCGCGTCGCGGCTCCTCTCGGCAATGCGACGGTGCCCGGACTCAAAGCCGTGGACAAGATCCTCGGCGCCGCGTTCAATCTCCTCATCGGGCTCGTCTTCGTGTGGGTGGTCTTCGCCATCATCGCGGCGATCGGCGACGTTGCCGCCCCCGCCAAGGACTATCTCTCCGCGTCCAAGTTCGCGGGACTTTTTTACAACTCCAATCCCATAACCACACTCTTCACCCGCATCTTCGGGTCCTAACACAGTGAGGTCTGAATGAAAGCATTAAATTTTGTCATCGGTATGATCGTGGGCATGGTGCTCCTCGTGGTCGCCGTGGTGGGCGCGGTGTTCGCCGCCGGCTCGCTGGTCAGCGTGGGGCAGATCGAGAACACCCTCGGCACCGACATCTTTGACGACGAGAGCGACGTCAACAACAAGACCATCCTCGAGCTCGTGCAGTCCCTCATCGGCGACCTGCAGAATATGGACGAGCTCACCATCGAGAAGCTCAGGACCGATTACGGGCTGAAGATCCCCACGGAGATCAGCGGCATCGACATCACTCCCCTCTTCGGCTATTCCCTGTTGGAAGTCCCCGACCATCTCGGCGACGTCGTCAACAATATGACCCTGCGCGACGTGGGCGAGTTCCTCGACATGGATTTCGAGACGGAATATCCCGACCTTCGCGTGTTGCAGGACAACCTTGACGAAAAGGTGAACGTCGCCCTCGACAACGTCCTCTCCTCCATCGACGACGAGAAGATGACCGTCTACACCATCGAGCGAGACTTTGGTCTCTCCCTCGGCGAAAACAACCTCATCACCACCCTCCGCCACACACCCCTCTCCTCCTTCGCGGAGGTGATGGACAACCTGCCCGTGGGCGTGGTCATCGACGCGGACAGCGACCTCTTTGTGGAAAAGGGCGCGGTGCGGCTCTACGTCGTCGCGGACGACTACATCGAAGTGCCTGCGGGCGAGCTGACTTCCCCTCTCGCGGACGGGACGCGCGTCACCGAGACGTACATAGCGGGCGCGGACGAGAACGGGCTGGTCTACCGCGAGATGCGCTATGTGATGAATGACGACGGGTCTTATGAGCCCGACAACTCCTGCTACGCTTCCTCTTTCGACGCGGAAGCTAACACCGAAACTTACTACCGCCATATCGTCTACACCGCCTACGACTCCTCCGCAAACTACGGCGCGGACGCCGTCTTTGCGGTGAAGACCTTCCTCAACGACTATGTGAGCGACGGCGCGGGCGGCTTTGTGCTCGCGGACGGCGGCTTCCTCTCTCTTGACAACATCCTCGCAAATGCGGACGGGACATATACCCTCAACGCAGCAGTCCTTGACGGCAGTGTGGCGGTGACGGACGGCAGCATCGACTTTGCCACCCTCCACGTCTTCGCCTCCGTCACCGCGGATGACGGCACGGTCTCCGTGGAGCCCGCCGCCGAATACGGGCGCGACCCCGAGGCGGTCCTCGACGACAACACCCGCCTGGACGACAACTTCACGGGCTATCTCCGCGTGCACGCCGGCACGGCAGAGCCCCCTGCGCAGGTCATCGCGGGAGAGACCATCTCCACCATCGCGGGCGCGACGGACGCCCTCACCTCGCTCAAACTCGGCGAGGTGCTGGACATCGACGAGAACAGTGCGAAGATCCTGCAAACTCTCAAAGATACCCCCATCAACAAGATGAGCGACGCCCTCGACACCATCACTCTCGCGGACGCGACGGACATCAAAATGAGCACCTACACCGAGGATCCCGACGGCTCTTACGTCAAGGTCTCCTCCGAGGTGGGCGGCACTTACTACACGCTGTACAACCCCTCCAAGCCTTCACACGCAGGGCTTACCCGCTACTCCAAGACCGAGACGGCGGGTGAGGCTTCCGCCGCATTGCAGAGGCTTGCGGGCGTTACCATCCCCAACATCTCCGCCGCCTTCTCCGGCATGGTGCTGGGCGACGCCCTGGGCGTCGATGTGGACACCTTCGCACCCGTGAGCGAGCCTCAACCCGGCGAGACCTACTACGTGTTCAACGAAACGCTCGGCTATCCCGAGCGTGTGGTCTATGATGAGGAGACGGCAGAGCCGGGCGTCACCTACTACGAGCGCACCCGTGAGGGCGAGGGCAACGCCGTCCTCAAACAGCTTGCGTATGTCAAGATCGACAACGTCTCCGAAGCTATGGACGGCATCATCGAGAACACCCTGCTCTCCGACATCATCGAGGTGACGGAGTACACCGTCGCGCAATACGTCCCCGACGGGACTCCCGAGACGGACGAGGATCAATGGCTCTTTGAAGCGGACCCCAACTACACGGAGAACGGCAAGCACTACACTTTCGTCTACGACGGCAGCGGCAAGTACTATATGACCGACGTCGTATATCTTCCCGCCACCGAGAGCCAGCTCACAGACGAAACGGTCATACACTTCACCTATGCGCCGAACACGGAGTTCGAACGCGTCCCTGCTTTGCTTTCTGAGCGCGGCAGCAATATCTATTTTGCGTCTACGGAAAACGGCAAAACGGTCTACAAAACCAATCCGGCGCTCCTTGCCTACTACATTTCAAGGAATGACATTGCCGCCCTGCAAAAATCTTTCTCCCGCGTTCAGGATGAGAACGGAGAGTATAGCGTAGATGTTTACACCAATGTGTCAAGCGCGCAGGCACAGGGCGGGCTCTTTGTGAAGGACGAAGGCTCTGTCACCGGCAGCGCGGAAAGCGGATTCTCCGTGACGTTCGGCGGATATTCGCTCTATGATGCGGAAAACCCCGCGCATTGGGGCGCTGAGCTCTACTTCAAATACTCCGAGGGCTACTACCCCGCTTCGGACGGCAACGGCACTCACTCCTTCGATTTCACGACCGGTTCTTTCTCTGAAGGGACAGGCGGCGGATACATCCTGCTCGAAGCTAAATATGAGGATGGCAGAACAGGATCGGATGGGAGCACTCCCCTCGCACTCTACTACTACTCTCTCATCGACTCCGAGTATAAAGAGGGATATACGGTCTACTCCAAGCGCGAGTGCGACTACATCTTCCTCGAAAACAAGGCGAACGGCGGCTGGACGAATGTCTCCGGCGAGTGGGAGGAATATAACGAAGCTATTCACGGCACAGACGCTGCGCGCTACGACCGCGTCATAGGCTATATCGGCGGTAATGCCGCGAACAACGGCGGCACCGGGCTCTCCCCCCTCTCCAAAACCAAGGTGACCGTGATCGAGGAAAAGAGCCCTACCATCCTCATCTCTCTGCTTGAACGTCAGGTGACCATTGGCTCTCTCAACGAGACCATCGACACCCTCACCATAGGCGAGATGATGGAGATAGAGCCGGGTTCCGTCTTCGACAACGACGTGCTGCGCAATGCCACCATAGAGAACCTCTCCGAAAAAGTGAGCTCGCTGTTTACGGATATGACCATCGGCACCCTGCTCGAGTACGCCAACGTCTCCGTCTCGTCCGAGATCGCCTACATCCTGCAAGACGTCAAGATCGCCGACTTCTTCGGCGCCCTCGAATATCAGAATCAGAACGGTCAGCTCACCGTCAATATGGAGAAACTGTTCGGCATAGCGTGACGACCATGTACGCAGGGGCGCCGCCCCTGCACCCCGGCGAGGAGTGCCCAAGGGGCTCCGCCCCTTGACCCCGCGAGGGGCATTATGCCCCTCGACCCCTTACTTTTAATAATATTGCGCCGAGCGTTGCGGCTGCATCCGCAACACTCGGCGCACTTTTATTATAAAGAGTATGGGGGTGTGGGGGTATAATACCCCCCACATGGAGCGCGAGGATGTAATGCCCTCGCAAAAAAGAGATAAACAACACAAAACCGCCGTATAAACGGCGGTTTTGTGAATTTTGTTTTGTTTTACTGGGTGCGTCAGATCGCGCCTTCGACGGCGACGGCGATGGCAAAACAGATCCAAAGCACGACGATGAAACCGCCTTCCGCGGGGATGGCGAGTTTGGTGTAGGGGCAGTTCCAGCCCTTGTCCACGAAGGTGAAGGTGAGGCGGGTGAAGAACACCGTGTTGGCGAAGATAAGCCCGCCGACGAGCGAATAGAAGGGATGTCCGAACACGAAGGCAAGCACGGCGAGGAAAAGCCCCAGCGCGAAGGATATGCCGCCGTAATACACCCTGATTTCCGTTTTGCCCGCATTGTCAACGGGCTGGACGGAATAGTTTTTGCCGAACTTGATCGGATTCACGATGAACACGACCGCCGTGCAAAGAAAATAGATGACAAGCCCTATGGTGGCGACCGTCGCCGCGATGTTATTCTCGATGACCGCTTTGAGCGCGTCCGCGCTCACCGCCGCCCCGTCTGCAACAAAAGATATGATGTTTCCCATAAAAACCTCCTCTGCCCCGATTATATAAAACATACCATACCCTGTCAACATCGGCTTTCGTGCCGTTCGGGACGGGACAATCCTCTCCCATGCCTGTCCGGAACAATACGAACAGAGTCCCGTATTTTAAAGATTGCCCAAAACCGTTGACATTTTCCCCGCGGAATATTATTATAATCAAGCGCACAAAATTTGCCTGTTTAGCTCAGCCGGTAGAGCATGCGGCTGTTAACCGCAGTGTCGGGGGTTCGAGTCCCTCAACAGGCGCCAAAAAGCACCTTATTAAAGGTGCTTTTTTCTTGCCCTGTTTGGGGACATGACCCCCGCGCGCTTTGCGCGCTTTCGGCGCAGCCGAAATGACACTGCGGACACCGCATTGGACGCGATCGGCACTCCGTGCAGCGATCGCTATTCCGTCACTTCGTTCCTTACCAAGGTACAACCCGAAACAAAAGGGGCATTGCCCGCCACAATATACCCCTTACAAATCTCCAAAACACCACAATATCTTGTGCTTTTTCTCCCCTCGAATTTCTCTGGCTGTCAGACCTTTTCCCAATTTGACAGCCAAATACAGCCAATACCGATTTCAAGCCGTTTTTCAGCGCTTTTCCCCGCCTTTCGAACTGCCTGTTTCTGCCCCGCTCTTACGAGGTTTTTATAGCCGAAAATCGGCGTCAAACAACGGCTCGACCGTTGATTTTCTCACCGCTATATATTAAACTGTTTATGTAAAATCCAAGCACCACACACAATCAACGGCAACCGACTGTGCCCTCGACGCTGAAAAAATGACTAACCGGAATTCCAAAATTCAAGCGCCCTGCCAAATTTGCGGTAAAAGCGTCCTTGTAGACCCGTACGGCAACGGCTTTTGCGAAAACTGCGGTTGGGTTCAAAACAGGGAGTATGACAAATACCCCGACGATGTCCGCTACCCGAATATCGTTTCTTTCGACAAAGCAAAACGGCTTTTCGCGGAAGGGAAACCTCTCTCTCCCTCTTTTGAAGATTTCATAGACGGCTTAAAGTTCTACAAGGAAATGCAGTTTGATTACGACGGCAAAACTTACGGCGTGCTGATAAGAGAAAACGACTCCGTACACTTCTATCTCTTCCACTCTCTCGAAAACTATCAGATATATCCTTCCGTTTCCGACTTCTACGAAAAAGCCCACATCAACGGTACCCCTCTCTCTTCACTTTGGCCAGAAGTGCTCAATGCAGGCTATATGCTTCCTTAATCGTTTACTTTTTTTCTAATTTTTTGGTTTTGACCACACCATCAACTCCCAATAAAACGGTATTTTCCCGTCTTCTTCTCCGTAAGGTGGATTGAGATTTGCCGTTATTTTGTCTTTAAGTGTTTGTTGAAAACCTATGTATGTTTTTTTATTCATTTGGCTCCAACCGCAAAGCGGTTTTTCCAAACCAAAAACTTCATCTGCTTCTTCTAATATCTTTTCATCAATCGGAACATGCAGATACTTAATCAGTTCGGTTTTATCTTTGAAGAAATCTTTGAATTCGTCACTGTACTCGTAAACATACAAATACTTAAACAACATATTCAGCCACTTCTGCGCATGCCCGTAAGTCAAAGACGGCTGCCTATTTTTGTCAAAGCATTTATTCCTTTTATATATTTTAATTAATGCTCTGCAAGTATCCGTATGCCATTCGTCAAATGCACTTTGAGAATCAAATTTTATATTAAGTAATTGTTTTTTTAAATAAGTATTCGGCGATATCTCTTAATTTTCTTTTGTCCTTATCTATCTTCTTTATTATGTGAAGGACATGACGCGCCATGTCGGCATACGCATTGTCACAAGCTTTTCCAAACGTGTAGCTCGGCAAAATAAAATAGTTGGCATGTTTTTTCAGTGTGTAACCTACATACAAATCTTTCCCCATCCCAAATCTCCTCTTTTTGTGCTCCACAATTTATAAAACGCTTTGAAATCTTCACCTTCAACTACAATACGTTAGATCAAAAAATTTATAAATATACTATCACCGGACGAAGTAGACAACCAAAACTATGGCCTACTATTCCTTTTTTAGACACACCGGCTGTCACCCTCTTCCGAATTTTGACAGTTAAACATTATTTATTCCGTTTTCTATACGACGATATTCTGTTCGCATACAGAAATGTTTTTATGTTCTGTTGCGAACGTATATCACATAACCTGAGGGATTTTTTACGTTATTCGGGTCTTTTAGTTTTTTTATGTCGTAACCGTTTTCTTCCAAGAACTCAACCAATTTCTTTTGCCCGTAATTCCGTACGTCAAAATCCGAGTATTGCTTCGAAATATTTGTGCCTACCAAACTGGCCAAAACCCAACCTTCGTCATCTGAAAACTCCGAAATAATCTTAGAAATAAAATCTAAAACGTCACTTAACGGAGTCTGTGATGATTCATCCGGACTTTCGACGTTGCGGTTATCCGCCTCAATCGTTTTTTCCACATTGCGTTTTTCAGTTATCCTTTCATTATTTTTTTCAATAATAGTCTCAGACTGTAAAGTTGCGGTATCAGAAATAACGTCCAGATATTTAAACTTGCTACACGCCGCAACGAAAGGTTTCGGTGTCTGAGTTTTACCCATACCGATGACTACCATTCCTGATTCTTTAAGCCTAGAAGCCAGTCTGGTAAAATCGCTGTCCGAAGAAACCAACAGGAATCCGTCAACGTTGCCTGTGTACAAAATATCCATCGCATCTATTATCATCGCGGAATCTGTTGCGTTTTTACCTTTAGTATACGCATACTGCTGGATAGGATTAATGGAATAGTTTAACAACTCGTTTTTCCAGCCTTCCAAATTAGGCTTAGTCCAGTCACCATATATCCTCTTATAAGTGACGACTCCCTCTATAGAGCCCTCTTCTACAATGGTCCTAATATACTTGCTACTTATGTTATCGGCGTCTATTAACAAAGCCAACCTTTTTTCTTCCACAGCAGCCTCCTGTATAATGATGTTTAAATGTGAAATTTTTCCGACAATAGACAGACAAGCTCGTGCACGGAAGACTCATCCAACTGAAGCACTTGACTTGACTGTCCTTTTAATTTTCTTCCACTTTTCCCATAAGTATCAATTTGAAAGTATTTAACACCATTTTTCTCAAAAATCGTATATGTCGATTCCACTTCTTCGTGAATCGTATTGCGATACTTGTCTTCTCTTCTAATCTTTTTCACATCGATTCTTGCCATTACTCAAACTCTCCTTTTATTCTCTTCACTCGATCATATTGTCTCTCAACTTATCCCGAACCGTTTGTATGTCTTTTATCTGTTTTTTCGTTAATTGGGAATAAACGCCGTTGCAATAATTCACTGCCGCCTTCAACACAGTCACATCCGCGAATGTAAGAACCTCTTGTTGGGTGCCTCTGGTCATCAACGATTCCCAATACGCACTACCCTGATTGAATATCCAAAGTTCCTCCATTATGCCGTTATCAAACTTCTGGTCTTTTTTCGCTCTTACCTCCTCAATTTTTCTTTCTTCAGGCGTTATCAGCACGCTTACCGTATCATCACTCAACTCAAAACTTTTCTTTGAAACAATCTGCCAACATTCCGCTTTTTTGCAATAAGTTTCTATATTGGCGGTAGATCTCGACTCGTCGTAAATAGTATCGAAAACCAATTTAGCTATTTTAACAATATCGCCGTAGTAAATGTCCGGGACGGATTGCCTCTCCCATATTTGTCTGTAGTTAGGCTGTTTCCCTATTTCTTTTGCCGACAAAACGAACTTTGAGAACGTGTATGCGACCAATTGAGGACGATACGCGCGACGTTCCTGATACCAAATTTGTTCAGATATCACTCTTTCGATATAAGCGAAAAGAATTTTTTTTGCAATTAATTCTTTATAATACAATTCGTTAAATACGCTCTTGTCTTTTTCCCACTGCTCTGTCATAGAATTGTGGAAATGCGCAGCACATACTTCGCCGCCCCAAGAAACGTAATGTGGCATCATTTCGGACGCATTAATGTATTTCGACAAATCGGTAAGAGTAAATTTTTGGCTTTTCGGCCTTACCAGCTTGTAGTCGGCACATTGTTTCTTTGTCATTTGCATCATCGGCTGCTCATACTGACCGCGCGCTCTTTCGAAGAACCACAACGTTTGTACCAACTGCCCGCTCTCTAACGGAGCATATATCTTTCTTGAATAGTTCTCCATCAAAACGTAAAAAGGATGTCCGGAATTCAAATCGGCAGTTTTTACTTTGTTCTGACTGTTTGCATACGTCGCAATATTCCTTATTAAATCGGGATCGGAATTTTTCAAAACCGTTAATTTCATCTGTACGAAGATACCAGACAAATCGGCATTGTAACGGATATTCGTTGCTGCCAAGGTTGCCGTTGTTTGCCCACCATTAATTATCTGCAAATCCGTAAACGAAGTAATCAGCAGCCCTTTGACCGGATCGTTGACAGTGGAAATTTCTTTTGCAGTCGTAGAAATGCCGTTATTGTATGTAAAAAATCTGGACTTTTCGTTAAGTATAGTCCCTTTAATACCCTTATTTACACTTCCGTTGAACTTCAAGAAAGACCGCACGTTGGCTTCGAGTAAAGACGCGCTGTACTTCTTGTAAATTTCGGCCAAAAACCCTCCGGGGACGATTGCGAGATACGATTCGTATTGGTCTGTATCTATTTCAGCCTTAATACACGGTATCCCGTCTATTCCGAAGTCCTTACAATCAATAACCAAATCCTCTTTGCTGAAGCCTGCAAGTTTGGACCGGTAGATTCCTTCAATGTCCAATATGTCGAGATCGACTTTAAACCTTTGTCCCAAATATTCGTAGTCTTCCAACTCCAAGGTTTTCACGGCTTTACTCAACTTATCCGTACTTACGATAAAGAGATGGAGTCTGTAAATATCTTTCAAATTTGCAACGATATCGCGCGCAAGTTGTACTGTCGGTTCTGCCGGTTCTCCGTTTTTAAAGAAACCTTTTAACGTGTTCTCGAAAAAATTCCTCAACAAGCCTACTTTGTTCGACACAGACTCGTTAGTAATGCTTTTTACTTCTCCGTCGTTGAAATCCGCATACATGAGGTTCAAAGTATTAGTTGTCAAATCCAGGTATGCAGCGTCAATATGCATATTTTTGTATGCGCGTGTTCCTTTCGAGAAATCGTAATAACAAGGAGATATTTCCGTCAACAGCGAATAGTCCTGGTCGAGAATGTCTGCAGCGCTTTCGATAAAAACGTCAACGGGATATCTGAGAGAATTTAAGGCCGCAGCCTTTATGTCTTCGTTTACGTATGATTCTCTGAATTCTGTCAGATCCATAATTAATCCTCCTTAAAGGGTTCGATGGCCGATATCAGAACGGAATAGCTTACGTCTACTATCCCCTGTTTGCCGACCTCGTCAGCGTCAATCAAAGGGAATCCGTCGCCAACCTTGTAACTGCTGACATTTTTTACGTCAAACTTGGCAGACAGGCACTCGTCGTCAAAAGAATTTATACCGAACGAAGACATCTTACTTATAAAAAGTTTTTCCGAATCTTCGTCGTTTAAATTGTTCAAAATATAATCGAACAGCTCCCCTACACTGGATTCCCCGTTAGAAAACTCAGGTGACATAAGCTCGGCTTTGATCACTACGAGATGACCGTCCGTAGTGGAACACAATTGCCCTAACGAATTTATTTTTACGGATACGCTGTTTACCCCCACTGTTTTAATTTCGTACCACGTACCGTTCAAAGAAAAATCTTTACTGGCGTTATCCGGGCCACTCCAAGCTTTTACACAAGTCGACAAACCGTTCGTTTGCGCCAATACCTTTTTAATAAAATAAAGCTCTCCGAACAGCCCTTGCACAACTTCCCGTGAAAGCGCACCCGAAGACTGCCTTTCGAAAAGCGACTTCCAAGCAAGATACCGTTGCTTTAGCCGCTTCGCGGCCTCGCTCTCGTCCGAAACGTTTTTTACAGCGTCTAATAAACTGCTGCAAAAGGAGTAAAAAATCTTATTGGCTTTGGATTCGGTCAGGTCAAAACAAGTCCAATAAGCAAAATCTCCTTCTCTCGCTTGCACTACGTTTAATTGCCTTGTGGCAACAAGTTTCGGTGCAGGCTGCGAAGACAGAAAAGAAATCCTTTTCCGCCCCTCTGAATTCAGCCCGTAATACACCCCCAATGCACACGGCCATTCTACTTTTTTCTGGTATCCGGTCTCGGCTGCGGCAATACTGTTGAAAAGCTTCTCCAATTCAATCATCGTAATTGTCTCCATCATCGTCATCCTCAGGCTCGTCGTTAATTTCCAATTGTTTGATTTTTACTTTGTTAATCCTGTAATTGAGTTTTTGTTGAGACTCTTTTGCGGGGAAACCTATTGCAAAAGCCAACAGGGGCTTGCCGTCGAAAGCGGCTTTTATACGCTTTTTGTCGTCCTCTCCGGTTGTAACGTCCGCCTTTGTAATCAAATCCAACGGGTAGATCACGAATATAGGGTTTTCCCTTATTTTGAGATAGTCTAAGGCACTCAAACTGTCGGTTTTCTTATTCCCCGATTTTGATTTATTAGATAGAATTTCGGCTTTTTGTTCATCGGTCAAAATAAGCCCGCTGTCAAAAATATTAGGGTCCAAAACACGGTTATTCGCTCCGCCGATCCGTAAATACGTTTCATCCTCGTAAACACGGAAACTTCTTGTGGATGCGGGACCGGCCCCCATGAAATAATTTGGAATCTCTTTAGATTCGCCCGTTGCAATTACGACATCCCACAAATAAAACACGTCGCTCTTTTCTATATATTCGGACAATCCGTCAGTATCGAATTTTTTATTGACGTAAGGAATTTTCAAATTGCGGATAACATCGGCAATCTCAAGCTTGGAAACACCGCGTGCCATATATCTGCTGCCCACTTTCGAAAAAGTCAACCGCCCGACGAATTCCTCCACCGAACGAAGATTGTGCAAATTTACAGACGGATCCTTCGAAAGTTTCGACGTATCGGCATATACGCCTCCGTAACTCAAATGATACACCACTTCGTCAGTATATCTGAGTTTGTTCCGTGCAGTTATCAGGAGTTTCGTTTCGAGAGAGTCCGGAGATTCCTTTACCATTAAGCCGAAATCTATAGGCTTCTTTCCCTGCCTTTCCATCTCGGCAAACTGGTCCTTTAAATCTTCGACGGCATCAAGCACTGCGTTAAAATAGCTTACGTTGACTTCGGATATGTACACCCTGCACAAATCCTCGTATCCCGGTCTGTATCCGAACCAACGGCACATCTGCAACGCAGTATCGTAACTGCCGGCATTTCTACCGTAATAGCTGATCATAAGGCCTTCCAAAGTCAATCCTCTGGATAAAACGTAACCCCCTATCACTATAACTCTTGCACCGGTTTCTTTGTAATCCTCGTAGTCGAATTTGTCACCTTTGTCAGTTCGCGAATTTACTATAACAGTTTCGAAAAGTTTTATTTCGTCGTAAAGTCCTGCCTGAATCTCGTCCCAACTTATTTTCCGGTAACCTCCGGTTCCGTTCCTTACTTCATCGTAAAAATCGTCCGACGCAAAAAGATCGTACAACTTCTTCATGTCTTCGTTTTTAACAAATCTTTCAGTCGGATAAGCAGAGTCCTGTTCGATTACGTTTTTCAACTTATCGACGTAAGCTTGCACGTGACTTTTGATTTGACTGTGCATAAGATTGTACACAGATATGTTTATCATCATTGTTCTGTGCTTTTGGCCGTGTCCTCTCAATGTCCGGATCACGTTATTTAACAAAAAACACAAAACGGCTTCTTTCATACTGTCCGGCATGCCGGGATAAATATCTTCTTTTTTGTGCTTCGGCGACAAAAAGAATTTCTCCTTTGCGTTTATGATCCTTATAGGGCGCAAATTCGCCTCGTCCGAAAAAACTTTTCTCCCGCCGAAATAATTGTCCGGAGAATTCAACTGCACTATGAAATCCGCAGGGAACAAATCCATATACTCGGGATCGTCTTCGGGATTGATGAAAATATTTGCAAAAGGAGTGGCGGTAAAGCCCACGTACGAAGCAATAGGAAACGAATTCAGAATACCCCGTATACACCTGTTAATAGCAGTCGGATCTTTATCGGGTTTTGCAGTATTTACAGATGCGTTGTCCGCTTCGTCGTCTATAATCAAAAGACTGTTCGAACCGTAATTGCGCAATGCCGGCTGCAACCGCTCAATAACGCTTTCGAGTATTTTCTTGTTTTTTTTGACAACAAGAACGACGGGTTTTTTAAAATCGTTAATTGTTGCGTTAAGGTTTTTCTGGATAAATTTAGCAAAGTCGTTTTCCCTGTTCGTAAAAGGAATTGCATAATGTTCCTTATTTATCAAACCCACTCCGCAATACTGTATTTCGTTGCCTATTGTATCGCTCACGGCACCGATAACGCCGGCATCTGTCCTTTTTTGCGTTTGCACCCTCAAAGAATCGGTCGTACCGGCCAACAGCACTACAATTTTGTATCCGTAGTCGTAGGCCATGTTTATGAGTGCCAAATAATTGGCTGTTTTGCCGGATTGAACGTCTCCTACAACCAATCCCCTCTTTCTGACTTCACAACCGGACAGCGGATCTGCACAAAAAGACAAAACCTTTTCGCATACGGATTCGATTTTGTCAATTGCCGATATCGAAAATCCGTCGCTCCTGAGATAATTTCTGTACCTCTTGAAAAAAGGATGCGGAATAGTATCCTTCTTTTTATACAACCAATGAGACGCTTTCTTGTCCTTAGCTAAAATATAAGGGTCGTACGCCCTGATTCCCACTTCCGTTTCGTAAATGCCGATCGCTGCTTCAAAAGACGCTATATCCTCTCCTTCGGAACGCAATCCTATTACGGGGGCGAGTTTTTTTGCCGTGTCTACCACTTTGGTATGTGTCTTTTTTTCCCCGTCGAAGGTTCTGTAAAGTAAGTCCGCCAATTTATTCGCTTTGCCGTAATCAATATTATTCATCTCCGAAAATTCTCCCCCTCAACTGATTTTTGCGGTAGGCTATTTTCTCGTAACATTCCATTTTAAAAACGTTTTCGAACATGTTTTCTCTTTTTTCGGGATCGGTCACAGAAAGAATTCCTACAATTTCGTCTTCCAATCTGCTTTCTTCCGAATCGGATCCCGAATTTACAATATTGAGCGAATCGTTACTGTCGTTAATAATAGAATACTTAGGAAGGTAGCATTCCAATTGAGACAGCAACATTTCCAACAATTCTGACTCCGTTTGACCCAAACAGTCGTTCAATGCCGTAATAACCGGGTTTTCCCTGTTTATCTGATAACGCACCTTCCCTTCGTGTTCGTCAATTCTGTCCCATACTTTAAAGGCTGCCGACTGTTCCTTAGTCCCAGGAAATTTCGTCGTCCTCTTACTGCGTATTACGGAATCTTGTACGGAAATCCTTAACCAGTCCTTAACCTTATCCGGTATGCGTGCAGAAGACTTTTTTACGTCCAAGGACCATACGCTGTCAAGAGAGGAAGGGATGTCTACCTGAATTCTGGCAAGTTTGTTCAATTCGCTCCTGATGCCCATCCTCATCCAACTTCCCCAAAATATAAGTCTCCTGTTTCTGTATAGGTAAAATCCTTGCTCGTCGAAAATACTCTTAGGATTACCCAACAAAGCTTTCTCCTCGGACGTTAAAGTATTTGCAAAAGGCAATGTATAAGGCTTTACGACTATTTCGGATCCGTCTACCGATATTTTACTTTCACGCCCTCTTTGTGTGCGCCCTTCCGAATCTAGCAGAAAAGGATCTCTCCGCTCGATACGCTTATTGTTGAAATATATTGATACGGATTCGTAAAATCTGTGAAAAACCAATTCAACGTGTTTTTTCGCCTCTGCTACTACGCTTCGGAACGTATCTTCGAAATTTTTCGCGTTTGCTTGGATTTTGTCGAATTTAGTCCAAACCACTAATGTACCGGTATCGCACGCTTCGAGTAGTTTGATATTAGGAAGATGTGCCGTTTCTTCGTTTGCCAACTGTTTAAGCAACAGTTTGTCCTCTCTTTCTATTACGTCCAAATCGAAGGACATGGCATGTATTTTCCCGTATTTTTTGCTGGCAACCGTAAACTCACGGCATTGTGATAAAGAAGCTGACTTCAATCCCAACCCGAATCTACCCAATTCGGTCTCGCAATCTTCCTTCCCTTCTCTGTCGGAGCCGGGTAACATAGCGTTATCCAATTCCTTTCTGTCCATTCCGCAGCCGTTATCCAATATGCAAAAATACGGTTCTTCGGCCAACGGATCCGAAAACACTTTAATCTCGCTTGCGCCGGCAGACAAACTGTTGTCGATAATGTCCGCTACTGCGGTAGAAAAACTGTATCCCATTTCACGCAAACCTGTCAAAAGCGCTTTTGCAGGGAATTGTCTTTCAACCAACTCACTCATAATTCCCCCCCCCCTGTTAGCTCGTAACACACTGAATTGATGCTTTTACTCATACGGTTCATTTCTGACACGGAATATTCGTTTATACGCGGTTTCCCGTTCACGTCACTGACCAATACAACCGTAACACGGTCTGGAAAATCTGCACAAAACCTTATTTTTTCGCAAGGTAGGTTAAAGTATAAATTTTTGGTAGAGGTGAACCTGATTATTGTGTAATGTTTTATCCCTTCTCTGAAATACTCCAAGTCGTACAACGAATACGGATACTCTACTGTTGTTTCTTTAATTGCGACACAGCCGCTTTTCAGCAAATATTTTTCGGTCACTTCTCCGGCTATGCTGCGGTTGCGACTGAGCACAACCCCGAAATTTTCCGGCCCTACGTTTCTGTATCCTAACTTTTGCCTCATAGCGATTATTTCCGCATCGTAAGAAACCGCTTCGTCGGAAAAAACGGAAGAAAATTTACCTCCGACTCCTCTGCGGTTGATAAAAACCTTAGAATAAGGAATACCGTTGCATCCTACTATGGTGACGTTAAAATTCAAAATCCCTGTATCTGTATTATACTCAAAAGCCTCGACTACGAACGCATAATTTTTCAGTTTCTCCGCAACGGCTTTAAGGACCTCTTTATTATTAACTTCTACTTCGGAATCGGAGTACTTTAACGACATCGGATAATGCAATTTTTGCCGTCCGCAGTGCACGTTACTTGCCGCAGTTTCTTCCCTCACATACATACAAAAAGATGCGGGTGCGTCTATTGCTTCTCCGTTAACGGAAATTCGGTCAAAAACTAAAACTTTAACTATCTTCGCCTCGGCTCTCGACTTTGCGACAAGTTTATCTGCTATCGCTTCTTTGCTGACAACGTTTACGTTTTCGTCTATCTTAAATACTTTCACGAGGTCTTCGTCAACACCGCCGTATTGTCTTATCGGCGTGGAAACGGTTGCCGTATGTCCTGCTTCGTTATCGTTCTTTATGTTAAAGAACAAAGACTTGGTATCTATCGGGAGCCTTATTTGCATTCGACATTCTCCTTGTCGTACTTCCCGCCGAACATTACTCTGAAAATTTCCTCGAGCACGTTTACTACTATCGAGTTCCCTATCAGCTTGTTCATCTTTCTGTAGCTGAACTCAAGCGACATAGTCCTTTCGTACTCTTCTTCCGTAAACCCCATTAACAGAAAAGCCTCACGTATTGTCGGTCTTCTGAAGGAATTCCCCTTAGCACCCACGTAAGGAAACAACGCCGCGCAGTGAGTTCTGTCCATATTGCAAGTAATAGTCCTCACAGTCGTACGTTCGTTCAGTTCTCTGCCGTTAATTTGCCACATTCTCTGTCTTGAGGGAGTGGGATTCAATTGCGCTATGTCAGCCTCTGCGCGTAAAGTCGGATTTTCGTAATCGTTCCTGAAAAAAGCTCCGAATTCGTACACTCTTTCCCTCTTCCGAATCTTTTCGCAAACATTAAGTTTCTCGCCCAAGTGGCTTACTATAAATGCTCTTTCCCTGTCTTGAGGCACGCCGAAGTCCAAAGCGTTCAGCAACATACAGTCGTCATTCCGGTATCCGATAGATTCCAAAAACCCCAACCACTCGTTGAGATCGGCTCTGTTCGATTCGGCTTTGATTGTTTTTACGTTTTCAAGCAACAGATATTCCGGCAATCTGTCGAGTTCCTTGAGCCCTTTAAGAATGCGTTCTATTTCCCATAAAAGTCCGGAGCGCGTTCCCGACCCTCTTTTCATTCCCATTCCGAGACCGCCGGTTGACAAATCCTGGCAAGGGAAGCTGTATACCAACAAATCAGTTAGCGGCATGTCTTCCGCTTGAATATCGGTAATACTCCCGTAATTTTTACATTTTTTGTTAGCTCGGCAGAGATTCCTCAATTTATCTTCTGTAAAACGATCTATTTCGCATATGTGGACCGAGTCGATACTGAAAGAATACTTTTTGAGATAAGCCAAAACTTCCTGTTTTTCAAACGGGATTTCTACCTGCTCGTTATTCTTATGAATTGCAGCATAACATTCTATAGCATCGACAAACCATTCACTGATTCCGACAATCTCGTAATTGATGTTTAACCGCTCCAAGGCAGAAGCCTGCGCCCCTATTCCGGCAAACGCTTCGAATACCCGCAATTTTTCAGTTCTTTTTCTCACTCTACTGTTCGCCACAATCGTCCCTCCCTATTGCGCACAAAACAGTTTTAACACAGCTCTCTAATTCTTTCTTTATCTGTCTATCGGAAAACCGTAGCACTTTCCATCCGGCTTCTTCCAACGTTTTATTGACCTTCATATCGTGGTTCAGGTTATATTCGAACTTTTTACTCCAGAATTCCACATTGGATTTAGGCAATGCTGCCCGTCCGTGCCAGAAATCCGAGTCGACAAACACGGCCACTCTCTTTCTCTTAAATACTATATCCGGCTTGCCCGGCAAATCGGCACAATGGTGAAAAAACCAAACGTATTTGCGCAACTCTTTCATCAACATCCTTTCTGGAGATGTATTCTTCTGTTTGATGTTGCACATGTTTTTGTGTCGCTGTTCTGGTGTCATGAAATCCACTGCCTGTTTTCCTCCCCACCGGGTTGTGACACAAGTTAAATCCTAATCTCAGTATGTTTAATTAATAATACCAAACCGAATCTGAAATATCAAGTGCATACTCTCTATATTTTACAAAATTGCCGTCGATTTCAGTTACTCACTCAAGACCGGAACAGAATGCCTCGACCACACTTGTCTGCAAAATCAAAATTGTAATGTAATTTCAATAGAACATGAATTGATACCGGCAAGATAATTTATGTCATAAGACACCCTGTTTTGCCGTTTCGGGGGCGGGGTGTAGCACAGGCGGAGCGGAGTCAACGGGCGTAAATTGTCGCCGAGAAATTTAATGTCTTATTGCCGCTTCGGGATTATCCCGAGGCGGTTTTTATTTGTAAGCTAACCCTGTTTTTACATACCGCTTTATTTTCTATATGACCGCTCTGCTGTTTCACTTGTGCGCCTTGCATATTCAGCGGATTGCCCTGTTGATTAGGCACAAGCGTTCACTAGCAATTAGACTGCTCTATTTTCTCTCAACAATTTCCGCTCTTCTCCGTTGACTGCCGATGGGAAAATACGCAATTTTCGTTCTTCTCCGCCTGCGCTCCTCCGCTCTTGCCGAAAGGCAAAATCAAAATTCGGAGGTGAACTCTATGGAAAACACAGTTTCCAAATCTTGCGAAGCCGAAAAGGGCTATCTTGCCGAATTCGACTTTTTCGACGGTGACGATTTCGTCACATTCAACATCATCGGATACAGCTTAGACCAATCCGAAATCCTTGTCGCGGTGACAGACAGAGGAAAAATCAGTCTTGTCACTTACGACATACTGACCGACAAAACCGGCAGACGGTATTTCGAATATGACTGTATGTTCGACAGAATTTACATAGACGACTTCGTTACTATCGCAGAATCGCTTTAAGGAGAAACGGACTATGACAGGCAAAGAAAAAGCAATTGAAATTTTGAAACAAATGGACATTTACGCGCCTTACATCGAGGGCTTCAAACAAAATGACAAAGTGTGCTTCTTTGAAGAATTCGCCGGGTTCTGGATTGACCAGGAGCCCGAAGCCTACAAGAAAATGCAGGAAATCGAACAGAAGCACGGATGTAAAATTTACGCCGTAACCCACGAATACACCGAATTCGGCGAATGTTGGGATTATCTCATCGTCACGGCATATCCAGAAGAATGGGACGAACTCGTTTACAAAAACGGGAACATGTTCTGTGCGTTCGCCTACGTATGGAACAAAGACGACGAATGGTGCAGCGAATTCGGTAGCATCGGCATCAGAAGTTTCGGCGGCGGCCTGAAACGCGTAGCGTGAGGAGGAGGACGACGAAATGACTCCCCTGAAAACCTACGCGCACATCAACAGTCTCGGCGGGCAGACGGACGAAATAACCGTCTTGCAACAGGTCGGCGACAACGACTATCTGGTCGATTACAAAGGCGTAAAGTGTCACGCGATTTTCAACCCGTTCGTCTGCGAGTATTATGCGGACGACCTTTATACCGTCGTCAAGGAGGACAGACAATGAACAACATGCAAAGACTCGCAACACACGATAACAGAAACTGCAAACTTTTCGCCGATACGGTTATCTCCCTCATGTCGTCGCAGGGCTTTTACGGCAGACTTTATCACGCCGTCAACGAACTCGACGACGACGGTCTGTACGAGCTCGAAGTACAAATCGCCCAACAGAACTTCCACGATACGCTCGACGTAGTGCTCTGGTTGGAGTGCTGATATGGCTGCACGCCGAAAACCGAATTACGGCTACAAGGTGTGCTACCGCGAAGAAGGCGCGAAAGAATACGTCCGATACTTCCTGACGCACACCCGAAAACAGGCTTTCAACGCGATGCGAAGCTACATACGCTATCCCCCGACCGCGCGGGACGGCGACAGAGGACTCGTCAACCTGAAATGGAAAGTCATTCCCGTATCGGAGAAAGAAACCAAACGCGGTATATGGAGAGAGTGTCCGTTTTAGCGGGCACTCTCTTTCACGCCGAAGGAGAACAAGATGACAAAACTGAATTTGGAAGCGACTTCGAGAGAACAGGAAATCGTAAAAACATATCTCGAAGAAAATGCAAGCGAAACGCTTGCCGAGAAGATAAACAACGGCACGCCCGTTGAGAAAGACGGCAAGCATCTTATCAACCGCAAAACGCTGGACGGCTTTATGCGATACGCCTGCGACGAAGCGAGAAAACTCGCGGCAAAAGGCGCATCTTCGGCCTGCGTCGAAGACAAAATCGTGTTCGGTTGGGCGATACATTACTTCGAAGAAGACAGCATCGAAGGCACGCTTTACAATGCCGACGGCACGGAATACAAACCCGTCCGCGCACCCGCAAGCAAGCCGACGACAACGGTCAAAGCCGTCGCGAAACCGCAACCGGCGCCGCAGATGACGCTCTTCGATTTTATGGAAAAAGAAGACGGCGAAATGACAGAAACAGACGTCGTAAACACGGTCGAAAACGAACCTGAAAACGAGGAGGAAGACGAGCTTCCGAGCGCCGAAGAAATCGACGAAATTTTAGCCGAAATCGACAGCGAAGACGGGGCTCGAAGATACCCCGAAAACGTCGATATGGAAACGGGCGAAATACTGCCCTTGAATGCGGAAAAATCCGAGCCTTCCGACTCCCCTTACGAGCCCGAGGCACTCCGCATTCTGCAAAAGATTTTCGGCGACGAAATGGTATTGAGGTGACCTATGAGAATATGCGATATCAGACTTATCCCGAAACGGATTTTGGCAATCATTCGGCAAGCCGACGAACAGAATTTTCCGCAACCCGACGGGCACGTGAGATTCTATTCTTACCTTACCACGGCACGCCGCGAACTCATCAAAGTCACCGGTGCGGTGAAGCACATCCGCAAGAAGTGGTTTTGCAAGCAAGTCGCAGTACATGGACTTTATTCGTCAAAATGTTATGTTAAAGATATGGAATATTGCGGATACTTCGGAATGGGCTTCCGTGTCGGATGGTACGACGAAGGCTTGCAAAAATACAGAAACTGGTACGAACGCGGTTGGTGTTGGGCGGACGACAAATACTACGACCCCTCCTGTCCGACGTTGAATCTGCAATTCGTCGGCACTCTGCCAGAATTCCGTTACAGCGCATTCGAGTATTACCACGGAGCCGATATTCTCGGGTATCTTCGGCTCTATACGGCATACCCTCAAATCGAGTATCTGATGAAGCTTGGACTCGACGGTATAGCTCAAAATGTGACCATATTAAGACGGTGCGGGAAGGACAAAAATTTCTGCAAATGGCTCATCAAAAACCGCGCCGAAATCGCCGGCAATTATCACTATATTCCCGTCATTATGGAAGCATACAAAAGCGGTCGTCCGCTCGCCGATTTACAGCGTTATCACGAAGTGAAAAAATGCCTTCAACGCACGGAAAATTACGCCACCGTTAAAGAGCTTTTCAAGGACAGAAATCTCGAAGACCTTTGCAAATACCTCATAGCACAAAAAGCCAATGTCGACTCCTATGCGGACTATGTGAAAGCCTGCGTTTATCTGGGACTCGATATGTCACTCGAACGCAATCTTCTCCCCCGCGACTTCCGGCGCTGGCACGATATCCGCATAGACGAATACCGCACCGCAATGACAATCGCAAGCGAAAACAAACGCAAAGAATTTTACGCGCGGTTTGAAGCAATCACAGAAAAATACGCCGCTCTCCAACATAACAAACGGAGCGCGTTTGTGGCTATTATCGCCAAATCCCCTGCCGAACTCATCACCGAAGGAGATGCCTTGCATCATTGTGTCGGGCGGTTTAACTACGACCAAAAATTCGTCCGCGAAGAAACCCTCATTTTCTTTATCCGCACGAAGGAATACCCCAATACGCCTTTCGTCACCGTGGAATACTCCCCTTCCCGCAAAGCCGTACTACAATGCTACGGCGACCATGACTCAAAACCCGACGACACCGTTCTGCATTATGTAAACGACGTCTGGCTTCCCTACGCCAACAAAACATTGAAAAAACTCGCGGCTTAACCGCAAAGGAGAATCTAATATGTCCAACTATTTCAGAATTACGGTTTATCACCCTGTACACAACATCTCTGCAATCATGGATTCGAACGGAAAGTTCGAGAAGCTCTGGCAATTTTCCGCCCACCTTGTCGCGAAAGGTTTCAAAATTGTTGAAGTCGGAGCTAAAAACAAATTTGACTTAGACAACTTACCCAAGGTCGAACACTCTCTTGATAACATCTTCCTCCGCTCATGCAAACTCGGAAATATAATAATTGCACACAACCGCATCCCAGTGAAAGCCAAATTTTATATAGCCCCGTAATTTTTCTATTCAATTTAAGACGTCAAAAGTAAGTGTATTTCTTACTAAGTTTGCTGACCGTTACAAATATCTGTAATTGACAATTTTATTTTGTACGCCCAAATACAATAATCCAAATCTTATTTAGCCATTAGCATTCTTTATCATTTTATTGAATTTTTCATGTTATAATGCCACATGCGGAGCGCATAGTATCAAACTTTCTAATTTGCATATAATAGAAAGGTGCTATCAGTGTGGCGAGATGACATACACAACAGTTTTCTAAAGTTAGGTTGATATCTTGGAAAACTAAATCAACCAATTGGGGCAGGACCAATATAGCACCTCAATTTAGCAATTTAGCTTTACTAAAAGACTTGCCAAAAAATTTCCTCGCGACGCTTTCCGCTTTACCTACTATTTTGATATCCTTGTTACAAAGATAATATTTGTGGACTATTCTAGTCAGCATAGACTTCACAAGGGGAACTTTTGTTGAATCATAGAGCGCAATCGCCTTATCGGTGAAAGCACCAAATTTCCCCATATTTTCATAAAACATCACCTGCTGAATCAAATAGTTTGTATTCTTTTTTTCTTCTTGATCAATTACTTCTATCGTTTTTTCTGTTGCCGACAGACGGGCGCTTGCATCATAAATGTTTAGAGCCAATGTTTCAGCAACATTTATAAAAGCTTGCCTGATTTCATCTTCTGTTATATCCTCTTTAATTTCTTTAACCATTTTGAAAAATTCTTCAACAAAGTTATCGAAATCTTTGTCTATTGGTGCTAGTATCTTGTAAATTATTTTGTTGGGAAAAGAATAGATATCCTTAGCTATATTTACTTTTTCCTGCGTTTTTAGCCGATGGTTAAAACCAGGCAAAATCTTACATATGAGATCCAAAAATCGCAATGCCTGACTTATTTTATAGTCGTCCGTCTCAATATCTGCCTCATTGTAATCGTAAAGCTTCTCCCTTTCTATTTTGTCCTGTTTTGATGCTGCCTTCTCGAAGGCTTCCTCTCTTTTCTCTTTTTGTTTCCTTTCTTTGTCAGAAGGTAAAGTGTCAACAGGACATTTGGCATTCAATATAAAGCCTATATTCCCTTTGTCAATATCAAATTCCTCCCATTCGCTCATATGGTCTTCTGCCGCCTGCCTAATAGCGCTTAATATTCCCAAGTTGCTTGTTATGTATGATAGAAATAGTAAAATGTCTCCATTGATATTGAAACAAATATTCCTTATTAAAGTTTGCAATTCATCTTTTCCCTCACCGTTGTTGTACCTAGTATTTAAGCTTTTGGCGACAAAATACGCAAGGAAGTTATCGCTATAAAAATAATAAGAATTGTCATCTTCGACCAGAACTTTTGCATCAACCATTACTTGGCAAAATTTCTGCACATTAACATGCATGGTGTAATCACGATTATATCCTTCTATAATCTCCACCATATCTGCGATACCAAGTGGATATTTTTCATTGAAGTGTATTTGATAAGCAATTTCCTCTAACAAAACGGAATACTCATCAACATCCGCATCTGACGCAAATTTGCGTATCCTGTTGACCAAATTTGTTTCGAAAACTCTTCCAAAGACATTTTTATTAGCACTGGTCATTTCTGTATCATTGATGCAATAATCAACATACATTTTTATAAATCGTGGGCTAAGGCTGAATAGTTTTATATTCTCCCTTATGAATTTGTTGATTGCTTCTGCCTGTGCATCCAGATCGCTATACTCTCCATTGTTTATACACACAAGATTTTTCTTTATCAGCTCAAGCCTTTTGGCGACATAAAATGGAAGAATACTGACTTTTACGGTATCTTCTGTTTGGTATCTTTCTTTTACTATATCTATAAAATCTATTTTTTGTTTTGGCTCGACAATACAGACTACGTGTCCAACTTTTTCAAATAAAGACTGGTATAACGGCTCGATGAATCTGGATTTGATTTTGCTTAGATCATCTATCAAAACTATTTTCTTCTCTTTATCAATCTGCGAATATTTATCAAAATCAGTCGCCTTTTCTCCATACTGACTTGCAAACGCGTTTTTAAGCACCGTTTCTGGATTCTTGTTCACAATTGTTTCTATATTTAAATAAATCGGCACATAATTACCTATTAGAGATACATATATTTGCTTTAATAAAGCAGTTTTCCCGCTAGAGTCATTTCCCTGTATTATGGTTTGTTTTTTTGTCGTCAGTAATTCAAGAAACTCAGAAAAATTCTTTATCTCCTCATACTTCTCCTTCCCTTCAACTTCTACACCAGGGAAAACATAATATGAGCCGACATCATGTCTATCATCATCTAATGAAATTTCTTTCTTATATTTTTCATTAGGCTCAATAAGATATTGGCTACTTCTAGTTTTTTGGATATCAAATACATTCTCGTTACAACTCACAAACATCTGCTCTTCATTATCCCAAGAAAAGCACTTTGTCTCTATTTTATTTCTGTCAAGATCGGCCAATATTGCTGTGAATGAAATTTTATTTTGGTCAAAATCCATTCCTTGAGCAATAGATTTTACCACATAATTATCTTTTTGACACAAGTTTTGTATATCATCAAAATGTTCATGCCCATACAAAAACAAATCCGCCGTAGTAAACAAATGTTTCTTAAACGCTCTGCTAGAATCCCAATCAAACCATTCCGGGCCTCTATGTGACATAGTAACCACAAGATCAACATCTCTTTTCCTTTCAATGTAATTCCAAATATAGTTAGGCAGATAATGTAACCCCTTATCATCATCTTGCAGTGTATCGTTGTAAGAAGAAAACAATTCGCTATTGATTAAATTGATTTGTATTCTTTTACCATCGCACTCATAAACCCTATAAAAACAAAGCTTATGAGTCGTGAAATAATTATATTGTGATGCGTAATCATAAAAATTATCGAATTTAGTTAATTCATCATCAATTTTTTCATCAATTTTTCCTTCATTTATCATCGTCTTAATACTTGTCCGATCCCTGCTTTCTCCGTTAAAGTTTATATCATGATTTCCAGGGACGACAAATGCATAAACAGAATTAGTCTTACTAAACTTTTCGCGTATCCTAGTAACCAATCTTCCAATGTATGAACCAGCTTTTCTATATTCGTTAATTTGCCCAGAAAATGCTAAATCACCACTAAACATAATAAAGCACCTATTGAATTCACCAATAGAATTTAATGCTTGAACCTGGGCATTGATGATCTTTTCGGAATAAAATGTATCATCCTTAAAATGTGCATCACTTAAGTGCAAAAACAGTACTTTCATTTTCTCCCTCTCAACTCTTATTAGCTTGGTATATTTCTCCTGTTCGCTGATACAAAACTTGTATGTCCAAATATTATAATTGTTTCTTCTTTCTTTTTGGTTTTTTGTTGACTCAACCAAAAATAATTTCATAATTTATTTACATCTCAGGTGTATTTCCTCCATACTTTTGTGCACTCAAACATACGATTTGCAACTATATTTATTTTACCACATCCAATAATCTTTTTCAATCTTTAAAAACAACTAATATGCTCCACATCTTATTAGTAGCCACTTCTTAATTGATTTGCAACCGTGACGTGTGCTTGTCTTGATACGAGAGGCGCCGCTTCGCGTCGCCGCGACAAGCACACGTCACGGTAAATGAGAGGGCAAACAAACTTTTCGACAAAGTGTGTCTGCATTGGCGGCAAGGCGAAATCAAGGCGGCGACCGGCGGAGTTTCGCGCTGAACCGCTTGCGAAAATCTCCGCTTTCCGTCGCGCTTTGCCTTTGATTTCGGCGCTTGCCGCATCAATTCACCTTTCGCATCCGCGCTATCACTTCCCTGCTCACGTTGCCGACGAATTCCCCTTCGTCCCAACATTCGAAATCGTCGAAAAGAAGAAGCTTTTTATCCTCCTGCCCTATCGGACAGACGACGTCGTTTTCCATTACGTCCGAGATGAAGAATTGCGGGAGTCCTTTGGAATAAACAATCTTCTCACCTGTCTTTTCCATATACTTCGTCAGGTACGCGATTGCCTCGCCGAGGGACGCATTGTCTTCCACGGGTTTGAAGTCCGACCGTCCGAACCGTTCGTTGAAATAGGTGTTCTGTATCGTCGTCTGCACGCAGCCTTTAATCGGCGAATAGTCTTTGACCTCAACGAGCTCACCCGGCATTGCTCCGTCGGGAATATAAAAGAGTCCGTGAAAATGCAGGCGCTGTTTTTCGGGTGAACGCTCCCAGACGCCGACATATTTCCAATGCTTGCGGTGACACATCATTTTGAAGCATCCGCGCAGTTTTCTCTTGAACGACTCCTCGTCGTGTTTACTCCCGTCGTAAGTGAACGTGCAGAAGTAATTGAACTCCTGCAAATTGACTTTACGGGTAAGGCGCACCCTACGGCAAATCAGATTGCGGAGCTTTCTTTCAAACTGCATATTCACATACGATTCCGCACGGGAAGAATCGTCGAAATACGGGAGCATGGCGGTGAAGATTGCGACCTTTCGGTCCTTGCGAGGCAAATCAGCGGTCTGCGCGTAAAGCTGCTCGAAAAGATCTTTGCGCGTCATTCGGACGGTTGCGGGGTTCTGCTCTTCGGATTGCGGCTCATCGTCGAACGCAAAGGGGAAAGGTGCGGTTTCGGGAGTGAGATGAACGCACTCTTCCTCGAATATGTCGTCAATCGAAAAATCGGATTCGGCGGTTGCCGTCCGTGCTTCTTTCGCTTCTTCGCGGACGGGTTCAGTCGATTGCGCGACGGTATCGACAGACTGCTCCCTCCTGACTTCGATAAATTCCTCGACGGGTTTACGCCGGTTGGACGGCGGACGGTTGGTGTGCGGAATTGCGATGTAGTGACTTCCGTCAAAATAGACCTTGCTCTCGCGGTAAATCATACGCTCCGTCCTCCTTGTCCGTCGTCCCCGTCCCTGTACAGCGAATCGATGAAATAGCTGTGCTGTGATTTGAGCTCCTCCACGCTCGCTTTTTCCGTCGCGTATTCGAGATAGCCGTCAAGTCCCACGGGCGCCTGCCTTGCCATATCGTCGAAATAGTCGGAAAAACAGTCGGTGGAAAACCGTCTGCTGTATATCTTCTTGCTCATGAGGTAGTAGCGTTTATTCTCTGCCTTCCCGTCCATTGTTCCGCGCTCCTTCTCGATTTTCAGCACGGAAAAGCCGAAGCGGTTGTAAATGCGGAGATTGCGCCGCCACATAACCGCCACGAAAGATTTCAGGATATGCACAAGCAAAGTGTTGTCGCCCCTGCGGAAGCGGAAGTCGTAGTAAAGAGATACGAACCTTTCGAACAGCCAACGCGAAAGCGCGTCCTCGATTGTGTAGAAAGGGAGCGCAAGCCGTTGCTCGCCCGCGGACACGATATGCAGAATTTCGCAAAGGTCGCGCGCGTCCGCACCCCAGCTCTCCGGCCGCTGTTCGTCGGTGAACACCTTGATGAACGGGAAGTTGTCAACGGTCGCGGAGTGACGGCACATTTTGAGCCACGAATTGAAAAGGTCGTTCTTCTGGTTAGTCTCCCGCGTACCCTTCTTCACCTCTTTTAGTTCGAGATTGTTGCCGCGCTCTTTGCCCACTTCCGTAATCGCCACGACGCCGAATTCGAAACTGCCGCTGTGCGGATTGTTCTCAATCACCTTTTTGCCGAGCCGCAACGCGTCGAAGTCGAGAATGTGCGCGTGTCTGCCTTCCGTAATGCCTTCGGGGAAGAAATCCGTCCGCCACACCGGAAAGTTGCCCGACGAGGAAATTTCGTTGTCCTCGCGCACGGAATAGTTGGACACGATAAGACTGCTCTCGATGACATATACGAAATAGGCAAGCGCGTAAGTTTCCAACACTTCGAACAGTCCGCTGACTTTGAGCGCGTCGTTGAACTTTCCGCCGTAGCGCGCTATATCGTAACCGTAAAGCTGTGTATCGGCGTTACAATTCCCAGTGTAGCGGTCGCGCTTCAACGCCACCCACTTTTTGACGGTGGCGAGGTTATGCACGGTGCCGTGCTCCATACACGCGCGCAGCTCGTCCTCAAAGGCAATCCACGGAAAATACGGCAGTTTCATATCCGTGTCGCGCAGTATCTCGAACGCCCGCTGTCGGAACATGACTTCCTGCGACAGCACCATATCCGTTATCATCGTGGTTTTCTTTCTGCCCATACTTCCGCAAGTCATCGACACTATGGGAAGCTCGTTGATGAACCCACAGTTGCGCGCCTCGAAATGACGGAGCCGCATAAGCGCAATCCTCTTTCGGAAACGGTCGAAAATCACCCACAGAAAAGGCGCGGCGCACCACCAAGGGAAGTCGGCGAATATCACCTGCAAGTCCGCAACGAGTTTGCACACCTGCGTGTAAAGCGTGCCGAAATCGAACGACACGGCGAAGAAGAAATAGTACGCGAGCGCACTCACCGCAATGCTTGCGAGATTGAGGTTGAAAACCCATATCGCAATCCACAGCACGACAATCCACCTGTGCTCGCGGAGAAACTCCGCATACTCCGCCACCGCCCTTTTCAACGGCTGATAGGTCACCGCGGAAACGCGTTTGAAAACGACAAGAGGCAAGGTGTCCTTGTTGTGCTTCGTGTTGTGCAAAGAATAGACCCCCCGCACCGCAACGGCGAGAAGCAGAATACAAGGCAGAACGACTGCAATCACCTTGCCGAGGTTGCCTGCGATAACGCCCGCGTGAGCGCACCATTCTTTGAAATTTTCGCCGTCGAAAAACAAGGCGCAAAACGCCCTTGCCGAAGCGACGAAACCGTCGAAATCGAGGGGCAGAAACAGGCTCAAATCCATAACAGCGGAAGGCTCCGTCACCGTTGGCACAATGCTATGTTCGATACCGAATATTTCGCAGAAATAGAACTTTACCGACACGAATAAGTCGGAAAAACATTCCGATATGCGAAGATAGGACTTTTGAAAGACCAATGCGCCGAGCAGAATAAACCCCGATGTGATAAGCACCGTAAGGCAAATGTCAAATGCACGCCGTCTTGTCATAAGCCACCTCCGCAAGCGTTTTCAGAACGGGCAAAATCTGCCCTTCCGCGGACACTCGGCTACCCGTAAAAACGAGGTAGCCGATGAGTGCCGCAAGCAATATAAGCAATGCAACCGCCATTACTGTTTTTATTGTTCTCACTCTGTTTGTTTCTCCTTTTTCTTCTGCCTTTTGTTGCTCCTTTGAGCCTTGCAGTATGTGGCGAGTCTGAACGGCAGACTGACAATCCATACGATTGCGCGCGCTATCCAAGGGAGCAAGGGAACGAGCAACACGATGAGCAGTATGCCGAGCAGAATACCGAGCAGAACTTTCCACCACGGAGTGTCGTCCGGCATTTGCACGGGAGGCGTCACCGCATTGACAATGTCGATGGGACTGGACACCACGGGAATGACCTTGTACACGCCGTCCTTATTGAAGGTGAGCTGTATGATATCAAAGTCGAAAAACACGCTCTCCCACGCCCTGTACGCCTGCCCTTCCGTGTGCTTATCGGGCAGAATCGTGCGGAGTTCCATAATGTCCACCGCCGCCGAGTAATAGTCGCTGGTGGCAAACCTGAACAGCACGACCACCTTTTCCTCGTCGTCTGTCCCGCTCACCGCAACCGCATCGCGGTAATAGCTTTTGATGGCGGACACATCGCCCGCGTTTACGAGAAGCCTTTCCGCGATTTCCTCGTCGCTGCCCTGCAAGTCCTCTTCTTTCAAAGTGTATATGGGCGATACGACACGGCTCGATTCTTCGGGTATCTTTCCGAACATAGTGTCCCAAAGACCCCAGTTCATCCAGTTGTCCCAAAAGGACGGATTGCCCTCCTGCCAGCTCGAAAGCTTCTGCAAATCCACGTCGGCGTCGAAGTCGTAATAGCTGTACCCTTGTTGAATTTTGCCGTAATCGGTGTCGAGCTTGCGGTAGTCGTCGATGTCGCTCTCGAACAAATCCGCGCTTATCGTGCCGTCCTTTATCGGCAAGGTGCCGCCGTCGAAAGTCTTGTCGTAATTTTTTATGTACTCGTACAGCGCGTTGCTCTCCACGCCGCCTATCGACACGATGTCCGCATACGGGTCGTACTCGCTGATGTCGTTCACCTTGAACAGGTAGTAAAGCGTTTCGCAGGCGGGGTGCAGATAATAGTCGCCGAGGTTCCAACCCCACTTTGCCACCATCATTCCGCCGCCTCCGTCGCCCGCCTGTTGACCGAGCGAAAGCACGGACGAGTCGCGGTTGTAGCCCATATATTTGCCGACGTACGCCGCCGCCTGATTGTAGAAATCCTGATTGCTCGTCACCACGATATCCTTGGTCTTGTACTCGTACCACTCCGCCTTTATCCTTTGCAGTCTGCCGTAGGTATCGAAAAACCGCTTGGGAACTGCGAAGTACACCGTGTCAAGCTGGCTCTGATACCCCGCGCCTTTCGAGGAAGTCCTGGTGCGGTAAAAGGTGTGCTTGACGTCGAGCGACACGCTTTCGAGATACTCCACGGTGCTTGCGAGCGTACTCTTTGCCGAAGCGTCCGGACCGTATCCCTGCGCGTAACCCGTGAATTTGAAAGTGCCGTTGACGGGATATTCCGTTGCGTTTCCCGCGCCGTAGGTCAGAAGCTCGATGCCCGACACGTCATATCTGCGCTCGTTGCTGTTGACGCGCTCGGCGAAAGTCGTGCCGTTTATCTCCCTGTCCACCACCTTGAATTTGTAGAACAGGTTTTTGTAGTTGCTCTCGTCCGACTTGTCCAAAAACTGCAAGTCGAACTTCATATAATCGTTCGGGTTGCCGTCACCGTCGTACGACACCGCCATCTGGATTTTGTTGCTCTTGCCGTTCGTCGAGAGATTGAGCCCCTGCGGATTGTAGATATAGACGTAAAGCCCGTAGTTGCCCCTCATGTTTGCCTTGTACGAATAGCAGTATTCCACGAAATTGATAACTTGCACCGTGCCGTTCTCGTTGTAGGGATAGTCCTTGATGTCGAACCCTTCCCCGCTCTCCGTGGAGGTGGTGAGGTCGTCCATAACGTCGGTGGTGTCGTAGTTCAAAGTGCCGCTGTCCGCAAACGCAACTTTCGGCGCCGCCGCTATGACGACGCCGAACGCGATGACGAACACGACAACAAGCAACATCGCTTTGTAAGCCGTCGTTTCCGTCAAAACACAATCACCTCCTTGTCGAGCGTTATCTCGCACACCTCCTCGTAGGCGGAAAAGTGAACGGTCACGCTCGCTTCGCCGTTGTAGGAAGTGATGACGAGAGAATACATATCGGCATATCCCTTGCCTTCGCAGTCTCCGATTTCGTTGTTCGGATACACGCCTTTCAACACGTCGTCGACGCCTCCTTTCGGGGTTACGGTGAAAGACTCCTCGCCGTATTCGATGTCGAAGCCGCCCGTCAGATTGGTCTCCGCCTGAAAGGAGTACGCCTGTCCGTCGAGGGTGAAATCGAAATCCTTGCCCTCGACCGCGTGCGGCACAACCTTTACGCTGTAACCCGATATGTCCCCACCGAGAGAATTGAAAGCGTACTTCACGTCCACCTTCAAGGGCTTTTCGGGAGTTGCGTCGAATCCGCCCGCCGAGGACATAACGTCTTTGCCGTCGACGGTGACGTAGAATGTTTTGAAATCGCTCGTGAATCCGCCCGTGAATCGGACTATTACGCCCACGACTCCCGCAAGAACCAAGACCGCTAAAATGACCGCCACGATTTTCACTGCCGTTTTACCCGTCTGTTTTGCGGTTTTCATAGCGCGCCCTCCTTAAAAGGTAATCGAGGACGGCGCAAGAGAAACGCTCGTGACGGTAGACTCGATGTCGATGTACAGCAACGCTTCCACTCCGCTGACCTTGTCCTCGACCAGCACATACCAACGGCAGTTGTCGGGGATACCGCCCGAACGGGGGTCGGTGTAAGGACTCTTGTAGGTGAAGCGGTAACCCGTGCGGGGATAGCCGTTGACGTAAGAGGACTCCGAGCTTATAGCATTGACTTTGAGTATGTCGCCCTCAACCGTCGCGGTGAGAAACTTTTCTGGCGTTATCGTGAGCGTTTCCTTTTCCTTGGTGACCTCGTGCGTGTAAGTGTAGGAACCCTCTTCGAGGTTGAACACTATCTCCTCGGTCGAAGCGATACTGCCGTTGACGATATACTCCTTCGTCATGACGAACCTGCCCTGTCCGCGTATTGCGGTAATCTCGAAGTCACCGAACTTGGAGCCCACCGCACCGAGCGTGTTGCTGAGATTGAGCGCAATCTCGTTGGTCGTGCCGGCAGTCAGCACCACGCTGTCCGTGGTGACCAGCTCCTCGCCGCCGTATGTAAAGGACAGCGTTTCGGGAGTGCCCTCGAACATCACGAGGCAGGACGCAGTGTAGCCGCCGACGCGGGTGGTCGCGGTGACATACGCGCTTGCGCCCTCGAAGCCTTTGTATGCGGTTACGGTTGCGGTCAGCGCACCGTCGCTTTGAGGAGTGACGGAGAGATAATCGCCGACGTCCTCGCCTTCGAGCGGTACGCACCATGTGAGAGACCAATCCACGGATTTGTCGGGTGCGTCAACGGGCAACACGGTTGCCGTAATAGTTTTCGACACCGACTTCGCGCCGGTCTCGGGGTCTGATGCGGTAAAGGCAATTCCCGCCGAAAGCGTGACTGCCCCTTCCGTTGCTTCCGATACGTCCGTCACGCCGTCGCCGTTTTCACCCTTCTCGGCCCCGTCGGCACTCGGAACGGCAAATACCAAAGCCGCCACCATACCGCCGAGCAAAACCGCAATCAGCACGAAAACGATTACCCACTTGACAGCGTCGGAACGCTTGTGTTCATAGAATTCGTTGTTCATTTTTACCTCCGTTGTTTTTTCAAAACTGCGGCTTGATATGCTCAAATCGCAGTCGTAAAGTTGTCGTTCGTTGCTTTACGCTCTTTTGACGAGCATATTGAGCAGCGACTTGTCCGACGGTTTCGCGGGCTTCACGGTGCACTCGTACACCTCGCCGTCTTCGTCCCACGAACGCACTGCGTAGGTGTTGCCGCTGACGACTCTGCCCGTCGTTTCGTCTTTGATTTCGTAGGGTTTTGCTACCAGCACCACACGGTTTTCCTCGCCGAACACGATGTCCAGCACGGCATATCCGCCCTTGTCGGGAGGGGTGACCGCAACGCGCACATCCTTGCCGCGTATGGTTCCGCTCACGAAATAAGAGAAGTATCTCCGTCCGTTCCTCTCATAGGGTTCTCTTTCGACGAAAACCTGTTCGCCTCTCGAATTCGTCATACCTTTTGTCCTCCTTTTTTACTTGCCCCGCCTCTGCGAGTATTCCTTTGCCTCCGCTTTGCTCTTGCCTTCCGTGAGCGCCTTCTTGTACTTGTACATTCCGGCGTGGTCGGTCTGGCATTGCAGATATCCCGAGCGTATGCCCGCTTCGTAGTCCGTCAGCTCCCTGCCCTCTTTGGGACCGTGCTGATGAACCTTGCTCCTGCGCTCGTCCGCATATCCCTTCGCCCTCTTGGAAGGTACGGACCAGCGGCGTTTGTTGTACTTGCTGTTTTTGTCGGTAGCCAAAATCTGCCTCCTTTTGTGTTTTGTATGTGCCCGTGTTGCCGATAGCGAAGCCGTTTGCCCGTCGCGCCGATAGCACAGCTATTAAGTTGTGGTTTATGGTTTCGGACATTGTTGGAACACTCCGTTCCGTGCGATATTCCGCGGTGAGTGGCCACTCTTGTCTTGCAAGTACCGCACGATTTGACCGCTGTTTCCTCTTGTCCGTTACCGTCTTTCAATCGACGTACACTCTCGCGTACATCGTGGTGGGAAGCCTCTTCCCGTCTATGTGCCTGCGGCGGCAGAAAAGTATCTCGTACTCCCTGTCCCGCTCGGCTGTCCGCCTGAAAAAGGTGTCATCGCTGAACACGACGTTGTTTTCCTCTCCGTCGTAGCGGATACCGATTTTCTGCCTGACGATGAAATCCCTCGTCCTGTACACGTTGGTCGCACCGACCACGAATTCCGGCACTCTGTCGTTCATATTTCCGTTCCTCCTCTTTTTTCGATTTCGCCTTTGAAGTACAGGCAAAGTTTCTGATTGATTTCCTTTACGTACTGCGGCGAATAGTTCCTCTCCTCCGCAAGCGACGACTGCGTTCTGCCGAGCACATACAGCGACACGTAGAAGTCGAACAACAACGGCGGTGCCTTTTCTGCTATGCGGCTGTATCTCTCCGCTTTTCCGACAACCTCGTGCCGCACCTGTATCTCGCTTGCCTTGTCGAAAATCCGTCGGTGGGTGTAGTAGTATCGGATTTCCTGCAAATCTTCCCTCACCTTCTCGAGCTTCATTTGCCCGCCGTCCTTTTCCCGCCCGCCAGCGTGAACTGCGAAAGTATCGAATCCATGATTTCGGCGTCTTGCGCGGTCAGCCCCGCGGACAGCCTTTCGAGCAATTCCCTTTGCTTTTCGGTGAGATACCTTCTCCCTAAGCGGTATCCGTCGCGCACCCACACGCCGCCGCCCGTACCCTTCGCCGTGAAAATCGGATAAGACAGAGAGAGTTCCTCGATGTCGTAGCAAATCGTTCTGCGCGACACGCCGAGTTCGAACGCCAGATTGTCGATTGTGTCGAATTTGCGTTCGCACAGCTCTTCGATTAGCCGCATTCGGCGTTCGTTTGCTCTCACCTGTCTCACCTCCTTTCCTTTGATGGCTGAATGGTATCTGGGCAATATGCAAGGTTTTTGCACATTGGAAAAATTTTTTTGAAGAAATACAAAAAGCCCCGACAAACAGACTTCCGTTTGGAAATCGTCTGTCGGGGCCTCTCGTTTTCTCGGCTTAACCCGCGACTGCTCGGCAATATGACCTGAAACGGGATTTACTTTTTCACGGTGCTTTTCCAACCGTCCGACCCGTTCCGTCGTTACGCCCTATTCGGTTTTATTCGTTCCTGCCTAATTACTTATTATCTCCCCGGGCGGCGCAATGACCTCTATGCGCTCCCGCCTTCTGCTCATTCGTTTGCTCACCATAACCAGCCCGCACTTCGGGCAACGGAGCTTGACGCAGTCCTTCTCGTTCCTGTATCCGACCACTTCGCTACCGCAATTCACGCACCGCCTTCTCACGGGGTTCCAACTTTCCTGCATAATCCATAATCCCTCCTTCACCGTTCACATAATCGTCAACAATATTTTTCTTAATCTCGACTTTACGCACACAAAACGCACAATAAACTTCCGTTTCGTTGCAAAGTCAGTATAACTTGATACAACTCACCAACACGCCCTGAATGTCGCACTCGTCGAGTTCTATGTCTTTCATACGCTTGTTTTCGGGGTGCAGAATTATCTTGCCGTCGCGGTGGAAAATGCGTTTCAGCGTGGCGTTCCCGTCCACCAACGCGACCACCACCTGACCGTCGTCCGCGCTGTTCTGCCGCCGCACTACGATTAGGTCGCCCTTCTGTATTCCGATGTCTTTCATGCTGTCGCCGAAGGTGCGAAGCATAAACAGCTCCCCGCTCCCGAACAAGTCTTTCGGGAAAGTGTAACTGCCCTCGATGTTCTCCACCGCGAAGTTCGGCTCCCCGCAGGCAATCTCGCCGAGCAGCGGCACCACGGTAGGCTCTCCGCCCGCCAGATTAGGCACGGTCTCAATCTTTCCGTCGGGATCACAGTTCAGTCTGCCCTCTCGCTCCAACGCCTTTACATACCTCTGCACCGTCGCAAGCGACCCGAGCCCCACCGCGTGCATAATCTGCCTGAAACTCGGCGCCCTGCCGAACTTCCGCTGATATGCCACATTGTATTCCGCGACCCTTTCGAGGACATCCTCGCTCATCACTCGCATACTTCACTCCATTACAGAACGCACCGTTTTGTTATGTTTCCCACATAATAGCAAAAGCCAGCCCCCTTGTCAATATTTTTATTTAACTTGTCTTAATAAAATCCTTTCTTTATTACAAAATCATTTAATTCTTCTGACAATTCTTTTAACACTTTTGATATCTTATCTTTGCACCCCCATAGATCCTTGCCTAATACGTTTTCAAACTGCTCTTTAAATGGATCACTCTTGAATTCCTCAATACTATTCTCCTCTAAATCATAATGCATGCAAACTACCCTCAATCTATTACATACATATTGACTTTCTAAATCGACAACGTATCTATAAAATTCTGCAGACTTATCAATAGCAAAATCATGGCTTATGCAAAACTCTAATATTTTTTTTATACTCAGGATTGAATAAAATATTACGCAATACTTTAACTTTAAATCTAAAACCAAATCCTTATTTATTTCTGAAAATATATTTTCAAAAAAATTTAAATTGCACACTAGATCTAGTAAGGCCATCAAAATCGGAGGGTTATCTTGGATGCTAAAATTTTTGTAAGCATATGCCATGTTTATGTCTACATACTTGTCATCAAATTTTAATCCTTTTATATCTTGCGGACTTATCATATCCACTTCAAAAATAGATAATATGCTACTTATAAAATGTGATACCAAATACGTGTAATCTCCAACCCATACTGATATATTATCATTATAACTTCCTATTTCAGTTTCAAAAATCTTCTGCGCATACAAATGGTAGTTACCAATTAATATCCCGTTAACGGTATGCAAAAAATAGTTATTCACTTCTCGCACTAAATGCACTTTAGATAGAGGGTACGCTTTTTTATAAAACTTTTCATACTCATTTTTATTAAAATCATTCAAAGCACAATATTGTTTCAAATTGAACTCTGAATACAACTTTATACCCATAGATCTAAAGTGATTGAGTTTTCTAATGTCGTCTTCTAATTCACTATCAATTTTAATTATTCCATTTCTTTTTAAAAACTTATTCCCTTCGTACACCAACATGCTGATATAAGGTAAAACATTGGTTATACCTGGATGGACTGATTTATTGTCCATACAATGCCTTATATAGTAAAATATGGACTTGTAGTCACGCAAAATGCAACCGATTGTGTAGTGTGTAAATTCAGAAATATTCATTCAATAATGATTCCTCTCGACAACTATTTACTTAATTGTAACATGAATCGCGAAGCTTTCAAGGCAGAACAACTTATTTAATTCTATTTTTGTCTTTCGGGGAGGTGGGTATCGGGGGTGTTGGCGCGGGTCAAGGGCAAAAGATTTGCTTTTGACTGCAACACCGATATTCCCACGCAATTCTTTTGCTCTACCCTTGACCGCTTCGCCGCCCCCGATTTTCTCCTTGGTGTCGAAAGACAAATCCAAAGACAAGGAGATTTTCTTATGAGCAACGAATTTACCCTTCCCGTTACTTACCCGTCGGTTACCCGTAGCTTACCCGAAGTGACCAAATTACCTACCGTCACTTACCCGCAGGTTTCTCGCGGACGGGCGGCAGACTGCTTTATACTGCAACCGAAGGCGAAAAGGCAAAGCCGCACGCAAAGTAAGAAGCTTACCGATTCGCTTTCGAATACGCAAAAAGGAGGAGCAATATATGACGGAAGCGCGCAGAAAAAATACGGTTCGAAAAAGAGACGACGAACACAAATCGGTGCGGTTAGAATACGGAAAAACGGACTTTCGGGACATATACAAAACGGTCACTTGAACGACATCAGAATCGAAGAACTCATCACCGCGGAAGCGCGGCGGTTGAGCGAACAATTCGGCAAAGCATTCCTCGACTGCGAGGACATCGTAAAGCTCACGGGGCTCGGGCGCGACAATGTGCGAGGGCTTATGCACAAGCGTTGTTTCCCCGTGGTGAAAGCGGGCAACAGACAAGTGGTGAGCATACTTGCATTCGTCACCTGGCAGATGACGGAGTATCTGAAAGGAGAAAATTCTTATGGCAAACTCAAAATCTAAAACGAAAAAGAAAAAGGTCGTCCGCCGCGGAAAAAACGAGGGCTCCGTCTATCAACGGAACGACGGACGGTGGTGTGCCGTAGTGTCTCTCGGATACGACAGCGACGGAAAACGCGTGCGCAAAATCTTTTACGGCTGGACGCGCTCCGAAGTCGCAATGAAGATGACCGCCGCACTGGGCGAAAAACTCAACGGCGGTCATGCTTCCGTCATCAACGACGATTTGCGGACATTGATACACGACTGGCTTGTCACGTTCAAGCAGGCGAACGTCAGCCCGCGCACTTTCGAGACCGCGGAGATGCTCGCAAAACTCCACGTCTACCCTCACATAGGCGAACTCAAACTCGCGCAGGTCACCCCGAACATCATTCAGGGCGTGTTAAATAAAATGTTGGTCGCGGGATACTCGCTGGCGTATGTGCGCAAGGTCAAATTCCTGCTCAACCAGTTTTTCGCCTATACGAAGGCAAATCGGTTCATCAACGACAATCCCGTATCGGAGTGCATTGTCAAATCCACGCCCGAGCACAAAGAACGCAAACAGGAAACGTACAAGGCAATCCCGATTGAAATCCGCGAGTATTTCCTCGAAGTCATCTCGAAAAACGATTTCATGAAGGCGTTGTGTATAATACAGATGTTCGCGGGATTGCGCATCGGCGAAGCGCTTGCGTTGAAATGGAAAAACGTGGATTTCGACAACGGCATCATCTCAATCGACTCTGCCGTCACCGAATTGCCTGTGCGCAACTCGGAAGGCAAAATCGTAGACCACCGCACCGTAATTTCGGACACCAAAACAGCGGCAAGCGTGCGCGAAGTGCCTATGCCCAACATACTGAAAACCACTCTGCTCGAATGGAAGAAATCCCGTTGGGTGCAACAGCGCACGACAGGCAAGTCGTTTATCGGTCCGAACGATTTGGTGTTTGCCAACAACGAAGGGGAATTGCGCACATACACCGGCACGAAGACGATATTTCAACGCCTTATGAGTCAGAACGGATTGGCGCCTTACAAGCTCCACTTCCATTCCTTGCGGCACACCTATTCGAGCATGCTGTTCGAGTCGCGCGAAAACCCGAAGGTCATCCAGATGCTTCTCGGCCACAAAGACGTCACGACGACAATCCGCACCTACAACAGCGTAGACCGCTCCTACTTCAAGCAAGCCGTCGACAAACTCGACTCGAAATTCCACTTCGACGACGACTGAAAGTGCTTATACTTAACAAAATCCCCCGCCACAAGGTGGGGGATTTTATTTACAATCCATCTTCAACACAGTCAAAGCATTATTCGCCTATCTCGCCCAATGGATCCCCGTCGCCACACTCTCCACCGACGACAAGCATTTTTAATATTTGCGTCTCCCATCACTTTATCAGCTATTTGTAAGGCAAGCGCACCATTTAGGTGCGCTTGCACTACTTATTAGTTTTTATGTTTCGTTTTATCCACCAAAGCGAATTTACTATTGGGCTTTGGAGTAGGAGGAGCGGGTTTATTCTCAACAAGAGTCACCTCAGTCTTACTAACACCGCCCCTTGGTCCTATCACTACATATTGGCCCGACGTTTTCACATGTTCACCTGGTCTTACTATATTTTTTGTTGCCATTTGTGGCCTCCTTTTATATTAAAATTGTGGACCAAGCCGCGTTTGGTCGCCATGTCAATACGGTTCCTTACTTATTTTACTCTATAACGATTCTAAACGCTTTTATGCCATAGTTTCTCGCATAAATAACCGTGCCGTTCTTGAATCTTATACGGGTAGTATAAATTACTTTTTTATTCATAATCGGCCTCCTTATACACGAATTTATAAAAAACGGTTGTAAATTGCGAAAAAATGCGATAGAATATACCATATGTCGATGCAAAATGGTAAATTGCTACGCGCGGCCATTTTGTCGCAAAATAAGCAGATTTCTGCTAAAGAAATGAGGCGAGCCCAATTCGTCTCATTTCTTTCGTCCGTCATTTATATCATTTTTCTTTAAGATTCACCACGAGCATATTTTCTTCTTCATCATATATTGCACAGAAAGAAATAGCTTTCGTTGTGAATGTTATTTTAGTTATGTTTTGTATTTCTTGCAGAAGCGGCTTTGAATTTATACGCAACCACATATGTTTCCTCTCGTTTGTTACGAATGGATATGATTTTATTGTTATATCATCGACCGCCGCTCGCACCCCAAGCATCCCGCTCTTCTTATTTATGCCGATATTCACGCGTTCAGGATATTTTAGAAGAGCTATGCTTTCTTTACTAAACGCAATTCCTGCTGAAGACACAGAAATTTTCGCTATTCCGCTTTTGTCAACATTAAAGTTTAACTCATATTTCGACATAGCACACTACCTTATATAATTATTTGCATTGGTATAGTAGCATAACAGCAAATTTTAGTCAAGCTATTTCGTGTAAACAAGCGAAGAAATGTTGTCGGCTGCGTGTATAATACAAAATTATACAGCAATAAAGCAAGATGTGACGAAATTTAAAGTATGAAAAAAGTATGAATTTGCGCAAAATAAAAAATATATTTCACTAAAAAGTCCTAGTAAAAACATAATGGTCATAAACTAAAAAATGATTCCTCACCACAACTGTGCCCCTATATCTCGCCTAACTAATTTGTCTCTTGTTGACAGCCAAATGCAGCCAATGGGTGAAAAATAGGGGGTTTTAGGGCGTTTTGGGCAGGTCGGAAAAGGGAGATTGATTTTTCAAAAATTCGATCGAATTTTGACAATATATCTGACAGCCAATGGGCGTTTTTCTGACAGCAAATCGAATTTTGTCGATTGATTTTTGAAGTTTTGAAAAATGAAAAAAGCCCTGTAAACAGTGGCTTTTTTGAGTGGAGCTGATGGCGGGACTCGAACCCGCGACCTCTTCCTTACCAAGGAAGTGCTCTACCTCCTGAGCTACATCAGCGTATTGATGATTTTGACTGTCTGTGACGACCTGAGTCTGCCTGCGTTTTTACCCCCTGCTGGCTTTACCAAGGAAGTGCTCTACCTCCTGAGCTACATCAGCGTATCGATGATTTTGACTGTCTCAGACGACCTGAGTCTGCCTGCGTTTTTACCCCCTGCTGGCTTTACCAAGGAAGTGC
>ENA-OZGX01000070-OZGX01000070.1-human-gut-metagenome-genome-assembly--contig:-NODE-70-length-49770-cov-10.860284_pt1 | contig 49770 bp, 57 predicted proteins | sample MGYA00244040_ERZ653674 | MGnify/ENA primary metagenome ERZ653674 (study PRJEB26926, sample SAMN06165232) | human gut metagenome | biome: ENVO:00009003; feature: ENVO:2100002; material: ENVO:00002003... | reverse complement strand
GAGTGCGTGGTATTGATGTCAAAAGTCAAAGAATAAGATAGCGAAAAAGTGTAGAAAATAAGGGATTTCCGGGAGTCGGAGCTTGTCAGAGGACAGGTTTCGATTTCCGGATTTTTTCATTTTACGGGTAAGTAGGAACTGGTCTACTGTGGAAAATGACGGAGAGTTGAGTGGATAGGATAGATATTGGGTATGTTGTGGAGACGGGATTGATAAAAAGAGTGTCGAGTTGACAGGATTGTTAGATCAGATAAAGCTTGCAATTCTTTTCATATCCGATTAATATGCTACTACCTTGAGACTAAGTATGAAAAGTGCCGTTGACTTTTCCCTTGGGGCAAAGTTTATACTGGTACTGGAAAGGAGGCCTATTATATGTTGACGATTGGAGAATTTTCGAGTATATGCCGAGTATCCACAAAAACACTTCGGTATTATGCAGAAATGGGATTGATACTTCCAGAAGAAATCAATCCAGAAAATGGGTATCGTTATTATTCTATTAATCAGTTGGAGACGATGCTGTTTATTAATCGGCTGAAAGCGTATCATTTTTCGTTGGAAGAGATTAAGGCAATTCTTGAGTCAGAGGAGGCAATGGATGACAAACTATATGCGGCTCTTAGTAAAAAGAAAAAAGAGATTTCAATGCAAATGATGATGTATAAAAATATGTTGGAGCAGATAGCTGCTGATATGTCTGCCATAAGAAAGGGCAAGTCGATTATGTCATATATGGAAGATATTGGTATAGAACTGGTGGAGGTGCCAAAGATGTATCTTCTGTCCATACGAAAGATGATTCAGGAACAGGATTTTCCTGATGAGTATGGGGATTGCTTTGAAAAGCTGTTTAAGAAAATGAAGGAAAAGAACCTGACAGCATTCGCTCCACCAATGGTTTTATTCCATAGTGATGAATATAGTCCATTTGGACTGGATACAGAATTTGCTGTTCCAATCAACGAGTATGCAACGGGAACAAGGGACTTTTATCCTGGACTTTGTTTGAAAACTGTTGTTCATGGTTCCTACTCTCAGCTCTCTTCTGTTTATGCGAAGCAAATTGAATGGGCAGAAAAAGAAGGGTACGAAAATTGTAATGCACTTTATGAAGTTTATGTAACAAGTCCTTCGGAGGTTTCGCAGGAGAGCGAACTCATTACAGAGGTCTACTATCCAGTAAAGAAGATATTAAAAAAATAGAGCGGGAATAAATGTGTTTGTAAATTTGCTAAAGTAAAGGAGATACTATGGATCAGAAAAGCATTAGGGAACTTGAACATAAGATTAACACGGATTATGGAAATACCACGGGCGTGGTTGTATTAAAAGATGGAAAATTGGTGTATGAAAAATATTTCAATAGATGTACAAGAGAAAGCCAGGTTCATGTTTATTCTGTAACGAAAAGCATTATTTCCATACTGATTGGGATTGCAGTAGATAAAGGGTATATCCAAAATATTGATCAGAAAGTATTGGGCTTTTTTCCGGAGTATAGAGTAAGGAAGGGAGAAAACACCATCCAGAATGTTACGATCAGGGATATGCTGACAATGACGGTACCTTATAAGTATCGTTTTTTTGCACCATATGTGAAATATTTTACTAGTGAGGATTGGGTGAAATTTTCTTTAGACCTGCTAGGGGGCCGGGGGAAGATCGGAACATTCCGATATGCACCTCTGATTGGTCCGGATATTTTATCAGGAATATTAGTAAAAGCAACAAAGGAGTCGGTATTTGAGTTTGCAGATGAAAATTTATTTTCACCATTAGAAATTCATGTAGATGGAGATTTGACGTTTAAAAGCAAGGAGGAACAACTGGCATTTAATGAATCTATAGATACCAGCGGATGGGTACGGGACTCATTAGGGATTCATACAGCGGGTTGGGGACTTACACTTTCCCCTATGGATATGGCAAAAATTGGTCAGTTATATTTGAATAAAGGCATATGGAACGGAAAACGAATTGTATCAGAAAAGTGGGTGGAAGAAAGTACGAGAGAGCATAGCCGATGGAAGAAACATGATTTATCGTATGGATATTTATGGTGGGTAAATGAAGATGGCTATGCAGCGATGGGGGATGGAGGAAATATAATTTATGTGAATACAAAAGATAAAATAGTTGTGTCATCTTCTGCGCTTTTTGTGTCAAAGATAAGGGATAGGATAGACTTAATCAAAACATATATTGAACCAATATTCAGATAGACTGAGAATAAACTTGCTATTCAGGGCATTCTACGGTAAACTAAAAAACCCTACATAATAACACCAGACTTATAAAATATGACATAATGAGGGATGGAGGTGCGTTGAATGAATACATATAAGACAATAGACATAGCAAGGATAATCGGCATACATGTAAATACCGTACGTTTATATGAAAAGTGCGGTTTAATTCCAAAACCAGAGCGGTTAGGGAATGGTTACCGGGTATTTACTGATCTGCATATCGAACAATTTAGATTAGCGCGGGCGGCTCTCCAGGTGGAAGTTCTTCAAAATGGACTTCGTAAGCAAGCGGTTGACATTATTAAGGTTTCGGCTTTGGGGAATTATGAGAAAGCTATGGAATTGACCAGGCGATACATTGCTCAGATAGACATCGAAAAAGCCAATGCAGAAGAAGCGATACGGATTACCCATAGTATTTTATCGGGTATGAGTGAAAGCAATGTTGGAGTTCAGAGGACATATAGAAGAAAGGAAGCAGCAGATATATTAGGGGTAACGATCGATACATTAAGAAATTGGGAGCTAAATGGTCTGTTTACCATCAAGCGAACTGAAAACAGATACCGAGTGTACACAGAAGAAGATATGCTTCGTTTGAAAATTATACGCTCTCTTCGTTGTGCAAACTATTCTCTCTCTGCTATTTTAAGAATGCTTCAGGCCTTATCGGATGATCCGCAAACTAATATCCGAATAGCTATTAATACACCAAAGGAGGATGATGATATCATAAGGGCTTGCGATAAGCTATTGACTTCATTGAATGAGGCAAAAAACAATGCTTTTTATGTAACTTGCCAGATTGAGAAGATGAAAAAAATATCAGAATAAAAACCCTACAGTTACCCACCATAGTTGGATTGGATGCTAATCTTTATTTCAGAATTAAAATAAGGAGGCATACGAAATGGAAAAAACAATCCAAATTTCCGGGCTGAGCAAATCTTATGACGGAAAGAAAGTGATTGAGAATCTCAGCTTCTCAGTTGCTGCGGGTGAAGTGTACGGTCTGCTTGGAGCAAATGGCGTAGGTAAGAGTACTACAATAGAATGTATTCTCGGAACAAAGAAAGCGGATTCGGGAACGGTTCGCATTTTGGGGTTAGACCCGTGGACGGAGCGAAAGCAACTTTTTAAGCAGGTTGGGGTACAGTTCCAGGAAGCAAATTATCCAGACAAGATCAAGGTAAAAGAATTGTGTGAGGAAACGACCTGCCTTTATAGGTATCCAATGGCATATAAAGAGTTGCTGCACAAATTTGGTCTGGCAGATAAGGAAAACGCTTTTGTAAACGAGTTATCTGGAGGACAGAAGCAAAGACTATTTATTGTGCTGTCTCTTATCCCTAATCCCAGGGTAGTCTTTTTGGATGAGCTTACCACAGGACTTGATACAAAAGCGAGAAGAGGTGTTTGGAAAAGCCTGCAGGAGTTAAAGAAACATGGCCTGACAATATTTCTGTCTTCTCATTTCATGGATGAGGTGGAAATTCTCTGTGACCGGATTGGTATCCTGAAGGATGGCGGATTCGTCTTTGAAGGGACTGTGGAAGAAGCGGTGGCATTAAGTCCCTATGAGAAATTGGAAGATGCGTATTTGTGGTTTACTGGAGAGGAGGAAGAAGACAATGAATAAATTTTTTACAATGTTGAAAACAGAACTGAAGTTATCCTTCCGGGGAATGGACATGGTTATTTTTGCTCTCTGTATGCCGGTAGTGGTTGCTGTAATTTTGGGAGCCATTTATGGAGCAAAAACAGCGGCTCCTGAAGTAAAATATACCTTTTTGGAACAGTCCTTCGGGGCATTATCGACCATTGCGATTTGTGCAGGTGGTGTGATGGGGCTTCCGCTGTTGATTTCCGATTACCGTCAGAAAAAGATATTAAAAAGATATAAAGTTACGCCTACAAGTCCGGCATTTCTGCTCGCAGTGTGGGTGACGATTTATGCAATCTACTCGTTGCTGTCCTTGTGCCTTGTTTTTGGAGTTTTGTCCATATTTTTTGGATGCAGGTTCAACGGATCGATAGGAATTTTCTTGTTCATGTATCTTCTGGTGATGTTTTCGATGTTCAGCATCGGACTTATGGTAGGAGGTGTTGCGCCTGATACGAAAACGGCCAGTGTGGCTGCCAGCCTCCTGTATTTTCCGATGCTCATTTTTTCAGGGGCAACCTTACCTTATGAAGTGATGCCGTCTGCATTGCAGAAAATTGCAGATGTTTTGCCTTTGACACAGGGAATTAAGTTGCTGAAAGCAACTTCGCTGGGCCTACCGTTAGAATCAGTCTGGTTTCCAATTGCCATCATGGCGGTGGTCACAGTGGTCTGTGGAGGCATTGCCATACGTTTTTTCAAGTGGGAATAGATGCGGAATTTGTATTTAACTTTATACTGGTGACGATTTAAATTGCCACCTGCCTAAGTACGAGAGTCGTTTGACTCTCGTATAATGTGAAGATTTATAATGGAGAACGGGAGACACTTCGCAAAATATATCTACATTTTATATTTAGTACACAAGGAGTGTACTGCCGGAATTGCCGTATGAAATTAGTAGCAGTCCATCCAGAATTACAGATCTTCACTGGACATCAAGAGATAAATTTGCCTAAGCGTTGATAAAGTATAGGGATTCTTTTGGGGTGCCGGGATGGCAGGATGCCGCCTATTGGTTTAAGTCCATTTGAGGTTTCGGAAAAATATATTTCTTATTTTCAGGAACTGAGAGAGTATGAGGAGCATGCTTTTCATATTATGCTGAAGGATTAAACGGTGGATAAATATAGAAACAGTAAGTTTAGTGAAATAGTGAGGTGGGTATGTGGGAAAGTTAATTGTTCTTTCATTGGATGAATCGGAAAGAACTATATATGACAAAATAATGAAAATTGTGGGCGAATCGGATATTTGTGTGGATAGAACATTGTTAAAAAGGCAGGAACCAATGCGAATCGGCGAATTATGCATTCAGTCGGAACAACATAAAGTTTTAAAACGAGATCAGGAAGTGAGATTGACAAATATTGAGTTCCGTATCCTTTATGTACTGGCTCTTCATCAAGGGAGTATTCTCTCCAAAGAGCAGATTTATAACTTTGTCTGGAATGGGGAGTATCTCCGGGATGACAGCAACATTACTTCCCATGTCCGCCGCCTTCGAAAGAAAATAGAAGATGATCCCAGTCGGCCTGAATATATTCAGACCGTTCGAGGGGTGGGTTATCGGATGAATATGCTAAAAAAGGAATAGGCAGTGTTCTGTAGCGTAATGCTTGGAATGCTGCCTATTCCTTTTTGGGAACGGATAGGATTTTGTTGGTGTAACATCTGCGGATATGTTATTCATATTATCAGACTGGAGGAATGTATATGCAGAACAAAGTATGGGAACAGGTTGGAGGTTTTTTGAATAAGCTCCGCTGCGAAAATGTGACGAGAAATACCGCAGTTGAGGTGCCGGGGTATAGAGACACGCAGTGGGAATTGGAGGAAATGCGTGGAATGTGTGAGGAGATCATTCACAGTCTTCCCGAAAATCAGCAGCAAACGTTGTCGGAGTGGATGACAAAGCTAGAGGATATGAATTCTCTGGAGGGGCAGAAGGCATACTGCCAGGGATATGTAGATTGCATCCTTCTGCTAAGCGGGCTGGGACTTTTCAGGCAGGAGTTCTCCCCGGAAGAATTGATGAAAAAGATATGGCGATGAAAAGGCTCATTTTTGCGGATAATTCCGGTGCAGGGATGAGCCTTTCGAATTACAGGGAAAACGTGACGTAAACACCGCCTGAATACCGCCTTTATCTGTTACTCTGAATCTGAAGGCTTTTCACTCTCGGACAGTAATGCTTCTGTGGTGGCAAGGATGACACGAAGTTGTCCTTCATCACAGCGTGTAAGCAGACGCTTAATCTGCTGATATGTAGTACTAGTTAGATTTTCGTTTGGATAGATGACAGCATCTGCTGACAGGTTGAAGTAGCGGATTACTTTTTCGAAGACATCGTAGCTCGGATTGTTCCGAAAACGCTCCAGGTCTTTGAGATATGGTAAAGAAATATCCAGTATTTCAGCTAATTCTGCTTGCGTGAGTTTCTTATCCATTCGTGCATTTTTCAGTACGAGGCCGAACTGTTTAGGATGAATGGCCATGATATCACCTCCTGTAAGTATGTTAGTGCCATACCTTTGAAAAGTAAAAATGGCGACACAAGACTTTATAAGAATGGTACATCCATACTTATCGGAAGAATGGAGAGTTTCTGGTGGATAGAGGAGTGGCTTTACGGTTAAAAAAATTCAGGCAATATCCGTAGAAAGCTGCACCATCAATGGTATGGCAGAACCATACTTTTACAAAATTTTTATCTTATATAGGGAAAAGGCGTGAGCGCAATGTTATCTGCAGGAACGCCTTTTCCCTATTTTGCGTTTCAGAGAGCGCTTGCGGATACGGGAAAGGAGTGAGAGAGAAATGGGATTATAGAAATGATAGCCAATGATACGAATACATGAGATGGAGTGCCGTTGGAAGAGATTGAACGGCAGAAAATACAGATTGTTATGAAAGGAACAAAAGAATGATGGAAACGGATTTATTTGATTTTGCCTATGTGCCGGACTGGTATGGACAATTGGACGAGCTGTCAAAGCTGGCTTTGCCGGAACCGTGGCGGTTCAAGAAACCAATTTATAAGACAAAAAATGAGGATACTCCCATACTGGAACGGTACATACATATTATTTTCCGAAAACAGAGCATTGATTTTAATTCAGAAAGGGATACCAGGAAAGCAGCCGATTATTTTCATGTGGAAAATGAGAGTGCCTGTTTTCATACAGGGTTATATACATCCCGATACAAAGGGATTTATGCCTGTTTTGACCGGAACCATAAGAAGGCTTCAATGAAAGATTGGTACTTCAGGGGATTCTGCGATGAACTGTCACCGTTTCTGAAATATGTGCAGCCATTGCCGAAGAGACCCTCTTACTATATGGCGCAGAATGGCGCAGGTTTTAGACCGAGCTGGCCTATCAGGGTCAACGTGGAACATATATTGGGAGATACAGAAAATCTGGAGCGCATTCCGGCGAAAATCCGTAAAGCCAGGAATCTGCCGCTTTTATTTGAAACGGCAGTGGAACTTGGCAGGAGAAAGTCAATAGTTGAGCCAGGACTTATAGTACCACAAGGGTATCAGGGAAAGATGCAGTATCTTCTGCCTATCTATCTGACGAATGAGAAAAAGCCTGATCTTGCGCTGACGTTGACAGTTATGGATGGATATTATTTGGGCAATACATGCCTGACACTGGAAATGGCTTATTTAAATGCCAGAGTGATATCAAGGCCGATGGCTCCCTGGCTGACAGAACTTGTAAAATGAAAGGAATCAAGATGATTCATATACTCCCTACCCCTGAATGCCGGATAGCAGCCAAGAAAGGAGTGTATGTGATATGCAAAAAAAGAAGGAGGTACAGACCAATGGATTAGAGAAGAAAAGGCGATCCATTCTGTGTCCCAAGTGTGGACATAGGCTTTTGGATGCATCTATAAATACGAAAGCACAGTTGGTTAACCCGACAAAGAACCGGAATCCCGATTTCCTGATAAAGTGTAGGTACTGCGGTTCAGAAATCGGGTTAATTAAAACAGAATAGGAAACTCTGATCCGCTCCGGCTATTTGTGCCGGAAGCTGACCGGGGCGCTACGGAAATACGGCAAGACCCACAAGGAATGTATATGGGAATGGGAAACGGACAGCTAAACCGGGACAAGGATCAAAACACGTTTGTTTGAGCATGATGCACGAAGGGGCGATTTCATTCTGTAAATAACGGTCAAACCTTCACGATACCACCCGAAACATGGTGGAGACGACATTGAGCCTGACAAGCGGCACTTTTTGTGCTGCTTGTCAGGCTCTTTTTCTTTTTAGCGGCACTGGTGCCGCTTGCTGGGCTCCGAAAGGAGAACAGCAAAATGAAGATCAAGTATGAATTTATCACAGGAGAGGTAACAGAAATCGAAGTGGAGGATTCTCTAGGGGAAGTCATTATGGATTCCCGGCGGATAGAATCCAATGGAGATCGGAAGGAACGCTATCATTGCTATTCCCTGGACGTAGCCGAGTATGAGGGAAGTGATTATGGGACAGAGAATACACCGGAAAGCCTTTTCTGCGGCTTGGAGAACAGCCGGGAGGTATATGAAGCCTTCCGGCAGCTTTCCGAAGTGCAGCAAAGAAGGCTCCTTATGCTGGCAGGCGGGATGTCTATCCGGGAAATCGCCCGACGGGAGAACGCCAACTATAAAAGCGTATATGAGTCCATCGAGACAGGCAGAAAAAAATTCAAAAATTTATTTTGAACATACCCCATCAAACCCTTACCGAAATCTCCGTATGCTGAAGGACACAAAAAAGCAGTCTTTCAGAAAGAGGTGACGAAAGTGGCAATGAAACACAGAGTCAGTATTCTTGTGGCTGGTCCGGGCGGACAGAAGAAAGTTTTGGCGGGAGCGCAGCGGAGACTCCCGGTCAGACTCCTGCGGTTCCTTTTTGGAGATTTCACGCAGGTCTATCTTCTTTCCCCCGGCGAGTCAGTGGAATCGGTGGAAATCCATGAAGTCAGGGAAGGAGGTGCGGTGCATGGGTAAAGTGAAGCTACTGCTTGATGTGATTGGGGATATGCGTTCCCTTGCCGACAGCCTGCAGGCTGTGGCGGATGCTATGACGCAGACGGACTCAGTGGATGCTCCAGTGGAAAATACCGGGGAGAAGCCCAAGAAGACCGGAGGGAAAAAGACGGCAAAGGAAGCGGCGGAGACCACCCCGCCCCCTGCCCCAGAGGAAAAACCGCTGACACTGGAGGCGGTCCGTATGGTGCTGGCGGAGAAGTCCCGTGCCGGACACACCGCAGAAGTACGGGCGCTGCTTGTAAAGCACGGTGCGGAGAAGCTGTCGGACATTGATCCGGCTAAGTATCCGGCGCTGCTTGCGGATGCGGAGGTGCTGTGATGGGGAGACATGCATTGTTATCGGCATCCTCCAGCCACCGGTGGCTGAACTGCCCGCCGTCCGCAAGGCTCTGCGAGGGCTATGAGGACAAGGGCAGCGAGTATGCCCAGGAGGGAACGGACGCCCACAGCCTGTGCGAACACAAGCTGAAGATGGCGCTTGGCATGGAAACGGCGGACCCCACGGAGAACCTCTCCTTTTACAGCGGGGAGATGGAGCAGTGCGCCTGCGAGTATGCTGCCTATGTGATGGAGCTGGTGGAGGAGGCAAAGAAAACCTGCAAGGACCCGGTGGTGCTGGTGGAGCAGCGGCTGGATTTCTCCCGCTTTATGGCAGAGGGATTTGGTACCGGGGACTGCGTGATTATCGCAGACGGTACGCTGGAGATCGTGGACTATAAGCACGGCAAAGGCGTGGAGGTGTCCGCTGTGGAGAATCCGCAGATGATGCTGTATGCCCTGGGCGCACTGGAGCTGTTTGACGGCATTTATGACATCGGCACCGTCCGCATGACCATCTTCCAGCCCCGCCGGGAGAACGTGAGCGTCTGCGTCATGGAAAAGGACGACCTTTTACAGTGGGCGCACAATGACCTGGCATATAAGGCGAAGCTGGCCTACGAGGGCGGCGGGGAGTTTGCCTGCGGCGACTGGTGCCGGTTCTGCAAGGCGAAGGCGATCTGCCGGAAACGGGCGGAGTACAACCTAGAGCTTGCCCGGTACGATTTTGCTGTGCCGGACACTTTGGAGGAAACCGAGGTCGCCGCCATTTTAGACCGGGCGGACGAGCTGGCGGCATGGGCGGCGGATGTGAAGGAGTATGCGCTCCGGCAGGCACTCAGCGGCGTGGAGTATCCGGGCTACAAGGTGGTGGAGGGGCGCTCCAACCGCAGGTACATCAGTGAGGAAGCTGTGGCGGATGCCGTTTTCCAGGCAGGCTATGAGCCTTACGCAAAGAAGGTTCTTGGCCTTACAGAGATGCAGAAGCTCCTGGGCAAGAAAAAGTTTGAGGAGCTGCTGGGCGGACTGATCGAGAAGCCCCAGGGCAAGCCGGTGCTGGTGCCGCTGTCGGATAAGCGCCAGCCGCTCCACACCGCTCAGAATGATTTTAAGGAAAATTGAGGAGGAAATGAATCATGGCAAATAAAGTCAGCAACCCGATGAAAGTGATCACTGGCCCGAATACCAGATGGAGCTATGCCAATGTGTGGGAAGCGAAAAGTGTGAATGGCGGAACGCCGAAGTTCTCCGTGTCGCTCATCATCCCCAAGTCGGACACGGCGACCATTTCAAAGATCAGGGCGGCAATCGAGGCTGCCTACAAGGAAGGCGAGGCAAAGCTGAAGGGCAACGGCAGGAGCGTTCCCGCCCTCTCCGTGTTAAAGACGCCCCTGCGGGACGGCGACACGGAGCGCCCGGACGACGAAGCCTATGCCAACGCCTACTTCGTCAATGCCAACAGCGCGACGGCTCCCGGCATCGTGGATGCGGACCGCCAGCCGATCCTGGACCGCAGCGAGGTCTACAGCGGTGTGTACGGCAGGGCGAGCATCAACTTCTATGCGTTCAACAGCAACGGGAATAAGGGAATCGCCTGTGGGCTGAACAACCTGCAGAAGATCCGTGACGGGGAGCCGCTGGGCGGCAAGAGCCGTCCGGAGGATGACTTTGCGGAGGAGGAAGAGGATTTCCTCTCCTGACGAAAGAAACCGCAGACCGGGTGGCGGGGGTATATCCCCTGCCGCCCTTAAGGCGGTGAAAGGAGATGGTGGAAAAATGAGGACTTTGTCCATAGACATTGAGACCTTTTCCGATGTGGACTTGAAAAAATGTGGCGTGTATAAATATGCCTCTTCCCCTGCCTTTGAAATCCTGTTGTTCGGCTATGCGGTGGACGGCGGCGCTGTGCGGGTGGTGGACCTTGCCCGCGGGGAGAAAATCCCGGATGAGGTTGTGGCGGCGCTGTCGGACGAATCTGTGATCAAATGGGCATTCAATGCCATGTTCGAGAGGGTGTGTTTATCCAGCTATCTGAGGGAATGGCTGGAACCGGAGGGCTGGCACTGTACAATGGTGTGGTCGGCGACGTTAGGGCTTCCCCTTTCCCTGGAAGGTGTGGGCGCGGCGCTTGGATTGGAAAAGCAGAAGCTGACAGAAGGAAAGGATCTGATCCGCTACTTCTGTGTTCCCTGCAAGCCGACAAAGGCCAACGGCGGCAGGACGAGAAACCTGCCGGAACACGACCGGGAGAAGTGGGGACGGTTCAAGGCGTATAACCTCCGAGACGTAGAGGCGGAGATGCAGATACAGCAGAAGCTGTCGAAATTCCCGGTATCGGAGAAGGTATGGGAGGAATACTGCCAGGACCAGGAGATCAACGACCGGGGCATCGGTGTGGACATGGAACTGGTGCGACAGGCCATCGCAATGGATGAACACTCCCGTGGGGAGCTGGCTGCAGCCATGCAGAAGTTGACCGGTGTGGAGAATCCCAACTCCGTACAGCAGATGAAACAGTGGCTGGCGGAGCATGGGCTTGAGACGGATACGCTGGGGAAAAAGGCGGTGGCGGAACTTTTAAAGACTGCGCCGGAGCCGTTACGGACCGTGCTTTCCATCCGACAGCAGCTTGCGAAGAGCAGCGTCAAGAAATATACAGCGATGGAAAATGCGGTCTGTACGGACGACCGGGCGCACGGGATGTTCGCTTTCTATGGGGCTAATCGTACCGGCCGATATAGTGGGAAAATTATACAGTTGCAAAATCTGCCCCAGAACCACATGGCGGATCTGGCACAGGCGCGGGAGCTGGTAAGGACCGGAAACTATGAAGCCCTTTCCCTGCTTTATGAAGACATCCCGGATACCCTTTCCCAGCTTATCCGCACGGCTTTTGTGCCGCAGGAGGGAAGAAAGTTCATTGTGGCGGACTTTTCCGCAATCGAGGCCAGGGTGATCGCCTGGTTTGCCGGGGAGAGGTGGCGGCTCAAGGTCTTTGAGGACGGCGGAGACATTTACTGCGCCTCCGCAAGCCAGATGTTCCATGTGCCGGTAGAGAAGCACGGCGTCAACGGCCACCTGCGGCAGAAAGGGAAGATTGCGGAGCTGGCCCTAGGCTATGGCGGCTCGGTGGGCGCACTGAAATCAATGGGCGCACTGGAGATGGGGCTTGAGGAAGAAGAACTGCAGCCGCTGGTAATGGCATGGCGGGATTCCAATCCCATGATCACGCAGTTCTGGTGGGCGGTGGATGACGCTGTCAAAGAATGCATCAAGATGAGACTGCCGACAGAAACACACGGCCTCCGGTTTGACTACCAGAGCGCCATGCTGTTTATCACGCTCCCTTCCGGCAGGCGGCTTGCCTATGTGAAGCCCCGCATCGGGGAGAACCAGTTCGGCGGGGAGTCAGTAACCTACATGGGGATTGGCGGCACCAAGAAATGGGAACGGCTGGAAAGCTATGGGCCGAAGTTCGTGGAGAACATCGTCCAGGCCACCGCCCGCGATATTTTATGCCATGCCATGCAGACCCTTAGAAACTGCGCCATTGTCGCCCATGTGCATGATGAGATCATCATCGAGGCGGACCGGCGGATGTCCGTCGAGGCAGTCTGTGAACAGATGGGCAGGACGCCGCCCTGGGCGAAAGGACTGAAGCTCCGGGCGGATGGTTATGAATGCGAGTTTTATCAAAAGGATTAGAGGAGGTGCAGCTTATGGGCATCAGTAAGTATAACAGCGAGGGCTACCATGATCCGACGACATATGAGGCTCTCTCAAAAATTGAAAAGGAAGAAAAGGCGGCGAAGCGTGTGTACCGGCCGCTTGTCTATATATGCTCCCCCTATGCCGGGGATACCAAAACCAATGTGAACATGGCGAGGGTGTACAGCCGTTTTGCGGTACGCAATGCCTGTATCCCCCTTGCCCCGCATCTTTTGTTTCCGCAGTTTATGGATGATAGTGTTCCTGCGGAAAGGGATATTGCCCTGTTCATGGGGATCGTGCTGCTGACGAAATGTGAGCAGGTGTGGGTGTTCGGGGACACCATCTCCAAAGGAATGGCGGCGGAGATTGAAAAGGCGGAGAAGAAGCATATCCCGATCCGCTATTTTACCGAAGAACTGGAGGAGGTCAGAAAAGTATGAGGATGACGTTTTATACGGCGAACTGCCGGGGCAACGCAAAGAACAGCCGGTATCCCAACAAACGGGTGGCGGATAACGAGGACGATTTCCTGGAGATCATCGCCTTTGACCATGTGTGCGGGGAATTTAAGGAGTTCCGCAGGAGTGGGGACAACTTCCTTTCCTGCGATGTGGATGTGATGGACTGCGACAATGACCATTCCGACAATCCGGCAGAGTGGATTCATCCGGGGGAACTGGAAGAAAGGCTTGGACGGGATGTGGCGTTCGTTGCCGTTCCCAGCCGCAACAACATGAAACCGAAGGACGGGAAGTCAGCAAGGCCCCGGTTCCATGTGTACTTTCCCCACGATCCGATCACGGAGGGAGCTTCGTGTACCGCATTGAAACGGGCAATCCAGAAGCAGTTCCCTTTCTTTGACGGAAATGCTCTGGACTGCGCCCGGTTTATCTTCGGCTGCCCTTCGGAGGAGGTTCTCTGGCATGAGGGCGAGATTACCATTGACTGTATCGTGAAACCCAAGGAGAGGGGCATCCCCCAGGGGCAGCGCAATTCCACCATGTCCCATTTTGCGGGGCGGGTGCTGAAGCGGTATGGGAACACGGAGAAAGCACACCAGATTTTTATGGAGGAAGCGGAAAAGTGCAGTCCGCCTCTGGAAGATGGGGAACTTGCCGCCATCTGGCAGAGTGCCTGCCGGTTTGCGGAAAAGGTACAGCGCCAGGAAGGGTATGTGCCGCCAGAGGATTACAACGATGAATTCTGCCGGGAGACCTTAAAGCCTGCGGATTACTCGGACATCGGGCAGGCGAAGGTGCTGGCAAAGGAGTATGGCGTGGAACTGCGGTACACAGCAGCCACCGACTACATCCGCTTTGGCGGCTCGTACTGGATCGAGTCCAAGCAGCAGGCGGTCGGTGCGGCGGAAGAGTTTTTGGATTTACAGCTTGCGGACGCAAAGGACGAGGTGCAGCGGACGAAGGAGGCGCTCCTGGGCGCAGGGGTTTCCGAGGATGCCATTACCTCCGGCGGGAAGGCGTTGGAAAAGAAGATTGCATCCGGGCAGATGGAGGCGTATCTGGCATACCTGTCCGCGATGGCATACAAGGCGTTTGTGATGAAGCGACGGGACATGAAATATGTGGTGTCTGCGTTACAGGCGGCAAAGCCTATGCTGGAGATCAGCGTATCCGACCTGGACCGGGATGGATTTCTCCTGAACACGCCGGACGGCACCTATTACCTGCCGGACGGACTGGAGGGAAGGCGCGACCACAGCCCGGAGGACTATATCACGAAGATCACGGCGGCAGGCCCCGGAGAACAGGGCAAGGAACTGTGGATGGATGCCCTGGACACGATTTTCTGCAAGGACCAGTCGCTGATCGACTATGTACAGCAGATCGTGGGCATGGCGGCGGTGGGGAGAGTTTATCTGGAATCCCTGATCATTGCCTATGGCGAGGGCAGGAACGGAAAGTCCACCTTCTGGAACGCAATTGCCCGTGTGCTTGGCAGCTACAGCGGGAATATGTCTGCCGATACCCTGACGGTGGGCTGCAAGCGGAATGTGAAGCCGGAGCTTGCCGAGGCAAAGGGCAAGCGTCTCATCATTGCCGCCGAGCTGGAGGAAGGGATGCGCCTGAACACTTCCGTGGTAAAGCAGATGTGTTCCACGGATGAGATTTTTGCGGAGAAGAAATATAAGGACCCGTTTTCCTTTACGCCCAGCCACACCTTGGTGCTGTATACCAACCACCTGCCGAGGGTAGGAGCCAATGATCCGGGAACGTGGCGGCGACTGATTGTAATCCCCTTCCATGCAAAGATCGAGGGGAACGCCGATGTGAAGAACTATGCGGATTTTCTGGTGTCCGAGGCAGCCCCGGCGATCATGGCGTGGATCATCGAAGGGGCAAAGAAGGCAATCGGGAGGAACTTCCATATCCCGGCTCCCGCCTGTGTGGAGGACGCCATCAAAGCCTATCGGGAGGACAATGACTGGCTGGGGCATTTCTTAAGCGAGTGCTGCGAGACGGATAAAACCTATCGGGAGAAATCCGGAGTATTGTACCAGGAATACCGCAGCTACTGTGCCAGAACCGGCGAGTATACCAGAAGCACGGCGGATTTTTATAATGCGCTGGAGTCGGCGGGATTTTCCCGGAAGAAAGCGAAGGCTGGGATGATTGTGTATGGGCTGCGGCTGAAAGAGGATGAATTCGGTGTCTGACTGCCTGTACTATCTGAAAAGGTGCAGGTCGGTGCAGGTCTTGGTATAAAACCCCCTTTAGGGCAGTTTTTTCATAAAAAATCACTTATAGGAGAGTTTTAGGTGTGACTTGCACCGACCTGCACCCTAAGATCAGAAATGCAGGAAATACAAGGGATTGGAGGTTATGGCATGAGAGAAAAGACCATCGAGCAGAAATTCAGAAAGGCAGTCCGGGATGCCGGAGGTTTGGCGCTTAAGTTCACATCGCCCGGATTTGACGGGGTACCCGACAGGCTGGCACTTCTCCCCGGCGGGAGGATGGCGTTTGTGGAGGTCAAGGCTCCGGGAGAAAAGCCCCGCCCGCTTCAACTGGCAAGGCACCGGATGCTGCGGCGGCTGGGTTTTAAAGTGTATGTGCTGGATGATGAGGAACAGATCGGAGGGATGATTGATGAGATACGAGCCACATGACTATCAGCAGTATGCCATCCAGTACATTGAGACACACCCCATTGCGGCGGTTCTTTTAGATATGGGGCTTGGCAAGACGAGCATCACCCTGACCGCCTTAAACGACCTGCTGTTTGACCGCTTCTTAATTCGCAAGGCCATCGTGATTGCACCCCTGCGGGTGGCAAGGGATACCTGGCCGGATGAGATTCAAAAGTGGGAGCATCTGAGAAGTCTTCACTATTCTGTGGCGGTGGGAACGGAGGCAGAGCGTCTGGCAGCCCTGAAGCGGCAGGCGGACATTTACATCATCAACCGGGAGAATGTCCAGTGGCTGGTAGAGGAAAGCGGTATCCCCTTTGATTACGACATGGTGGTGGTGGATGAGCTTTCGTCCTTTAAGAACCACCAGTCCAAGCGGTTCAAGGCGCTGATGAAGAAACGTCCGACAGTGAACCGGATTGTGGGGCTGACCGGAACGCCTACCGGAAACGGTCTCATGGATCTGTGGGCGGAATTTAAGCTGCTTGACATGGGGCAGCGGCTGGGGCGCTTCATCGGGCAGTACCGGACAAGGTTCTTCCTGCCGGATAAGCGCAACGGGCAGGTGGTGTTTTCCTATAAGCCCCTGCCGGGAGCAGAGCAGGAAATCTACCGGCTGATCTCCGACATCACGATTTCCATGAAATCCACCGACCACCTGCAGATGCCGGAGCTGGTAAGTTCCGCATACACGGTGTGTCTCTCTGAGGCAGAAATGCAACGGTATGTTTCCTTAAAGCAGGAGCTGGTCCTCCAGCTCCCGGATGGCGAGATCACAGCCGCCAATGCCGCAGCCCTTTCAGGGAAACTATCCCAGATGGCAAACGGTGCGGTGTATGCCGATGACCGTGCGGTCATCCCCGTCCATGACCGGAAACTGGATGCTTTGGAGGATATCATCGAGAGCATGGGCGGGAAACCACTCCTTGTGGCCTACTGGTTTCAGCATGACCTGGAACGGATCAGGGAACGGCTCCACAAGCTGAAAATCCCCTTTTCCTGCCTGGATACCGCCGGGAGCATCCGCAGGTGGAATGCCGGGGAAATCCTGGTGGCGCTGATCCACCCGGCAAGCGCCGGACATGGATTGAATCTGCAGGGCGGCGGCTCCGCCATCGTGTGGTTTGGGCTGACCTGGTCCCTGGAGCTTTACCAGCAGACCAATGCCCGCCTGTGGCGGCAGGGGCAGAGGGCGGAAACCGTGGTGGTGCAGCACATCATCACAAAAGGCACCATTGACGAGCGGATGATGAAGGCCCTTTCCGAAAAGGACACCACGCAGGCCGCCCTGATCAATGCCGTCAAAGCCGACCTGAACATCTGAGCCAATCTTAGAAAACGAGAGCCAATCAAAGACAATTTATGAAAATCCGGGGGAACGAACTATCTTTGATTGGAGGTACCGGCTTATGAGCATTATCTGGAAGTATCTTGACAAGCGGTCCGCAGCCGTGGACGCCTTAAAGGACTACAGCAGCATGAGATTCATCATCGACCATACGGATGAGGAGATCAAAGGCGCCTATGAGAAAATGGGCGGCATCAGCAGCCCGCAGTTTGACGGGATGCCCCACAGCCACAATCCCCAGGCGGGAGAGGAACGGATTGTGAAGGGCATTGAAGAGATCGACGTCTTAAAGGAGCGATACCGGCAGGCCGTGGAATATATGGCGTGGTTCCTTCCCGCCTGGGAGGAGCTTTCCGGGGATGAGAGGTATGTGCTGGAAACCTTTTATGGGGAGGGTAACGAGTATGGAGCAAGTGCTATCCTTGACATATGTGACCGCTTTGAAATTGAGCGTTCCTCTGCGTACAACCGGAAGAACCGGGCTTTGAGCCATCTGGTGGTCCTGCTGTTTGGAAAGGCATGAGTAATATTGCGGATGATGTTTCCGTTTAGACGTGGTATGCTTATAGCATCGAAAACTGCATAGAGACTGATTGCCTCATGGGAGAAATCCTGTGGGGCTTTCTTTATGCCCGGAGGGAGGTGGAATGGTGCCAAGAAAACCAAAGAGGCCGTGTTCCTTCCCCGGCTGTCCCAACCTTACGGAGGGACGGTTCTGTGAGGAACACCAGAAACAGGAGAACCGCCGCTACGAGAAGTACGACAGGGACCCGGCTGTACGCCGTAGGTACGGTAGGGCGTGGAAACGAATCCGCGACCGCTATGCGTCAAGGCATCCTTTTTGTGAGGAGTGCCAAAGGAAAGGACTGCTGCGCCCCGTGGAGGAGGTGCATCACAAGGTGCCTTTATCCGAGGGCGGGACACACGATGAGAGCAACCTGGTTTCCCTTTGCAAAGAGTGCCATGCGAGAATCCATGCAAAACGGGGTGATCGATGGAACAAAAAAAGCTACGAAAAATCGTAGCATTAAGACCTTAGGAGGGTGAGCCATTCGGATTGAAGAGGAATAGTAAGCAACTTCAAAAGAACTAATGTTACAAATGAAATAATTGTTGCAGTATCTGCTACCATAGGCAGCACCTCCTTCAGTAATAGTGGCAAATGTCCCATGTGTGTTGCCACTATCCCTCCACAGGCTTCTCCGCACGTCCAGACTCACCACTGGGACTTGAATAGTATAACACTGAAAATTTAAGGCGTCAATTGTGGCTGGGTAGGGGCGGTCAAAATCTCTACAGCCAGTTGGCCGGGGAACGGGCGTGGGGTGCTGCGCACAAAAACCGGAAATCAAACGGGGGATTAACCCCTGCTGGGAAAATCAAAGAAATGAAGTGTTCTCTTGTGCTGCGCCATTTTGCGGACGCAGCATTTTTTCAAAGGAAATCAAAGAAACGGAGGTGATGGAGATGGCGAAGGACGGAACAAACCGGGGCGGCGCAAGGCCGGGGGCAGGGAGAAAACCGAAAGCCCTGACCGAGAAGATCAGCGAGGGGAAAGCGGCGGCGGTCTTGATGGAGCCTGCCTCGCTGGAAGGCGCGGAGGTGCCGCCTGTAAAGGATTTCCTGAAATCCCCGCAGAAAAGCGGCCGGGAGCTGGTGGCGGAGGAGGTCTATCATGAGACGTTCCTCTGGCTGAAGGCTAGGGGCTGCGAAAAGCTGGTCACGGTGCAGATGGTGGAGCAGTATACCATGAGCGTATCCCGGTGGATACAGTGTGAGGAGATCGTATCCTCCACAGGTTTTCTGGCAAAGCATCCCACCACCGGGGCGGCGATTGCCTCCCCCTATGTGTCCATGAGCCAGTCCTACATGAAACAGACTAACTATTGCTGGATGCAGATCTACCAGATCGTCAAGGAGAACTGCTCGGTAGAATTTACCGGGAACACACCCCAGGATGACGTGATGGAACGGCTGCTCCGGGCAAGGAAAGGAAGCTGAGATGAAAACAGAGCAGACAGAATTTTTAAATACACTGAAAACCAATAAGCGCAGCCTGACAAAACAGCAGTACCGCACCATCCGGGGGCAGGCACTAAAGGGAAATGTGATGGACGCACGGAAAGGGCTCCAGAGGGTTTTGAAACGGAGGAATGGCTGATGGGTAAAACGACAACAGAAATGCAGCTTGTCCCGGTGGAGAAGCTGATCCCCTATATCAACAATGCCCGGACACACTCCCCGGAGCAGCTTACAAAGCTGCGCTCCTCTCTGCGGGAGTTCGGGTTTATCAATCCGGTCATCATCGACCGGGAGTATAACATCATAGCCGGACACGGCAGGGTAATGGCGGCAAAGGAAGAACATATCGCGGAAGTGCCGTGTGTATTTGTGGACTATCTGAGTGAGGCACAGAAAAAAGCCTACATCCTGGCGGACAACCGGATGGCGCTGGATGCCGGATGGGATGAGGAGCTGCTGCGCATTGAGATCGAAGCCCTGCAGGGCGCGGACTTTGATGTGTCCCTGACCGGGTTTGGCGAGGATGAGATCGCTGACCTGTTTGCCGGGGAGGAGCAGAGTGCGAAGGATGATGATTTTGACCTGGCGGCGGCTTTGGAGAAAGCCTCCTTTGTGGAGCGCGGGGACATCTGGACGGTGGGCAGGCACAGGCTGATGTGCGGGGACGCCACCAGTGCGGCGGATGTGGCGGCGCTCATGGACGGGAGGACAGCAAACCTCATTGTGACGGACCCGCCTTACGGGGTATCCTTCAAAAGCTCCGACGGGCTGACCATCCAGAACGACAGCATGAAGGACGAAGAATTTTACACTTTTCTCCTGACAGCATTCCAGTGCATGGCGGAGCATCTGGAAAGCGGCGGTTCCGCTTATGTGTTCCATGCCGACACGGAAGGCTTGAATTTCAGAAAGGCGTTCATTGACGCCGGGTTCCATCTGGCAGGGGTGTGCATCTGGGTAAAGAACAGCCTTGTGCTTGGCCGCAGCGATTATCAGTGGCAGCATGAGCCTGTTCTTTTTGGATGGAAGAAGGGCGGGAAGCACTCTTGGTATTCCGACCGCAGGCAGACCACCATCTGGAACTATGACAAGCCAAAGCGGAACAAGAACCATCCTACCTCCAAGCCCCTGGATCTGCTGGGCTATCCCATCTGCAATTCTTCCCAGGAGAATGCCATCGTCCTGGACACCTTCGGGGGCAGCGGCTCCACGCTGATGGCCTGCGAGCAGTTGAACCGTATCTGCTGCATGATGGAGCTGGATGAAAAGTATGCCTCCGTCATCCTCCGCAGATATGTGGAAGATACCGGGGACGCGGGAAATGTGTATGTGCTGCGGAACGGGGAGCAGATTCCCTACTCCGAACTGGTCAAGGAGGTGGAGAGATAGTGGACGCTATATATATCCATAGAAGGGACTCCGGCACCGGCGGCGGAGATACACCAGATTTACAGAAACTGACCCTCGGAAGCCTCTTTGACGGCTCCGGGGGTTTTCCTCTGGGCGGCCTGCTTGCCGGGATCACCCCTGTGTGGGCATCGGAGATCGAACCGTTCCCCATCCGGGTGACTACAAAGCGCCTGCCGCAGATGCGGCACCTGGGCGATATCTCCACGGTCCACGGAGACCAGGTGGAGCCGGTGGACATCATTACCTTCGGCTCGCCCTGTACGGATATGTCGGTGGCGGGCAAACGGGCGGGGCTGGACGGGAGCCAGTCCTGCCTTTTCTACGAAGCGGTGCGGATCGTGAAAGAAATGAGGTGTGCAACAGTTGGAAACTATCCAAGATTTATCGTGTGGGAGAACGTGCCGGGAGCCTTCTCCTCAAACAAAGGGGGGGATTTCAAGGCAGTCCTCGAAGCGGTCTGCTCCATCAAAGGGGAAGGCGTTTCTGTTCCTGGACCTCCAAAGGGAAAGTGGAGCAGCGCTGGAAGTATCGTGGCAGACGGCTTTTCCCTGGCATGGCGGGTGCTTGACGCCCAATTTTGGGGAGTCCCCCAGCGAAGAAAACGCATCTACCTTGTCGCAGATCTTGCAGGCGGGAGTGCCGGAAAAATACTATTTGAGTCCGAAGGCCTGTCAGGGTATTCTGCGGAGGGCTTCCGTGCGTGGCAAGGAGATGCCGGAAGTGCTGCGGATCGCGCTGGAGCAGCAGGCGGCCTCTGCCTAAACGACCAGGGCGGCAGCCGCATGGATGTGACGGAAGAGGTTTCTGCTACCCTGCGGGCGCAGGAGCATGGGCATCCGCCCTGCGTATTGGAGGCGGCGGGTTTCTGCACGGAGCATTCCGCAAAGGCGCACGGGATCGGCTATGAGGAAGAGGTCTCCCCTACCCTGCGGGCCGGCACGGTCCCGGCGGCAGTGGCGATGTTCGAGAACCACTCCCAGGATACCAGATACACGGGCCCCATTGATACGGCTCCAACGGTCAATGCCACCTACGGCATGGGCGGGAACAACCAGCCTTTTGTGGTGGAAACACCCAAGACGCTGAAGATTCGTTCGGGCTGCGAGGGCGGAGGAAAGGGCGCTCTTATCCAGGAGGATAAATCTGCGACGCTTTCCTGCAACAATGACCAGGCTGTGTTCGTACCGTTCTGCAAAGGGTACCGGGGGCACTTCAAAGGGGATGCCCCTACCTGGAAGAACGGCGAGGTGGCGAACACACTGAATACCTTTGATGTTGGAGAGAGCCGCTGCAATGAGTTGGTAGTGCAGGCTTACGGCATCTGCTCCAAAGACAGCAATGCCATGAAGTCGGATAATCCCCACAGCGGGTTTTATGAGGCGGACACCTCCCGGACGCTGGACGGTAACGGCGGGAATCCATCCTGCAACCAGGGCGGCATTGCCGTGGTCGCGGTGCAGGGTTCCATGATCGGCAGGGATGATAAGAACGGTCCTCAGGGCAGCGGTGTCAATGAGGATGTGTGTTTCAGCCTGACTGGAGCAGACCGTCATGCTGTCGCTTACCCTACCTACTGCACGAGTAAAAACTCCCATTTCACACGGGCGGAAAAAGAACTGGCAAATACGCTGGTGGCTACGGATTATAAAGACCCTCCGGTGGTCAATGACAGGGAGCAGACGGACTGTGGCAGAACCGTGGAATACATTGTCCGCAGGCTGACACCAACCGAATGCGCAAGGCTGCAGGGGTTTCCCGACTGGTGGTGCGCCGGATTGGAAACCCCGGAGCCGACGGAGGATGAACTTGCTTTCTGGCGGGAGGTATTTGAAACCCACCGGAAGATCATGGGGACAGCTTCCAAGCCGAAGACGGATAAGCAGCTTGTTAAATGGCTGCAAAATCCCCATTCCGATTCTGCGGAGTACAAGATGTGGGGCAACGGCGTGGCCCTCCCCAATGTTTACTTTGTCCTTTCCGGCATTGTGTACTACGCACAATTCCCGGACTTTTTATTGTGAGGTATTCTACAGCGGATTCACTTGCTATTTCTTCCGCTTAGAGTGATGAATGTAGTACCGAAAAACAAAGGAGGTACACAACATGAGAATTGAATTTCACAGAACAGGCGCAGAACGGAAAGAACTGGTAAACGCTCTGGGAGAAATCCTGGGGATAAGGCCCAAGTACAAGGGAATGCCGAGCGCAGCTTACGAGATTGGTATATTTACGGTAACTAAGGAGGGTGTCCTGGAATATGACGACAGCTTTCCGGATGATGAGATGGAGAACCTTCTGGAACGGCTGGCGGACAGAGGGATTGTCGCAGCGCCCGCAGAAATGGCGCAGGCTTGGCTTGCGGCGCGGGAGGCGGAGTTATCCGGGGAAAGCGAAACGGAGCCGCAGGAGGCAAACGTGGGGCTTACGGTGCAAGTTCCTCTCGGCAAAGTGAACGTGGGAAACCTCACGGGCATTTTGGACGCCAAAGGGCATCTGATTCGGAAAGCCCTCGGTATTGACGCTACACCGATTGAGGTTACGGAGGAGACGGTGTCCTTCCCCTGGTTTACGGAGCTGCCGGAACCGGAGGCGGTCCAGGCTTATACCCATCTGATCTCCGCACTCTGTGAGATGAGCGTGAACCAGAAGCGGATCACCGCAAAGGAAAAAGAGGTGGAGAATGAGAAATACGCATTCCGCTGCTTCCTCCTGCGGCTTGGGTTTATTGGGGCGGAGTATAAGGCGGACCGGAAAATCCTCCTACAAAATTTATCAGGAAGTTCAGCTTTCAAAAAAGTATCGGGAGGAAATGAGTAATGGATGATGGATTATCAAGTACAGCAATAGCCCGGAAATGGCTCATAGAGTTCTGGGCCGATTGCCAGCCGCATTCTGTCCGGGAGTTTAAAGCTCATGTACAGCAAAAGAATATAGCATCTATTAGAACCACACATATCAGCAGTGCTGTTTACCAAGCGGCCCAGCAAGGCTTGTTGGAGCGCGTAGGAAGAGGGGTTTATAAAGCAGAAAAGGATTTAAGAGTTCATAGTGACTTTTCTCTTGAAAAAATAAGCGGTGTAAAGTATGTATTGCAAGCAATAAGAAACGCTTTACAGGTTCCAATCAATGTGGTGGAACTCAACCAGAAAGAACGGGAACTGTTACCAAGATTGCAAGAATTGTATCAGGAATGCGAAAGTATCCTAAATGACTTAGAAAGTGAGGGCGGTAAAGATGAACCATCCGAGTAAAGAAATCGTGGAGAAAATCCGCAGGGAGTACCCCACAGGCACACGGGTGGAGCTGGTGCGGATGGTCGATGTGCAGGCTCCTCCCGTTGGAACATTCGGAACCGTCATGGGTGTGGACGACACCGGCTCACTTCTCGTGCGATGGGATAACGGTTCCGGCTTAAATGTTGTGCATGGGCAGGATATTGTCCGCAAAGAGACGGAAGTCGTAACGGTTTGCTATGGGCAGATGGATGTATGGAAAAGCCGGGGGGGGGAAGCGGAGCAGTTTTTCCTGCGGGCGATGGCCATGTCCGAGGGCAGTGAACAGGCTCGGTACACGAAGATTTATACGGAACTGAAAATGGGCAAAGAGTTCTGCACAGACGGGGAGGAATGGTAAATGGAACAGGATATTTTAAATCAGCTTTACTACGGAAAGATTGTGCCGTGGGAAAACCAGAATGATAAGACTCCGGAGATGGAGACGCTCAGTGAACAGATCGATCAGGATATCGAAAGCCTAGAAAAGCTGCTGGATGGCGAGGGAAAGAAAATCCTGGAACGTCTGTTGGATAACAGCGCGGAGCTGGAACGATGGCTGGTCTGCGAGGGATTTAAGGACGGTTTCCGGCTGGGTGTGCAGCTTACAGCCGCCGGACTGGAAGGGGGAAAACAGCCATAAAGTACACGATCCTCCGGGTGAATCTTTGTGTAGTATATACCCCGTAATTGACTTGCTATTATCCTCTTTTAGAGCGAATATGTGTACACCGAAAGGGAAAACACACAAAACGGAGGAAAACCATGAACGAGAAAATAGCACGGCAGATTGAGGAAATGAAAAAGCAGACCATCGGGGTTGAGGTGGAGATGAACAACATTGCAAGGGACAAGGCGGCAAGGACCGCAGCGAAGTTCTTTGGAACCGGCAGGTACGAAAGCACAGCCGGACGGAACGGCTACAGCACCTGGTCAGCCTGGGATGCCCAGGGACGGGAATGGAAGTTCCAGAAGGATGTCAGCATCACGGGACCGGACAGCGAGAAATGCGAACTGGTGACGCCGATTTTGACCTACAGCGATATTGAGACCTTGCAGGAGCTGATCCGGCAGCTCAGACACGCAGGCGCAAAGAGCGATGCCTCAAGAGGATGCGGAGTCCACATCCACATCGGGGCAAAGGGGCACACACCGCAGACCTTACGGAACCTTGCCAACATCATGGCAAGCCATGAGAGCCTGATTGCAGACGCCCTGGACCTTGACCGGGGCAGGATGAGCCGCTACTGCCGCACGGTAGACCCCAGATTTTTGGAGCAGCTCAACCGCAGAAAGCCAAGCACCATGTCAGCACTTGCGGACATTTGGTATAAGAGCCACGATGCGAACTACGGCAGGAGCCACCATTACAACGACAGCCGCTACCATATGCTGAACCTCCATGCCACCTTTACAAAAGGAACGGTGGAATTCCGGCTTTTCCAATTCGATGAGCCGACCAGGGAGCGAAAGGGTGGGCTTCACGCAGGACAGCTTAAGAGTTACATCCAGCTTTGCCTCGCACTGAGCCAGATGGCAAAGGAAGTACGCACAGCAAGCCCAAGACCCCAGCAGAACGAGAATCCGAAATACGCCATGAGAACATGGCTCCTCCGGCTGGGCTTTATCGGGGACGAGTTCAAGACCGCAAGGGACATCCTGACCAGACGGCTTGCGGGAGACGCCTCCTTTAGAAACGGGAGGGCAGCCGCTTGAAGGACTCGCAGGAGTTAGCCTCCTGCCACCTTACCTCCGACCGCTTCGGCGGTCTTAAGGTGGTAGAAGGGTAACCCCTTCGGAAAGGATGGATACCATTATGGAAAAAAGATACTACATTGCCTACGGAAGCAACCTAAACATCCGGCAGATGAAGATGCGCTGCCCCGGAGCCAGAATTATCGGGACCTCGGTGATTGAGGATTACCGGCTGCTGTTCAAGGGCAGCCGCAGCGGTTCCTACCTGACCATCGAGCCGAAGGAAGGCTCCAGCGTACCGGTGGCGGCATGGGAGGTAACAGAATCTGACGAAAAGGCACTGGACCGGTACGAGGGTTTTCCTGCTTTTTACTACAAAAAGGAACTGGTGCTGCCTATCAAGGGCATCCGTTCCGGCAAGGTCAGGAAACGAAAGGTTTTTGTCTACATCATGCATGAGGACAGACCCTTTGGGCTCCCCAGCCACCATTACCTTTCCGTCTGCGCAGAAGGATACCGGAGTTTTGGATTTGATGAGAAATACCTGAAATGGGCTTATGTTGACAGCGGAACAGAGATGACAGAAGCAGACGGAAATGGAGGGATGACCGATGAAGGATAACATGACGAGGATTAGAATATGCCCCCGGTGCGGCAGGAGCTACCATGAGGCTCCCGCCCTTTCCAGGGCAGATAACGAAACGCTTATCTGCCCAGACTGCGGTACCAGGGAGGCTTTAGAGAGCATCGGCGTGGATGAGAAAGAGCAGGAACTGATACTGGACGCCATACACCGTTCCGGGCAGGTATAAAATACACAATTTCCTCCGCAGATGTTTGTGCAGCTTATGCTCCGAATTGACTTGATAATATGTGCTTTTAGAGCGAATATGTGTACACCGAAAGGGAAAACAAAGAAAAACGGAGGTACACACCATGAAAAATATTTACGCAATGCGAGAGGGATTTTGCCTGAGAGAGTACAACACAGCCATCACAAGGAGCGATTTTGAGGCGCTTTTTACAAAGACAAAGGAGCAGATCCGGTTTACCTTTAACGGCTGGGACGGCAAGAGCTACGACGGGGAAAGCCGGGGCGCCAGGGTTTACCGCACCAGCATGGAGGGCTTTGAGGAAGCCAGATTCGTAAAAGTTGGGAAAGCCCTTTGCTACATTGATGAGGACAGCAGCGTTCTGGAAAAGGCTACCGGAGAGTTCCACAGGGAAGCGGAGTGGCTGGTGGATGTCCTGCGGGCAGAGTAAGGAAGATGACAAAGGAGGACAAGGATTGATGTACGAAACATATAAGGGATACGAGATCAGGGTAAGCTGGAACGATGAAACATTTGGATTTGACTTCTCCGTGCGGGATAAAAATGGGGAGAAGATTGCCTGCAGCGAGGCATCCTACTTTTATGACAGCAATGCGCTGAAGGCGGCAAAAGAGGCCGTGGATAACAAGCTGGGAGGGCTTAGTCAGGAACAGCCTGGGGAGACGGAAGATGGACTGGTATAAGGTGTGGCTGGTGGTTCCCGGAACCGACGGGGATGCGGAAAGCGGACCCAGGGAGCCGATGTGGTGGAATGACATGGAGCAGGCACCGGACAGGGCGACCGCAATCAGACAGGCCAACGCAAAGGCCAGACGCCAATGGGAAGAACCGAATGAATACGCACCCGGTGTAGAGGCTCCATCGGGAAAAGAAATGGGGCTGGAATGCCCGGTCTGTACGGGTGCCGTGAAAGTGACTGAGGAAGAGTACCGGGCATGGAAAAAGGAACTGGAAGAGTTCACGGAGTTACCATTTGAATAAGAGATTTCCGAGTGCAGAAGCGTAAGGCTTCTGTATCTCGTAATGATAGATGGACGGCTTGCCATAGGGCAGGCCCATTTTTATGCCATTTTTTAAGGAGGTGGAGGGCATTGCGGAAACTGAAAAAATACAGACCGACCAGGTTTAAGGCAAAGGACTCGGTGTATGACAGGGAGCTGGCGGATTATGCGGTCAGCTTTATCGAGTGCCTCTGCCATACAAAGGGCACCTGGGCGGGAAAGCCCTTTGAACTGATCGACTGGCAGGAGCAGATCATCCGTGACCTTTTTGGAACCATCAAGCCCAACGGTTACCGTCAGTTCAATACAGCCTACATCGAAATCCCGAAGAAGCAGGGGAAATCGGAGCTTGCCGCTGCGGTAGCCTTACTTCTCTGTTGCGGGGATGGGGAGGAACGGGCCGAGGTGTACGGCTGTGCCGCCGACCGGCAGCAGGCCACCATCGTATTCGATGTGGCGGCGGATATGGTGCGGATGTGCCCTGCCCTTTCCAAGCGGGTAAAGATCTTGGCTTCCCAGAAGCGGATCATTTACACGCCGACCAATTCTTTCTACCAGGTGCTTTCTGCGGAGGCGTACTCCAAGCACGGGTTCAACATCCACGGGGTGGTGTTTGACGAGCTGCATACCCAGCCGAACCGGAAGCTCTTTGATGTTATGACCAAAGGCTCCGGGGATGCCCGGATGCAGCCTTTGTATTTCCTCATTACCACGGCGGGGACGGATACCCATTCCATCTGCTATGAGACGCACCAGAAGGCCAAAGACATCCTGGAGGGGCGCAAAGCAGACCCGACCTTTTACCCCGTGATCTACGGGGCGGAGGAAACGGACGACTGGACAGACCCGAAGGTGTGGAAAAAGGCCAATCCTTCCCTGGACATTACCGTGGGGATGGATAAGGTCAAAGCCGCCTGTGAGTCGGCCAAGCAGAATCCGGGAGAGGAAAATTCCTTCCGGCAGCTCCGCCTCAACCAGTGGGTAAAACAGGCGGTGCGCTGGATGCCGATGGAAAAGTGGGACGCCTGCGCCTTCCCGGTCTCCGAAGATGACCTGGAGGGGCGCGTGTGTTACGGCGGGCTGGATCTGTCCTCCACCACGGACATCACGGCCTTTGTCCTGGTGTTCCCTCCGATGGATGAGGAGGATAAATACTGTATCCTCCCCTATTTCTGGATACCGGAGGAAACCCTGGAGCTGCGCGTCCGGCGGGACCATGTCCCCTACGATGTGTGGGAGCGCCAGGGGAAGCTGATGACCACCGAAGGGAACGTGGTGCATTACGGCTACATTGAGAAATTTATTGAACGTCTGGGGGAACGGTTCAACATCCGGGAGATTGCCTTTGACCGGTGGGGCGCTGTGCAGATGGTGCAGAACCTGGAGGGCATGGGCTTTACGGTGGTCCCCTTTGGGCAGGGCTTTAAGGATATGTCCCCGCCGACCAAAGAGCTGATGAAGCTGACATTGGAGGAGAGGATAGCCCACGGCGGTCATCCCGTGCTTCGGTGGATGATGGATAACATCTACATCCGCACGGACCCGGCCGGGAACATCAAAGCAGATAAGGAAAAATCCACGGAGAAGATCGACGGGGCGATTGCCACCATCATGGGGCTTGACCGGGCGATCCGCTGTGGGAACGAATCAGGAGCCTCCGTCTATGACAGCCGGGGGTTGCTTGTGTTTTAGAAGGGAGTGTGACAGATATGGGATTTTTCAGCGGGCTATTTCGTTCCAGGGACGCCCCGAAGAACCGCACCAGCGGCAGCGCCTACAGCTTTTTCATGGGAGGAAGCACCAGCGGGAAACGGGTCAATGAGCGTTCCGCCATGCAGATGACGGCGGTCTATTCCTGCGTCCGGATTCTCTCCGAGGCGGTGGCGGGGCTGCCGCTCCATTTATACAAATATACGGACAACGGAGGGAAAGAGAAAGCGGTGGATCACCCGCTTTATTTTTTACTCCATGACGAGCCGAACCCGGAGATGACCTCTTTCGTGTTCCGGGAAACGTTGATGACGCACCTGCTCCTGTGGGGCAATGCCTATGCGCAGATTATCCGCAACGGCAAAGGGGAAATCCTGGCGCTGTACCCGCTGATGCCGGACCGCATGACGGTGGACCGGGATGACAAGGGGCGGCTGTACTACGAATACCAGGTCAGCAATGAGGACGCCCCCACCATGAAGGGCAGCACTGTGCGGCTGCAGCCCTCGGATGTGCTGCATATCCCAGGGCTTGGGTTTGACGGCCTGGTGGGGTATTCCCCCATCGCAATGGCAAAAAATGCCATCGGCATGGCGATTGCCTGTGAGGAATATGGGGCGAAGTTCTTCGCCAACGGCGCACAGCCCAGCGGCGTGCTGGAGCATCCGGGGACCATCAAGGACCCCAGCCGTGTGAGGGAGAGCTGGACGCAGACCTTCGGCGGCAGCCAGAACGCCAATAAGGTGGCGGTGCTGGAGGAGGGCATGAAATACACACCCATTTCGATTTCCCCGGAGCAGGCGCAGTTCCTGGAGACGAGGAAGTTCCAGATCAACGAGATCGCCCGCATCTTCCGTGTGCCTCCCCACATGGTGGGCGACCTGGAAAAAAGCAGCTTTTCCAATATCGAGCAGCAGTCGCTGGAGTTCGTGAAATACACTCTGGACCCCTGGGTATCCCGGTGGGAGCAGGGCATGGTGCGTTCCCTGCTGGCTGCGGAGGAGAAGAAAGGGTATTTTATCAAATTTAACGTGGACGGGCTTTTGCGCGGGGATTACCAGAGCCGGATGAACGGGTATGCCATCGGGCGGCAGAACGGCTGGATGTCGGCAAATGATATCCGGGAGTTAGAGAACCTGGACCGTATCCCGGAGGAGCTGGGCGGCGATCTGTACCTCATCAACGGCAACATGACAAAGCTGGAGGATGCAGGCATCTTTGCGGCAGGGGCAGCCACGGAGGAAGGAAAGGAGGAAGAATCCGATGAAGAGATTCTGGAGATGGAAGAATCAGACGGCGGGGCAGACACACCAGGAGGAGAGGACGCTGTTCCTAAACGGCACCATCGCAGAGGAGAGTTGGTTTGATGATGACGTCACGCCCCAGCTTTTTAAGGATGAGTTAAATGCCGGGACCGGCGACATTACGGTCTGGATCAACAGCCCCGGCGGGGACTGCGTGGCGGCGGCACAAATCTACAATATGCTCTCCGCCTACAAGGGAAAGGTCACGGTAAAGATTGACGGCATCGCAGCGTCGGCGGCATCGGTCATCGCTATGGCAGGCGACACGGTTCTGGTGTCCCCGGTATCCATGCTGATGATCCACAACCCGGCTACCATTGCCTTTGGGGATCATGCCGAGATGCAGAAAGCCATTGCTATGCTCTCGGAGGTCAAGGAGTCCATCATCAACGCCTATGTGCTAAAAACAGGGCTGTCCCGCGCACGGCTTTCCCATCTGATGGATGCGGAAACCTGGATGGACGCAAACAAGGCGGTGGAGCTAGGGTTTGCCGATGACATCATGGTCCGGGCAAAGGCAGAGCCAAAGGAAGATGTGGGAGAGGAGGCGGACCCGGAAGAGGATGAGGAGGAAAAGAACGGGAAACCGCCCGCTACTGATGCCTCCATGCTGTTCTCCCGTAGGGCGGTCAACAATGCCCTGCTGAATAAGCTGGAAGCCAAATATGGCAGGGAAAAACCAAATACCATCCAGACGCAGGCGAAAATCCCTGCGGATGACACAGGCACAGGCCGTTCCGTGGACGTACTCATGGAACGGCTTCATCTTTTGAAAAATTAAGGAGGATTTTGTTATGACGATTCTTGAACTGCGCGAGAAGCGCGCAAAAGCATGGGAAGCGGCAAAGGCGTTCCTGGATTCCCACAGAAATGAGAAGGGCGTCCTTTCCGCGGAGGATGACGCCGCCTACACCCGTATGGAGCAGGAGATCACCGACCTGGGAAAAGAGATCGCAAGGCTGGAGCGCCAGGAGGCTTTGGAGGCGGAGCTGAACCTTCCCGTCAACAAGCCCATCACGTCCAAGCCTATGAACGGGAAGCCGGAGGAGGGCAGTAAGACCGGACGTGCTGCGGAGGAATACCGCACCAACTTCTGGAACATGATGCGTTCCAAAGCACCCATGCCCGCCGTGGTCAACGCCCTGCAGATCGGCACGGATTCCGAGGGCGGGTATCTTGTACCGGACGAATACGAGCGTACCCTGGTGGAGGCGCTGGAGGAGGAGAACATCTTCCGCCAGCTTGCGAAGGTCATCCAGACCTCCAGCGGTGACCGCAAGATTCCCGTGGTAGCAACGAAGGGGACGGCGTCCTGGATTGACGAGGAGGGCGCGTTTACGGAAGGCGACGACTCCTTCGGGCAGGTATCCATCGGCGCTTACAAGCTGGGTACCATGATCAAGGTTTCCGAGGAGCTTTTAAACGACAGCGTCTTTGACCTGGAAAGCTACATCTCCCGCGAGTTTGCCCGCAGGATTGGCACAAAGGAGGAAGAGGCGTTCTTTACGGGGGACGGTTCCGGGAAGCCCCTGGGCATCTTGGCGGCAACGGGAGGCGCAGAGACCGGCGTGACCGCTGCCTCTGCAACGGCAGTGACCGCCGATGAGCTGATGGATCTGTTCTACAGCCTGAAATCCCCCTACCGCAGGAATGCCGTGTGGGTGCTGAACGATTCCACCATCAAGGCGGTGCGCAAGCTGAAGGACGGCAACGGCCAGTATCTGTGGCAGCCTTCCCTGACCGCAGGCACCCCGGATACCATCCTGGGAAGGCCGGTGAAAACCTCTGCCTATATGCCCGCCATCGCAGCCGGGGCCAAAACGGTTGCCTTCGGGGATTTTTCTTACTACTGGATTGCAGACCGGCAGGGACGTTCCTTTAAGCGCCTGAACGAGCTGTATGCGGCCACCGGGCAGGTCGGTTTCCTCGCCTCCCAGAGAGTGGACGGAAAGATGATCCTGCCGGAAGCCGTGAAGGTACTGGCGCAGAAGGCTTCATAAGGAGGGCGGAAGGATGAGCTACAACGCAAAAAACTATACCGAGCAGGGCGGCGATAAGACCGTGATCGGCGGAACTCTGGAGATTTTGGAGGGAGCCCAGGTCAAAGGGCTCCCTTCCGCTACGCCTGCCGCAAACCAGGCGGACAGCACGGCGTCCGATGTGGAGGGGCTGGTGGCGGACTTCAATTCCCTGCTTGCGAAACTGAAAGCGGCCGGACTGATGGCTGCGGATTCCGAGTAAAGGAGGGCGGCGTGTGATGGGCATTGAAGATGCAGAACTGCTAAAAAAGGTAAAGGCGAACCTGATCTTAGAGCATACGGCGGATGACGAGCTGCTGAAAGGCTACATCACCGCCGCTGTTTCCTATGCGGAGAGCTACCAGCATATCCCGGAAGGGTATTATGCGGATAATGCCATGCCTGCCACCACAGAGCAGGCGGTCATCCTGCTTGCCAGCCACTTCTACGAGAGCCGGGACGGTTCCACGGGCGGCTTCTTTGCTGACAACACGGCAGCGGCACAGCAGGTATGGAATACGGTCAACCTTCTTTTGCGGCTGGACCGGGAATGGAAGGTGTGATAGATGAGTTTTGGAAAAATGAACACTTTTATTGACATTGCCAGGACACAGACCGTAAAGGATGATGAGGGATTTTCCCAGGAGAAGGAGGTTGTCCTTGCCTCGGTGCGGGCCTACCGGGAGGGGCGGCACGGCAGTGAGAGATGGGCGAACATGGCCGTGTTCTCAGAGGCCACCGACCTGTTCCGCTTCCGCACCATCCCCGGCATGGAGGTTACGACAGCCATGCGGATTCTCTGTGACGGACACACCTTTGAGATCACTTCCGTGGAAGATGTGAAAGGCCGGGGGATGTATATTGAGGCGCTGGTAAAGGAGGTCAAATCAAGTGGCTAAAGTGGAAGTAAAAATGCCGGAGGACTTCCTTCTGAAGCTCTCCCGGCTGGGGACAAAGACGGATGAAATCTGTGAAAAGGCGCTGGAGGCAGGCGGGGAGGTTGTTCTGGGAAAAGTACGGGAAAACCTTTCTGCGGTCATCGGCAGTGGGACGAAATATGATTCCCGTTCCACCGGGGAGCTGGAACAGTCCCTGGGGCTTTCCCCGGCGAAGATGGACCGGAACGGGAACCACAACATTAAGGTCGGTTTTTCCGAGCCCAGGTCGGACGGCGGCAGCAATGCGAAGATCGCCAACATCATCGAGTATGGAAAGCACGGGCAGCCTGCCAAGCCGTTTTTAAAGCCTGCCAGGACTTCTTCCCGGAAAGCGTGTATCGCTGCCATGCAGGAGACGTTGGAGAGGGAGGTGGAGAAGCTGTGAGCCTGTTATCGGAGCTTACGGATGTAGCAAATGGCTGCGGTCTTCCCGTGGAAACCGGGGTATTTTCTGGGGAGCCTCCGAAGGAATATCTGGTTATCACGCCGATGGCAGATACCTTTGCGCTCCATGCGGATAATCTGCCGGAGTTTGAAACCCAGGAGGCACGCCTTTCCCTGTTTTCTAAGGGCAATTATACGCAGCGGAAGGAACAGCTTTCAAAGGAGCTCCTTACTGCTGATTTTGTGATTACGGACAGGCGGTACATCGGGCATGAGGATGATACCGGGTACCACCACTACGCCATTGACGTGGCGAAACTTTATGGATTGGAGGAATGACTATGGCTACGATTGGCCTTGACAAGCTGTTCTACTCGAAGATTACAGAGGATGAGGACGGAAACGAAACCTATGCTGTGCCTGTATCGCTGGCAAAGGCGATGACCGCCGAGCTGTCGGTGGAACTTGCGGAGGCAACGCTGTATGCGGATGACGGGGCGGCGGAGATTGTGAAGGAATTTCAAAGCGGGACGCTCTCTCTTGGAGTGGATGATATCGGCGCTGCGGTGGCGGAGGACCTGACCGGGGCGAAGATCGATGACAATAAAGTCCTGATCTCCGCATCGGAAGATGGAGGGGCTCCGGTGGCAGTGGGGTTCCGGGCGAAAAAGGCAAACGGGAAGTACCGCTATTTCTGGCTCTACCGGGTAAAATTCGGCATCCCGGCTACCAACCTGACTACGAAGGGAGAAAGCATTGAATTTTCTACGCCGACCATTGAAGGAACGGTGCTTCGCAGGAACAAGGTGGACAGTAAGGGCAACCATCCGTGGAAAGCGGAGGTGTCAGAGGATGATACCGGCGTGGCGGCAGACACCATCAGCAACTGGTACAAAGAAGTATACGAGCCGGAGTTTACAGATTCGGAAACCCAGGGACAGAGCCAGGATTCACTTCTGGATGACGCGGAATAAGGAGGATGGAACATGGATGAGAGAACTGCAACGGTAACTATCGGCGGCACGGAGTATGAAATGCTCCTGACCACCCGCGCCACAAAGGAGATCGCGGGGCGCTACGGCGGCCTTGAGGACTTGGGGGAAAAGCTGATGAAATCGGAGAACTTCGAGATGGCGCTGGAGGAGATCGTGTGGCTCATCACGCTTCTGTGCAACCAGCCGATCTTAGTGCATAACCTCAAAAACCCGGAGGAGAAAAAGCCGGAGCTGACCGCCGAAGAGGTGGAACTTTTGACCTCCCCGTTTGAGCTGGCGGGCTATAAAAATGCCATTATGGAAGCCATGTACAGAGGCACGAAGCGGAACGTGGAGAGCGAACCGGATACAAAAAACACACAGGCCGGGTAAACGATGAGGAATTGTTTACCCGGCTTCTTTATTACGGCATCGCACAGCTCCATCTTTCCGTGGAGGAAACCATGCTGATGCCCTTTGGTCTGCTAATGGATTTGTGGGAGTGCCACAAGCAGTTCTTAGGGATGGCAAAGCCGAAGCGGGAGCTGACCATTGACGATGTCATTCCCTACGGAATTTAGCAAGAGAGGAGGTGCGGTCCGTGGCTGACAATTTCGGTCTGAAAATCGGAGTCGAGGGCGAAAAGGAATTTAAAAAGGCCCTGGCGGATATCAACCAGTCCTTCAAGGTCTTAGGCTCGGAGATGAAGCTGGTATCTTCCCAGTTTGACAAAAACGACCAGTCCGTACAGGCGCTTTCTGCAAGGAACGCGGTGCTGAATAAGGAAATCGAAGCACAGAAGGGCAAGATTGAAACCCTGCGGGCCGCCCTCCAAAATGCCGCCGAATCCTTCGGGGAAAATGACAGGCGGACGCAGAACTGGCAGATACAGCTTAACAATGCCGAGGCTGCCTTAAACAGCATGGAACGGGAGCTTTCCGACAATGAACAGATGATGGAGCAGCTCTCGCAGCAGGAAACACAGTCTGCCGATGCCACGGAACGGCTCACACAGGAGATTTCCCGGCAGGAGGAGGAACTGGCGGGCTTAAAGCGCGCCTATTCCAATGCGGTGCTGGAATACGGAAAGGGCTCCAGTGAGGCAAAGGAACTGGAGGGGCGCATCTCCCAGCTTTCCGGGGAACTGAACGAGAACCGGGATAAGATGAAGGATGCCTCCGGCAGTGCGGAGGATTTTGGGGAGTCCCTGGAGGACGCATCGGACGGTGCAGATAAGCTGGGGAACGGGCTGTCCGCCGCCACGGTGGCGATGGGCAACCTGATGTCCGCCGGAATCCAGGCGGCGCTAAACGGTATCAAGGAGCTGGGCAGCGCCATCTGGAACCTGGACGAAGCCACGGAGGAATACCGGGTGGCACAGGGAAAGCTGGCCACCGCTTTTGAAGCGGCAGGCTACAGCGGGGAGGCGGCGCAGCAGTCCTACACGGAATTTTATAAAATCCTCGGAGATACGGATACCGCGACGGAAGCCTCCCAGCTTCTGGCGCAGCTTGCGGAAAATGAACAGGATATTACAAAATGGACCAATATCGCCGCCGGTGTTTACGGCACCTTTGGCGACGCCCTTCCCATTGAGGGGCTGATCGAGTCGGCAAACGAAACCGCAAAGGTGGGCCAGGTGACCGGTTCCCTGGCGGACGCTTTGAACTGGGTGGGTATCAGCGAGGATGCCTTTAATGAAAAGCTGGCTTCCTGCTCCGATGAAAGCGAGAGGAACCGCCTCATCATGGAAACCCTTTCCGGCTCCTATGACGAGGCAAGCGCAGCCTTTTACCGCAACAACGAGGCGCTGGTGGCGTCACGGGAAGGACAGGCGCAGCTTGATGAAACGCTGGCGGGGCTTGGGGAGACCATTTCCAATGTCAAGAACAGCCTGCGGGCAGAATTTCTTCCGGCGATTTCCGATGTCATTTCGTCTTTTACCGACATGATCAACGGGGTGGACGGGGCGGATACCGCTTTTGCCGACGCCATTACGGGCATGATCAACACGGCGGTTGCCATGCTCCCACAGTTTATGGAAACGGGGATGCAGATACTGACCTCCCTCTTGTCCGGCATCATCCAGAGCCTCCCGGCAGTAATTGAAGGGGCGGCGCAGATTATCGTCACGCTGGCCCAGGGCATCGCGCAGGCAACCCCTACACTCATTCCGCAGATTGTCCTTGTGGTCACGCAGATCGTGCAGACCCTGGTGGAAAATCTGCCCATGATTTTAGAAGCGGCTTTGCAGCTTATCACGGGGTTGGCACAGGGGCTTTTGGACGCGATCCCCGTACTGGTGGCGGCTCTGCCCGCCATTATCACAGCCATCGTGGAGTTTGTCATCGGGGCAATCCCCCAGATCATAGACGCCGGGATACAGCTTCTGACCTCGCTGATTACGGCGCTGCCGGAGATCATCTCCGCTATTGTGGCGGCGATCCCGCAGATCATCGATGGGCTGGTAACGGCAATCCTGGGCAGCATCCCCCAGATTATTGACGCGGGTGTGAAACTGCTGATTTCGCTGATCCAGAACCTGCCGCAGATCATTACCACGGTGGTTTCGGCAATCCCGAAGATTGTGTCCTCCCTGGTAAACGCTATCATCGGGAACATTGACAAGATCATCCTTGCGGGTGTCCAGCTATTCGTGGCGCTGATTAAAAACCTGCCGCAGATCATCGTATCCATCGTGAAAGCGGTGCCGCAGATTATTTCCGCGATTGTGAAAGGCTTTGCCAGCGGCGCATCCCAGATGGCGAGTATCGGACTGAACCTGATCAAGGGCATCTGGAACGGAATTTCGGATGCGGCTTCCTGGCTGTGGAGCAAGGTCAGCGGCTTCTGCTCCAGCCTGTTAAGTAAGATCAAAGGGTTCTTCGGCATCCACTCGCCGTCCACAGAGATGGCATGGGTGGGCGAAATGCTGGTGGAAGGTCTGGCAGGTTCCATCGAGGACAACGGCAGCGATGCGGTAAAAGCGGCCGAGGGCTTAAGCGCAGGCATTTCCGATGTGATGAACGGTCTGGCGCAGGATATGCAGTCGGCAGTTCCATCAACTTTTGCTTTTGACGCCAATGGCACAGTAAATTCTGTTTCCGGCGGCATGGGCGGTTTGGGCGCATCCTCCTTTGGCACCCTCATAACCATCCAGCAGATGATTGTCCGCAGCGAGGAGGACATCCGCAGGATTTCCCAGGAACTTTACAACCTGATCCAGACCGGCTCCCGCGCCCAGGGACGGTTCAGCACAGCATAAGAAAGGAGACGGTTTTGTGGGCTTTACCTATAACGATATCACATCCAAGAGCATGGGCTTAAAAGCAAGGCTGACCTCCTGGCAGGTCTGCGGAAGGCTCCGCAATTTTACCACGACGGTTCCGGGCAAGTACGGAGTGACGGATTTTGGGGCGGATCTGGACTACCGGGAGATTTCTGTTTCCTGCAATATCTTCCCGAAGCACAGCTTTGCCGCCCTGGTGTCGGCGCTGGATGACATTGCGGCGTGGCTGGACCCGCTGGGCGGTTTGAAGCAGCTCGTGTTTGACGACCTCCCCGACCGCTATTTCATGGCAAGGCTTAATGATGCAGTGGACTGTGAACGGCTGCTGCGGTCGGCGGGCAGCTTCGACCTGACCTTCTTCTGCCCGGACCCCTTTGCCTATGCCCTGGAGGACGAGACGTTTTCCATCACGGCACAGGGGAGCAGCACCGTCACCCGGCTTACCGGGAACATGGAGTCCAATCCCATCTACCGCATTGGGGGCGTGATAAGCTTCGGGGTGGGCAATTCTATCAGCATTACCACCAACGGGCAGGAGCTGAAGATTGTCAATGCCACCCTTGCATCCGGCGAGACGCTGGTGGTGGACACGGAGAAGATGACTGCCTATGTGGAGGACGAGAACGGGCTGATTTTAAGGAATGCCCTGCCCTATCTGGAGGAGTTGAACTTTCCTTCATTGGCGGTGGGGAGCAACACGGTTTCTGTGACGGCGGCAAACGCCACCTTCACGGGACTGGAAATACAGGCAAGGAGCCGGTGGAGGTGATGGGATGGCTTTAAAGACAATACTCAATCAGCAGACAGACTTTACCGGGGAGTTCCCGACCAAGTGGGCAAAGGACGGCCTTTGGCGGATGAATGAATCCGATCCGGATGAAAATAACAATCTTCTGGATTCCTCCGGTGCAGAAAGGTCTGCTTTCATTCACAACTGGAGTGGAACCACCGCATCTATGCGGGGCGGGCAGAAAGGCAATTACTTCCGCTTTAATATCAATAATCCTTCCACAGAGCAGACGTATCTGAAGATTGCCAATGACGGGAGCATTTTTGCAGAGCTTGGGGAGCGCATGGTCTGCGGCGGCTGGATGAACCCCACTACCTATTCCGTGGGGAACACCTACTGCCCGATCTTCAACACCCGGTACGGTCCGGGGCAGCCCATTTTCTATCTGTCCCTCATCCGGGGCAAACCGAGGATCATGCTCTACAATTCCTCCGGTACCCTAATCCTGGATGAGTCCGTGACGCCGCCCTTTTCCTTTGTCAACGGCGGGTGGTATTTCCTTGCCTGCCTGATTGAGCCGGCCAATAAAACGGCGCAGTATGTGGTGGGCGACCGGAGCAGCGGCGTGGTGTGGACTTCTTCCAAACTGTCCTTTACCGGGGAGCTGAACCAGTCCTGCACGGCAGACCTGATCCTGGGGATGCACGCCGATTCTTACTGGTATGCGGGCGGGCTGGACGACTGGTTCATGGACTGCGACACACAGCTAACGGCAGAAGATTTGGAAAGCTACTTCCTATCTTCCCTCTGTGCCAACGGTGGCGATACCGCCGGGGATGTGGATGGGATTACGGAGCCGGGAACGGTCGCGCTCTGGGCCTCAAACGGCGTCTATCCATCGGAGGGCGTACTGACCACGGCGGCAGCCGTCTGCAATCTCTCCGGCACGGGGCGTGTATCCGTGGCCAGTGAGTATATCTCCGGCACCACCGCAATCTCCCTTGTGGAAACCTCCACCAGCGATGACCTGGAGGAATGGAGTGCATGGGCGGCAGTTCCTGCGGACGGAAAGCTGCCGTCCCCCAACCGGGCCTATATCCGTTTCCGGGTAACGCTTACCACAAGCGACCCTTCCAAAACCCCGAAGCTCATTGATATCCGGCTCTATGACATTCCCAAGTCTCCCTATGAAAAGATCGGGTATGCAAGGCCGGTAGTGTTGGACAGTAATGGTGCATGGGAGGCGGTGCTGGAAAACGCCTATGACATCATCGTGACGGGAGAGATCAACGGCGAGGACACCCTTTCCTTTAAAATTCCCTACCGGGATGGGAAACGCTCCTTTGTGGACAGCGAGAAGAAAATCCAGATCGTGGATGATGTGTATAAGGTGCGGACGGTGACGGATACCAGGGATACGGACGGCAGTGCGGTCACGGAGGTGTATGCGGAGGCGGAGTTCTATGACCTGACATTCTCTGCCCGCAAGGAAGAGCGCACCTTTGATGCGGAATACCCGGAGGCGGCAATGGCCTATGCCCTGGAAGGCACGGAGTGGAGTGTCGGCACGGTGACGGTGCGGACAAAGCGCACCTGGACCAGCACGGAAAAGAACGCCCTTTCCATCCTCCGGAATACCGCCGACCTCCACGGCGGCGATCTGGTCTTTGACTGCCCGAACCGGCTGGTGCATCTGCTGACGGTCAACGGAAAGGACAGCGGGGCGCTCTTTGCCTACAGAAAGAACATGAAATCCATCCAGCGGGTAGTGGACACCAGGGAGCTTGTGACAAGGCTCTATGCCGTGGGTGCAGAGGGCATGACCTTTGCGGACATCAACGGCGGCAAGCCTTATGTGGAGGACTTCACTTACACCAGTGAGGTGCGGATTTCCACGCTGGACTGTTCTTCCTTTACCAACCCCTATCAGATGAAGGAATACACAGAAATGCGGCTGGCACAGTACGCAAAGCCCACCATTTCCTATGTGCTGAATGCGATGGACCTGTCAGTACTGACCGGCTATGAGCATGAGGCGTGGGAGCTGGGGGATTATGTGCGGGTGGAGGATAAGGAACTAGGGCTTTCCGTTACCACAAGGATCGTCCGCCGGGAATACAACCTGCAGGAGCCGTGGAACACGGTGCTGGAGCTTTCCACCACCTTAAAGAACCTGGGAAGCTCCGCAAGCCAGTGGGACAATGCGGCGGACACCCTGGAAGGCACCAGCATGGTATCCAATGACGATATCCGGGAGATGATGCCCTTTAACCTTCTGCGCAATTCCCGCGCCGATGACGGGCTGGCCTATTGGGTAAACTCCGGCTTTGAGGCGGACGGGGAGAACGGAGCAAGCGGTACGGCGTCCTTTAAGGCGGTGGGTGTGGCGGGGATGACGGAAAGCCTGTCCCAGACGGTGTATCCCGCCAACCGTTCCAGCTACACGCTGTCGGCGCAGATCGGCTCGGAAAACCTGGAGAAGCTAAGCGATAATTCCCAGGTTGGCATTGAAGTGATCATCGAATATGAGGACGGCAGCACGGAATCAAGGTTTATTGACCTGTATTAAAGGAGGCGGTGCGCAATGGCTTATTTATCCCCTACCCTGGCGAGGATCACGCCGGAGCATTATGGTTCCCGGATTAAGTCTGTCACTGTGCGTGTATGCGTGACGGACTGCACCGGGAATTTCTATATCACGGATATCCTCTTGCAGGCGGGAGCCGTGGCAACGGGATGGGTAGGCCATCCCTGCGAGATACGGTGGACGCTGGATGGGTAAGGTGCGCTTTGTCCGGCTGGCGGAGGTTGTAAACAGGCATGAGGAAAAGCGTGTCGTGAGCGTGACCGTAAAGCCTACCATAACGGACTGCTCCGGTACGATTTATTTTACAGACCTTATGCTCCAGGAAGGCCCGGCGCTGACCGGGTATGCGCCGCACACAGAGATTTGTCTGGAGAAATACCGGGAGGACGGCAGCGTAAAGGCTCCCGTCTGGTTCAACGGCGTGGTGCGGGGTGAGGAAACGGTCATCCTGTTTAATCTCGGCACTACCTCGGCGGGGCTGGACATTCATCTGTATCCGAAGTCCGCAATGGCGGCAGGTTCGGTTTCTCTCTGCCAGGGTGTAGGCGGGCAGAAGGTGTCCTTCCCCCAGGCGCTTTCTGCCGGGGATGACCTTGCCCTGCTTGCTTCCACGAGGGAATGCACGAGGAACGGGAACCCGGAGAAAAAAGAAGGCTTTTACCAGTACAGCGCGGCGTGGGATTCCAAGCATAAGGTAACGCTGGAGAATGGAAAAACGGCGAGGCTGTTATTTTCCATGCAGGAAATGCAGGACGGAGGTGAACCGCTTTAATGGATACACTTAAAGGCAAACAGATCATGGTATGGACTTTCATGGGGAATGCCCGGATGTATGAGGCGCTCCGGGATTACGGCGATCGCATCAGCCAGATCGGGCTGTTTTCATTTAAAGTTCGTGCCACAGGCGAAATTTATGAGAGTGGTGTGGCGATTTCCAATATGCTGACCTACATCAACAAATGGCCCCACATCAAGTGGCTGCTGACTGTGGCCAATGACGGGAGCAACAGCATTTTCAAAGCCCTCCGGGATAACACGGACGGGGCGCAGGATATGTTCCTCTCAGAGCTTGTCCGCATCATGGAAAAGTATCCCTGGTGTGACGGTATTGACATCGACCTGGAAAAGGGGGACGGGTATTCCACCCATGAAGCGTCCACGTCCATGTTCCGCAATATTTACAACACGGTCAAGAATTATGACGCTACAAAGCAGATGAACATCTGCCTGCCGGGGATGACTTCCGTCAATGGCTCGGTGGGAGGAGAGAACTGGTGTGTCTACGGCGACCTGAATCCATACTGTGATACCGTCTCCATCATGAGTTATGGCATGGCATGGGCAGGGAGCGCGCCGGGGCCGGTGTCTCCCCGTTCCTGGCTGGAGGGCATTTATGATTACGCCGTGAAGGTCATGGAACCGGACAAAGTCTTTCTTGGGATGCCCGCCTACGGTTGGAACTGGCAGATCTATGACAAGCCGGAGAACCTGGGAAAGACCTACCGGGGAACATCCAATACCTACTATGCCGCCAAGCTGTGGATGACGGGCGGCTACAACTTTACGGATGACGCCCCTCCCCAGCCCTTTATCCCCATCGTGGCCTATTGGGATGATTATGACAAGGTTCCTTACGCTTTCCCCCATGTTTATGATTACATGGAGGGCGCGGATGCCGTTTCCCGCGAATATCCCCAGCTTGTGGGGACTTATAACCGCAGACGCTACCTGACCGCCTACGGCAAGGAGCAGAAGGCGGAGTTTGGGAATATCCTCATCGACCGGGATGGAGGGAACTACGCCAGCGCGTCCGGGATTGTTTCCATTGAAAACGGGGTGGCGACGCTGGGGGATGCCGGTTCCGTGACTTACAGCTTTACTGTGGGGACAGCCGGGACCTATGATGTGGCGGTACGCATCTGTTATCCGTTTTGGGATAAGAACGGCATCTATATCTCCCTGGACGGGACACAGAAGCATTTCACGGAAAGCCGCCTGTGGTGGCCGTACTGGAGGAGTACCTTCTGGACTTCTCTTGCCAGCGGCGTTTCTCTTTCTGCCGGGACGCATACCGTGACGATCTCTGTGGATGTCAAGGGCGTACAGTTTTATGGATTCCGTGTCTGCTCGGCCTTTTCTGAAGGACCGTCTGCCGGAAAAGCAACCTTCGCCCTTGCGCCCAGGAGTTTTAAGGATGTGGACGGGAACATGGCGGTGCCTGACAAGGGCTTCAAGCTGACGCTGGAGATGCTCCGCAGGAAACCGGATTCCGCACTGGTGTGGTATGAGGACTTCCAGGACTATGGCGTGCTGGAGACCAACTACTGGACGGCGCTGTCCGGTTCCTGGTCCGTGTGGCGGTCAGAGGAATATTCCACGGAGCGGGTGTACTCCCAGCTTGAAGGAAACGGTCAGCTTGCATGGCAGTATGACGGCTTTACGGAGCTTCATCTGCGGGCAAGGCTGGCGTTCCCGGCAAATGGCAGCGGCAGGGCCGGGGTATTTTGCGGAAATTTATTCTGCTGCTTAAACTATGACTCACAGCGGGTAGAGCTGTATCAAGGCACAACGCTGCTTGGCAGCTACAGCCAGGAGATCGCAAGGACATCGGCGGCAAATCTGCGGGGCAACCCTACCATGTACACGGTGGAGATGCGTATCCGTGGGAACCGGGTGCGGGTGTATTCCGGTTCCTCCTATACCCTGCGCTTTACGGCAACGGTCAGCGGGTTTACCGGGGGCTATGCCGGGTACCGGTCGGACAATACGACCGTTTGTGAGCTTCTGCGCCTGGGCGACGCCTGGACCTACGAACCGTATGAACGGTTTGACGTCACGATGCCGGACGGCTGCGTTCAAAGCTATGGCAGGATAGCCCGCACGGGCTGCATCTGGGATGAGGAGTTCCAGGTATTTACGCTGACTTCCGATGTGGAGGAATCGTCTACACGGAGCGAGGACATCTCCCTGGAATATGATTTCTTCCATTCCGGCCTGCTGGAGCTTTCCTGCGGGAACGACTATACCGTTACGGTCACGCCGAAGGATATCAACATCTGGATCGCGCGGCTGTTTTTAGGGGATGCGGACGGGTTCTCCATCCTCTATTACCAGGACGTGGATTCCCTGGTCTATTGGGCGAATGAGGCGGCATACCGCTGGAAACTCCGGGGGATGTGTATGTGGTCTTTGGGGCAGGAGGATATGCGCTTGTGGGAATATCTGCCGAAGCAGATTTAAGGCATCCCGGAGCAATTTCATAAAACAGGAAACTGGCGACTGTTCTTAGGGGCAGCCGCTTTTTTCATACAAAAATTTCAAAGGAGGATTCAATTATGAAGGAATTCTGGAACACGATCCAAGTCATTTTTGCGGCTATCGGAGGGTGGCTCGGCTACTTCCTGGGCGGCTGCGATGGGCTTCTGATCGCGCTGGTGGTGTTCGTGGCAGCGGACTACATCACGGGCGTGATGTGCGCCGTGGCGGATAAGGAGCTGTCCAGCGAGGTGGGATTTAAGGGCATCTGCAGGAAGGTGCTGATCTTCATCCTGGTGGGGATCGCCAACATCCTTGATGTGCAGGTCATCGGCACCGGCTCAGTGCTTCGCACGGCGGTCATCTTTTTCTACCTCTCCAACGAGGGCGTGAGCCTTCTGGAGAACGCCGGACACCTGGGGCTGCCTATCCCGGAGAAGATCAAGACCGTATTAGAGCAGTTGCATGACCGCTCGGAAAGTGAGGAAAACTGAGATGAAGCTGGTACAGAGTATTTTGACAAAGAACCCCTGCTATACGGCGGGGAGAAAGATCACCGTCAAGGGGCTGATGCTCCATTCCGTGGGTTGCCCGCAGCCGAAGGCGTCCGTGTTCATCAACTCCTGGAACAGCCCGTCCTATGACAATGCCTGCGTCCACGGTTTCATTGACGGAAATGACGGGACGGTGTACCAGACGCTTCCCTGGAATCACCGGGGATGGCACTGCGGCTCCGGCAGTAAGGGCAGCGGGAACAATACCCATATCGGCGTAGAGATGTGTGAGCCTGCGTGTATCAAGTACACGTCAGGCTCGAACTTTACCTGCTCGGATACGGCAACAGCAAAAGCGGTAGCAAAGAGAACCTACGAGGCCGCGGTGGAGCTGTTTGCCATGCTGTGCAAGCAGTACAGCCTGAATCCCACCGCAGATGGGGTGATCATCAGCCATAAGGAAGGACACAGCAGAGGGATTGCCAGCAACCACGGGGACCCGGAGCATCTCTGGACGCAACTTGGCATGGGCTATACGATGGACGGGTTCCGCAAGGCGGTGAAAGCAGCCATGTCCGGGACGTCCGAGAATACCAGCGGCTATACGAAGATCATGGGGACTGCGGCTGCAACAGTGGAGCAGATGAAAGCCTACCTTAAAGGCAAGAACCCGTCTGTGGCACAGAGCGTCCTGGATATGATCCCGCTGTATCTGTCGGAGGGAACGGCGGAGGGTGTGCGGGGCGACATCGCCTTTGCGCAGTCCTGCCTGGAGACCGGGAATTTTACCTTCTCCGGCTCTGCGGTCACCCTCGACCAGAATAACTTCTGCGGGATGGGCGTGACCAGTAACGGGTTGAAGGGAAATTCCTTTGATACCCCGCAGCTTGGCATCCGGGCGCAGATTCAGCACCTGAAAGCCTATGCCTCTACAGAGAACCTAAAAAATGCCTGCATTGACCCGCGGTTCAAATATGTCACAAGAGGCTGTGCGGAATATGTGGAGTGGCTGGGACAGCAGGAGAATCCGACCGGGAAAGGCTGGGCTGCGGGAGCCGGGTATGGGGCGAAAATCCTCTCCATCCTAAAAGCCATCACCGGTACCTCCGGCGGGGCATCCTCCCCTACGGAGGTCTGGTACCGGGTGCGGAAGTCCTGGGCGGATGCGGCTTCGCAGAAGGGAGCCTTCCACAGCCTGGACAATGCGAAACGGTGCGCCGATGAGAATGCGGGATACTCCGTGTTCGATGAATCCGGCAAGGCGCTGTACACTTCCCAGGCGGGATTTACGCCGTATTTGGTAAAGGTCAGCATTTCCGACCTGAACATCCGCAAAGGGCCGGGAACGAACTATGCCAAGACCGGGAAATACACGGGCAAAGGCGTCTTTACCATTGTGGAGGAAGCGGACGGACAGGGGGCAAGCCGATGGGGGCTTCTGAAATCCTACCAGAAGAACCGTGACGGCTGGATTTCCCTGGATTATGGAAAAAGAGTGTAAATGATTGTACAGCCTGTGGGCGTCTCATTAAAGGGATTCCCGCAGGCTTATTTTTTTGCCCTGAGATACCCCATCAAAAAGGCAGAGAAATCTCCGTATCCTGAAGGATTGATTGTTTTCCGGTTTCCGGCAGGCCAGTCCTTCAGATCGGAGGGATGTCATGCAGGTAACAAAAATTACAGAAGAAGGTCAGATACCTTCCCGAAATTCAAGGACACTTACTATGGAAGAATTGCAGCAGGAATATGACTATTACATGGCACAAAAGCTACTGAAAAAGCTGCGAGTGGCAGGTCTGATTTCCGAGGGTGAATTCAACAAAATCACGGCGAAAAACCGCCAGACTTTCTCCCCATATTTGGCTGAGATTATGCCTGAAATGACTTGATATTACGGGTGTTTAGAGCGAATATGTGACCTACCGAAAGCGAGGTGAGTTGATGAAACGGATCACAAAAATTGAGGAAAATAGGAGCCTTGATAAAAAGAAAAAGCTGCGTGTAGCAGCCTATTGCAGGGTATCAACCGCAAGCGATGAGCAGCTTGTCAGCCTGGCGGCACAAAAGGCTCACTATGAAAATTACATCAAGGCAAATGATGAGTGGGAATTTGCGGGGCTGTATTATGATGAAGGGGTGACAGGTACCAAGAAGGAAAAACGGGATGGCCTGCTTTCTATGATCGCAGACTGTGAAAGAGGAAAGATTGACTTTGTCATCACAAAATCCATCAGCCGGTTTGCACGGAACACAACTGACTGTCTGGAACTGGTCAGAAAACTTCTTGACCGGAATGTTTACATTTATTTTGAAAAGGAGAATCTGAATACCGGATCGATGGAAAGCGAGCTGATGCTTTCCATTTTAAGCAGTCTTGCTGAGAATGAGTCCGTATCCATTTCTGAAAATGAAAAATGGGGAATTAAAAAACGGTTTCAGAATGGAACCTTTATCATATCCTATCCACCATATGGTTACGACAATGTGGACGGAGAGATGGTCATCGTGCCGGAGCAGGCGGAAATCGTGAAACAGATTTTTGCAGACACATTGGCGGGAAAAAGCACCCATGCCATTGCAGGAGAACTAAACGCGAAGGGAGTCCTGACCAAGAAAGGCGGCAGTTGGACGCCGGGGACGATAAATGGAATCATCGGCAATGAAAAATATACAGGCGATGTTCTTTATCAAAAGACTTATACAGACAGCAGTTTCAACCGCCATACAAATTACGGGGAGCTTGACCAGTATTTGGTCCAGGACTATCATGCCGCAATCGTCAGCCATGAGGATTTCGACAGGGCCAATGCCGTGCTGCGGCAGCGGGGCAAGGAAAAGGGCAATGGCAGGAACACGGAAAAATACCAGAACCGATACGGTTTTTCTGGAAGGGTTAAGTGTTCGGAATGCGGAGACAGTTTCAAACGCAGAATCCATTACAAACCGAGCGGTTCCTACGCCGCATGGTGCTGTGCCACCCATCTGACAGATAAGGCCGTCTGCTCCATGAAATATGTTACCGATGATGCTTTGAAGCGGGCGTTTGTAACGATGATGAACAAGCTGGTATTCGGACATCAGACCGTGCTTCGTCCCCTGCTGCAAAGCCTCAGAGGGATGAATGACAAGGCACAGCTCTTGAAAATGCAGGAGCTGGAAGAAAAGATTGAGAAAAATATGGAGCAACGGCAGGTGCTGACGAGCCTAATGGCTGGCGGCTATCTTGAGCTTGCTCTTTTCAATAAGGAAAGCAATGCTCTGGCGGCGGAAGCTGAAACACTGCGACAGGAAAAGGACAGTCTTATGTACTCCCTCAACGGGAACATGGTAAAGGCGGATGAATTGCAGAAGCTGCTCCGATTTACATCAAAGGGAACTATGCTGACGGAGTTTGCTGATGGGACTTTTCTGGAATATGTGGATAGGGTTACCGTCCTTTCAAGAAGCGAGGTTTCCTTTGAGTTGAAATGCGGGCTGTGCTTGAGAGAAAGGCTGGTGGATTGAATGAGGCACATACCATACGGATATAAAATTGAGAACGGCATGGCTGTTGTAGATGAGAAAGAAGCTGCGGCTGTGCGGGAATTTTTCGAATACTATATTTCCGGTCTGGCGCTTATGGCAGCGGCTGAGAAGGTGGGACTGAAACTCTACCACGGGAGTGCCGGACGGATACTGCGGAATGTGAAATATCTCGGAGATGATTATTATCCGGCGATCATTGACAGAGAAACCTTTGATAAGGCAGAGGAAATACGGATGAGCCGTGCAAGGGCGCTTGGCCGTGTGAGAGAACTGAAGGGGAAACAGCCAGACCCTTTTCCGACAAGGTTTACCATGCCTGTGGTAAAAACGGTCTATGATGATCCTTTTGAACAGGCGGCTTATGCCTACAGTCTGATAGAGAGCGAGGTGGCGATGGATGGAACCGAATAAAAATATTACAGTTATCCCTGCCCGGAAACGAGTGGGAAATACCGTGACAGCAGAAACAAAACCAAAACTCAGGGTTGCCGCCTATTGCCGTGTTTCCACGGACAGTGATGAGCAGGCAAGCAGCTATGAGGTGCAGGTGGAACATTACACTCGGTTCATTCAGAAGAATCAGGAGTGGGAACTGGCGGGCATATTCGCGGATGGCGGGATCAGCGGCACCAATACCAAGAAACGAGAAGAATTTAACCGCATGATTGAAGAATGTATGGCGGGTAAGATTGACATGATCATCACGAAATCCATCAGCCGGTTTGCGCGGAATACGCTGGATTGTCTGAAATATATCCGGGAACTGAAGGAGAAGAACATTCCTGTTTTCTTTGAGAAAGAAAACATCAATACGATGGATTCCAAAGGAGAGGTAT
>ENA-OZGX01000067-OZGX01000067.1-human-gut-metagenome-genome-assembly--contig:-NODE-67-length-50271-cov-16.933069_pt1 | contig 50271 bp, 69 predicted proteins | sample MGYA00244040_ERZ653674 | MGnify/ENA primary metagenome ERZ653674 (study PRJEB26926, sample SAMN06165232) | human gut metagenome | biome: ENVO:00009003; feature: ENVO:2100002; material: ENVO:00002003... | reverse complement strand
GAGGCCATCCTGGCGGACGGCAGCCTGCGGGTGCGGTATCCAGATGGCAGCCGGGAGAACCTTTGCAGCGGCGAGGTTTCCATCCGGCCCAGGGGGTAGGTAGGAGCGAAGATGCCCAGCCGTCCCTTTGGGTTGAATCGTCCAAGCCGCCCTATATTTGTTCCACGCTGGCCGAAACAGCGGCGCGTACGGGTGGATACCGGAGCGGATATTTACCCCTTCTTTTTTGTCCGGTCGCTGGCCTTTGCCTTCCTTTGGGGCGGGGCCGCCCCTTGAGCAGGGTTTGCCATAAGACTTGCAATTCTTACACTACTTTTTTTCATAAAGGTGTGATAAAATAAAATAACATTCATTCGGTCGATTGCGGCCGAGGGAATGGGCTATTATTATCATCATCTGTAAAGGAGCGTAGAAGAATGGAAACCAAAAAAGCATCCTTCTGGCAAAGTTACCGCTTCCCGCTGCTGCTCATCGGCTCCATAGTAGTTGGCTGCCTGTTGGGCTGGGCTATGGGGGAGAAGGCCACCGTCCTAAAACCCTTTGGCCAGATCTTCCTGAACCTGATGTTCACCGTGGTGGTGCCCCTGGTGTTCACCAGCGTGGTCACTGCCGTGGGCTCCATGGTGAACCTGAAACGCCTGGGCAAGATCCTGGGGAATATGCTGCTGGTGTTTGTGGTCACCGGCCTCATCGCCGGCATCATCATCATCGCCGTGGTGAATATTTGGCCGCCGGCCCAGAATGTATCCCTGGATATGGCCGGGGATGGCGGCTTTGAAGAGGTGGTGCTGGCGGACGCCATCGTAAACGGCATCACCGTCAACGATTTTTCCGGCCTCCTTTCCCGGAACAATATGCTGCCTCTGATCATCTTCTCCATCCTTTTCGGCATCGGCCTGAGCATGTGCGGCGGCCAGGATAGCGCCGTGGGCAAGCTCATCTCCAACCTGAACGACATCATGATGAAGCTGGTGAAAATCATCATGTACTATGCCCCCATCGGCTTGGCCGCCTACTTCGCCAGCCTGGTGGGCGAGTTTGGACCCCAGCTCCTGGGGGACTACGCCCGGGCCATGGTCATCTACTATCCCATTTGCTTCCTGTACCTGTTCATCATGTTCCCCCTGTACGCCTACTTTGCAGGCGGTAAGCTGGGCGTAAGGCGCATGTTCTCCAACATCGCCGCCCCCGCCCTTACCTCCTTTGCCACTGGCAGCTCCATCGCCACCATCCCCGTAAACCTGGAGGCTTGCGAAAAGATCGGCGTCAAGCGGGATGTGAGCGAAATCGTGGTGCCCATCGGCGCCACCATGCATATGGACGGCTCCGTGCTTTCCGCCATCCTGAAGATCTCCTTCTTGTTCGGCATCTTTAATATGGAATTCACCGGCATCGGTACCTACTTGACCGCCATCTGCGTGGCGGTGCTCTCCGGCGTGGCCATGAGCGGTATCCCTGGCGGCGGCCTTATTGGCGAGATGCTCATCGTCAGCCTTTACGGTTTCCCGCCGGAGGCCTTCCCCATCATCGCCATGATCGGCTTCCTGGTGGACCCGCCCGCTACCATGATCAATTCCAGCGGCGATACCATCGCCAGCATGCTGGTCACCCGCATTGTGGAGGGCAAAGGCTGGATGGAAAGACATCAGGCCGCGCAGGATACAGTGACCCAATAAACCCAATCTCCTATTTGAAAAAAAGTGGCGGCCCGCCACTTTTTTTCTTGCAAAAGCCCCGCTTTGTCAAGTAGTTATTGCGAAAAAAGTCAAAAATATTTTTAGGCGGCGGCCATGATGGTCTCCAGATGCCCCTCAAACCGGGCCGCAGCGGTCTCGAAGTCGAAGATCTCGCGGGGGTAGTTGTTGAGCCATGCCTCGATCCGGGCGACCTCCTCCTTGCTGACGCTGGCGAAGCTGGTGCCCTTCGGGAGCCAGCGCCGGATCATGCGGTTTTGGTTTTCGTTGCTGCCGCGCTCGTATGAGCTGTACGGGTGGCAGTAGTAGACCTTCGTGCGCTTACCCTTGCCCCGGCGCTTCTTCTCGATGCCTTCGCAGTCGGAGAACTCGACGCCGTTGTCGCAGGTGATGGTCTTGAAGATCTCGGGGAAGTGTTTGCCGAACTTCCACTCGATGCGGTTGAGGGCCTTCACGACGCTGGCCGTGGTGCGGTCAGGCATGAGGAGCATGAACTCGTAGCGGGTGAGCCGCTCGGTCAGCACCAGCAGCGTCTCCTTGGCGTGGCCGGCGCTGACGATGGTGTCCATCTCCCAGTGTCCGAAGGTGTCGCGGGTGTCGACCTCGTCCGGCCGGTTTTCGATGCTCTCGCCGGCGGGCGGGCGCGTGACTCTGACCTTGCGCTTGGTGTTCTTCTTTTTCGGCTTCTCGGGGAGATCCTCGATGGTGATCCGACCAAAGACGCCGAGCTCGATGTAGCGGTAGAGGGTGGGCTTGCTGATGGTGACGGAGAACTCGAGGCCGAGCCGCTTGATCTCGCCGAGGACTGCGCCCGGGCTGTATCGCTCGTCGGCGATCTTGGTCTCGATATAGTCGGCGAGGGCGTAGTCGTTGCCGAGCTTGATCGGGGCGCCCTTGGCCTTCAGGTTATCCCGGTAGCGCTCGTCGGCGATGTCCGGGCTGTATCTGATCTCGGTTGTGTAGTCGCTGTTCAGGTGCTCATAGGTGCCGCGCTTCAGCTCCCGGTAGACGGTGCTAACGTGGAAGCCGAGCTCGTCGGCGGCCTGCTGCTTGCTCTTGCCGGCCTTGATCTTTTCCTCCAGCCGGATGCGGTCGGTCATGGTCAGATGTCTGAATTTTCCCATTTGAAGATCCTCCTCGATGAATAGAAAAAGGGGACGGCCGCCGGCCGCCCCCTCGTCTGCTTGGTTTTATCGGTTGTCGTAGCTTCCGAGCTGCTCCAGTGTCTCCTCGTCGGTGACGATGTCGGCCAGCTTGCACTCCAGCGCGTTGCACAGCTTCAGGAGCGTGACCAGCTTGGCCCCGTTCAGATCCCTGACGCCCTGCTCGTAATTCTGGAGCACGCGGGTGCTGATGTCTGCCGCGGCAGCGAGCTGAGACTGCGAGAGGCCGCGATCCTCGCGCAGCGCTTTCAGCCTCTCGTTTTTGTAGGTCACATCGATCTTGATCTCCATGTCATGCCCTCCCGCTTGACTTTGCCGTGGTTTTGGTTATATAATAAAGGCGGTGGGTGGGATTTCCCCACCGCCTCGGCTTACTGCTTGGGTTTCTGGTTGGGCTTTATCGTGATTGTAATGGTTGCCACATTCTCGCACGTTAGAGCCTTTTCCAGCAGCTCGAGCAGTTTTTTTATCTGCTCATTGTTGTCCACGGCGTTGCCTCCTTTCTGCGGTTTTGGTCTCCTTTCTTCGTTTACTCGGCTATCCCTTGCCTGTGATTATATTATACATCAAATGATGGATAATGTCAAGAGAAAAAGGGCATTTTTTCGTGATTTTTCAAGAAGAAAAGCAGCAGGAGCGCGGCCCCTGCTGCTTCATTCTTCGATGCTCAAAAGGTGGTAGACGGTGACGCCGAGGGCGTCGGCCAAATATTGCAGCTCGTAGTCAGCGACGACCCGGTCGCCGGTCTCGATCCTGCTGATCGCCTTCTGTGTGATGCTCAGACCTGCGAGCTGGATCTTGGCGGCGAGCTGCTCCTGAGACAGTCCAGCCCGCTCCCGCGCCGCCCTGACCTTTTCGCCCGATGCGTTGCACCGACCGTCCGGCCGGTAGATTTTCACAGCTTCGCCTCCTCTCTTTCTCCTATTATCCCAAAGATGGGTAGATCATATTGACGGTACCACGCTTTTCGTGATAATATTATCCCAAAGATGACTAAAGGCGAAAAAGCGGCAGAGTCATCGGGAAGGAGGTGTTCAGATGGGAGCACGTTTCAGAAAAAGCAAGAAGGTCGCGCCCGGTGTGCATCTGAATATCAACAAAAACAGCGCGAGCGTCAGCTTCGGCCCGAAGGGCCTGAAGCATACGGTCAGCACCACGGGCAAAAGCCACACGACGGTCGGGATCCCGGGGACGGGCCTGTCCTATACCGCCGGATCCGGCAGCCAGTCGGGGAGCATCCCCTCGGCGCAGCGGCCGACCTCGCCGAAAAGCAAGGGGGTCGCGCTGGCGCTGTGCATCTTCCTCGGGATGTTCGGAGTGCATCGGTACTATGTCGGGAAGATCGGCACAGGCGTGATCTGGACGTTTACGGCCGGCTGCTTCGGTATCGGCTGGATCGTTGACATCTTCACGATCATCGGCGGCGGGTTTTACGACTCGACCGGGCGCGTGCTGCGCTTCAGCCCGACCGAGGACGAGTTGGAGCAGGCGCAGATCATCGCCGACTATGAGGCAACCAGCGCGGCCGAGCTGTGGGCCCGGTGGGGCGACCACTTGCAGTACAAGCCGCAGCAGGATCGGCGTGACCGCGCCCTCAACGGCGACCTGATGCCCGACGTGGTGGATCTGGAGAAGAAGTGCGCCACGTTCCTCGGTGGCAGCGGCAAAAAGTACGCCACGACGCTGATCGGCTGCACCTGCCCCGACTTCGAGGAGCGGGAGAAGCCCTGCAAACACATTTACTGGCTGGCCCATGAGCTCGGCCTTGACGTCGGCGAAGAATAGGCCAGAACGCAAAAAAAGCCCGCCCGGGATCACTCCCGAGCGGGTTTTCTTTATGCCTTCTTTTCGGTGTAGTCGAGCGAGATCCAGCCGGCTCCGCTCTTGAGCTTGCCCCACTTGGAGGCGCCGGTGCCGGCAGACTCGGCGACGATGGTATAGACGCCGCCGTCCCGGATCTGGCCGGTCGTGGCGTAGTTGGTGCCGGGCCCCTTGCGGATGTTCAGCACGTCGGCTGTGATCCTCACGAGGTAGGGCAGGGCCGCAGCGGGCTGGCCGCCGGTCTGCTTGCCGCCATACTTCTTCAGGAAGGTCTCGCCGTACTGCGCCCGCTTCTGCTGGACGCTCTCGCCCTGATTGGCCGGGCGCTCGTAATTCAGCAGGACGGCGTCAGACGCCTCCCTGACGGTCTGCGCGTGCTTCAGCGTCCGAAGGACAGAGGGATAGCTCTCGCTGAGCTCCTTCCAGAGGAAGCCGAGCTGCATCTCGAGGTCGCCGATGGACGCCTTGCAGCTCTTGGCGTACTGCTGGAGGGCCTGCTTGCGGCTCCAGTATGTCCACTGGGCCAGACCGTAGCCGGCCGAGTCGCGCACGAAGTTGGTATAGGTGCCGGCGTCGACCGCTGCCGTGTATTCGGCGTCGGTCATGCCGAGCCTTTTCTCGTAGGTGTTTTGCAGGTTGGTCGGGCGCAGGGCGCTCTCGGCTTGCAGGTTTCCCATCAGGCCGGCAGCGCCGCACTCGCTCAGGCCCTTGCCGATCAGGAACTTCCAGATCGCCGCAGCAGTGTCCGTGGTGCCGGTGCTCGGCGCAGGGGTGGAGGGCTGGACGGTGGGCGCGGTGGTGCCGAGCTCAGCCGCCACGGCCTTCCTGAAGGTATCCATGCTGAGGCCGTGCTTCGGCCACCAGTGCATGACGTCGCCGTGATTGCTGGCGATGCCGCGCTTGTGGCCCTCGCTGTGGCAGATCAGCACGCCATCCTTCAGGGGGTCGAGGTTGTACTTTTTGCAGAGGAAGGCACACAGCTCGACCGCCTCGGTGTAGACCTTCTTCAGGTAGCTGGCGTCAGTCAGGCCGTCCTCGCAGATCTCGAAGCCGATATAGCCGTTGTTGTTGGCGTTGGCTGCGCTGCCCTTGGAGCCGCTGCCGCTGTGCCATCCGACCATATCCCACGGGAGCGTCTGATAGGTGGCGATGCTGCCGTCCTTCAGCTTCCCGATGAAGGCGTGGACGCAGACGCTCCGGCCGCCGGGCTTGTTCGTGTTCCAGTGGTTTCCGTACTGATTGACGCCGAGCCGGCCGTCGTCGGGGCCGACGTAGCGCTTCAGGGTAGGGTTGTTGGCGCCGGTGCTGTGTACCATGATGCCCCTCGGGGTCATCTTCTTGCCCGACTTATAACAGGCGTTTTCTGTCAAAAGCAGGGTATATAGTTTCATGCTGCACCTCCTTGATGCTGTGAAAAAGGGGCGGGCCTCTCGGCTCGCCCCTTGCGCGTTATTCGATCGTCAGGCCCTCGGTGTTGAGCTGCTTGACGGCCGCCTCGATGGCTGCGTCCACGCTGGCCTCGTTGATGGTGAAGCCCTTATCCTTCAGGAAGTCGAGGACGTACTGCTTCTTTTCCTCGCCGCGCCCAGCGCCGGTGTAGAGCTGCTCAGCGGCAGCGACGCCGATCTTGGCCCATGCAACCAGCTCACTGCGCTGCTGCGCGGTGGTCTTGCTCTTGATCCACGGGATCAGGAAAACGCTGACCGCTGCGGCGATCAGGGCGATGCCTGCGTTGATGATAGGGGTGATGTCGATGGTGTTCATCCTTTTGCCTCCTCGTCGTTGGTGATCGTGGCCCCTTCAGGGGCGTGGTGTGGGTTGCCGTCGGCGTCGAGCCCGTGGCGATTGCGGGAGATCTTCTCGCCGAGACTCTTGCCGGCGTAGGTTATCAGGTAGCCGATGCAGGCCATGAAGATGGTGCTCGTCAGCTCGCTGACGGGGTTGAGGCTGAATGCCGCGAGAATGTAGGACGCGGCAGCGCTGACCGTCGCCACGACGGCCGCCCATCGGGCGAGCAGCTTGCTGGTCTCGACCTTTTTCTTCTTTGTCCTGCGCCGGCGCTTGCGCTTGGCCGCCATGCGGATCCCGCCCTTCAGTCGAGCAGCGCGTGGATCCCCTGCTTGGCGAGGAAGTCCTTCTGCGCGTGCTTGACCTTGGCCGCATAGGCGAGGGCGTCGTGCATATCGCCGTTGCAGTGGGCGTCAGGGATCCGCTGGACGGCCCGGGCCGTGGCTTCGGCGAGGGCGATGGCCGCCCCGGTGCTCTGGACGATCATCACCTCGAGCTCCTCCCGGGCCCGCTCCCGCTCCTCGGCGTCGTGTCTGCGCTCCTCTGCCGCTTTTTCGGCCGCCTTGCGGCGTGCCTCCTCCTGCTGGTCTCGCTGCTTCTCCCGGCGCTGGATCCTGTGTTCTACCAGCCAGAAGCAGAAGCCGGTGATCGCCGAGGGGATCCCCATGAGGGCGGCGAGCTGAGCGATGTCGATCTCGATCATGTGCATCTCTCCTTTCGTGTGGTTTTTGAAATAGCGAGCCCCTCGACCGGGTAGGCCGAGGGGCTTGCGCTCTGGCGGGGCTGCTGCGTTCATCCTCCATATTGATTTTTTAGGCCACGGGGTAAGTAAAGGCAACCATATAGCTGTTGCCCGTAAAGCCATTATTGGCCGTCATTCTCCCATCTGCGGTCACTGAAATTCTAAGCGGTTCATTACTTTCGCTGCTTCCGCCTGTTCCGTAGGGAGAAAAGCCATAATAAAGTTGTTTGCCCGATGCTGGCTTTGGAAGCCCCGAAAAAATGACAGTATAGCCGGATGCTTTTTCTCTCACGGTTATATAGGCGTTAAACTGACACACTCCATTCTTGACGCAATAATAATTATCCGCTGCGCCAAGCGTGTAATTTGTGCCGCCTCCAAGAATTGAAGTGATTTCATTTACAGTATCCGCAACGCCGTTTGTAATTCTTTCCTCAATCTGCTTGCTACTCCATGTGCTGTCCTCGCTCACGGCGGCGTCGTCGATGGCGGCCCCGTCTTTCCCCGGCTGCCCCTGCGGGATGCCGAGGTTGACCTTGTACTGCCCGGGGACGTCGGGATCGGGGACGACCTCAGACGCGGCAGGCTCGTCAGGGCCGAGGGTCGTGGTGGCGCCGCCGATCAGCGTGGGCGTGGTGCCTGCGGGGCCTTGCGGGCCCTGTTCTCCCTGTGGGCCTGCGGGGCCTGCCGGGCCTTCAGCTCCGGGCTCACCTTGCGGCCCTGCGGGGCCTTGCTCGCCCTGCGGCCCCTGCGGGCCTGCGGGGCCGGCGTTGCCGGCGGGGCCCTGTTCTCCGGCGGGGCCTTGCTCGCCCTGCGGGCCTGCGGGGCCTGCCGGGCCGGTAGCTCCGGGCTCGCCCTGCTCACCTTGCGGCCCCTGTTCGCCTGCCGGGCCTGCCGGGCCCTGCTGACCTTCGGGGCCGGTGGCTCCAGCGGGGCCCTCGGGGCCCTGCGGGCCTTGGATGCCCTGCGGCCCCTGCGCACCACGGAGGGCGAGGAGCTGCCAGAAGGGATCGTCGGAGAGGCCGGTGGTGGGCGCCTCGTTGGTGGGGTTGTCTTGCTTGCAGGCGTAGGAATTGCCGTCGGTGTGGGTGATGTAGTCGTTTTTGGTGTAGGGAGGATCCGCGGCCACGTCGTAGTCGCCGCGGGGGTTGATGGCCGAGACGGCGCTCTCGCCGGGCTCGCCCTGTGGCCCCTGTGGGCCTTCGGGGCCTTGGATGCCCTGCTCGCCCTGTGGGCCGCGCTCTCCCTGCGGGCCCTTCTCTCCGGCGGGGCCCTGTGGGCCTTGGATGCCCTGCGGGCCCTGTTCTCCCTGCGGGCCGGCCTCCCCGGGATCGCCCTGCGGCCCCTGCGGGCCGGCAGGGCCTTGGAGCCCTTGCTCGCCTTGCGGGCCGGTGCCGCCGGGGTTGCCCTGCGGCCCCTGCGGGCCGGCGGGGCCTTGGATCCCCTGCGGGCCTTCGGGCCCGGTCGCTCCGGCGGGGCCGGCAGGCCCCTGAGCACCTTCAGCGCCCTGCGCCCCGGTGGGGCCCTGTGGGCCGGTGGCACCCGGAGGGCCTTGGATGCCCTGCTGCCCGGCGGGGCCCTGAGCGCCTTCGGGGCCCTGCGGGCCGTCCATGACGGTGAGGGTCTGCGTCTTTGTGGTGCCGTCGTCCAGCGTCCACGCAAAGACGACCTCGCTGCCGCCGGCCACGGGATTGATCGACTGGATGGTGCAGTTTTTTCCCTTCAGGGCGCCGCCGCCGATGACAGTCTCCTCGGTGTACTTCTTAGCCAGTACCAGTGCCAAAAGATCCATGTCTGCACCTCCTTACTGCGGCAGCCAGCGCTTGCCGTCCTCGTCGAACATGAAAAGCGTCCCGGTATCCATCTCGTAGCACGTCGAGGTGTTGGTCATGCCGTCGATGGGCTTGGTGTCCGTGCTCAGGCAGTAGACCTCGTAGGTGTTTTCGCTGTGGTTTTTCTTGATCGTTACCATGTGAGTGCCTCCTTCTCTGGTGTTACTCCACGTCCTCCCATCCCGCGGGGTAGGCTTCAGGGCTGTGCGCGTTGTTGTCGATGGTCGAGCGCTTGACCTTGCCGTCCGTCCAGACGCAGCACTCGCCCTTCATGTAGGTGTCGTGGGCGCCGGTGGGCTGGATGAAGGGCTTGGCCTTCGCGGGGTCGGTGGTGTGGTAGGGAGCCCACTGCGCAGGGCTCTTGCCCGGCTCGATGTCCGGGTTGTTGTTGCAGTTGTGGGCCTGACAGCAGCGCCACGCCTGCCCGGCGTGGGTGCAGGGCTCGCCGATCTCGTGGCTGCCGTCGCCCTTCGGGCCTTCCTTCGTCCACGGGGGCAGCAGCTCCTCGCAGGCGATGACGTCGGTGCCGGTGCGCTCGCCGGCGGCGATCTCGTTGATGGTGCTCAGGCGTGCGCTGCGGATGGTGGCCTCGAGGCCGCTGTATTTGCCGGTCATACCGTCAGCCCCCTTTCGATGGCGTCAGTCAGCTCGGCCATCTCCTCCTCGAGGGAGGCGATGCGCTGCTTGTCCTCGGCAGAGGTGCCGCCGCCGCCCTGAGCGGCGGCCTGCTCCTTCTCGTGGATCTCTTTGATGCTGTGCTCTTTGAAGTAGATCACGGTGCTCCTCCTTTCGTTTATGCGAAGTTGCCGCCGATGCTCTGGATGTAGCAGGTCTCGGTCGCGGAGCCGCGCAGGAGCTTCGCCTTGACCTTCACGCCCCACGCATCCGCGGTCTTGGTCGTGTTGGTGAACAGGTGCTTGGTGCCGTTGAGGACTTTGGTGCTGATGTCCTCCCATGTGGGCGCTGCGTCGTTGCCGTTGTTGCAGATCCAGACGCTCAGGGTGCAGCCGGCCGGGAAGTGGCCCTGAATGTTGACGAGGGCCTTGGTCGGCATATCGTCGGCAGCCATCGCGAGAGTCTGCTCGAACTCGATGACGGTCACGGCCTTGGTGAAGGTCAGCGTCCGGGTGGCACTGTCGCCCATCGCGTCGGTCGCCGTGACGGTCAGGGTGTGCCCGCCGTTGACGAGCTTCAGCCATGCGTCGGCGTCGAGGCTCAGGGTGTTGGTATTGCCGAGGGTGGCCGTGAAGCTCCTCAGCGTGGCGCCGTCCAGCTTCTCCACGACGGTGACGGCGTGGTTGTCCGCGTCGGTGACGGTGTACTCGAAGCTCGGGCCGGTGGCGCTGAAGCTGCCGAGATCCTTGTCGGTGCCGCTGATGACCGGCGACCGGTTGTTGGTCACTGTGCGGCTCGGCCCCGTGGTATAGGCAGACTCCGCGCCCACGGCGTCGTATGCCTTGACGCGGTACTGCACGGTCGACCAGCCGAAGGTCACGGCCGCGGTGTAGGAGCGGTTGGCGCCCTTGTAGATCTGCGTCCATGTGCCGTCGTTGGCCTTCTGCTCCAGAATGTAGCCGGCGAGGGCTCCTTCGGGGTCGGTGGAGGCGCCCCATGTGATCGTCGCGCTCTGGCCGCCGTACACGGTGGCCGGCACGTTGATGGAGGCCGGGGCAGTCGGGGCCTCGTTGTAGATCAGGGTGTAGCAGCCGTCCGCGTCGGTGGAGTCGGAGATCAGGAGATCGGAGGACAGATTACAAGCGGGGCGCAGGCCGCTGAGGCCGCCGTAGGCGCTGCCGTAGCTCAGCGTGCCGACAGGGCGGACGAGGCGGGCGTAGTCGGCCGACCCGGCATAGGCGTCCCGCAGCCAGTAGTACCACGCAGCATTGGCGGCCGGGTTGCTGGAGTAGTTGGAATTGGCGACGCAGGCCGCGGTCACGGTGGCGATGCGGCTGGCGTTGTCGCTGAACATGGCGATCTTGCTGCCGCAGGTGTGGTCGCCGGTCAGGCCGACCTCAGTGCAGGACAGGAGGAATACCTTGTCGACGCAGGTCTCCGTCCCGCCGCCGTCTGTGGAGCTCTTGCCGACGGTGAGGGTGGTCTCCAGCAGGGCGGCCCGCTCCTCGGCCGTGAAGGCGCTCAGGAAGCCGGCGATGGTGTCGTAGGCGTTGGTATTGCTCCAGACGTTTGCCGTGGAGGGAGGGGCGTCAGCGCTGTGCTGCGCGGTGTACCACGATCCAGCCGCCGCCGGGCTGTTGAGCCACTGCCGGATGTTGGAGTAGATATAGCGGTTATTGCCGTAGCTGACGCGGTTGCTGTCGCCGTTGCTCGCCTCCTTCGCGTCGAAGCACAGGAGCTTGATGATCTGCTCGGCGACGAGGGTGACGCTGCCCGACGGGTAGCCGGTGTGATTTATGTCGGCGATCTTCCAGATGATCGGGGCGCTGTGAAGGCTGCCGAACTTAACCTTTGCCCCGGTTGCGAGGCTGCTCAGTTTTTGGGCCATGTGTGTCGTCTCCTTTCGGGTTTTGAGGTTTCAGCTCCGGGAAATAACCGAAGAAGTAGGAGTCCATGCTCTGCCGCAGGTGGTAGGTGTTGCCGTGTGAGATATGGCCGCACCAGCTCGCGTAGGAGTGCAGGACGCTCTCGTGGGTCATCTTGCCGGCGTCCACCAGCCAGTGGTATTTGCGGATCTTCCGCTTCATGTTGTCGATGCTCTTGGCCCGCACCTTCCTGACCACCTTGCCGGTGTGCGTGAGGTAGGTGTGGAAGCCGAGGAAGTCGATGCCGTTCTTCAGCGGGAAGATCTGCGTCTTTTTGTTCAGCCGCAGGCCGAGGGGCTCGATGTACGCCTCGATCTTCTTCAGGATCCGACGGAGCAGCAGCTTGTCGTTGCTGATGATGTAGAAGTCGTCCATGTATCTGCCATAGACGAGGCCGAGGCCGTCCCGCAGCCAGTGGTCGAAGTCGTCGAGGTAGAGCAGCGCGAGGAGCTGGCTGCTCTGGTTGCCGATCGGGATGCCCGGATCCGGCGTGCTGTCGATGACCAGCCACAGGAGCCACTCGACGAAGTCGCGCAGCTCCTCGTCGTCGATGACTGCGAGGGCCTTCTTCGCCTTCTCGTAGCACACAGCATGGAGAAGGGTGTAAAAGAACTTTGAAAAATCTCCCTTGAGCACCCACCCGTCGGCGTAGTCCCACTCCTCCATCGGCCGGTATGGCAGGCCGGCAGCCCGGCGGGCTGCTTCGTCCGCTGCCTTGCGGCTGAAGAAGTAGTGGCGCATGGCCTTGGCGAGTCGGTCGAGGCCGAAGTGGGTGCCCTTGCCGACCTGCCCCGCATAGTTGTCCCGGATCAGACGCCGGGAGAAGCAGGGCTCGAGGACGTTGTCGCATAGGGAGTGCTGCACGACCTTCCCCTCGAAGTCGATGGCGAGCACGAGGCGCTCCTTGGGCTCGTACACCTTGAAGGGGTAGTACGGGCCGAAGGTGTACTCGCGCCGCTGGAGCCTTCGGGCGAGGTCGTCGGTGCGCTCCACGGCCTCCATGCGGTAGCGCATGGCCGTGGGGTTGTCGCGCTTGCCGCAGCGGGTTTTCCTATATGCGGCATACAGCGCGGTGAAGCTGTTGACGATGTTCTCCATGATTAAAAAATCCCTGCCGTGGATAGCTCCGGCCACGCTTTGCGTGCGCCGCCGGGAGCATCAGCAGTCCTGTGTTTACCCATGACCGCGCCGGTCAGACGGCGCAGGCTGCGGGAGGGATACGCCTTCCTTGGATGATGGTGCATTGTGTTCGCCGCCCTCCGCGGGCGGGTAATAAGTCGAGCGATCCATCGAAGCGGGGCGCAGGCCGTTGTTGCCGTTGTAGGCGTTGTTGTTGTTCAGCGTGCCGTCAGTGTTGACGTTGCGGGCGTTGTTGGCCGACCCGGCACGAAAAATACAAGGCGTACCCCACGGGGCCGCTGTTAGGTCTTTCTGACCATCTTGGCAGCCCTCTCCTTATCCGTTTTGTACCATTTGGCGGTCTGGTTTTTTACGCCGGCCGCCATCCTCGCCCAGTAGGCGAAGGCGTCATCGCCGAGCCCGCCGAGGATCTCGTGGGCGAGCTCGATGTGGTGGATCAGCTTGCGGCAGTTGCGCAGGGCTGACCGCTGCGCCCGGAAGCGCAGCTCCCGCTCCTCCGGGTCGGCGAGGAGCAGGTCGTTGGCCTCCATGAGGTCAGCGACCAGATCGCTCGCTTCATTCATCATCCGTTGAGCGAGGCCGAGCCTCTCCTTCTTCGGGAAGATGTTGGCGTTGCGGGTCTTGATGTAGGTGTGCTTCTCGAGCTCCTTGGCGTCGGTGATGACCTGCATCTCCGGGAGCTTCTCACGGCCGAAGGGCGGGCGGCCTACATTTTCCTGCCCTGATGGCCTCGAGTGTGTGCTGTTTGCCGTAGTACCTCACCTCCTCGCCTTTGATGGTGATCCTCGCGCCGCCGCCGTCGTAGGTGGTGCCCTGAATGACGATCAGGCCGTCATCCCGCTCGCAGCGGGAGCAGGGCAGCGCCAGCTCGACGAACAGGTGCGCGATGATGCAGGACGCCTCGGGCAGCGGGATCGGGGTGTACCCGCGGCCGTTCACGGCTTAGCACTCGAGGCGCTGGAGCGTAGCGTTCCAGACGCCGGAGGTCAGGGTGATGCCATCCAGATCCACGAAGGTGATCTGGAAGGGGTTGGTCGTGATGTCGCTGAATACGGCGTCCCACAGGGTCACGATCTTGCTGGTGTTCTGCGTCACGATCTTGGTCAGCTCGGTGATGTCGAGCCGCGCCGCGTTTATGAGCTCGATGGCCTGCTTGGCAAGGGCGAGGGCCTCGTCGCCGGTGCCCTGCGCCTTCAGGGCGAGAGCTCTGACGCCCTCGATGTCCTCCTGTCTGGCGAAGGCGTCGGGGGCGATGTAGGCGGTCACGTTGGTGGCCGCGCCGATCACGGTGATGATGTCGATGGTTTTCTCGACGACCGTGGCGCCGCCGGTGGGCGGGATCCACTCAGCGAGGTCGCCGCTGTTGCCGTAGCAGTAGAGCACCTCGCCGACCGCAGGATCAGGATCCTCGGCGTAGAGGGCCAGCTCGCGGTAGTGGAAGCCCTCGGTCGTCTGGTCGTTCTGGAAGATGCCGCCGACGGTGACGGTGCCGTCTCCGTTGACGGAGAGCTTCGTGATGTTCACGGTCGCCTTCGGGCTGATGACGTCGGTGAGGGTGCGGGGCGTCTGACCCTCCCCGAGGTAGCCGTCGCCGAGGACGATCCGCGTGTAGTTGATTTTTTCGCCGGCTGCGCCCTTAGCGAGGACGATCAGGCCGGCCGCGGTGATGTCGTTGTTGATAAATGCAGCCATGCGTATCTCCTTTCCGTGTTATTCGATCGCTGCGAGCGCACTGGTGCCGATGGTGACAGTCTCGACGCTTCGGTCGTAGACGGCCGCGCCGTGGTAGAGGTGGATCTCGTCGCTGCCGAAAACGTGGCGCTCATAGGTGTGCTCCTGCGTTGCCATCCCGAAAAAGACGTACATCTCGCCGGTCAGGCAGATCAGGATCGTGTCGAGCCACGAGCTGCGGCGCTTCACGACGCTGAGCAGCTTCATGAAAAGCTCATAGTTTTCGTTGACGAGCTCGGGCTTGTCGCTGAGCACCTTGAAGTGATGCGGCTGCCCGCCGTACTCATACCACTCGCGGATCTCGCCGCCGCCGAAGTAGTCGGCCACGATCTGCTCGACCGCGTAGCGGGTGCCGAGCTTGGCATAGACGCGGTCGCTGTTGCGGATGACGGCCCGCTTCGTCTCGATGCTGGCCGTGCTGTCGTACCACTTGATGTTGAGCTCCCATGCCAGCTCGTCGAGCTCTGCCTCGGTGAGCTGGTCGATCTTGTCCCATCGGGTGAGCAGCTTCAGGCGTGCCGCGATGCTGCGGGTGACTTCGTCGCTGCCGGCCGCGAGCCCCTTGATGGCGCCGTCCTCCCTCATCCATGCGGGGAGCAGCTTCAGGATCTCGGCCTCGTTCAGTTTCATCAGATCACCTCCGTCACGACCTTGTGGCTGACCTTCAGGCTGCCGCTGAACTTGGCGACCTGCGTGTCCGCGACTGAGGTGTGCGCAGGCTGCACCACGTCCACGCGGATCGCGCCGGTGAGGTTTTCAGCCCATGCCGGGGCGAGGATCAGCTTGCGGAGCTGGTCAGGGTTGATGTCCCGGCCGAGCGCCGTGGTCTGCCACTCGTTGTAGCGGTGGATGGCGCCATCAGTGCCTTCCACGTTGGCGATCACTTCGGCCTCCGTCTCGGGCGTGGTGTAGTAGACCAGCTCGACGTCGTAGGTCAGAGTCTCGGGTGCCGCCGCGCTGACCTTGTCGGTGAGCGGTCGGATGTCCTTTGCGCTGCATACCTCCACGACCTTCTCGAGCATGGCCTCGTCGGGGATCCCGCCGCCCTCCAGAAGGGGGACGAGCTTGACGCAGCCCTCGAGGGTGCGGGCGATGCTGATGATGATCTCGTCGGCGTCGGCCAGCGCCCCGCCGACTGAGATGGTCAGCAGGTCGTCGGCGTAGCGGGCCGAGTAGTCGGAGCCCTTGACCGCCGGCGTGCCGTCGGCCGCCTTGACCATCAGGGTCGCCGGCAGCAGCGTGGCGCCGCCTTGGAAGGCGTGCCCGCCATAGACCGGCAGGGTGCGGGTGATGGTCTCGGTCTCGCTGATGGCCTTGACGTCGGCGATGGAGCTGTCGGCCGTCATGGCCCAGTAGATATAGGCCAGCTCAGGGCCGGCCGTGGATCTCTTTGCCGGGGCCAGTCGGATGCGCTCGCGGTAGCGGTCGTCGCCTTCCTTGGTGTAGGGCTCGCCGTCGTCGCCCCCGGTCGTCTCGGTCAGGTTGGTGACGTTCTCGATGTAGGGGATCAGGTCGACGAGGGTGGTGATGCTGCCGGCCGCGTAGCCGTTGTACTTGTTGCCGTAGCTGACGGCTGACGCCTCCACCTCGACGGAGTAGGTGCCGGCTTGCAGCACGGCGATCTCGTCGGTGGCGAAGTAGTTGGTGCCGTCCGGCGTCACCTTCGTCCACCTCGGGATGATGATGTTGGTGGCCCTCGGGGCACTCACGGAGAAGCGCATGGTCGTGGCGGCCTTGTTGCCCTCCAGACGCGGAGTGTCGAGGCGCTCGCCGATGGCGTCCAGCACCTCGCCCCGGGCATAGCGGAGAAGGGTCTGCCGGCCGACGTCGTCGAGCGTGTTGTAGAGTGCCACGAAAACGGCCACGAGGGCCTCGCCGTAGATCCTGCGCTCGTCGCCCGGGTAGAGGGGCTCGCCTGCGCCCTTCTCCAGCTCGGAGATCAGGGTGTTGTAGATGGTGGCGGCGTCGATCGTGGTGAGGTGGATATCCTCGCCGTAGATGTTGGTCTCGTCGCTCATGGTTTCCACCTCCTTCATGTGATGTTGTCAATGCTGGCCGCGATCTGGTAGCCGCCGGTCTTGGCGGCCAGCGCAGCCAGCTCGGCGCTGCTGAGCTTCACGCGGGGCTCGTAGGTTTCCACGACGAACTCCACGTCGCCGACCAGCTCGGGGCCGGCCAGCTCGCTCGGCTTGTCGATCAGAGTGCGGTCGATCCCCTTGATACGCTCATAGGGCACCTCGCCGCGGATGGTTTTGAGAAGGTTTTGCACGCAGGTCTGTGGCGTGCCGTTGCCGGTCGCTTTCATGGGATCACCTCGCTCAGTTGACCGTCAGTTGGGTGTTGTTTGGTTTGTGGGCTGCCTTGTCGTTGCTGGATGCGCCGACGTCGATGGCGCTGAGCCTCGGGCCGGTGCCGGTGGAGACTCCGGCGGCGCTGCTGCCGGATCCGCTGGCGCTGGCCTTCTTGCCGCTGGCCTCCTCGGCGTATTCCGTGAGGGTGATGGCGATCTTCCCCTTCAGGATCCTGCCGAAGTCGTCCAGCGTGGTGTCGCTGAGCTTCACGGCCGTGAGCTGAAGGTTGGCCGGGCCGAAGCGCCGGCCGGCGAGGAAGAAGGGGGCATACTCCCCGACGAGGGCAGTCCATGACTCGTACTCTGCGCGGACGTCGCAGCCGGCGACGATCGCGAGGTCGAAGTCGAAGTTGAAAGTCTGAAGTTTCAGGGCCTTGGTCTTTGTGGAGGGAGATCCGGCCTTGTCGTCGCTGTTCTCGGTGTCGAGCTCGACGCCGGCCGAGACGCCGTTGAGCGCCGCGACCATCCGGCTGGAGACTCCCCACGACTTGCCGCCCCATGATGCCATTACGGCCATACAGGTCTCGCCTCCTTAGTGCGGGCCGCTGGTTTCTCCGTGGACGCCGGTGTGGGTGTGTGTATTCAGGGTGACGCTGCCGGTCTTGACGTCGCCGGCGGGAGTGCTGACGTCGCCCTCTGTCACGGCGACGCTGCCCTTGATGACGGTGACGTCGCCCGGGACGGTGCCGTCCCACTCCCCGTCCATGCGGGCGAGGATGATGCCGGTGCCGTCCTCAAACATGGCATAGGCGACCTCGACGTCGGGTGTGAGGTTTCCCATCTTGCCACGCAGCCACCACGGGATCACGAGGGGGCGCGTGACCATGCCGTCGGCCGTGCTCGGGAGCACCCGGGCCGTGGTCTTGTCGCCGTTGCGGTCGGTCTTTCCTTCCACGGAGGAGATCGTGCCCTTCTGGATCATTTGGTTGTTGCTGTTCATCAGTAGCCCTCCAGTGGTTTGCGGAGGTACAGCTTGCTCCGCGTCTTGACGTAGTCGTGCCGGATCCGGCTGATGAAGGCCGGGCCGTCCCACGACTTCACGCCCTCGGTCGCCAGAGTGACGACGGAGCCCGCTGCATAATTGCGCAGCAGCGCACCCGTCCAGAGGGTGCCGACCGTCGCGCCTTTGTTGGCGTCCCGGAGGAGCCCCTTGGCGAAGCGGTCGGCCTCTGACTGGTCGCTCATGCGCAGCGGGAGGATCTTGCGGAGCAGCTTGTCGCCGCCGGCCGGCGCCGCGAAGGTGCCGGTCAGCCCTCCGTTGACCGCCTCGGCCGATCCGTAGGCGTTGGCACCTTCGTCCCGGTACTCGAAGTTGCTGGCGGGCGTGATGGTGATGGTGTCAGCCGGCGCCTGACCTTCCATGTGGGCCTCGTCGTAGATCACCAGCTTGCCGTCATATACCAAAAACGCCGCGCCCTCGAGGGTGCAGCGGTTTTGGAAGAAGGCGAAGTCGGGGAGGTTGTTCTGCTCGACGTAGTCATAGGTCTGGTCGGTGACGCCGTAGGTCTCGAGGGTGAGGCCGTGCCGGCCGGCGATCTCCTGCGCCAGTTGCAGGAACTTGACCTTCTCCCACGCCTTGCTCCGCTTTTCCTTCACGGATTGCGGCATGGAATAGGCCCGCAGGGTGACGATGCCGGACTCGGGCACGACGCTCTCCACGAACATTTTGCCGGTCTTGGCGGCCCCGTCCTCGACCGCTATGGTGTCGCCCTTCTTCGGGCTCCAGACGTCCCATAGCTGCCGGGTGTCGTTGAGCTTGAGAAGGAGCTCGTCGCTCTGCTTCTCGGCGTACATATCGTGGAAGCAGCGGTGGACGCTGATCTCCGGGTAGATGTCGACGCCTTCATATAGGATTTTCACGGGGCTCACCTCCTCCACGGGGGCAGCGTGTCGGATGTGGTGACAGACTCCACGATCGGGATCTGCACCAGCTCGCCGCCCTCAAAAATAAGGACGTCGCAGAGGGTGGGGTTGGCTTGGATGATGGTGGTCGCCATCCGCTCCTCGTTGTAGGCGGCCAGCGCGATGCTGTCAAAAGTGTCGCCGCCTTGCGCGGTGTACTCAATATAGCCGACTGTCCGCTGTGACATAGGTGCCGCCCTCCCTTCTGCTGAGCGCTTCGAGGACGAAGTCGACGAACTCCGGCTCCAGCTCGCGCAGCTTGCGGATCAGGGCGTCCTCGTCGGTGTCGCCCTCGATCTTGATCTGCGGGGAGAAGGAGAGGCCGCTGAGGTCATAGACCACAGACGTGCCGGAGCCGCCACTGAGCAGCTCGTAGTCGCTCTCTGTTGATGCGCCGAGCATCTGCCCGGCCCTCGCCCAGTAGGCGAGGTTTTCGCTGCGGTACGCAGGGTTGAAGCTGATGACCGCCTCCATCGGGTAGCGAGGATCCTCGCCGGCGAGGGAGGGGCCGCTGGTGAAGCCGCCGGTCGCGTAGCCCGAAGGGGCTGAGCCGCCGCCGGTGAACAGGCCGACGATCCACCCGAGGCCGTCCGCGACCCATCCGACCACCTTGGAAATGAAGCCCACGATCGTGCCGAGCACGTTGGCGATGGGCTGGAGGACGCTCAGGATCGGCGTCAGGACGGGCAGGATCGCATTGAGCAGCGAGAGGATCGGAGGCAGCAGCGCCTCGACCAGTTGGATGATCGGGGGCATGAGAGGCATGACCACGTCGTTGACGAGCTGGAGCGCCATGTCGAGGATCGGCATGATGATCGGGATCAGCGTCTGGAGCAGGGTCATGATGGGGGGTAGCAGGGCCTCCATGATCTGCGTGAGCATCGGCAGCAGCGGCATAATGACCGCGTTGACCAGTTGCAGGGCCATATCCAGCAGCGGGGTGATGACCGGCAGCAGACCGGCGATGAGCTGCGTCAGTACCGGCAGCACGGCCGCTATAATTTGGGTCAGCATCGGCAGGATTGCCGAGAGGATGCTGGCGATCGGCGGTAGGATGGCCTGCACGATCTGGATCAGAGGCGGGAGGAGCTGCTCGACCAGATCCAGAATAGGCGGGAGCAGTGTGCTCATGAGCTCCGTCAGGATTGGCAGCAGGCTCGACGCCAGATTTGCGATCAGGGGCAGCACCTTTTTCAGCACGTCGCCCATCCCCTTGAGGAAGTCCTGCACAAACGGCATACAGTCGTCGAGGGTTTGGGTGATGACCGGCTGGATGGCCTCGAAGGTCTCGGTCAGGATCGGGGCCAGCGCGGTCAGGGCGTTGGCGATTGTGGAGGCCATCGGCAGCAGCGTCACCTCTGCGGAGCGCTTGATCTGCTCGAGGGCACTGCCGAGGTCGTTGTACTTGACGTCGTTGATGTGCTGGAGCGCGTCGGCGCCGTCATAGGCAGCCGTCTCGATGTCGGCCAGCACGGGCAGGACGCCCGCCTCCAGATCCTCGAACTGCGAGCCGAACAGGGCGACGCCGATCTGGTTTTTCAGGAGTGGATCTTCCAGCGCGTTGAGCGCTTCCACGGTGTCAAAAAATGCCGCCTCTGCGGACTCGCCGCCGGCGGCAAAAGCCTCGAACATTCGGTCAGCGTTTAGGCCGAGGCCCTCGAAGGCTTCCCGGCTGCTGTCGCTGCCATCTTTTGCGCGGATGTTGAACTCCTTCACGGCGTCGCCGATCTTGTCGATGCTGAACAGGCCAGCGTCGGCGCCTTCGATCAGGGAGCCCATGAACTGATCCGCGCTCAGGCCGAGGGCTGCGTATTGGGCGCTGTACTCGTTGAGGGTGTCGAGCAGGTCGCCGTTTTTGTCTGCGCCGTTTTGGGCGCCGGTTGCGATCAGGCCGTAGGCTTCCTCCGCGGTGAGCCCGAAGTTTTTCATCAGGGCAGCGGCCGCCCGGCTGCTTTCCCCGATCTCATACTCGAAGGTGTCCCGCAGCACGAAGGCCGAAGCGGTTGCCGCCTCCAGCTCCTCACCCACGAGTCCGCTGTTTTGCTTCACCACGGCCAGACCGTCGGCCACGTCCTTGAAGTCGTCGCCGAGGCCCTTGGCATAGACGCCCTTGACGGCTTCGCCGAGGGCTTCCAGCTCTGCGCCGGTCGCACCCGTAGACGCCGAGAGGTCGTTCATCGTGGTGTTCCAGTCGTCCCCGAGATCCGCGAGGTACTTCCCGGCCTCGACGACCGCCTTGCCCGTTGCGATTGCGACGCCGCCCATCGCGGCGCCGACGGCTGCGGCCTTCCAGTTGACCTTGTCGAGGTGGCCGGCGACGTCGTCCAGCGCCTTCCCGAGCGACGGGTCGATGGTGCCGGCGAAGCTCACGACGGCCTGAAGCATTTTATTTTTCCCGGCCATGTGCGTCACCTCCTTCGGATCTTCCGGCCTTTATAGGGCGGGACGGGGATCTTCTTGGCCGCCTTGGCTCGTTCTTCCTTGGCGTCCTCGATGGCCTCCCCGTACTCCGTCAGGAAGTCGGTCAGCCGTTTTCCTTCGAGGTCTCGGCGGGAGGTGTGGAAGGCTCGGCCGTAGTCCCGGAGGGCTCGTCGGAGCTGTTTTCCTCGGAGGCTGCCGCCGACCTCGAAGTAGTAAAATTTCTCCCGACCCTCATGAGCGCAGTGACGTCGGGGCCGGAGAGGCGCTCGAGGTCGGTGACGTCGATCTCGCCGTTGACGGCGATGACCGCCATCATGCCGAGGTAGACGTGCAGCGTGTAGTCCAGCTCGAAGGCGCCGGCGCTGCCGCCTCCCTTCGCCGTGGTGGCCTTCAGCTTGCGGGCCTCAGCCTCGGCGAACATTCCCACGGTGATCGCGTTGGTGTCGTAGGTCAGCTCCTTGACGGTCTTGTCGTTGATCTTGATGGGGTTGCTGAGTGTCAGCTTTTCCATGTGTGTCGTCTCCTTTCTGAAAATAGAAGCGCCGCCCCGGTCTGGAGCGGCGCCTCAGTGTTTAGAGCAGGCTGCGGATGTTCTTGCAGTAGTCCACGCCGCCGATGCGCATGATCTGGTTGAGCTGGTCGATCAGCCAGTATTCGGAGCCATCGACGAAAAGCTGGTAGCGGCTCACGGCGAAGGTGAGCTCGTTCTCGCTGGAGCTGCCGGGATCCACGGACAGGCCGGGGATCGTCTTGGGGGTGGCGCGGAGAAACGCCTTGCAGCCTTCGGTCTTGGTGGAGCCGTCGGAGGTTTTCACGTCCTGCACCCACCTGAACTCGAGCGTCTGCGCCTCCAGCTTCACGAGGCTGCGCAGGCCGAGGTCGATGCCGATCTTGGTGATCGCGGCTTCCATCGCCTCGATCTGGCCGAGGATCGGCATGGTCAGCGTGCCCATCGCCCTGAAGTCCGCGGTCACAGGGGTGACGGCGGGCAGGGTGACGGTCACGTCTTTGGCGACGAGCTTGCCGCCGGTGTAGACGGTATTGGCAAGGATCGGGCCCTTGAGGTCAAGCCACTTCTGCGACATTATGCGTCACCTCCTTCGTAGTAGACAGAGAAGCCGGCGTCGGTGTATGCGACGTAGACGCTGGCGCTCTTGAGGGGCGGGGTCGGCGTGACTGCGATGTCCCACCTGAAGTCGCCGTTCATGATGTCCGTGGTGCTGTTCTCAGACTCGAGGAACAGGATCACGGGGTCGCCGATCAGGGCGCCCATGCTGACGTAGCCGTCGAGCTTCTCCTGCTCGCGGTTGATGATCCGATCCTTCAGGGCCCGGGTCATGGGCTCGTCGATCTCGGGGCTCCACTCGCGCTGGAAGCTGTTGGTGATGTGCATGAGCATACGCATGGAGACGTCGAAGATGGCGCGGGGATCCACCTCGGCGCCGTAGGTGTAGGCGGCCGTGTGGTCGCCCCACAGCACCCACTCGCCGGCCCATGCCACGACGGTGCTGATGCCCTTCTGCGTCAGCTCCTTGCCGGTCTGCTGGTCGAAGCCGCGGTTGGTGGCGTTGGCTCCGAAATACTGCTTGATGACCGGCACGGCCTTATTGCCGCAGGTCTCCATCGGGACGCTGTTGTGGCTGAAGTCGGCCCGCATGAGCTCGACCACGGCCAGCGTGCTCAGGTGGTAGACGTTGCCGAGGTTGTCGATCGCCTGCGGCCAGAATACCTTCGAGCGCTCGCTGTTGAAGGCGTTGGCCTGCTTCCACGCGATCGCCTTCTCGATGGTGTCGACCGCAGCGGCCTCGGCGTCCACCAGAGGCAGGTCGGCGACGACGAAGGCGTCCCAGTGGCCGTTGATCTTCTGGCCGGCCGAGATCATGGCGTTGTAGACCGCAGGGCTGTGGCTCCAGCCGGGCGCCGCGATCAGGTTGGCGACCGCAAACTGCTCAGGGTAGAGCAGCGCGATGGAGCTCAGGCCGCTGTACTCGCCGGCCGCGGTGACGCCGCCGACGATGTCCTCGTCCACGATGGTGCTGTCGTCGACGTCGTAGTAGGTGCCGGTCACGGTGCCGGTGAGCTTCGCGTCCTCCTTCAGGCTGGTGATGATGACCGTGCCCTTGGTGAAGTTGTAGTCCACGGCGTAGTCGACGCCCTCGGTGTAGGTGACGGTCTCAGTGGTGGGCTGGCCGTCGTCGCCGGTGACTTCCTCCTCCTTGGTGAGGACGAGGGTGTCGAGGATGATGGTGGCGCTGGCGAACTCAGCCCGGCCGCCGGTGAAGTTGAGGGACGCGGTCGTCGCGTCGGCCTTGCGGTGCTTCCCGTCGGACGGATCCAGCACGTTGATGACGTAGATCGGGCCGATGTTGCCGAGGGTGTTGTTGAAGTGCGCGTTCATGACTTCGCAGAGGGTGAAGGTGCCCCAGTCGGCAGCGAAGCCGAGCTTCTTCTGCGCGTCGATCATGTTGCTCAGCTTTACGGGCTCATTGATGATGCCGGCGTCGCCGAAGCCGCGCACGAGGTTGACGGGCGCGGTGCCGACGTAGATCGGCGTGGTGCCCGCCTGCACGGCGCTCTGTGCCACGGTCTCGCCGATGTGGCCGTATGCGCCGTAGAGGTACTCGTTTGCCATGTGCTTTTTCCTCCTTTGTCAAAAAATTAGAGCGGCCTCAGCGGTCGCCCTTAAAGCAGATGGTTGTAGGTTTTGGGGTTGCGCGTCGTCGCCTCCTCGATGGAGAGCTCAGCCCACGCAAACCAGTACGGGTAGAAGTCCGGGACGGCGTCCTGCTCAGTGACGGGGCCGAAGGTGATGCCCTGCTCCTTGATGACTCGCAGGCCGTTCATGTACTCGGCGTTTTCGATCTCTCTGAGGGCCGTGTCCACGAAGCTCCATGCGTCGCGCCAGCCTTCTCCGTTTTTCTCGAAGTAGGCGGTCGCCTCCTCGTTGTACTGCTGGATGTAGGTGCCGCTGCCATCGCCCCGGGGCTTGAAGATGTCGGGCCCGTGGTAGCCGGGATCCCATGCCGAAAAGCACAGCCGGATCCTGATGCCTCGGGTGTGTGCGATCATGTCGTCCTCACCTTGAACGATCTGCACGCAGACCGACGGGATCGGTGCGGCGATCTTCGAGGGTGTTCTGTCCTTCGAGGGGACGAACAGGGAGAAGGCGGCCGGGTTTACCAGCTTGTAGGGGTAGGAGGCGTCGGTGGCGTTGTCGTCGGGGAGCTTCAGCTTCACCAGCGGGCAGACGTTCTCCGTCAGCCAGTCCCGGACGAGCTCGATGCTGTTGACTATGGACATCGGCCGTCACCTCCTACATGGTCACAGTCTGGCCGAGGGCGATGGTGGCGATCCCCATGTCCTCGCTCCAGTCGTTGATGATGTACTCGCGGCCGTCGACGTTGAGCCCTTCACCCGCCGGGCGCCGAGCAGGCAGATCCTCGACTGCTGCATAGAGCAGCAGCGAGGACTCTGCGACGCTCAGCTCTTGCCCCCCTTGGCGCTCCTTCAGGGCGTTTTCGTCCACAACCGCCGTGATGGTCTGGCCCTCGACCCTGTGCTCCTCACCGAACTCCTCGAGGTTGAGGAAGGTGCTGCGCACGTCGTTGGCGACCATCTCCTTGAAGCTGAAGGCCATCAGATGGGATCGGCGACGCCGGGCTGAGGGGGCGCCTCGTCCTCGGTGTCATCTCCCTGTTTTGCAGCCTCGATGGCGGCGATGACGTCGTCCTTCTTGCGCATGGCAGAGGCGTCGACGCCATAGGCTGCGGCGATCTCCTTCAGCTCGTCGAGCTTCATGTCCTTGTCGTACTCAGGCAGCTCGTCGGGAGTGTCGGGATCTCCCTCGGGTGCGCTGCCGGCGGGGTCGGGATCCTGCGGCGCGGGTGCGCCGGCCGGGTCGGTGCTTTCAGGCTCCTCGGCCTCGGGCGCGGGCTCGACGAACTTGGCGACGCCCTGCTTGACGAGACGGGCCTCCAGCTCGGGGTCGAACTTCTGAGGCCCGTCGGCTTCGGTGATGGGGATCACCTTGCGGCCGTTATAGTAGCCGAAGGTGCCAGCGATGATCTGGATCATGGTCTGCTCCTTTCTACTGCGCTTATACCGTCAGCACGTCGGCGACGATAAAGGGGTTTTTGTTGTTGGGGATCATCAGGGGACGGCTGGAGATGGTCAGGCTGCGGGTGTTGCCCTCGGCGTTGGAGAGGTACTTCGGCACCCGGCGGCCGGTGTAGGTGTGGAACTCGCCGTCAGACTGCTCCACCTGAGTGACCGCGCCGTACAGAGTGCGGCCCGCCGCGGGAGCGGTGAGGACGCACTTGCCGGAGGGGATGTAGAGCTGATCCGCGCCGGCGTCGTCGGTGTAGGTCTCGTCGTAGGAGATCACGCTGATGATGCGGCCGCCGATATTCAGGCGGGCCATGACGGCAGCGCCGGCAGGCAGCAGCTCGGGCTCGACGTTGCCGAGCTCGTAGCGGCGCAGGTCGAGCAGCTCCTTGATGGCCGCGTTGTTGACCACGGCCTCGGCCACGTCGGGGGAGCATACCAGCTCAGAGGCGCGGAGGCCCTTGCTGGTCAGCATACGGATCATGGCGCCCAGATCGGGCAGGATGTTGGCGCCGGCCGCGTCCCACTTGATCGCAGGGGTGTACTGCGCGGGGTTGGCGTCGCCGGAGTAGAAGCGGATCTCCATCTCGTCGGCCTCGTCGATGTCGTCGGCGATGTGGCGCATGACGCAGCCGTTGGTCAGCATGGTCTCGGCAGCCATCGCCTCCTCGCGGCGGGTGATAAACTCGCCCATCTCGTCGGCGTCCTTCAGGATGAGGGCCTGCTGACGCTGCTCAGGGGTGAGCTGAGTGAACAGGGCTTCGCCGAAGCCGCGCTTCTTCAGGTCGTCGATGCTGAGGGCACGCTTGGGCGCCACGAAGGGAGGCGTGAAGCGCTCCATGTGGTAGCCGTTGCGCAGGATGGTGACGCCGCCCTTGCGGGGAGCGACGAAGGGCGCGAGCTTCTTGGTGCCGTCGCGGTACTCGACCAGCACGTCATCGGTGGAGAAGATGTCGCTCGCGGCGTTGGTGGGGAAGTACCGATCACGCAGGAAGCTCGGGGCAGGGGTGAGCTGCTCCACAGCCATCAGCAGCGTGTGGGTCTCGTAGAAGTTAAAAGGCATTTTGTTGTCCTCCTTCTCTTAGTATTCGATCGCGTCGGAGAGCAGGATGCCGGCGTTGCGCAGGATCTCCTCGTCCGCAGCGGTCAGGGCGTAGGTGCCGTCGGTGGTCAGCTTGTTGCGGGCGAAGTGCCCGGTGCGGTAGGCAGTGGCCACGGTGGCCTCGGTGATGTCGGTGTCGTCGGTCAGGACGAAGGTGCCGTTGGTGGCGACCAGCGCAGCGGCCGCAGGGGCCAGCTCAGCGTCGGCGGCGCCGGTGACGACGGTGCCGCGCTTCAGGACGCCGGTGCCGGCGGCCAGCTTCACGGTCACGACGTCGGCGACGGGCACGTTGGAGACGATCAGGCCGTCATATTCCACAGTGCCGATGTTCTCGTCGAGTCTCTTGCTCATGTTTTTTACCTCCTTAGTTGGTCTTGGTGGCCTTGTAAAGGTTGACGATGGCGTCGACCCGGGCCTTGTCGTCGTTCTCGCTGCCGGCTTCGCCGCCGTTGGGGGCAGCGCCCACGTCAGCGGCGCCGGATCCGGCGTTGTCAGCCTTCACGTCGGCGAGGTGCTTGGTGCCGAGGGCGGCCTGCTTCTGCATGGCCTTGAGGGCGAGCTGCTCAGCGGTGCAGGGGTTTTCGCCGTACTTGGCGTCGCGGACGAGCTGAGCGTCGCCCACGCTGGCCTCGATGCTCTCGATGGCCTGAAGGCGCTCACGCTCCTGCGCAATAGCCTCCGTTCTGGCGGTCTCAGCAGCTTCGCGCTCGATCTGAGCCACGAGCTCGGGGTGCTGAGCCTTGAGCTGTTCCATGTTCATGATGCTTTCCTCCTTTGCAGTTTTGGCCGGAGTGCCGGCCTTTTTGGTTTTATCTCCGGCCGCAGGAGCGGCGGCGATACTGTGATTGACCGGGATCGTCCCGGGGATGCACCTGAAGGCTGCGGCGTCGTGCCGGATGCCGGCGACGAGGAGCACCTTCTTGTCGGCGCTGACGGAGGCGGCGGGGCCTTCGTCCTCGAGCAGGGTGTTGGCGAAGCCGTTGTCGACTGCTTCCTGCCCGACCATCCACGTCTCGCGGGTCATCATGCCGCGGAGCTGGTCGACCGCGATGCCGGTCTTGGCGTGGTAGATCTCCGCGATGGCCCGCTCGCTGGCGTCGAAGTCCTTCTGGAGCTTCTTCAGGTCTTGCAGGTTGTAGTAGTCGAACAGGAGCCCGCTGACTCCGTGGATCATGACCATGCTGCCGGGGTAGACCCGCACGTCGTCGCCGGCGCACATGATGACGCTGGCCGCGCTGGCCGCGATGCCTTCCACGATGACGGTCTTGGTGCCGCCGAGGCCCTTGATCGCGTTGTGGATGGCGATGCCGGTGTAGAGGTCGCCGCCGCAGCTATTGATCTTGATGGTGATGCTGCCCTTGTCCTTCACGGCAGCCAGATCCTCGAGGAAGCCCTCGGGGGTGATGTAGAGGCCGGGCTCAGGCTCGCCCGTCCACCAGTCGACCGGCTGCCTGCTCATGACGTCGCCGTAGAGCAGGATCTCGCCCGTGTCGTCCCCGGTGCTGGCGATGTTCCAGAACTTCGTGACCTGACCGCCAGCGGGAGAGACGGGCGCGGGCCCGGCGTAGAGCCGGGGTGCGTTATTTGTTCTCATGCTGTTCTCCTTCCTTGATACTCTTGACCACCTCGGCGATGACCGCAGCGCGGAGCTCTGCCGAGAAGGCCGGGGCGGGTGCGGATCCGTCGTCGGTCTGCCCCTGCGCCTCTTTGAGCTTGATGTTTTCCCGGGCGATCTGCTCGACGTTGGCGTCCCACTGGCCGCCGTTGAGCCTGACGGTGGCCTGCTCTCTGGTCGTGATCGCTTCGCCGATGGCGAGGATCTCGGCCGTGATCTCCTTTGTCGGGTCGAGCTGCCCCTGCGACGGGCCGATCCATTCGGCGTCGAGGTATGCGGCGCGGATCGCCGGGTCGCTGAAGAAGCCCGGGGCGATGATACGGCCGCGGGCCACGGCCTCGGCCATCCAGATCTCGTAGACCGGGGCGCAGAAGTCGGCCACAAACCACTCGCGGCGCATTTTGAACGCTTTCCACGCTTCCAGCAGCGCGGCGCGGCTGGCGCTGTACGAGCTGTTGAAGGACTTCAGCAGCAGGTCGGCCGGGATCTCCAGCGCTGCGCCCACCTGCTCGCAGATGGCACGCATGAAGGCGTCAAAGCCTGACGCGGGCCGCTTAGGATCTGCGAAAGTGACGTCCTCGCCGGGCTCCATGATGTTGATCTGGCCGGGGCCCATCTCGTACTCGTTGGGGTCGCGGCTGACCTCCGGCAGCGAGCTCCCCACCTCATTGAAGGGGTTGTCGCCGGCGCCGGCTTCAGTCTTGATGAAGGCCGTGAAGAACGACTCGACCACGGCAGCAGTCAGCTCGCTCTCGGTATAGCGACGGAGCTGGAGCAGCGGCTCGATGGCCTGCGCCAGATAGCTGACGCCGCGGTACTGATCCGGGCGCTCGCTCTCCATGATGTGCAGAATGTTCGGGAGGCCGGTGCGCTCCCCGTATGCCTTCACGCGGGCCCACTTGGTCGACGCTGCGCCGAGCTCGAGGGGGTAGGTGCTGCGGATGTGGTACGCCTCGATCATGCCGTCGGCATTGACCTCGACGCCGTCGAAGATGGTGTTGCCGTTGGCGGCCTTGCCGGTGGTCAGCAGCGGCAGCGTGACGATACCGGAGTCGGTCGGGGTTGCCACGCGGTCAGCCTCGACGAGGTGGATGCGCAGCGAGTAGGGCATGAGGTCGGTCGGCTCGTACTGCTTCACGACGGCAAAGACGTCGCCGCTGACCAGCCACGAGGCGAGGGCGAGCTGCTGCATGGCGTAGAAGTTGTTCACGCCGGTGGCGTCGCAGGCTGCTTTCCTGTTGGCCCACAGGGAGAACTCCCGCTCGGTCTTGGCCTGCCATGCGTCCGCAGCGGCCTGATCCATGCCGAGCACCTCGCGGTCGATCCTGCTCTTGAGCTGAAGGCCGACGCCGATGACGTTGGTGCGGTTGGTCTTGACGGCCGAGGTGGCGATCGGGGCGGCCATGTAGAGCATCCTCGAGCGCTGCCGCAGCGTCCCGTTGTGGGCGTCGATGTCCTCCTTCGGGCTGCCGCTCATGGCGTTGAAGCCCTTGGTCGCCTTCTTATGCCAGCTCGCGCCGGCGTCGCCGTAGCCCTTATTCACAGGGCGCGGCCGCTGCCCGCCTTGAGGGCGGCTTCTCTTTTTCCTTTTGCTGATGGTGCTCACCTCCTTTCAGGAAGATGGCGAGCCTCGGGAGTAAAGGAGCGAAAACTCCCGGCGGCTCACCTATGAAAAAAGCCCCCGGGAGGAGCTTCTTTCCGTGTTTACCAGTCCCGAGGGACGACGCCGATGGCCTTGCGGGGGCGCTGACCGTTCAGCGCTCCCTCGAGGGCGGCGATCTCGTCCTCGAGCTGCTTGATGGCGGCCCGGATCGTGCCGAGGTCGGTGTTGTAGCGGGCCAGATTGCGGGAGCCGATGCCGTAGCTCTGGACGCCTCCGTCCAGCATCTCGGCCTCCCGCTTCAGATATAGGGCGAGCCGATCCCGCTTTGCGGTCAGCTCGATCTCGATGGTCTTGCGTGTTTTCATGGTCTTTCCTCCTTACCAGTCGTCGAAGGCGCTGGCCGCCTTGCTTCGTCGTGTGCGTGCTCTCGGCTGCGGCTGCGGCCGCTTTTCCTCGAGCCCCTTGAGCCTGCGCTCGACCGCGTCCATGTCGGGGTTGATGATCTTCAGGCCGGCCATCGCGTAGTCGCGGCAGTCGAGGGGCTCGTTGCGGGTGTGTCCGGGGATCTTCACCCACGCCCACTGGTCGCCGCGCTTGGTGCGGGTGAGCTCCAGCTTTTCGCTGAGCAGGCCGTTGAAGTAGTGCAGATCGTATCCGGCGTCCGGGTGCCGGTTGAAATGGCAGAAGCCCGGGCCGGGCTCCTGTACTTTGATATTTGCCATGATGGCAGCCTTGCCGGCGTCGACGCCGATGGTGTAAAGCCAGCAGGTGACCTTTTTGTTGTCGCGGATGGCGACCTTGGAAGGCGGCGAGACGAAGGGGATCCCGTCGCCGCCCTTGCCCTTGATGGCAAAGACGCGCTTGCCCTGCCGCGCCCGGCAGGCTTCATAGACTTCCTGCGTGAAGTGGCCGCCCGAGTCGACGCAGGTGATGGAGATCTTCAGGCCGCGCCCGCTCTTGAAGGTGTAGACGTGGTCGACGACGTCGTCGAGCCGCTGCCAGACCTCGGGGGTGTCTGGCCGGCCCATGATGACGCCCTTGACGATGCCCCACGTCTCGCCATAGTGGCCGTGACCGACCACCTCGTACTCGAGCCGGTTGTCCTGCGTATCGACGCCGCAGGTGAGCACCAGCACGCCGTCGGGCACCTCCACGGGTGCGCCGTCCTGCCGGGTGCCGTAGTCCTCGCGCCGGGCGAGCATGGTGTCCTCGTCGGCGAGGTCGCCGCGATCTTCCCATAGCTGGCCGAGCAGGGTGTTGTAGACGACCTTGAGGCGCTGCGGGTCGTCCTTCGCTTCGAGGAACTTCAGGACGATCTTGCTCCACGGCGTCCACGGACTCGAGAAGGCGTTGAGCCAGAAGGAGCGCACGCCCTTGGCGTAGGCGTCGGGGTTGTCTGCGATCCACTTGGCCGGCTGCCGGCGCATGGTCTCCTCGGGGATCACGCAGCCGCAGGCGGGGCAGATCCATGAGACGCCGCCCTTCAGCTTCCACGACTTTTTGCCGCGGATCCTCTTGGCTTCGGGCTCGAAGCGGATGTCGTCGAAGTTGATCTCGTTGTGCTCGCCGCACTCAGGGCAGCGGTGGCACCAGCGCTCCTGCGTGCCTTCGCCGAAGCTGGTCTCGATGTTGCTGGCACCCTTGATGGTCGGGGTGGAGACCTCGACCGCCTTGGCGTTGTAGAATGTGGCCTGACGTGCCTCGGCCAGCGCCCACGGGTCGCCCTCAGTGCCGGCGCTCGCAGCCCATCGGTCGCGCTCGTCGCCGATGATGTAGCGGGCCGGGGTGGAGGCCAGCGCCGAGGCGCTGTTCGAGCCGGTCAGGGTGAGCATACCGCCCGGAAAAGACTTCTGGAGGATGGTGTTGCCGCTGTCCTTCGCCTTGACGTCGCTGACCTTGGCCTTCAGGCGCTTGCTGTCGCGTATCATAGGGGCGACGCGCAGGCGGCTGAACTTCCTCGCGTCGTCGATCGTGGGGTGGACATAGAGGATGCTGCCGGGGTCTTGGTCGATAATGTAGCCGATGATATTGAGCTCGAGCTCAGACTTGCCGACCTGCGACGCTGCGACCATGACGATCTTGCGCACCTTCGGATCCGTGAAGGCCCTCATGGGCTCCTCGAGGTACGGGGTGCGCTTGGTGCGCCACGGGCCGGCCTCGGCCGAGCTTTCTGGCGAGAGGCGGCGGTATCTGTCAGCCCACTCGTCCACGGTCAAGCTCTCGGGCGGCCTGAAGTTTTTCAGGGCTCCCGAGATCGCTGCGTTCAGTCTGGCGGCGGCTTTTTTAGTCGTCCTCGCCATCGGAGAGGTCGCTCCAGCCTTCCCGATCCCTTACCCGCCGCGCATATTCTTCGGGATCGTATTTATAGCCGGCCAGCTCCTCGAGGATCTTGTAGACCTCGGCCCGGATGATCTCGGACGCCTCTGCGGCTGACGCGGCGGTCGTGACGTCGACGGCCAGACGCCCGGGCAGGGCCATGAGCATCGAGCGGATCGTGTAGACGATGTCGGTCATGACTGCCTCGACGTCCTCGCTGCGGTGCATCTTGCCCTCGAGCTCCTTGAGCTGGAGCGCAGCCATGTCGGCCTTGCTGCGCTTCAGGTCGGCCTCGGCCTCCAGTTTCCTGCCCTCGATCTCGGTGTCCTTCTTTGAGGGCTCGCGGCCGTTGGCCTTCTCCGTCAGGTATCTGATGTACTTCTGGATCGTGGCGAGCAGGTCGTAGCGGTTGGCGTTGCCCTGCTTGGTGGCGTTGATGATGCCCTCCTGCGTGAGCTGCTGCACCCGGCGGGTAGTCACGCCGAACAGAGCCGCGATGGTCTTGCTGTCGACGAGCTTGGCGCCGGGGGTGGTGTTGGTGTTCGGCATGGCCTTCCTCCTTTCTGATGTGCTGCCGGCGGGCCCTGAGCGAAACGAAACGGCCGGAAAAAAGTTTTTCCAGTCTGCGCGTTTTTTGGGCTCGCCAGCACCGCAGGCGTCAGGGGTGCGTCACAGTACCTTCGGCGGCGCTGGTGGGCCGTGGCGGGGCTGTGGGCGCGTCTGCGGCGCGTTTTGGCTCGTGGTGGTGCTGGGCGTTGGCTGGCGCGGCGCGTGGCGTGTGCGGCCTTGTGGTGCCCGTGGCGGGGCTATTTCCCGAGGGCCCTGCTGAGGTGATGGTCGAGGCGCTTGGATGTCTCCTCGGTGAGCTTGGTCATGATGGCGTCATGTGTGCGCTCACTCGTCACCATCTGAGGGACTGAGATGGTGGTGAACTTCTCGATGTTGGTGCGCACTGGGCTCATGCGCTGGAAGGGGATCCAGTTGGTGCCGTCTGCTTTGGCGTTGCCTGTCCCCATGAGGATATTGTGCGAGCGCTTGGAGAAGGGGCCGCCCGGGGTGCGGGTATTCTTATAGCGGCCGATCACCTGCTTCTTCCCCTTGATGACCTGCATCTTCAGGGTGTAGCTCTTGCCCTGCGGCGGGGCCTTCGGTGTCATGCCGAAGTGGACAGGGGTGAGCAGCCTGCCCTCATAGGTGAAGGCCAGCTCCTCGAAGGTCTCGCCGGTGATCCTGACGGTGCCGGCCATCTTCTTCGGCTTGGCCCCCTTGCCACTGGAGGGGGTGATCTCGCCCTTCTTTATGTTGTAGACCTGCACGACCTCGCTGGCGATCCAGCCCGGTGCTCTGGCCTTGACGTCCTTCAGGGTGTTGGTGATGGCCTTCTTCCCGGCGTCCTCGATGGCCCTGACGTCAGCGAGAAGCTGCTGGAAGTTTTCAACCTGCATGGTGATGGTGCTGCGTGGCAAGGGTTTCGCCTCCTTTCTCAGAGCATGGAAAAGCCGCCGGGCGCTGTGTGCGCTCGACGGCTCGGTTGCCTTGCGGCTGGTATGTGGTTGTGATTTGGTTATCCTCCGGGCGTTGCTCCCGTGTTGGTCGGGTGTCCGGCGGTCTTTTGCAGGATATAGAATAACACAGGTTGCGGGTGACATTCACTGTCACTGACTCCGTTTCTATACCATTTTACTGTCATTCACTTCGCTCGCCTCCAGTATGTCGGCCAGTCTCAGCAGGGCCCGGCCGTGGATCCTATACGTCCTGCGCTGGTATGCGTCCAGCTTCTCGATGTAGTCGGGGCGGCTCCCGAACAGGGCCGCGTTGATGCCATCCCACTCGGCTCGGTCGAAGTAGCGCAGCCGGATGACGGCGCGCTCGTCGGGGTCGTCGAGGTGCTGGAGCATGGCCTCGATGGCAGCGTTTTCCCTGCGCTCGTCGGCGTTGAGCTTGGCGATGCGCTCCTCGAGCTCCATCTTTTTCAGGACGAAGGCGCTGACCGGGTTGGAGACGGTGCCCTTCGGCCGGGGCATACCCGTCAGGTTGGGGCCGGTGTTGCCGCCCGTCAGCTCCATGCGGTCGAGGCGCTCGGTCTCGTTGTCTATTTCCCGCAGCAGTTTCAGGTAGGCGCCGAGGCGCTCCTTGATCTTCTTGGTTTTGGGTTGCTCGTTCATTCTGTCAGGGCGTCACTCCTGCTCACCTCCTTCATCGTCTGGCTCGAAGATCTCGGCGATGGCCTCCCTCGGGAGCTCCTTGCCTTGACGGACGCAGCGGACGTCAGTTTTGCCCGTGGTGCGGATGTAGCGCTTCACGATCACGTCGGTGAAGGCCGGCGTCAGCTCCATCAGGTAGGACGGCTGGCCCATCTTCTCGCAGGCGATCAGGGTGGTGCCGGATCCTCCGAACAGGTCGACGACGCCGTGGGCCCACTCTGTATTGTCGAGCAGCTTCTCAATGATCTCGACCGGCTTCTGCGTGGGGTGCAGCTCGTTCCCTGTTCTGGTACACTCGAGCACGTTGCCGTAGCCCTTGTGGTTGTCGAACTTCGGCTTCGTGCGGTGTGCGAACATGACGAGCTCGTGCTGTGTCCTCCAGCCGACGCCCATGCCCGGGCTTTTCTTATTCCATACGATCATATTTTTCACGCCGAGGCCGTTGCTCTCCACGATGTCGAACAGGTAGACCCACATTCGCCAGTCGGTGAAGATGTAGGCCACGAGGATCGGCAGGTCTTGGATCATCGCCTTCATGAGCGCCTGATACCCGCGGGTGCTGAGCGTGTCGTTGGCGATGGTCGGCAGGTTTCCGTCGACCCGGTCGGTGCCGATGCTTCCCGCGCTGCGCCCGCTTTCTTGGAAGCCGCCGGAGCAGTAGGGTGGATCGGTTACGAGGATCTCCGGCGTGGCGCCGTTCAGCAGCAGCGCCCGGTCGTTTGCGTTGGTGCAGTCGCCGCACACGACGCGGTGCTTGCCGAGGATCCACAGATCCCCGCGCTGCGTCACGGGTGCGGCCGGTGGCTCGATGACCGCGTCGGGCTCAGCGAGCTCCTGCCGGTGGATGGCTTCAGAGAGGGCCGTCACGATGTTGCCGTATTCCTCCTCGGTATAGCCGGAGAGCAGGAAGGGGATCTCGCCGGTGTCGATGTCGGCAAATACTTCGGCGAGCAGCTTGTTGTCGGTGGTGGCGAGCTCGGCGATGCGGTTGTCGGCGGTCAGGTCGGCCAGCTCCTCGGCCTCGCTGGCATAGTTTTGGTAGTCGACCGGCACCTCGGTCAGATCTTCGAGCTCGGCGGCCATGAGACGGCCGTGGCCCTTCACGATCAGGCCCGAGCGGGTGCTGACGGTGATCGGCCCGCGCCAGCCGGTTGCCCGGATGATGGCGCCGAGGGCCTTGATCTGCTCCGGCGGGTGCTGGTTTGGGTTTTTGGGGTTGGGCTGGAGGTCTTTGGTCGGGACGATGGCGTCGTGAGCACAGAACACAGGGACGCCTCCGGCCTGCGCCTTCGGCGTTGCTGTCGTTGTGTACTCGGCCAGCCCGGGGCCTCCCTGCGGCTGCTTATCTCTTGCCATCTGCTCGACCTCCTCTCTTGAAGTTTCCGGCCTGCGGGCAGGTGGCCCAGTGCGGCCGGTATCCTGCGTCGGTGGCGTCTGCCCCGGCGACGATCTCGCAGCTTATGACCTCGCCCCGGAGGGTGACGATCTTCTCCTTGCCTCCGGGCGCGGGCTTGTAGTAGACCGGCGAGGGATCGCAGGGCATGGCCTTCCCGGTCGGCGTCTTTATCCATACGATCGGGGCTCCACAGCCCCGGCAGGTTGCTTTATTCACAGCGGGCCCCTCCTTCCTGCCATCATGAGGCGGGACTCCAGCCGCCTGAGCTTGGCGTCCTCGACGTCGGCGCCGGTCTGACCGAGCATAATGCGGAGCTGGTCGAGCATGATCTGGACGTCGGCGACTTCCTCGACCGCGTTCTCGATGGCAGCGGCCAGCTCCGGGCCTGCCTGCGCCCTCTTGACCTTGCACAGGGCCTTGGTGAGCTCGGCCATCTCCTCGACGGCCATGTCGATTTGAGCGGGCTCGCCCCACGTCTTGATCGCCGTCGCGAGGATCTCCTGTCGTTGTTCTCTGGTCACTGGTGTCTGGCCCTCCTCTCGGCTTGTTTGAAGAAGGCGATCCGGCGCTTCAGGTCGACGTTGCTCTCGCCGGGCTGGCGCTCGATGCCATACTTGGCGGCCTCGGCGTCGATGCCGGCGGCGTGGGCTGCCGCCTTCTGGTTGCGCTGCACCTGCTCGCTGGTGGCCTTCACCAGCACCACGACGAGGGTGAGCAGCAGGATCACGAGCACGATGGCGGCGGGGATCCAGATCGGGGCCAGTACCCACAGCCAGCTCCACTCGATGACGCCGGTGAGCTTCAGAACTATAAAGGCCACGGCCAGCAGGCTCAGGAAAATGTTGCCGCCGGCGGCGCTGTTTTTGTTGTCTTTCATGGTCGTTTCCTCCTTCCACGAATGGCCGAGCGGGGATGGCCCGCCCGGCCTTTTCGGTTACTGCATGACGACGACCTTGCCGGCCTCGATCAGGTCGGCCAGTTGCGTCTCGAAGTATTTGGCGATGTTTCTCTTGGCTTCCAGCTTCCAGATGCCGCCGTCTGCCTCGAAGAAGCCGATGCCCTCCTCGGCGTCCACGCGGATCAGGAACTCGCTCTCGGGCTGCTCCACCTCGAGGAAGGTGCGGAAGGGCCGGAGCATGACGCGGGGCTTGACGTCGACCATCACATTGAGGCTGACGCCCTGCTTGGCTTCCACCTGCTGCGTGACGCCGTTGTCCCGGGTGGTGACGCTGTTCTCGTCCGTCATCCGGCTGAGCAGGTCGAGCAGGTACGCGGTGCCCTCACCCGGGATGAACAGGCTGCGCAGCTCGATCAGGGCGACCTCACGGCCCCTGAAGCCGGTGCGCAGGCCGGGCGCGTCCGCTCTGGCCCGGTAGAGCATATTGCGGGAGAAGTCCGGCTGGTAGGTGGTCATGACCTCGACCTCGTTGTGGGCCTTGGCCTGCACCATGACGACGGTGTCGAGCTTGGCGAGCTCGGTGCGGATCAGCTTGCAGATGCCGTCCAGACCGCTGACCTCGATGCAGGCGGGGCGGTCGACGTGGGGCGGGATCCGGGTGAGGGCGGCGTCGGCGTAGGTCTGGCCGCCGATCTCGAAGGTCTTGGTCTCCTTCAGGCTGACGATCTTGTCAATCATTTTTGCGAGCATTGTGCGTTCCTCCTTGTATTTGTTAGCTGGTGGCGAGCAGCTTCAGGATCTTCGGCTGCTCCTGCTGTGTGCCGTCCATCTTCATCTGTCCGGGGATCTGCGGCACCATCTCGGCGACGATCATCTCTCCGTTTCCGTCGCTGGTGATGCAGAGGGAAGTCGCGACGGGGTTGGTGGCGGCGAGGGTCGACTTGGCCGTCACGGCGACTTGGATGCGCTGGCGCTCGTCGTCCGGCGTCAGCTCAATGGTGAGGGTGATCTTGCGCTTCGCGGTGGCCTTGGTGTTACGGTCGAGGATGTTGTCGATCACGCGGGTCATCTCGTAGTCGACGCGCTCCTCGAAGGCGCCCTTCGCCATCTGGAGGATGCTGTTGCGGGTTTCGTTCATGGTCTACTCCTTTCTGGCCCATACGGCCTCGGTTGCGTCCGATCGGGTGGCCTTCCTGCGGCCGACCGTCACGAGGACGCCGATGTCCTTCAGCTCGGTGAGCCTCGGGGCGACATAGTTGCGGTTGAAGTACGGGATCTTTCCGGCTGCGACCAGCTCCTCGGTGATCTCGCTGGCCGTCATCTGACGGCTGCCGAGGGTCTCGAGGATCAGGCGGCAGCGCTTCCCGCGCTTCGGGAGTATGGCGTCATAGCTCTGGCGCCGGGTTGCTCTGGTGGTGCTGTCCATCGTTGGCCTCCTTTCCGATTTCTGCGGCCGGATCCGGCACCTCGTTTCCCCACGAGTCCCATCCGGGCGCGGTCTCTCTGGCGAAAAGCTCGATCCGGGGCAGGTCGCCCATGAGCTCGACGATCCTGTCGCGGGTCTCGTCCGGCTTGCGGCTGTGCTGCTGGAGCGGGCTGAGGATGACGCTGTGGACGCCGGCGCTCACGCGCTTCGGTTTGCCCTTGACGGCCAGCAGGCAGATCTCTGAATTGCTGCGCGTCCAGTTGCCGAGGCCCATAAACAGGCCGGCGCCGCTTTTGTTCTGCTTCACCCAGTTGAAGGCGACGGTCTTGTAGGTGAAGCCCCACGCCTCGATGACCTCGAGGGCCTCCTTCAGCATGGGGAAGGTCGCCCACATAAAGAGGGCGCAGTCATCGTCGGCAATACCCCCCCCCGCAGCTCCGACGGCCATTTTCTTGATGTCCTCGACCGTCATGACGTCGTAGTGCTTCGATGCTGCTGCGCGGGTGCCCCTGTTCTGGTAGCCCCACGGGGGATCTGCGTAGATGACGCTGTACTTCTTCTCGGGGAGCGGGATCATGGCGCACCTCCTTGCTCTATCCTGAGCTCCTTCTTCGCCTTGGAGATCAGCCACGCCCTGATGCACTTCTCGCAGGTGTCCTCGCCGACGTAGACGCGCCGGCAGCTCGTGACCGACTCATAGCGGCACAGGCCGGCGGCCTGCATGACCTTGGCGGCGATCTTCAGCGCTCTGGTCTCGACGGTGTCCTTCACAGCGTCACCTCCTCGATGCCGTGCAGCAGCTTGATGTAGCCGGCCACGGCGGGCACCTCGTAGGGCTCGAGGTCGACCGGCCTGACGTACTTGCGGCCGAAGGTGTCGGCCATGTCGCGCCAGACGGGCCACGGCACCCGGTAGAAGTCGCACAGGCTGAAGCTGACGAGGACGAAGGCGAGGGCGCCGAGCCTGTGATGGGCTTCGAGGTCGTCCTGCTGCTCCTTGGTGAGGCGGCGCTGCTCGATGCGGTCGTCGTCGGTGTGCTTGGCCTCGAAGTAGATGCTCCGGCCGCCCTTCAGGGTGCCGCCATAGTCCGGCTGCGCCTGTTTGGTGTAGCAGGCGAGGAACTGGCCCTTCTTGTTTTTCGCCCCGAGGGGCTTCATGGGCTCGGGCGTCTTTTCGATCTTGGCGAGCCCGCGGTCGCGGTAGTAGTCGCAAGCGGCCGAGATCATGTTCTCGAAGTGCTCGCCGGCGACCTTGGCCCTGCGGCCGGCGATCTGCGCCCTCATGCGGCGCTCGGCCTCGTAGGGTGTCGGGTCGTTGTAGCCCTCGGCGTTTTTGCGGGGGTTGTAGTTATTAGCCACTGACGTCACCTCCCGGGCCGACCTCGAAGTGAGTCCCGGGATCCATTCTCAGGCGGTCGGCGAGGTCGAGGATGATGCTGCCGTCCAGCTCGATGCTGAGCGGGCCGTGGTCGAGGTGCTGATTGCAGACCGCCATCGCCCTGAAGGCAGGGATGTGGATGGTCACGCTGCCGACCTCGGCCGGCTCCTCGTCAGGCTCGGGATCGGGTGCGCCGATCTCGGTGATAGCCCTGAAGCCATTGACCACAGGGATCCCGGCCGCCTTGGCGACCTCGATCTCCGCAGCCATGCCGGCAGAGGGGTGGTCGAGCCCGAAGGCCCACAGCTCGGAGCACATGAGCACCAGCTCGCGGCCCATGCTCAGGGCCAGCTCGCGCTCGGCCGGGATGGTGTCGTCCATGAACTGCGTGAGGAAGATGTGCGGGGTGATCGGGATGCAGCCCCTCATAGCTGCGGCCCTGCTGTACTCCTTGGCCCGCTGGATGTTGTTCTCGTAGTCCCCGCGGCAGGGGGAGCAGATATAAACCTTCTTCATGTCGTCCTCCTATTTCTGGCGCCAGCTCTCGCCGGTGAGGGTGATCCCTCTGCACATTTCCATGAGCCGGTCGATGGTGGCCCGCGCCGTGGTGTCGTCCCGCGTGTCCTTCGTGGTCATGCGGGCGATCAGGGTGTCTGTGTCGTAGTTGGTGGTCACTATGGTCGGCAGGTATGCCTCATACCGGCCGTTGATGATGTTGTAGATCGTCGAGATCGCCCACTCGGTCGGGGGCTCCTTGCCGATGTCGTCGATGACCAGCAGCGGCACGGTCTTGTAGAGCTTCAGGACGCTGCCCTCGTCGATGTCGCCCCGGGAGTAGGTGCGCTTGATGCGCTCCAGCAGGTCGATCATGGTCATGCAGACGACCGGCCGGCCCTGACGGATCAGGTGATTGGCGATGGCGGCGGCGAGGTGCGTCTTGCCGGTGCCGGGCGGGCCTGCGATAAAAAGGCCGTTGCGGCCGGGCTCCGGCTCGCCGCACTTTGGCAGCAGGGAGTCGAAGGCGTTGGCGTATCTCGAGGCGACGGCTGCGGCCCGCTTGTTTTCCTCGGTGATCTCGAAGGTGTCGAAGGTGCGGCGCAGGAAGCGCTCGCCCATGCCCGACTCGCCGATGATCCTGCGGATCTTCTCGCGGAGCTTGTAGTCCTCCTCGGCCTTGCGGGCCGCTTCCTCCTTGGCCTTGCGCTCTGCTTCGGCCTTCTCGTAGGCTGCCACGGCGTCAGGGCAGTCGCAGCGCTCGGGGCCGGTTGGCGGCCACACTATGCGATCGCCGAGCCTGAAGCCCTTGTAGTGGCGTATCTTCCCGCAATACTCGCAGGGGACGGGCTGAGGGGATCCGGGGATCCGGGCGATGTTCTCGTCCTCGGTGCTGACCCACTGGAAGCGGGCCTCCTCGTCGTCAGCTTTCGCCGTCGAGGTCGTCGTCGGCTGCCTTGAAGCCCTTGCCCCAGTCTGTGCCGGATCCTCTCGGGCTGCCTGCATCAGGATCTCGCTGATCGCCTGCATCGGTTGTCACCTCCTCGTTATCCCAGTAGCCGCCGTTGAGCCATGTGGCCGGGTTGGGTATGTACCGGCCCTTGTCCCGGCACCACTGCTCGCCGCGCTTCTGCGCGTCGATGGCTGCCATGATCTTCTCGTGGAGGGCTGCGTCAGGGCTGATGCGCTTCCACGCCTTGAGTGCGTACTGCTTGCCGACCTTTTTCGGGTACTCGCTCCAAAACTCGGCAAATCTGACCTCGATGATCGACGTCCTCGCCGTCCCGCCCCCCTCGCCAGAGGGGGAGGGGGGTGTATCATCTTCTCTGGTGTTGTCTACTCTACTCTGGTCTACTCTGCCTCCGGCTTTTCCTTGGCCGTCCTGCGGACGACCGGCGGGCGTTTTCTGGTCGTCGGACGGCTCGCCCGAGGCTGCGGCCGCGGCCGCCCGGCGGCGCTGTGAGCGCTCCTTCTCGGCCTGCCGCTGGTCGATCAGCTTGCCGGCGTACTCGTACCAGTCGTGGATCTCGAGGGCTCCGTCGGCCTTTTCATCCAGCCAGCCGGCCCGGATCAGGGCTCCCGTGAGCTTTTCGGCCGGCCCTTCGTACTGAGCGGCCCGGGAGATCATGCGCGGCGTGATGCCGTCGAGCTGTCCGCTCGGGGCGTTGTCGAGGGCCCACAGCCAGAAGGAGATCAGCAGGCCCATCATGTGCGGCGGGGTGATCTCGAGCTCGTCAGCGGCGTCGAATAGCTTGCGGTGGTCTTTGAGGGTTTGATGCACTTGGATCCATGCCACGGTCGTCACCTCCTTTTTGTGGCTGCGTGTGCGTGGCTGCTATTTGGTCAGCCGCCGGTCGTCCGGCGGCCGCGTCAGAAGGGCAGGTCGCCATTGTCGTCCACCTCCACGAAGCCGTCGGGATCTGCGAAGCTGCCGCCCGGGTCGGCGAAGTCGCCGCCGTCTGACTGCTGCCCGGCGCTCTGGCCGTCCCTCTTGCTGTCGCTGAAGTGGATGCTCCTGACGGTGATCTCGGTGGCCTTGCGCCGGTTGCCCTCCTTGTCCTCATAGGTGCGGCTGGTGAGCTCGCCCTCCACGATGACGAGGCGGCCCTTGCTGAGGTACTTGCAGGCGAACTCGGCCGTAGAGCGCCACGCGACGCAGTCGATGAAGTTGGTGATCTTGTTGCCGTTCTTATCCTTGCGGCCGGTATCGCTGGCGAGGGTGAAGCTGGTGATCGCTGTACCCTGCCCGGTGCGTCTTAGCTCAGGGGTGGCCGTGAGCCGCCCCTGAAGCCCTGATTGGTTATACATCAGGCTTATCCTCCTTGCTGGTTATGCTGAGCCGCTGCGGCGTCGAGCGAGGTGCAGATCTCGTCGTACTCCTGACGGGTCAGGGTGGCCGGATCCTGCTTTTTGTACTTCTCGAGGATCCGGGCGTCGGTGCGTTCCTTGGTCATGCCGGCGGCCTCTGCTTTCTTATAGAGACGGTTGAGCTGCGCGTCGCTGAGACGACCGGAGCTCTGGCCCTGCTGGCGCTGCTGCCCCTGTTGGCCCTGTCTGGAGCCGCTGGAGCCTTTGCCTTGTGCGCTGAAGTCGCTGTTGTCGGGGTCGTCCTCGCCTTGGTCGACGGTGAACTTCTCGAAAAGGTAGTATTTCAGCGCGTAGGTGTGGGCGGCGCCCTTGGCCTTGGCCGGGTCATCGTTCCAGCCGAGGGCGTGGATCGTGGCCTCGATGGTCTCGTCGTCGTTGTCGAGGTTAGTCCAGCGGATCGTGAGGTCGGCCTCGTAGAGGAACATGAGCTTGTCGCCGTTGCGGGTCTTGGTCTGCATGGTGATCCAGTAGAGGGGGTCGCCGTTGTCTGAGTGCTTGGTGGCCTCCTCCCGGATGACGTCGAAGTCGACGCCGAGCTCGTTCATGATGGGGGTGATCTTCTCCCATACGTCGTAGATCTTGGCGTACTTGTAGCTGACGCCGTCGCTGTGCTGCTTCTTCACGATCTCCGGGCAGGCTTTTCGCATTTCTACGAGCTTCTGCCGGAGGGTCAGGCAGCTCGCCACGGCCGGCAGTGTGGCGGCCTCGGGGGCCTGCGCTGCGCCTTCGGCGGGCGCGGTGTTGCTGTTTGCCATGTCCGTCCTCCTTTACGCCTCGACCTTGAAGGTGTCGGGGGTCTCCGTGATGGTGATGCCCTCGACGATCTCTCCGGTCTCCTCGATGGTGGCGACGCTGCCGACGAAGGCGAGCTTCTTCTTCAGCTCGCCCCACTTGGCCGACTCCTCGACCTTCACGAAGTCGGCGAAGCCGTTGGCCCGCAGCCACGGCACCAGCTTGGCGTCGTCGGTGGTGGCCTTCGGGGCGCCCTTCTTCAGGGTCAGGGTGCCGGAGAGGAGGCGGTACTTCTCGGTCGTCTTGGTTTTCTTGTGCGGCACGGTCTGGAAGAAGTCGGCGAGGCAGGAGGTCAGGAAGCCGGTGCCGTTCTCATACCGGCGCTTGGCTGCCTCGATCTTCTCGGTGATGGCGGCGATCTGCTGCTCGCCGAGCTCCTTCAGGCGCTCGTACTCGGCCCGCTCCTCGTTGATCTTGCGGACGGCCCAGTCTGCGCAGCGGTCGTCGGTGATCCTGAAGGGCGGGCGCTCCTCCTGCACGATGGCGCCGAGGTCGAACTGCTCCAGCTCCTCGAGGGTGGCAGCCGGCAGGATCTCGGCCGGCGTGACGGGCTCAGTGACGTCGAGGCCCTGCTCTGCGGCGATGGCCGCGGTGGTCTTATCGCTCATGATGCGGTTGCTCCTTTCTGGTGTTCTGCGGCCCTGTCGGCCGCGATCTGGCTGTATTTGGGATCGAGCTCGATCCCGATGTACTGGCGCCCCGTCTTGGCCGCTGCGGCCAGCGTGGAGCCGCTGCCGGCGAAGGGGTCGAGGATCAGGGCGCCGGGCTCGGTGGTGGCCTCGATCAGCCTCTCGAGCAGCGCCACGGGCTTCTCGTTGGGGTGGATCAGGGCGGCGTTGCCGACCTTCGGGCAGGCGATGACGTTGTCCGGCCGCTTGCCCGGGAACTCGAAGCGCCCCTTCACGGCGAAGATGATGACGTCATAGCGCGGGGCGAAGGACGCCTTCAGATCTCCCATGCCGTGCGCCTGCCGATCCCATACGATGACCGACTTCACGGTCAGGCCGGCGAGCTCGAGGGCGTCAACAAAAACCTGCTGAACATCCCATCGGGCAAAACAGAGTACCCCCCCCCCCGCGACTTCACGACTCTGGCGGCGTCGTAGATCCACCAGATGAACGGGGCCTTGTCGTTGCTGATTTTGGCGAGCCGGCGATCCTTCTCCTTGCGGTTGCTCTGGTAGTCGATGCCGTAGGGCGGGTCGGTGATGACCATGTCGACGCTCTCGGCCTCCATGCTGCGCAGGATCGTCAGGCTGTCGCCGGTGATGACGGTGTTGTGTTGGATCATTATTCCGGGCTCCTTTCTGCGAAAAATCGGTGCCCGCCCACTTCGATGACGAAGATCTGACTCTCGTGGAAGCTGCTGCTCACGATGGCGGGGTTGTAGAAGTAGAGGATGGGCTCGTCGGTGACGGTCTCCCCGTCGTCGAATACGGCCGCCACGGCGTCCCTGACGCTTTGTGTGGGCTCGGGCCGGCGTGTGGTGTACTTGTACGCCACGACGGCCTCCGAAGGCGCTGTACCGCTTTTCTCGGCGGCATTGAGTATGCACTGCGCGACGAGCATCTGGCCCTCGAAGGACTCGCCGCCGGCTTCGGCCATGACCACGCGCTCGACCACGTCGCGCTCGGCGTCGGTCAGGGCGTAGCGGGGAGTGGGGGGCTCCTCGACTGCCGGGGCGGTCTGCTGCGTCTGCGTCACGATCGTCGGGAAGTAGCCAGCCGGCCACTGCGACGCGAGTGGCTCGGTGATGGTCGTGTTTTGGTCGACCGTCGGCTGGTCTGCGGTCACTGCCGTGACCACGATGTAGACGAGGGCGAAGATCAGAGTCAGCAGGATCAGCAGCGCCGTGAGCCTGCGGCGGCGGTACTTGGCGCGGCGCTTTTTTCGTGCTATAATACGGTCGCGGGATCCGTTGGCGGGCTGGCCGTCGGTATTCCTCGCAGGGGTCGCTCGGGCGTAACGGGCGGCCCCATCTTTTGTTAATGCCTCCATGAGGATGCTCCTTTCAGCTCGTAGCCCGGGCTGCCATCTTCAGCACACAGTCGGCGGCGGTGAAGTCGCTGAACTCCATCTCCCTGACGGTGTCGGCGGTCAGCAGCACGAGGTACTCGTTGTCGTAGTGGTCGATCTCGGGGTAGCGCTCGCGGTAGAGGTTGAGCTTGTGCCGGGCGTAGGGCTCGCTGCGGATCCAGACGCACTCGGGAATCCAGCGGCCGAGGTAGTCCTCGACGCGGTCGCGCAGCTCTGCGCTGGTGATGGTGATCGGGGTGCTGCGGCTCACTGGCGTCACCTCCGGGCCACGCGGGCCGGAAGGGTGCGCTCCGGGCGCGTCATGGTTTTGCTGAAGTCCTGCGCCTCGTATCTGACGCCGGTGATCCTGCGGCCGCTGACGCCGTACTTCGGGTTGTAGCCGAACAGGTTGACGTAGGTGCCGAGGTCGTCGCGCTCGTCGTCCATCGCCTTCAGCACCTCGAACAGGGCCAGCACGTCGTCGATGGCGCGGTGGCTGTTCTGCACCTTGTCCTCGAGGCCGTAGGCGATGATCGCGTTGGCGAGCTTGTGCGGGTAGGGTCTGCGGTCTTTGTAGACCGTCAGACTGTCGAGCCAGTCGATCCGGCCGACCTTGCTGCCGCGCAGCAGCTCCCGCAGGAAGCAGGCGTCAAACTGCGCATTGTGGGCGATCATCAGGATCGGGCCGGGCTGCATGAGCTTGGCGATCTGGCTGGCGGCCTTGGCAGGCTGCACGCCCTCGCTCTGGAGGATCCTGTCGGTGATGCCGGTGAGGGTGACGATGTTCTCGGGGAGCGTCTCGCCCTCGGGCAGCTTGATGAAGGTGTCCATCTTGCCGGCGATCCGCAGGGCTCCGGCCGGGGTGCGCTCCACGCGCAGGGCGGCCAGCTCGATGATCTGGTGCTTGTCCGGCTCGAGGCCGCTGGTCTCCGTGTCGAAGATGACGAGGGCCTTGTAGCGATCCAGCAGGCTGCTCAGGTTACTCATGCGCCACCTCCTGCTCACGGGCGGCCCGCAGCGTGCCGAGCATGAAGGCGGCCGCGGCCTTGAACTGCTCCTCGGTGGCGAAACTGCTGCCGAAGCCCTCGATCAGATCCCTGACGATCTCGCCGGCGGTCTCTGCGTCGACGTCGGCCTCCTCGATGGAGATCAGGAGATCGGAGTCCAGATAACAAGCGGGGCGCAGGCCGTGGCTGCCGTAGCAGGCGAGGTGGTTGTTCAGCGAGCCGTCAGAGTAGACGAGGCGGGCGCTATGCTCGTACCCATTGGCGGCCGTACTGAAGGCCGTGCCCAGCCACCACCAGTCCGAAGCGTTGGGGATGACGTCGCGGTTGCGCCGGTACTGGTCGACGTTCAGCAGGAAGATGATGGCCTTGCAGGTGCCGTAGTCCTTCAGGCCGTCGTCGGTCGTCAGATCCACGTCGACCTCGTCGAATGCTTCGGAGCTCCCGGCCTTGTCGATCAGGGTGTCGAGGTAGGGGCCGTTCAGGTAGGTGCGGCTCGTGCTCTTGCTCCAGTCGTTGCAGTTGCCCTCGTCGAATGCTCGCAGCTCGGTGATGTCCTCAGCCAGACAGAGGGTGCGGCCTTCAGGGTCGTGCTCCAGTGCGATCCAGCGCTGGCCCGCGTAGGCGAAGGCGGCGCCGCGGTCGAGGGTCTTGAGTGCTTTCTTCATGGTTTCGCTCCTTTCAATCGTTGCGGCCGGCCCTCCGGGCTGGCCTGTTTTTGTTTCAGTGGCTCGCCGGCGCGGAGCCGGCTGGCGCAGTGGGGGCAGATGTAGCCGGTGGGCGGGATCGGCTGGTATATGCTCACATTCCAGACGAGGCCGCAGCCGACGCACTTGGCGGTCATGTGGGTGCCTCTCTGTTTTTCAGCAGCCTCTCGGCGAGTTGTCCGTAAAAGTCCCGATTTGTGATACTTAGGCCGTTGGCGATGCGCTCGTCAGCTCTTTCAGGTTTTTGGCGGCACAGCAGGAGCAACTCACACGGTCGAGCTTTTCGTAAAGCCCCTCCCAGTCGTAGCCTGCGGCATAGCATCCGGCGAGGCACTCTGCTTCAGTGATCCCCCACTCTGCGAGAGGGAACGCTTTGCCCGGCGCCCGCTCTTTAGCGAGACGCTCTGGCTCGTCGGCTGCTATGCCTATGAGGACGACGTTGCCCTTGTTGTATTTGTCGAGTGCCTTGGTCTTTTCCGTTGTGCCCCATCGGACTCCTCGGGCTCCGCACCACGAGTAACCGCAGTGTGTGCCGCCGCCCTTTTCGTTGACCGGCTTCTCGAACATGAGGTAGTCGAAACTGACGGCGGGGTGGAGCGTTGTGAACTGGATGCCGTTTTTCTTGCATAATTGGCGCAGTTGTTCCATGTGGCGATACATTTGCGGGAACTCCCACCCAGTGTCAAAAAATACGCACTCGTCCGGCGGTGTCCCTCTGCGGATTTCCTCGAGCAGCAGGAAGGTTGAGTCCTTGCCGCCAGACAGTGAGAGCGTTGTTTTCATGTGGGTGCCTCCTTTCTCGAGATCCTGACGACGGTGACGAGGTCGTCGATCTCGTGTCTGGTGATGTAGGTGTCAGCCTCCTCGAGGCCGAGGTGCTGGAGCAGGCCCTCGGGCCCGTCCAGCGTGAAGCTCACGACGGCTGCGGCGTTGAGCCGGTAGATCGTGGCCTCGACGATGCAGGTGCCGCCGGCCTCCAGCTCAGCGGGGAAGGATCCACGGCAGAGGAGCGTCGCTCCATACCTGAAGGCGTCACTCACAGCCGTCGCCTCCTTCCTTGAGGGTCGGCGACTTGCCGGTGGTGAGCCACGCCAGCCAGCAGGCCCGGCAGCTCACCTCGTCGCAGTGGACGACGCTGAAGCCGTCAGGGAAGGGCGGGCAGCAGCCCGAGAGCAGGTCGGTCAGCTCGCCGGCAGTGATGTCCGTCCGTTTGATGATCTCGATACCCGGGATGGGGCCGGCCGTCTGGCGCTCGCCGGAGGTGATGACCTCCTCGGCGATCCGCTCCATCGCCCGGGTGAACGCTTTGCGCGGGATCGAATTGCGGTACTTGTCGAGGGTCTCGCTGGTGATCCGCGTGATGGTGTTGATCTTGCTCATGTATGTACTCCTTTCACCTTGGCCCGGCGGGGTGCCGGGGATCTTGGCTGCTTCGGGTGGGGCTTTATGTTTGGGCTGCTGCGTGGCGCTTGCCCCTGCGTCTGAGCCCCTCTTGTACTCGTTGCTGTGCGACGGTCGCGCTGTACGTCTGGCGGCCGTTGGCGTCGATGGCGGGCTCGCCGTACTCGTCGAGGACGACGCCACGAGCGAGCTCAGCGTAGGCCGTCCCCGTGTGAATACCCACGAGCGCGGCGATGTCGGCCACTCGGGCGCCGGCAGCGTACTCACGCTCAAAAACTTCGCGATCTCGCAGGCTCAAATACTTGTAGGGTTTCATGGTCTCGCCTCCTTTCCGGGGATTGCCCTGTTTTTGCATAAAAAAATTGCGTCGAAAGCGAGCCCCGAGGGGTTTCGTCTTTCTTCGCAATAATTGTATTACTCCGCGTTCTTGCAAAAGCCCCAGGGAAGGGCTTGCTTTCCTGCCGCAAAACGGGTTACAATAAAATAAATACGTATGGCAAGGTGATTTTTGCCGATTTTTTAAGAAAGGAGAACTTCATGGACGCCGGACCATGTGGCAGTAGTCGCCACAAAGCTTTCAATTTCATATGGGAACGGCGTACCCCGATCTTGGCACGCCGTTTGTAAAGGAGACGTGTTTTTTATGATCGAACAAGTTCTTCAATACCTGCGGGAACGCAAATATGCCCAGGTGAAGGCCGCCGCCTTGAACATGCACTATGCGGATATCGCGGAGGTCTTTGCCCGGCTGGATGATGATGACGACCGGGAAAGCGCCCTGCTTTTCTTCCGGCTGCTGCCCAAGGAGCTGGCTGCCGAAACCTTTGCCTACATGGAGCCGGACGTGCAGGAGCACATCCTTAGCGCCATCACCGACCGGGAGCTGCGCTTTATCCTGGATGACCTGTATCTGGACGACTATGTGGACCTGGTGGAGGAAATGCCCGCCAACGTGGTGAAGCGGGTGCTGCGCAACTCCAGCGGGGAAAACCGTAAGCTGATCAACCAGTACCTCCAATATCCCGAGGACTCGGCTGGCAGCATCATGACCAATGAGTACGTCTATTTCAAGCAGAGCCTTACCGTGCGCCAGGCCATCGAAAATATCCGCAAAACCGGCATCGATAAGGAAACCATTAATACCTGCTATGTGATAGACAACGAGCACCATCTGGACGGGGTGGTGGGCCTAAGGGAGCTGATTCTGGCGGACCCGGATACGGTGGTGGGGGACATCATGCGGACCCACATCATATTCGTCCACACCCATGACGACCAGGAAGAGGTCGCCCAGATGTTCTCCAAATACGATATGCTGTCCATGCCCGTGGTGGATAACGAAAACCGCCTGGTGGGCATCATCACCATCGACGACGTGATCGACGTCCTCCAAGATGAGACCACCGAGGATATGGAAAAGATGGCCGCTATCACCCCCAGCGATAAGTCCTATTTACGTACCGGCGTGATCGAGACTTGGAAAAGCCGTATCCCCTGGCTGTTACTGCTGATGGTATCCGCCACCTTTACCAGCATGATCCTCATGCGCTTTGAGCAGGCCCTGTCCACCGCCCTCATCGCATTTATCCCCATGCTCATGGATACCGGCGGCAACTCCGGCAGCCAAAGCTCCGTCACCGTGGTGCGCAGCATCTCCCTGGGGGATGTGGAATTTCGCGATTTACCTCGGGTGCTTTGGAAGGAGATCCGCGTGGCTCTCTTATGCGGCATTACCCTGGCTGTATGCAACTTCGCAAAACTCCTCTTCTTCGACCGGGTGGGCGTGGCCGTGGCTACGGTGGTGTGCTGTACCCTGATTTGCACCGTTCTCTTCGCCAAAACCGTGGGCTGCTCCCTGCCCATGCTGGCCAAACGCCTGGGCTTCGACCCCGCCGTCATGGCCAGCCCCTTTATCACCACCATTGTGGACGCCGCCTCTTTGCTTATTTACGTGCGCATCTCCATGGCCCTGCTGGGTTGACCTCCCCAGCTCCATTGCCGCCCCGCCGGGCGGCTTTTTTTGCCTGACCCGTTGCCGGCGCCCCCTGCGACGTTTCCATTGCGGTTGCCCGGCGTTGCGTGGTGGGCTTGTTTCCTTTGTGTGTTTATGCTACGGCGTTCCCGGTTTTTTTGCCTCGCCCTAATAAGACTTGCAGGGGCGCGCCGGCGCCCCTGCACAGTTCGCAATGGTCGTTGGGCGTTGCCGCTAAAGCGGCTTCCTTCAACTCCCTTGCTCACTGGGCTTCCGCCTCGCTTTTTCCGCCACTGGCGGCGCTCGGCTCCGCCCCCCCGGCCTGGGGCGGCTGCCCCAGGACCCCGCAAAAA